>Ga0116229_10004131_pt1 | contig 23820 bp, 21 predicted proteins | sample S1TSphgellanicum_3_FD_87313 | JGI IMG/M metagenome (GOLD analysis project Ga0116229, IMG submission 87313) | Host-associated microbial communities from peat moss isolated from Minnesota, USA - S1T2_Fc - Sphagnum magellanicum MG | ecosystem: Host-associated > Plants > Peat moss > Unclassified...
ACTCAGGACGCAGATTGTGTATAATGGTTTGCCCAAGTTTTTGGGAAGATTATTATATGCGTATCTACACCCACTGTTGGGAGCTGATGAACTCAGTGGGTAGTCATGGCAGCTCGTCACTGCCGTTTGTGGTGAAGGTGATGGTCTGTCACTTTGTGAGCGACTCTCATGAGGTTATGACTGCACTCATTTTCGTGTTACCTTTACTTGTTGTGGAGATTTCTCTTCAACTTCATAGATCTTTCTTTCCGAATGGGAAAGTAATGTGTGAAGTTTGAAGTTTTCTCCTCAGCATCAAAGGATAGGAGTGAGAGGTGATTGGAAGTCTTTCTCCTTCACCCCATTTTTGGTGACAGGATGATTACTACAGCTATAATTTGATCAACATCATATGTAATTTAATTGTGTTAAATCATTAAAACAAAATCTGCTTTGGTTCCATTTCAGCATATTACATTCATTTTCTGCCTGGATATAGGTTCTTTTTTCCCTCTTTTAGTTTTTGTGGCCAACTAGCTATTGGAACTCCTGTCTGCCCTTGTCAACAACTGATTGATCTCTGAACCATGTCATGCTCAAATTTGATTTCATCTCTCTTCACATCTTCACATTGTCCAAAGCATTGTTGACTCCATTTCTCAAGCATTTGCTTTCCTTGGACCTTGCAATCTCATTCCACAATAACATTAATTCAGGGAATGCTATAATACACTCTCAGCACTCAATAAGATGCCCTCAGTATCATTCCCAATCATGTACAGAAGGCACAACACGAAGCAAGTCTCACAATACAACACTCTTCTTATGATAAATTTCAGCTGCAACATCCAGTTTCTTCATCAACATTTAAATCTCTTGCACTGAATCTACAGCTCCAAACCATAATTTATCCTTGAAGAAACAGAGAACCTTTGCATTGTTATTGGATTTCCAATTGATCCCAGCAGTGCCATCAGACTGATTTTCCACATGCACTCACCAGGGAATCTGCATATTTTCCAATGCAGCAGAATCTTTAAGAAAAATCTCCAAAGTAACAGTGCTAGCATCCAAGAATCTTTGTAACAAGCCATTGGATCAATTGCATACCAGCAATTTTCCACAGAGTGGCTAAACTCTCCAAAATGGTTATGTTACTTGATTCTGCCTCCAATGGCCTGTTCCAGCTGTACAATAAGCAGAAGTTGCAATAGCTGCACGCTAGTTTCCTGTTGATGGCTGTTTAAGTAGGTGATTATCAGCAACCTCACCTTACCATATTGCTGAAAGATGCTTCACATGACTATTGAGATCTATATCAGAAGATTATAGTAAAGACCAAACGCAACTAGCAGCTCCTGAAAAACAAACTGCATCACCATTTTCTACACAGTGCACAAATAAACAGGACACACTCCAGCAGCTGTCCCAAGACTGTGAAACATGTAAGACCTGGGTGCTCATTCAAGGCGTGTTGCACTTGTTGGAGTAGTAATCGCAGCTTTCATATACCCGCAGTCCAGGCCGCTTGAGTTCATCTTCCTCAAAGCATGCACATCGTGTTCCTGGAGGTCCTTTTCTTGGCAATTCTGCAACTCTCTCCACTATACGGGGATAGTGACCTGAGTTGCACCACACCTGAACATGAATCACATCCAACAAAGTTGTAAGAACAGGAATTAACATATAATGGACCAACAGTTGGGGAACAAAACTTAGGACTCGCCATTACGGCTTTGACTCTGGTGGATTCAGGATGCAACTGGAAAAAATATGTAATAGAAGGTCAAGACAAGAATTTGGGGAATCAGGATTGAGATGATCTTGGTAGGGGAGTTCTGTGAAAGCAAACAAATGGCTCTTCAGAGTTTGAGGGGTCAATTGGTTCTAGTCATACCTCCCCACCTTTGTCTTGGGACCAGCGTGAATTGCAGTTGGGAAATCGGTCTTCATCAGCCTTCTGTTGTTCAGCAAGTTTGTTTGCTTGTGCTATCTTCTTCGCCACTCGGCTGAGCTCCTTTGTGGGGTTCCCATCCTCATCATAAAACCTTCCTACAAGCTTCCCAACGTAGCTGATTCAACCCCACAGATGAGATTCCTCCTGATAGACAGGGATAGACAAAGTTGGGAGAAGAAATCACCAACAGGTTACTGAATAATAAAAACAGCAAAAGATGGTACTGCCACCAGAAAAGCATAATAAGAACTTGAAAGGAACATAAACAGGTCAAGGCTAACCAGAAAAACTATCAGAGAAAGATAACTCAAACCACAAACAATCCCAAGAACTTTGGTTGTGGGGACCTGAAAGGTCAATCAACTCACATATAAGTCTTTGAAAAAAACATTCGCCAATCCTCAATGCTCTTGATCTGGAAACAGCAAGACCTGAGTTAAGGCAAGCTACAGGCATTTTGTGACATTGCTTTAGTCAGACCTTCCTTTCAATGGGTTGATAAGGTAAATTGTGTACAAGTACTCAGCAGTTTATGACAGAGCAATGAGATTCAGGCACACTTCTTAGATGCTCTATTACAGGGCACATATAGGTTGATAACAAGCCAGTGAGGGACCATGAGAGCTCACCTCTGATGCAGTGAGTCCTTTCAAGGAATCAGTCAATCCAGCACCTGCAGAATCAAGGCCATTGAATCCCACAAATTTTCAGACAGGCAACATGTCCAACATGTCTCACAGCTGAAAAGACATAACAAAATTCCAGACAACCAAACACATCACGGTGTTGCTTCTGAACTACTTGAGAGTTCCCAAATCTCATGGCATGTTAACTGATGGTACTAATGCACTGAAGTTGTAGCAGTAACATAGGTGACTTTGGATCATCGTTATTGACTTACCAGTAAAGTTTCCTGATACAAATGCCCGTGAAGCATCCCTGCTACAGTAAGATGACAAGACCTCTCTTCAGTTTTCTGTTCTGAAAATAAAATCACAAAGCTCTTCAGCAGGTTTGACTGGATTGTGCTATCAAGCAGCACTATTATGCATTGAGCACATCTTTCTCCTTTCCTCTCATTTTCACCATTAACTGACTCAGAATTAGGTACACTCCAGTAAAATTCTGCTTTACATTAGGATTAGGTCCTCCTTCTGCTCAGCCACAGACATGCTACCAGTGTTGCATTGTTAAAGAGGTAGTGCTAGGGTTTTACCAACAAATCAATAACCTTGCCAAAACACACTCAAGACACTATCTCACACTCACAGATTCTCAATTGACCAATTCAGCTTTCTTTCTTGTCAGAAAAGTTATCTAGAATCAGTCAAGCAATTATCTCTATACCTTAAGCACATTAACAAATAGGTATACATCAGAAACACAATGGAAGCAGTGACGTTAAGTTTAGGGTTTAGGAATCAAGATAAGAGAGTCAAGAGAATCTGAGAGAGAGGGAGAGCGAGAGAGAGAACTGCACCTTCCAAGAAAATGATGGTAACTGCCATTGGGTCCATAATGCACATGGCCTTTACTTACATCAAAAACACTTCTGGCCTTGCCAAGATGCCAACAAAGAAGATCAGTCCAAACATTGTCCGTAACATTTCCTTGAAATCAATTTGAGATCGAATTTCTCATGGGAAAACCACCCGTAGCACTTCACTAACAGCTGGAAATGACATTCGTGGAGAAAGATTGAAATGCAAGAATGAAAAAGAAAGAAATGATACCCTAAAATGCTCAGAAGAAGTGGTAGCTTAGGGTTGGATCCATTGTATCTGGCTAGCTCCACGGGAGTCCAAATTCTCTGAGAACACAAAACAGACACAGTCTTCTGTTTGTACACAGCGGTTTGCTTAGGCACAAAACCCGAAAATTTTCCAAGAGAGCTGACATCGAGAGACATCGTTAACAGCATTATAGTATGCAGGTTGAAGATTTTCCAAGGGCAAGGAATCTCTGATACATACAGGTTTCATGGGACCCGGTGGCGTCGCAAGGTAAAGGATAATGGATGCCAGTATGACGGCCACTCCAATTCCCAAGCACGCAGGCTGCAATCTGCCCAACTGTTCATCATCGGTCGCAGCATTTTCTGAGTTCTTGCTCTTCTTCTGCTTCTCAGCGGACGGCTCCTCAGGCTTGTCGACACGAGCTTTGGTCCTTGCACGTAAGCTGGAATTTTCCTTGACCTCCGCCGTTACGCTCTCTGCCATTGCCGTCTCCTTGGCTTTCTCCAGCTGCCCAGATTGCTACTCCGGTGTGCTCGATCATCCTGTGAGCATGTCTTCTTCTGCAGCTTTCTTTGGAACCCTAACCCTAATCTGCTTTTCGATGTTGTGAGCCGGGTGTGTGAGAGGGTGGGTATCTATCAGTGTGGGTCGGGTATCATTTTAAGAAGGATACCAGCTGGGTAGTACCAAGGCAGCTTCCCACTTCACTTGCCCTTTGACTACTTGGAAGTCAATAAGGAAAACATGGAAAGTTAGTTTTTGAAATGGTTAAGTTGTGGGTCCTTTGAGTGAGACCTTAGTTGGGCTTAGGGTCAAAGTGCAAGTTTTTGAAGCTCAACAAGGATCTTTTCAAGTATAGAGATTTTTCAAGTTTACACTTTGGTCATAGATGGTTTACACTTTTTGGGTGTGTTAGTGAATTATTAGGATTTTGTCACTCATTTTTTGGATGAGGTTTTATTTCATAACATGACGTATATTGATAATTTTCTTTTCATGGGAAATCCCAAGGTTGCTTTGAACATTTTGTTTTTAGTTGTAGGTTGTTAACTTGCTTATTTCACACAAATTATATATATTTTTTATTTTATTTTTTAAAATTTTTCCTCTCATCTTTTTTGATGAGTTTTGATAGGAAAATTATGCAAATATGTGAAGACATTATGGGTCTAGGATCATGAGAATCTTTTCAAGGTCCCTTAATGAGGTGTCAAGTTCAACTAATAATATATTTTGGTGGCATAAGCCTTCTTTCTATGAAGGATTGTGTTTCATTTGTTTTTCTAGTGAGTTGGGCTTTGGTGATTCTGTATTTGTGGTCTAGGTTTTGTATTTTCAATAGACTTGTTTTGGAGGAATATGTTTCTCAGGTTGGGGGGGGTGGGGGGGATGCACACCTACTTTAATCATGATTACATGCAACGCGAGATAACCTTCTTCTTGCAACTAGGGATATGCACTATTTTTTTGAAAATCTAATAGTTACCAGCACCCCAAGTCTACATGCATCTTTCATGGACATTCATCACAACACATCCTTTAAGTTTATCTTGGAAGATGACTCCATTTCCTCAACATCCAAAGCCCACATTCACTTTTTTTTTTAGCAAGGGGATAGGGCTATGGTTGGTTGCTAAACCATTTATCTGTTGGTTTCACATCACACATTCTACTTTTATTTCAACGTTAACATTTTTGTCTCAATTTGATTTTGTCATCGACATCTAGTCTTCTCACATGTGAATGTGTACACAGGTTGGACACATTTGGCACTCACTTAACTCATTACTTGCATGGAGAGAATGGTGGTGTGCCCTTACGTCAAAAGTTTCATCACGAGTCAATTTTTACATGACCCAAGAAAACCAAGTTTTCATTGTCAATGTGGTGGTTACTGACTCAACATGAAAGATAATGGTTTTGAGTGTCATTAATCAACTAGCAAATGCAACTGCAAAATTTACTGTCGTTGTTAAGATCCACAAGTATAGAGGGTTTCATGAGAGGCACCATTTTATACCAATGGCCATGGAGGTGCACAACACACCTAGACACGATATGGATTGTTTCATTAGGGAGTATGCCCATCTTTTCCACAATAGACAATCAAATGATCATTTATCCTTGTCTTTTTGCATTCAATTTTTTAAACAACATGTTAATATTTATTTTTAATGTGCTTTATCTTCTAGTATAGAAAGGAAGATTGTGTTGGGAGTGATGCTTGTTCTAGACCTCTCATTCCTATTGGATCTCACAATTTGCATGCAAGTGACATTAGAAGGGCCATGGGTGAAATAATTTCCTATCACAAGAGAGGCTAGCTCTCTTCCTTCTTTTTTTTGGGTTCTTGCGAGTTGTTAGTCTTTTGGCCTTTCTTTGGCCTTCCCTTCTTGTCTCTCCTGTGATGGTTCCAGCCATCAAATTTTTGATTGGATTTTTGTGAGTTTTTGAAAAACTTAGGCGTAGGAAAAGGGCCCTTTCCTTAAGTAAAGCAGAACTGGGATTTTTTCACTTTTTAGAAATAGTGACAGGCTAGCTGGTACCTTCCACCGCAGAAGATCCAGCTTGCTGGAAGCAGGTTTCTTCAGGCAGGTAAGGGAGCTGAAAATGCAATGGAAAAATCCAGGCAGTGCTTTTCGAACAATAATAAACTTCCTCATCGAATCATTTCTTTGAATTGTGATGTAAAATTTACTTCTTTCCCAATGAGAAAAGTGTCAAAGCCTTAACCTTCAATTGACAACCTACACTTGTTCAAATCAATAAAAATTATAAAAAGCACAACAAGGACTTGACAAAAGGAAAGGGAAATTTGATAAAAAAAAATTTAAATATAGAAATAAAGAGGCAAAAGGTGGCAAATCAAGGGAGGAGGCATTACCAAAAAACTTTAAGACACATTCTCATTATCAATTGAACAATTTATTGCACATTCTATTAAATTATTTTTCAAAAGTTGACTATTAAAAGGCGCTGATTTTACTTTTTTCACATTTTATACTTTCAGTTGTGCTCTAGTCCATGATGATTTTAATCATGTAGGTGGTTCATTGGGGTTTATCAAACCTCCTTTATTTAAAAAAAAAGATTATTGTGTTTATTAAGGTCAAAATATGAGGGGGCTTAGACTTATTTAAATATGAGGCCTTGGGAATTTTTGGGTTTTGTGCCAACTTGCACACCACAAAACATTGAAACTGGAAAAGGTCAATTTTATGACGTATCAATTTGACTTATGATTTTTCATGTACATTATTATTAATATTATTTGAATATATATGATTTTTAAAAACTTATTTGAAGGAATATCAATTCCAAATTCCAAATCATGTGCAATTGCAATTCCAAGAATTTGAAGAAGTCCAAATTACATGAGACAAGATGAAGCATGCTTGTTAACATGGATCAAATCCCAAAGAAAAACATGAGCATCCTAAAACTGAGACATGGAAATTTTCCTTTCACCCTTTAGGTTAAGTTACATACATGTTATTTTCAAAATTTCCACATACAAAATGTAATTCAACAATTGATCATATATAATAAACTTAAATGCACTATTTAGTGAAGTCATTACCATTTTCATGATTGTCAAAAAGAAGCAACTAACAACTCACTGATTTGTTGAATTCTCTGAAAATCAACATGTAGAACTAATGGATTTGGCCATGCAAATGTTGTCATTCGGATAATAATGTCAAGGGTGGGTCACACATAAGTAAAGGAACAAAAATGCAATCATTATGCTTGCAAGATTCAAGTTTGACTGAAAATACTAGATTCAATCATCTCCAGTTCTATTTTGTTTTGTAAATTAGGCAATTTAATGTTCTCCCTAATCACTGTTTCCCTTGTGAACATTGTAACTTAGGCAACTAAACTGTCTCACTAATCACTGTTTCCCTCGTGAACCATTTTCAACTTCAGAAAGGGGACCTGTACTTAGACCTCCCATACACAATTCTGTATGTTTCGTTCCAGGTTTATAAAACTTATTAGATGGGATACTGCAATCGTGTTCCATTGTCATTGATCCATACAAATTAGACAGACCTAGATAGCAAATAGTAATTGTAATTCCCAATTTGTACCTTATTCCCATCTTAGGTCTCAGTAATCCTTGGATCCAATGTGAAGGTTAGAAATTGTCGTAGAAATGCCCACACTTCCAACAGCTTCAGAATTGTTACACACCTCAACGCTTAATGCTCCTGCATGACAAGGGGGAAAATGCTCATGATCACAAACAGGGCGTGTTATCATGACAGGAAACTCCCAGCTCTACAGCAATCCATATTGAACCTCAAATGTGAGGACCATGGTGACATGAAAATATTTAAGAGTGCCCAATACCAGGACCACGCAGGCATGAAATCTTTGAAAAAGTACCCAATACCAAGACTAGGTCGGTATGTCCAAAAGTCAGACAAGCAGTCATTCTGGAAAGAATGCTGTGCATAAATCTTGATGGCAAGCAAGAAGAATGGAACTCAAAAAATTTCAGCTCATAATCCATGTTTACCTCTTACATTTGACAACTCTTCTTTCAGCTGCTGATTATGTCTTTGTATCATTTCATGATTTGCTCCAGTGTTGTAATCACTTGGGTACAATACTCCATGGACACAAAAGAACCTGTCAATTGTTTTTGGGGATCTGTAAGAGCATTCAACACTTTTACCCTGCAGCTTGCCAACACCCCCACCTGTGTCCATTAGATCACAATGAAACTTGCAGATTAAGGTTGCATTCACCATCATTATATTCCACAAAATCAACGCCAGAGCCAACATATATGAGCTAATCTGTACACCAAAACTTCTATTGCAAAGCAGTCACTAATCAGTCTTTAGAGTCAGGACATTTAATGCCCCAAAACCATGGGCGAACTCACTCAGTAACTTTCATATCATATTGCATTTAGGTGCATTCAATTTCATCTGCAATCTCATATGTCAACATAGTACATACCTCAACACAATCTCCTGTTTTGAGCAGGTCAGTGCTCCATCAGTACCTCCTTCAAGCAGGATAGAATTGAATAACCCTCCCACTGAATGACTTATGTCAATCAGTTGGAAGTGAAGTGGAAACTCCCCCTCACAGCCATGCAACCACAATCTCAATACTAATAACCCAGTTCCACATATTCAGCAAGGGTGCTGCTAGTTTCAGAGATAATCACTGATAATATTCAGTTATTCTGTGGCAGGGACATTAAGCAAATTTGTTGTATTAAGGATGTCAAGCCACATGGCTATTTCACATTGAAATATATTAACCTACCAAACAAGGAGACACCATACAAGAGTTACCTGGAAAAGTAGTCAAAGTAGAGTGCCCTTTGCAACACTTATATAAAAGAATGGATTTCTCAACATATTGCCTTTAAGACAATGAACTGTAGCAGTTCAGGACCCTGTGAGAAAAAAAATCACACTACACTGTACTTATAACTCAAATACCTGTGGCCATTCAAATGAAAACTGCAACTCAGTTCAAGAATGAATCTAACTTTCTAGAAGGTCACCAGTTCTCACACCAATCCAACAGCTTGAAACACTTCTGGTTCCACTCCCTTCAACATACCTGACAAATAATTATGATATTTGTCTCAATTCATTGCATGGTCCCCACAAAGAAAGCGTCACTGCATCTAGACACTGAAGACCTCCAGAGTCAATAGGTGATGAGAAAGGAAGAGATATCTTGAAATTGGTGAGGGATCTCTCTGTGATGGCCAAGTGCAAAGACTCACTTCAGCCATGCCACAGCATCAATCTCATCACGAGCAGCTCTATAAAGCTCAAGCCTCTTTGCAATTTGAGTTCTGCGCTCCATGAGTGCAGGATCTTCATCCAGCATTTGAGACAGTTGCTTTCCCTTCATTGATCAGTTCATCAATCAGTATGTTTGGCAAGTGTTGCCATGATATCATATCTAAAATATCTACATGCCTCTCTCTCAAGGAGACAAAATGTGACAATATTCACAGTCAAGGCAAACCCCCACAAGAATTACAAACAACCTTCAGGACAAGAAACCACAGTAAGACTGGAAAAATGATGTCTACCTCTCGCTTCCCAACTTGCGCATAGAAATGGTCAAGGAGAGACCGCTTTGCCTCCCGAACTTGACAGTGGACAACAGCTTTTGGAAGAGAGTTTCTCAGCAGGTCACAGACCATGTTCACATATGCAGACACATTTGAGCCTGCCAGAACATCCAAGCACCCTCATAACTACCTTTTCAGTACAATAAAGGATCTGACTTTGCTGTTGCTGCAAGAAACAAATCTGCTGATCTTTCATGAAATGTGAAAGAATTGAGCTCACCAATTCTCCGCAAATGACCATCAGTGTAACGGTCCATTGTGGAAGCACCGGGATTTCCTCCCTTCTCCACTTCTTGGGGAAGCTTTCTGAAGAAATCAACAGTCAAATAACTTGCCTCCATATCTACCAGCCTGAGAGATGTCTTTCGACTTTCGTCTCGCATTCTTTCCAAGGCCTCTACAGCTGCTTGAGCAAGCTCTGCTTGAAGGGTGGGAAAGCGCTTCAACTCCTGCAAAATTCCACAGACATGCAAATGCAATCAGTGAACAGATGTGTCTGGAAGACTCTTGTCACTTGCTAAGAAGCAATTCCAAGATGTGTTGTAGACAAAACACTAAGGTGCAATCGAAAGGATTGAAATAAAGCAAGGGAATAGCAAAACTTACAGTGCACTCGCCTACTGATTTACGGACAAGGTCCCTGAGGATGAAATGTATCTGGAAAAACCAATGTCAAATATTTAGGTTGGCGATAGTGAGAATGTACTCCAAAGGTGACAAGAAGTTATGCTGCAACAAGGTCAATATATTTATAGGTATAGGGACCTCTCTGTACATATAATTTGAATCAACTTGCATAGAATTGAGAGAGATGACCCCATAACTTTGTTATAAAGATTTCAAATTTGACAATATATCAACAAATACAAAAAGAAAAACAAGAAAAGAGACCCAACCCTAATAGACAAAGAAAAGACTTGAGAGAATTTTGAACAACAGCAGCACATGGTCAAAGACATACTGCATCAACTACTGCTTCTGCTGGTCCACGGAAGAGGATGAGGGAACTCTCAATCAGGCGCCTGTAACCTTGCTCAGGGGCAATCAGATGGGGCTGGTAGCCATCAGCCTCTGACACAATTTTTCGCACATTTTGGGCTGAGAGGTGCTTGTCAAATGGCAGCTTTTTCAGTGCAGCTGGTAGTTGGTTATCAAATACAGAGTAAATTTTTTCACCTCCTGGTCGTCTGCCATAACATACGATGTGTCAGTTTCAAGAAACAGCAATTTTCTAATGTTTACTCTGAAATTTCATAACTAGGTGGAATCTAGTTGTGGCCACCACAGGAGTCAATTCCCTAAGTACCAAGAGCAGATCCAAACTCCCCTAGTAAAAAGTTGGTCTCACAAAAGATCAGTGCTATTGTTTTGTTGCTGAATCCTTAGGCTGTGTTTGACATGTTTGAAATCACCCAGCCTTTATCTCCAATGCTCTGCCTGTATCTTATGACATATCTACAAAGCTTACAGGAGGGCTTCTTGCCAAGAGCACACATCATTGTTAACAACACATTATGAGAAAAGAAAATGGACTTACACTCCATCAAGATGATCTTTAAAGATATGGTCAAATGCCCTGCAAAGCTCCAAAATGGTGTATAGTTGAGCCTGCAGAAGACACACATCTGTGTATAAGAAATACCCAATTCTGCCTTAGTCATTAACCAAAGTCATCATGGAATGTGATGTTACCAACTTGGGATGCATGCAAAATTGTGTCAACTTCCTCACCAACAGCACAACAGTTTGGCTTCAACAAGCGCAAATAGAAATTGGAGTCCCCAAGAAAGAATAGATGATGCGGGAAGAGACTTGTACCCCTGCATCATTTGCCAATGGCCTGCCAATTTGGTTAAGTTCAGTTTCAAGCTCATCAATCTGCTTGTTGATCATGGCCTGGATACTAGGAATACGTGCCTTGATAAAAGCCTCCAAATGCTGCACACAAACAATATGTTTGGCATCAGATGTAGATTTTAGTTACACAACCTTTTCATGCATTTGAAATTTGGACCTCTCACAATAGACTGTAAGAGGAAGACAATCCGCTGTGTAACATCCTTTAGAGAGCTTGAACTTCAAGCAAGCATCACAAAGAAGCCACATCCTTCAGATATTTACTCTTATCGTCAGATATAACCTAATTTCTATTGTGCGTGTCTTGCATATGAAAGTCACTCATAAGACACGAGCTGACATCAACCAATGCATATATGGGAGAAAAGAAAGATCAAAAAAAAAAACCCAAGATTAGTGGCAAATAGAGGATACTGCATTATACCTTAGACAATACTTTTCCCAAGTATTCAGAACCCATTCTGCTTGTAAGGTGGCCGTAATCTGAACTCTGCTGGAAATAGTCACGCTCCCTGCGCCTTGCAGCTATCATGTCTACATTTTTGTTGATATCTTGTTGTGATCGATTCACAACTCCAACCCATGGATGCTGCAGCCTGTATGCCCGTCCCTCCAACACCTGTTGAAGGAGATGGAGTCATGTGCACATTATAAATATCAGTTGTATTTCCTGTTCTCTTCAGAGAATTATTGCAACTATTTTGTCGTCCCAGAGCATCCCACCACTGGTACCAATGTCAGGGTCCCCATACAGCACACCATGATGTTCTCCCCAATCACAACATGATCCGCTCAACATAGAATGACATGCAAGGTAGCTGCATTTTTGCCAGCTTCCTCTCATAGGCAGCCCGAAGCATATGCAGCTTATCATCATAAGTAATACACCCAGAAAGTCCCAAGTAGCTTTGGTGAGAAATGTCCTAGCAGCCCATGTCAGGTTCCTTTTAATGAGAATTGTAAATTGTAAGCAACTGAAACTGAGAAGAACAACAATCAGAGGGAGGAGGGCTCACATCAAGAGCATTTGTACCCTTGTCCATAAGATCCAGCTTTGTAAGCACACCGAAAGTGCGTTCACCTGAATCCAAGCTCACATAGAATTATATATCAGATAAGGGACAAAAATTCTCAAAATGACTGCATCATGAGTTCCATGTCATGAAATGAGTAATGGGAGTTGAGATTGCAACATAGCTTCCAACAAGATTATTTGGTGCCATAGGAACCCCTAGCCTATGGAAATCATGAATTATGTCAAAGACCATTCCTGAGTATAGAGGAGATAATCTGCAAAAGTAAGAGCATGGTAAGCTACCCAAAATTTTGTAAAGATTGGCAAGCAAACTGCAACATTGGAAGAAAAGAGATGAAACTACTGTAGAAACAAATGGGAAAATAATTCAAGCTCAAGAATAATATCTTTCATAAGAATAGAGAAATCTCCATTCTCACGATGAAGAAGAAAACAGCAAGGTTAACACTTCTTCAGGAAGCCACAGAAAGAACCATTCAAGGGGAGAAACAAAACAAAACACGAAAAACACACAGCGGTATGAACGAAAGTGCCAGTCTCACACCTGTTCAGGGACCATCAACAGTAGCATCTATGATAGTGACTTAACTATCACACCTTCCCCACTGACTTCATCAGCTCCCTACAGTGGGTAAAGGACAGTGCCAAGCACCAGCCTGCGAACTGAGTTTCTGCTGCAATTCCGGAAGCAACAGGAAGACTCAGCCATACTACTGGCTAGCAACAGACCCCACAATGAAGACCAGACAAAGAAACAAAGAAAGACCTCAAGCATAAGCTCAAGAATAACTACAATAAAAAAATCCCAAGCATCAGTGCAAGTGCAACATAAGAACTTAGATGCTACAATGTCCTCCAAAGCAGTGAACTGGGTAGATTTTCCAAATTGACCCTATCTACATAAATATGGAGACATAAAGGTCCACTCCAGAGTATAAACCTAAAAAGAAATCTAGACTGAAATGCAACTCCTCCAAATAATCCATTTCACACAAAGAATGTCATTCATGGAACACTGTAGGCATAAGGCTAGAAATGGGATCATTAGTCAAGAAGCACAAACCTTGTGGGTCAACCTCTCTGGCAATTTTAATCGCATCAGATGTGGCAATATCCTGATTGGCGGGAGAGACGGCCAGAATAATAGAATTCGGCTGCAAAGAAAAGACACTTATGTTAACCCCTAACTAAGCTTCGGGTTACTTGCTCCTGTTCTGTCCCTAATTTGGACCAAATTCACATTACATTTGAAGGTGACTGATCTATTGAGAAAGTACAAATGAGATTACCTTCTCAATATAAGATCGGACCATGTTTTCTATATCTCCAACAATGCTCTCCGATTGCCCGTCTGGAGAAACAAGCTTATCATGCTCAACATGTTTGCAAACTGGCAACTAATGACATAATAACTGGAAATTGAGAAAAACACATAATCACAGAAGAGACCTTACCAAAGATCAGCAACATGTCCCTATATTTGAAATCAGCCCAGCTTGCAATCTACTGTAGAGAAAAAAATAATGAAAATCTGTGGAACAAATTCCACATTATGACTTACCAACAGCAATTTTTGTTAGACCAGGAAGATCAATGAGAGTGAGATTCACCACTGCAACCAAAAGAGATTGTCAGATTCCCTGGAATAGATCTATTAAGATTCCTAATGTCCATATAGCACTGGCCCAAAGACAGGAAAAAGCAAAAGAAAAGTCTTTACTTTAAGAAGCACCCAAACACAACTAGGAGTAAATCACCCCTGATGTAGAGCTTGAAAAAAGTCAAACACAACCAGCCCTACAGACTAGATTAATTCCACAGGGAGAACTGGGTATTAAGGGCCACAGTAGGAAATAACTGTGTCTTTGACATTTTGTTCAATACAAAACAGATCTGCAATATCAGTACATCCTTGGCAACCTTGTTCCCTGCTTTCACAGCAATTGAATTACCGTTTGGAGAGTAAACACTTAGATGAATTGGGACATTGGAAATCTGCTTTGTGCGGCCTGTGATTCTGTCTGTCTCATCAGAAATCTCTTTCCTCACCGCAGCTGCATGAGAAAGAAGTTACATCAATTTGCAACATCAAAAGGGAGTAAAAAACAAATGCATCCAATGTGCACTACCTACAAAGTGTATAGGGTGGTTAAGCATTCTATGTGCAGACCATGTTCATTTGCAGACAGGCCTAGAGTCTGGTTCAAAATGGACGAAACCTTGGAGATCAAAATCATAAGCTTACCAAAGTCAGTGAACCTCTTCTTGGGCATGTGTAGAAACTCGGCATACTCAGACCTGTCATCAGTCTTATGTAATTGCAGCACTAGTGGTCGTCGTGTAACAATTCCTGCCACATTGGAAGTTGAAACTCTGGGTTATTTCATGAAGAAACCTTGCTTCCAAGTAACAGAGGATCTGTCAATAATTCGCATCAACATAAGAATCAGAAATGAAAGAAACAAAACACAAAGAAGAGTCATGTGGCTCATCATGGCTCTTCAATGGTATTCATGAAGTCCCAAATAGCAAGGCCTTAAGAATTAAATTATATGATGCTGTAATGGACAGATGACAGATTACAATGTCAATGTATGCAGCAATGTGCTCATATTGACCTAAAAATGATTTTCTTGTTGTTTGGGCTGGAGAATGTGAATACAGAACGGAAATTAAAGAAGTGTTCTGTTGCAAGGTGTTAATAACTAGTAATCCATAGTATCTTCTGCTTTGCTAGCAGATTGCCAAATAGGTCAAAAGCCCATTGTTACTCTATTCTGCTGCCAGTAAAAGAGTGATGATCTTGTCACCTGAACCCCGAGGAAGAAAATCTCGCCCAACAATGCTCTCCAGCACAGACGACTTTCCAGAACTCTGAAACATGCCAACGTAGAGGGGGAAAAAACAATTGAAGAAACTTCCATTTGAGAAAATCATGATGCTAATAAACAAATGCTGCAAATGGCTCCTGTGATTACTGTCCTGGAAAGTGATAGAATCCATGCAAGATAGAGATATCATGAAAAACCATATTCCATAAGCACATCTGGCTTCACATTCCCTGTTCTTCACTCTGTAGACTGAAAGCTCAAGAACCAAGTTATAAGCAGTTTCCCCTTTGTCTATGCTCTTGAGTAGTAGGTCAGCCATAACAACCACTGATGTGCTTTGGATTGGACACATCTTTAGTCCTACTTGACAATCGCTGATCTCTCTTCTCCAATGTCAAGCCTAAGGCAAAGTCATTGTAACAGATGCAGTAGAAAAGCTTGAAAAAGGGCTGGTCTCTCTGTTCTCAAATGTTATTACGCCTGAAAGCAAGGCCATAGAAGAGATGCAGAAGCACAAGCCACAGAGCAACCGACAGCCACCAAGATTCATACTAGGGAACAACGGCACATGCACAAGAGCGATCGGAATTCGGATTCGGTAACATAACAAAACAAAATAAAACAGTATAGCATTCCAGCAGCATGCAAGATCAATGGGAAAACTACGTGGTTTTCTCATACCGGCTTGAATGTACGTTGTCCAGAAGGTTCTTGCAACAGTGTTTCACTCGATCAACAGCGATATAGTAGTGCAGATCAACAAACTGGAATGGAAATGGGAGCATTTACGACTACGAAGTACGGAGCACATCGGCTTCATCGTGCTACCGCACGCTACCGCATTGATACATTACGACAATGTTTGTGCAACGTACAAAAAGAAAGAAGGCATCACATTCTCCATCACATATTACCTGGCCTCCCACCACCACGACCGATGGTAGAGACTCCCAGAGACTTTGCACGGCGCCTTCTCCTCCGTAGTCACCGAGCGCTGTGCACGCCCTCTGGATCCGGTTCACCAGACCGATCAAGTTATCCATCCCGCCTTCCTTCTGCGTACCACCCTCAGAATACCCGCTTCAAACGAAATCTGCCGGATCGAGGGAACACGAGGCGATTTGTGAGACCTCCGGTTCGCGATCCCCGATACGTGACAGAACTGAGAGCTTTCCCGGGACCAAAATGCAGCGAAAGAAAGCCCCTCGGAGAAAATGGAAAAAAAATTAAAGAAATTTTTTATATATCACAGCAGTTATCGATGATCAGAGGCTCTGCACAATACTTCGGTGACCGCCAACACAAGAAGGAAAAAAATCCACGATCTCATACGCAGGGGTGAAAGCGCGTGCTCCACTGCGAGACGGAGCGAGAGAGCACAACAGTCCTTTGCACTGGAATAGATCCGCGCTGGCTTGCAGAGAAAGGTGCGAGACGACGACCCATTTGGATGAAAAAAGTGGATGATAACGAACGAACAATACCCCAGAATAGGACTCACTTACAAACCTCCTCCCCCCTCCCCACTACAATTGATGATAGCAGTGGATGATCGGATGAGAGTTTGGTAGCCTTTGAGTTGGATGAGAAATAAGGATGATGCGTGTGGCGGACCCTCACTGAATAATTTGGCGGATGAAAAAATAAGTAAGAAGCATGAGTGGCGTAAAGAGGCCCATCAATTATATTAAGGTATGGGGTAGCAGAATATGTCATTTTCTTGACCACATTATATGACATAATTTTCCAGTGATGCTCATATACCGTACCTACACCTGATGTTCAGCACAAAATAATTCGCAAAAAGTTTAGCCGAAAAAAGAGAAAATTTTATTGGTATTTGCCGAAATTGTTGAGAATTGAACTCTCATCCCATGCAATTGAGTTATTATTATAAATACACAACAAAAAGTGTACTTTGCATATTTATTACCAATTGTTGAAATTTTAGAAAATTCAATTTGAAACTGCTGGACCTTGTTTTCTAAAATAAATAAATATTCGTGTCAAAGAAGTGCCAATTATCAATAATAGGTATGGCAACTCATAATAGTGAGCAAAATCTCTCTAGTATTGAACATGATTTTCTTTCTAAATTGTTGAATCTGCCAACCCAGACCCCCCCTTATGTCATTGAATGGTCTCACCCTTGTCCATAATGTCGGGTAAGGCAGGCTCACCTGGCACATTACAAGGCGTAATGTTGTACTGTCAGAGCATTAAACAGTGTAAAGAACTGAGGCAACATTTGTAGGAAGGCACATTATGCACGTCCTGACATACCCTTACACATTCCTACACATTATGCACGTCCCGACATACCCTTACAAATGTGTAAGGCACCTGTGTGTGCATGGAAACACATATGCATGTAAGGCGCCTTTGTACCACCGGGGCAGCCTTGCACATTGCAGTTCTGCCATTTCAGCTACACAAGAAAAGCCTATTGAATGATTTACAATTATGTGTAGGGTATGGTATCCACACCATACTGTGGTTGTGGGGCCGATTCCGGTAGTGCACGTGCTGGAGGGCATTACGCAACACAGAAAATGACATGAGGCGTTTCAAAAAAGGAATGCCCATAGGTGTGTGTAGGTGAACATTTCATTTTCAAAAATGCCCCACAAGTTCTTATGCTTAAGTGTTCCTCCCAATACTCTACAAATATTGTTGGAGGTTTTTTACCCTGCACCCCAAGGCCTACCCTAATTTGACAACGGTCACCAGTGTTGTCTGGTTATCCAGTTTTTGGACAAACCTCCAGATATCAACATAGCATTTTATTTTTTTAAAGAAAAGGAGATTTATTTTTTTTAATTCACTGTATTGGTTGTAAAGACGGTTATGTATTCAAACATTTTCCCCCCTTTGCCAGCTATGAATGAGTTGGGTTTTTAAATGCTAAAATCTATGAATATGTATAGAGAGCATATGCATTGCCAATTTTCAAATTTGAGTTGTATACAACTATTTTGCAATTACACAATACCTCATAAATGTAATAAAAAAAACATAAACACCTTACAAAATCAAGTGAAACAAGAATTCTACCAACTACAACACAAGCTACCAACAAAAACAAATAAACACCCAACGCTCAAAATCTAGAAGTCCAAAATAATATCAAAAGTTTGCTGCAACTTGCTTAACAATATATGCGTTCTTGGTGAGGTGTGAGGTCCATAAATTAATCTATACATAAACAATAAGTCCTGCAACATCACAAGAATTGAAATCAATCCTAATGATGCCCAGTAAATAAATAAATAATTGGAATTTGAAAATATTGATTAAAAAAGAAAAAGAAAAAAACTATAAACATGGTTAGTTGGGTGACTTACCTAATTGTCATCAACCTCCAATTGTTCAAAAAAACTAGCTTTTTCAATCAAAGAATAATTTTTTTTAGTTAGAGATTATTTTATTTTTGTATAATCTTCAAGAGCAACACTAGGTGCGTAATTTAACCATAGATCATTGGGCCATTTTTTTATCATCATGATTATTTGATCTAGATTTTCCATTTGAAAGCAACAATTTTGCAACGCTATCAACACACTAACAAGGCTACACACACTTTCGTTCTTGATTTGGGACTTTGGAATTTTAAGCAATGATAATTTGATCTAAATTGTCCACTTGTAAGCAACAACTCCAAAGGCTATCGACAAACCAACAAAGCTACGAACACGTTCAATCTTGATTTGGGACCTTATAATCTCAAGGATTTGCTTGGCCAAAAAGTTAACATTTGGAAATTGTTTTTCATGAAATTGCCACCCAAAAAAAAGTTCCACACATGCAAATGACATCAAATAACTTCTTTATCTTTTTAAAAAATCCAATAACAAAAGCATGAAAGGATTCTTCCATGGATGCTCCGACACCAAACATATTACTTCTTTTTTTTCAAACTGAAAAGCAAATACATTAATAACAACTACACATCTTTGGGAAATAGGATTGAATCAATCAAAACAAATCATAAGTATTGGAATGACTACTTTAGCATCATATTTGGAAGCAAAATGAATTGCTTCCCCACAACCTTCACAATTATCCACAACTTGTAAAGATTTGAAATGGGATCCAACATGATGGCAAACATGTTATGAACATTTTGTGAATCAAATGCTTGCAAAAACAAAAGGATAGGTTTGATCACCTTAATAATTTCATGCCTATGTTTTTTTACAAGATGAAGAACTTTGAGTCAAATTCATCAAAAATTTCAAACCCATTACCCACTACTTCAACTTCCATGTTGAACAAAATGTTAATAATAATAATCAAGGCATCTAACAAGAGCCAATAATGTTATAGCCATGGAAGCTGAATTATTGTAGTCATTTTCAAAAAAATAAAAACTTGATTAATCAAATTGAATTTCTCAAGCAATGATTGCAATTGTTTCATTTACCTTGAGTAGCCCAACAATAATATGCATAGGCTCCCAAGCTTCAATGAGATAATTGATAAAAAAACAAATGCGTCAACACCACCTTTGGACATCCATAAATCAAATGAAGCCAGAATAATTGTTGCATTTACAAGTTTAGCACTTGGTGACCATAACAAGAAATATTTCTTCCACAAGTTATGAACAAGATGGAAACAAAACACAAGGGCATTGGCATAAAACTACCTTCATACTCATGTGTTCTCACAAATGGAAAAAAAAAATTAGCCCTTACAAATACACAACATCAAATCTTTAAAAAATTTATGTTGCGGCTCATCACATTGTTTGTAAATATTTGAAGCCACAAAAACATCTGTGATTACATTGCTAGTAATTCCAACCCTTTTCTTTGTTGCTTGTTGAATGTGATATAATTAAACCACACTAAGAAATGCAATCTCTTAATAATAAACAATTTTGAGTGCACAATCAATGCATGTTTTCATAAAAATGACTCCATTACATTTGTTGGATTTTATAAGCCTTTTCTTTAAAATATAACAACTTTTAATTAAAACATTACCGTTTGCTTATTCGAACTTATAAATAATGCATTTCAACATTTGCAATTTCACAATGTTAATAAGGAGGATATTATTAATAGCAAGAAACCCAAAAAAATGGATGAATGATGGTGAGGCTTCCACAATACAACTTGAATTTTTATAATTGCAAGATGCATAACTTGTATTGCTACCATATTATTAGCTACCACATTACCCACTCAAATTACAAACCTATAGGTTTCATAGGTTCATTCCAAATTCACACTAAATTAGTTGTTTCACGGGTTCGTGTTTTTTGCACAATGATTTTGTGTGTTTAAAACATGTATGGTGGATGAAAATATTTCATTCTATTTATACATGCATCATACATGTTTTAAAAGCATGAAATTCGTGTGCAAAAAACACAACTCATGAAAAAAATAATTTCACACAATTGCCATTATCAAATTGTGAGAAGGTAAATTTGTGATGCATTACCATGCTATCGACATTTGAACTATTGCCAACAATATTTGACATTGTCAAAATTAAAAAATTGGAATCGATTTTTCCCACATTTTTAACAACATTAACAACATGGAACTCTCCTTATTTTTCTTTAACCATTGTACAACAAAAATTATACATCTTAAACCTTAGGTGTCAAAAGCATGAAGAATCACAATAACAAAAGCTAAAGGAAAAGCCTAAATTTAACTTTCAAATAAGGAACAAAATAAGATTAGGTTGTTCAAAAACAAAAACATAAAAACTACACACAAGAACATGAGATGTGTAAAACAAATATGAAGACGGATCTTTATTATGTTAACATATGCAAACATGAACATGAAAAAAACATGACAAGGTTATGGTGCAAAATCGTGCTTAAGACTAATGTTGAACAAAATAAAGGAAATGAAGGGTCCTACTTCTATTTATACCCTTTTGGGGACATAACTCAAAAAAGTTTTTAAAGAAGCTTATATATGTGCATCAAGTAAAAAAGCTTTTTGAGAATTTTCATAATTAAAAGTCAATTATGAATTAACTAAAACTTAACTGAAAGTTAACTAGGACTTAACTATGAATTAACTAAAACTTAATTAATAATTAACTAGAAATGAACTAAAATAAATACAAATTTATTACAAATCACGAATGAACATTCAAATGAATGAACTCCATAACATTGGCATCTGTGACATCAAATTTCACAAAAGGCAACCACAATTGCATGTAAAACCACCATTTGTTATGTGACAACAAAAATTCAATATACTTTGAAACAAAGGATAAGTCTTAAGGGTCAATTGGTGGTTTGTTTTTACATACAAGGGATGAAGATCCAATGCATCTAATAAATATTGTTTTGAAACAATGATAAAGATTAAACTCAAACTAAAAGCTCAAAGAGGCAATAGTGGAACATTTGATAAAATATTCAAATTTGTTAATGGGAAGTGTGCTGACATAACCTTTCAAAATTATTTAAATAAGAACCAGTAATGATGTACCAATTTTGACATTGTTTGACTTAAGAGATGAATAAGAAGTAAAGGAACTATTAATGCCTAGCAACAATTCCAAGACAACAAACTTCCTTGCTGAATTATGTACAAATTTGAAGAATTGTTCAAAAACAACTTGAGTGGCAAAAAAAATTAATGTATTACATACAACAAGCCATTCATGAACTACTAGGTTGGCTATGAGCTATTGGATTATCTACAAATTGTTGGATCATCCATAATGCTAAAACACAAATGATGAAAATATTAACTAATTTGATAATGGTTTCCAAAATGACAAATGTTTTAATGTTGGACCTCCATTGATGTGCATTTTTAGCAAGTTTCAAGCGCACATTTTCCAATCAAAACCTAAAATACACAAGAAAAAATTGCACACCTACTACCCAAAAACGAGTCCAAAACATCATGCTTCATCATAAACTTACAAGATTACAAAATTTCAATAAAATGTGTGCAAAAATCATAAAACAATATGTTTGTGCAAAATTCATGAGCTTCAAAGTGTAAAAATGACACAAAATAACTTTTTTTTTACTTTTATACAAATAATGTGACTTTTGTACTTGTGATGTTTTGATGTGAAGTATGTACGATTTACATTTTAATTAAATTTGTGCAATTATAATGATGTAATTTTGGATAGGACTATGTGATTTTTGTGTATTCAACATGAACATTCATGTATGTCATTCAAAAACAATATCTCATTTATTTGAATATTTAAAATATTGAATATGTACAAATATCATTCATATTACTCATAACACAAAATTCATACAATTTTTGTATGAACCTATGAAAATCAAATTTCACACAAAATTTGTACAAACCTATGAAGCTTGATAAGTTTATGATGTTCTTTATTAGCTTATGTACTTAGTTTAAAGAATTGCACAAAAATAACTTGAATGGCAATAAACATACCTTGCAACACGTTCATGAGTTATTGGATTGTTCACAACGTTAAAACATGAACGATGAAAATAAGGTTTGACAATGGCTTCACCAGTGACATAATGTTCTAATGTTGGATCTCCACCAACATGCTCACTTGTCAAATTTCAAGCACACATTTTCAAAATGAAACCTAAAAAATGCACATAAAAAAACCCTAAACCTTGTTAATGCACTAAGCTTTGTCAAAGTTCATCATTGCAAGGTGAATGAAAAGTGACAATGACACAACAACCACAAAAAGAAACCTTTCTATCATTTAAGGTTCAAGATGTGTATCTAGCCCACCCAAACACCAAAAGTTGAAAAAGTTGGATGCATATGCATATCGTTCAACCCTAACAAAACTTAAAACCCTAAATTCAGATATGCATAACATTACATACATATCCAAACACACACATATATTACAACAAATATGCCATATGCATTAGGTTATTGATGAATAAAAGTCTGATGCATATATATTATTTTACCTTATTAGAATCAATTTCACATTAAATGAACTGGTTTCTTTGGTGAAAGTGTTTAGACTGGTTAAATTGGAATGGATTGTTTTGGTGTTCAGAGCGTGGACACAGTAGGTAGATGTACAACATCTTTATCTATTGGCAGGGCCGGTGTGTTTATGATGCCTTGTTCAACTCCCATTTGGGTTTTGCTTGTAATTTGCTGGAGGTTCCTTCGACTGATGAAGTAATCTTCCATGTGAAGGAGGTGCTTTCAAACACAAAGAAAAAACAATTGGAGTCCTTTACACGGTAGTCAAGGCCCGCGATCTTCCATGTGAAGGAGGTGCTTTCAAACACAAAGAAAAAACAATGGGAGTCCTTTACACGGTTGTCAAGGCCCGCGATCTTCCAT
>Ga0116229_10004132_pt1 | contig 23819 bp, 17 predicted proteins | sample S1TSphgellanicum_3_FD_87313 | JGI IMG/M metagenome (GOLD analysis project Ga0116229, IMG submission 87313) | Host-associated microbial communities from peat moss isolated from Minnesota, USA - S1T2_Fc - Sphagnum magellanicum MG | ecosystem: Host-associated > Plants > Peat moss > Unclassified...
AAATGTCACTATTATTCTGTATTTGCAAGTAATTGTTGTTTTCATTTGCAATCCAACAATATGTCAGTCTTGGTTGCATTGCAAAATTCTGTCATTTTCAATTTTCAATATGAAAATCTACCTTTAATTCTTGTTCTTTCTTGTTGCATTATGACTGTAAGAAGAAAAATAAAACTTTCTACAGTTTCTTCATGTGGAGTAACACCCTTGAATGAGGGCATTATCAAAATATGGGTCTCAGGCTCTGGTAGTCAAGCACAGGACCCACATTATAAATGCACTATAGTAGCCGAGTGCCGGATCCATATTCTGGTAATGCCGTCATCCTGGGGTGTCAATCTGCACAAATTGAGCTAAATATTTCCCTCTCCGCCCCATTTTGTTATGTGGAAACATTGGCTACCATTCGCTAGAGGAACCAGCCACAAAGGGCTAGAAGTTGGAGAGGGAAGTAAAAAAACTTAAGAATTGTGCTATATTTTGCTTACCTGCTAGTTCCTATTATATAAATAGGACAATCTCAGTAAATTTTCCCCCCCTCAAAGTCTGACAACTTTGGTGCATTTTTGTTCCACAAAGATCCTTTGTCTGAGTCGCACTGGATTTTCTTTTGTTGTCAAGTTGCAAAATTTGCCAACAAATGGAAAGGCTGGCATTAGTCTCCTAATAGTGCTCCTTTGCATGTATTCGTGAGACTACAAGCAAGGCTTCTTCAGCCATCAGAGGGATTCTAAGAGGGGAGCTTGTGTCAATTTCTGTAGATTTGCGTAGGCAAGAGTTTAACTATGTTGACAAATATGCGAGCCTAGGGTCAGCTTCCACATTGAAAAATCCAAAGGAAAAAGTTAATTCTTCTTTGTAAATTTGAATTTATTATATTTGAATTATATGCTATTTTGTCTTCATATGAGGAGTGAAGTTATTCAGATATAGCCTGCAATAATTATAATTATTTTCAACACCTCAACTGCATTTTTTGATAAAAAAATCATTTCACTATTTTATGGATTAAGAGACACTATTGAAGGAACTGATTTTCTTAAAAGTTTCTGATATTGCATCAATTGCGAGCATCCCAAGAGGAATTAGCATGGCTAGAAACATGTCGAACTACGGAAGAACTATTGAAAAACTATTAAAAAGTGCCCCCAAACTGAAATCCGAGGCGAAATGTGACAATCTTTCTTTTGGATTATTGAGTCCTTATGAGGAATTTGGCAAAATTTCCCCCAAAAACAGGGAATATACAACAAATTTCTTTTTGTGTCTACAAACTCTGCACAATAGAAAAAGGCTAATTGGAAGCCCATTAAAACAAAAAAAGACTTAAAAACGGATTTAAATGTGTGATGGAAAAAGGAAGAATTCAAAACGGATGCCTGAGTTAGTGAGTTTGTGATGAGCTCCAACTGGGTTTCCTTTTAAAGTTTCAATAATGTACTGTGCGTATGGCGATCGAAGAGGAGGTTGTCAGCAGTCAAAGAAACTAAGTTTGGCTACATGTCAAATGTTGAGACTTCGATACTTTGGTGTGGAGTTAAAATGTGAAAGGATTTTATCACAAAACGCCAAAAAGGAGTCTAAAATCGAAGCGTTCGTGATTAGTAGTGTTGCTGTTGTAAGTATTAAATGCTATTCTCGCCCGCTTTTCTTTGATTGTTGCTTCACATTATAAGTGGCCGTTCTCATGAGGAGGAATCTAGAAGTCCCTTTTCTGTCGTTTTGATCAGTCTGACAAAGGAGAGAATTGCGTTGTTGAATTTGTGGACGCTACCTACCTTTGCTGCTTTCTATTCTCAGATTGCAGATATTCCTCTTCTTCGCGGATACTTTATTGTTGTTTGTTTGTTCTCGAAGCCAAAAATACCTTCACTCCACAGAATTAAAAAAAACGATGGAGGTGGTCCAATTGTATCCAAAAAAGAAAAAGAAAAAGAAAACAAAAAAAAAAGAATCAAGAAAAAAAGCCGCTTGTAGCCTACTGTACAATGGTGGGTGTTGCATCTTCCTCATGAGATGTGTTTTATTTACATGGAGTCCATGACAGAAATATAGGGGACAGATGGAGTGAAGAAGAATAGGAGGAGGAGCAGCATGCAGACGAGCTATTTGTGGAGTGGATCAATTTTCCAATTGCAGCAAGACTTTGGCATCCAAAGTTCCAAAATCCGCAAATGTAATAAGAAATGGCACTGTTCAAAGAAGCAGATTTTCCACCCAGGAATATTTTATTCTCTACCAAGAAAATCCAAGGTTTCATAGGGGGGTTCCATAGGAATCCTACTTCATGCTTGGATGACAAAATACTTCCAGTGCATATGAGGATATCTCTGTTCTATTTTCCAATACACCTAGATATTGCCATTGCCTCCTTTGCTACTGTAACTGTTGGTAAGTCAAAAGCCTTTGGGTGCATATGAGAAGTTGAGAATTTTCTATTCTTTGACTCCATTTGCACATGCAATGTGGTAGTCATCTCCCTCCTGAGATTTTTGAGGACAACAGCAAGAAAAGTGGAATCTAAGACTTATAATTGTCACTCTTCCTAATTCTAGGCAGCTAGAAGCATTTTTTTGCTGCAAGTCTGGGATTTGCCATCAAAGGTCCTGTAAGAAAAAGTCTACCCTTGGCCAAAATTGCAAGAGGTTAAATGGGCATCCACATTCCCCAATGCTCATATGGCTTTCATTGCTGGTGAGTGCTAGCTGAGTTTGAATCTTGATTCATCATCCCCCAGGCTCCAGCTTGAGTACATCAGCAACACAGGTACCATCTCTCTGACCTTCCAAGGCCTTCATTTTGCAAATTTCTTCTTCCGCTGGCATGTGTTTGCTTGTTTTCAGATGTAGAAAATTTGATGATGTAAAATAAATATTGATCTCACAGGCTGACTGGAGCTTGTAAGATTGATGTTTTGTATTAGCTCTTCTCATGACTGCCAGCTGATTCAATCATGGCTGAGTTTTTGCCTTTCTTCTTTGAATGTGCAATACTGGTAAGCCCGAGCACTTGAGTATGTCCTTCTGCACGTCCATCTACCAACTCCAGAGTCAGGACCTGATTGCACTATGTGGCATTGTCCCTGCCACCCATGTACAGCGAAGAAAGTTCACATTTCATTTGGTTGAGGAGGTTCATGACCAATGCTGCAGTTCTCCTGTAAATCTCCAGGTCTCTGTGAGGCATTTTTCTTCTGCATGACAAATTTTGAAACTTCCAGAGTTTCCTTCTGCACACTCTGATCTACCAGTTGCAACCAAGTTTCTTTGAAGTTTTCTCTTGCCTACGATGCTGATTTCAGCACCATCATACAGATACTTGGAAATGGCTTCCTGGTTTTGTTGTCTCAGGATCTTCACCAGACAGTTCCTGACATTGTGTCTGGTGGATCGAAGTGGGAAGCTTTAGGCTCTGGGACAGTATCTCCTTACCATTGCTGTTGTGTGCCACAAAGAAGCGGTCAAGTGTCAAGGGACATAATCTTGCCTACAACCAGCTGGAGATGAAGCAAGCCCTTCTCCAGTGAACAATCTCTTAGCAGTGTGGCTGATGTTGTGTTGCTTCTTATGCAGTTCATGTTTGTTCACTTGCCAAAAAAATGGTATTGGACAATTTGCAATTGCTTTCATCAAATGGTTCCACATCAAAAGTGGAGGATAACCATGAAGAATCCATCCCTTTGATTGACATGGCTTTGCTGGAGTCAGGCTCAATCGAGGACCGCCAGAAGGTGATCAAGCAGATTGGAGATGCATGTGAGGAGTGGGGTTTTTTCCAAGTCTTGAACCATGGAATGCCCCTGGACCTTTTGAACAAAGGCTTTGCAAACAGCCATGAGTTTTTCAACTTGCCATTGGAGGAGAAGCTGAAATGCAAGCATCCAAAAGGGAGTCTGCCAATACCCGCAGGCTTCATGAATGACATGATTTCCAAGGGAGTCCCGGATGCAAAAGAGATGATGTTTATCTACTCTGAAACAAGTTTTGGTGCTAGATTCAACTTATGGCCAGAGAAACCGGCCAATTTCAGGTTGTGAATCTTTACAAACATAGAAAAGAGACAACAAAATGCATACAAAAGTTAGTTGAAATGTACTTTGTCATAGCTCAAAAAGTTTCCTCATTAGAACTGTCACTAATTTGCTAGTGGTCTGCCTTCGCAAATCTATTTCTTCACTTCTTGACATCATTGTGCACAATCATCAAGTTCTTAGCTAGTGTAATTGAGGTTGCTATAATCAACCAGTCATCTAGATTGTGTGGCCTCTGGAGTCCCAAGTCTTGCGGGAAGATTTGGGAAACCACTGCTTTGGGCAACTTTGGAAACCATCCATTTGTGAACAATGTGCTAGTACCCGGGGCAAAGAGATAGTTGCTCAAGTACACTTATCGGTATTCATATTCAGTAGTCTCCTTTTGGTGCAATGCTAAGAAAATATCTAATTAATTTCAAATTTCTTGTCCTGTAATGTTTTGTAGAGATGTTGGAAGTGAGATAGTGAATGCAGCAACCAAAACTGGGCTACACATGCTCGGACTTGTTTCTGAGAGTTTGGGGTTACCCAATGAGCATCTTCCTGCCCTTGCAAATGCCAAGCCACGGAGTGACATGTTCTACTTTCTCTATTACCCTGCAACGCCGGATAACCCAAATGCTGTTGGGTCCACCAAGCACACCGATGGTAACATCCTCACCATCTTAGCCATTGACAACCAAATGCCAGGTCTTCAAATTTGGAGAGGAGAGAAATGGCTCCCTGTCACCCCTGTGAAAGGGGCCATCATCATCAATGTTGGTGATGTGTTGCAGGTTTGCACTCAAGTGCTTTACTTCAAAAATAGTTCATCTCTTTTGAGGTTGCTAAATGTTCCTTTGCCATTTTACCAATGTCTATCATATTGCTGATCAACCATCAATCTTTGCCTCTAAATGTCAAACCAATGTACCATTATGTTTTATAATTCTTAGTATTCATGCTGATATCTTCTTGTCAATCTCATTGAAGGTTATTGAGTTCATTTGACATGATATTTAGGTTAGTTTTACAACATAAAGTGTGGATGAATAGATAATCCCTGAAATTGGGTTTGGGTTGGTTTCAATGAATATGACAGGTTTGGAGCAATGATAAGTATAAGAGTGTCACACATCGGGTGGTGAATTCACCAACAAAACCTCGGTTCTCAATCCCATTGTTGTTGGGACCAGGACATGACTTTGTCATAGAACCTTTGGTGGAGTTCATTGATGAGGACCATCCTCCAGCCTTCAAACCTTTTGTATACAAGGACTACTTGTTAGCCAGGTTCAAGAACAAGAACAACACATCAAAAGACGTCCCGGAGATCTCTATTGACTACTGTAGGGTGTGAGGGAAAAAAGTTATGCCTGTAGACTTGGCCATAGCCACATCTGGAGGTTAAGGCATCTGATGAGAACTCCTTTGGTCTCACCATGGACATGGATAGAGAGCTTGAAAGAAAAATAATACTTCCTTCCAATTACTTCCTTCCTTCCTTGGCTGTGGGTTGGTTTTAATGAATCTAACAGGTTTGGAGCAATGATAAGAACATTGTAGATTATTGGCTAGACCTCAGAATGTTCTATGTGCTGGTCGCATGCATCTGAAAGAGCAGTTGACCCTCAGGGTAAGGGGCAAAAGCTTGCATTTGAAAGTGCAGTTGACTGTCAAATGCTTAGGGTGAAGGGCGAAATCTCTGCTGGGTGGCAACCACATTTCTAGAAACGCCATGGCACATGATTGCAAGACATGGGTATGACAATATTGAATAATCTGGATAGCTAAAGTTCCATGCATATGCAATAGTGAACATAATAGGACACAACAATGGTTGGTTAATTTTTGGTTGTGAATTGATTACCAGCATTGAACATTGGAGGGTTGGTTGCTACAATTTGTTTTTGCATTCAAATGAGTATATCGGCTTGCAATTAGATGAAACAAACCCATCTTCTCTTATGAAAAAATGAAAAGATTGTGTCATTGGACTCATTATGTGAGTTGTGATAATCTTCATGAATGTACTTGTATTTAGCATGTGTGACTACAATGAGGATACAAAGAAACTTGAATGAGGTTTTACTGCTGTGTCCCCCAGAATACTGTTCTCACAAATGAATTCAACAAGTAAAATTAGGGACAGATAAACTGGAAAGACTGTTGGAATTTTCAATGAGGTATTCTTACACATTTTGCAAAGAAACAATAACAACAGTTTTGAAAAGGTGTGACAAGAGTTTTGAAAAGCATGTTATGAAAGTCTTCCTCCTCATAGTTGAACAACCTGCAAATACTACAGGGATGAATAAATTGACTGTCAATGATGAAATTTAGAATGCCAATAACATCCGAACTTTTGTTGATCAATCATGAAGATGTATTGCAAATGCACATAACAATTCTTTATATGCATATGCAATTGTACTTCTAATCATTAATAATCTACCCTCTATGCGATTTCACACTAAATCCTTCTATGTAGGATATGGCCCTAGGGTGAGGGCATTCCCAAAATAAAGGACATAGGGCAAGGAGGTAGCCAAGTATAGCCCCGCATTTTGGGAATGTTCCCCTCCTATGCCTTGTGATCTACATATGTTTAGGTTCCTGATAACCTACACCTACTCCCTAGGAGAGGAAGCGGCCCTACATCTATAAGGTCCTGGGTTTTCCCCTTTTGAAAATTCCAAAATTCCAAACAAGGCATCACATCCTACATTTCCTACCTTTGGTGCGCACCATTACTCCACACGGAGCTTGGCTTTTTCTTGTACTTGTTGAAATAATTTGCATGTTTGGGGGAAGTGATTCTGCATGATTTGCACATAAGATTGCTTGTCGCCTTTGTAATAGAAGATCAAAATTGGATGCAACAATCGGCCACCAATTGCGGAAGCGTTAGAAGCTGCAACAACAATTGATCTACCCTTAACATCCAAACACCAAGAAATGGATTTGGAATTCCCACATGGATTCTTATAAACAGCAATTTGCACAAAAGAATTTGATTAAACAGCAACTTACCTCGGTGTGAGTTTGGATTCGGGGATAATGTGCAGGAAGAAAATCACCGATTCCATGACATAAGTGCGCTCTTACTCCATCTGCAAAATCATCATTTACGACGTGAGCAAACGTCGCCTGAACCATTTACGCTCGAAACATTTTGCGTCGCGAGGGTCGAGCGTCGTTTGCTCTTCCCTCTCTTGTCGCATCCATGAGGGACTTAGTAATTATCAATTAACTCTGTGCTTCGTGTGGATGAAAACATCCAGGAAGACTGATTCGGGAATTATTAACCCTATCTTCTCCCTTACTGAACATGCTTACTGCGAGCAATGATTCTATAATGTCTGTGCTTGTTGTGGATGAAAACATCCATGAAGACTGATCTGGGAATTCTTAAGCCTACGTTCTCTCTCCCTGAAGGAAGCGCAGTTTAGTGCGATAGAGAGCTTCATTGTTGCTGTTGGTGCGTGTGTTTCAGAAGAGAAGCGCACGAGTCGCAGGCAAACTGCGACAGAGATTTTTTTGTTCTCTTTTCAATGGTGTCGATCATGGAGCCTCTTGGCCTGTTGCTGTTGTCGGCGATCTGGCTTCTCCCCTCCGTATCGGCCTTCTACTTGCCCGGAGTCGCACCCCAAGACTTTGCGAAGGTGCAGTTCGGTTTCCATGCATTGTGCTGTAACTTTCGCGCGTTCTTTGTTTTTCCATACTACTTCTTTGTCCTTTTTCCCCTTCTTTTTGTCTTTGTAGTGTTGTACTTTCGTGGATTGATGACGCACTGGCGCTTAAGGTTTCCGCCGGAACCTGAACATGTCCGTTTCGGACTGCAGTGGGAGGGTTTGATAAGAAAATGCCAGATCTATATATCTCGTTTCTCGACTTTTCAGATCGTGTGAAATGCTTTTCATACCATCTCTCTGTGCATGATGCCTTGGAGCAACAAGATAAGTTGGCAATCAGTAACTATCCCTAATTGTTACGAGTTCACAAACAAGATCTCTCTCAATGTTAGTGGAGATCTCCGGTCGCAGCTGAATGATCGAATTTCAATTTTGGTCCGAAATCTGTTGAAAATCTGAGCAGTTTGTTTTTGGAACTCAAGGGTCATTATACTGAGCATGCATTTCAAGCTTGGTTTTTGTAGCTGTTTTGGAGTCACTGAACAGTGTTATAATGGACGAAGAGGTGTGAATATTGTGATTGAGAATTGGTTATAGACAATGTGTCAACCCTTCTATCAGCTGGTTCTTGCAATATGTAGCAACTTCATCACTTATTAGCTATGTCTGCAGGTGGCCGTCAGGCACTATTACACATCAATGTATAACAGGATAAAAGCCATAGTTGGACTTGATCATTAGGCACATGTTCACTATGGCACTGCCATAATATCTATCTAGTCTGCTCCTTATTGACTCTCTTATGCTGGGACTGATTATTTTTGGAGTGGTTTCTTTGGCACAGGGGGCTGATCTACCGGTGAAGGTGAACAAGATCACATCCACCAAGACACAACTGCCATATGAATATTATTCACTTGACTATTGTCTACCTGAGAAGATAATAAACAGTGCTGAGAATTTGGGCGAGGTTCTTCGAGGTGACAGAATTGAAAATTCTCCTTATGTGGTGTGTTTCTCTGAAACCCTGCTTGAGACTTGTGGTCATGTTCTATAACCTCACACTTTCTGTGACCTGCAGATGTTTCATGTCTTAAGACACCATGGCAATGCCTTGAAATGTCATCTTAGTGATGATTCTGAATTTGTTTGCCGTATACAGTCAGGCAACGCAGCTTGGTGCAGGTTGTTCAGTTTCGAGGGACTTGTATCCATGTCTCTCTTTCTCTTTCTCATTTTGGTTGCCTGAATCATACTTGCTTTGGAACTTGCTGTAGTCTTCAAAACCTGCATTAGGTTAGTTGTGGATCTGCATGTGCTAGAGGGCAGATGATCCTGGGCAGTTCAGGAGTTGCCTGTGCCTCATGTTTCTTTGGGTGCTCTCAGCTATGGTCTTTTTTATACTGGATGGAACCATTTGACTGGTGTTCATTGATTGTCAAGCTTTTGGTTTTATCTGTCCTAATGAAATGTTACTGATCTGGCAGTTTCAAATGAAGGAGGACAAGTCCTGTGTGTTTGTCTGCCGGCATGAAAAGCTGTCAGGGAAGTCAGTAAAGGCCTTCAAGGATAAGATCGAGGATGAGTATCGTGTTAACATGTAGGTGAACTGACTGAAAGCTAAGAGGAATCAGTAGTTTGACAGCTGATGAGCCACTGGCTGATGAACCATGATGGATATGATAGATGCTGTCATAAGATGCCTTTACTGATTGGTGAACTGATTGATTCTTTGGATTTGGTTGATAGAAGGTGGCCACAGGCTTACTTACAAGTCAATTCAAGCTGAGCAGTATGAGGTAGTCTGTTACGTTTGGGTCTGACCATGGCAATGCTTTGAGTGCCAGCAGTAAAAAGGATCAACTGTCTTGTGCAGGATTTTGGATAACTTGCCAGTTGCAATGCGTAGAACAAGAGATGATGGTGTATTTGCAGGATATGATCGTGGTTTTCATGTTGGATTCAAGGCCTTGGTAGAAGTAAGTGTTCAATACTCACAGTTTCAGCTATGGCCATCACATCACCGAATCAGCACACAAAGCATTGAGATTGCATGTGCTCCCTTTTGCAGAGTAGCACAGAGTATAAATACTTAATACACAACCACCTGAGCTTCAAAGTGCAATACCATGGTGATAGTGCATCTGCAACTTCGCGGATTGTGGGATTTGAGGTTACACCTTACAGGTACGTATCTCCAATCTGTGGGGGTGGATTTGCCTCAGGTAATGTTTGTCATGAAAAATGACTGAGATATCATAGACCTGCACTATAGCCAGTTTTGTTGTTCAGATGTAATATATACTGTTGCTACCATTATTCTGCTTTCTCCCAGAAGAGATTCTGGGATGGACAAAGTATGAGAGCTTGATGCGCAACTCTTTTGTTAGGAAACAGAACAGCATCCATGGTGCCCTGAATAGAGTCCTCTGCCAGCTAAAGATCTAGGAGCTATCTGCATTTTTGGTGACACTTTTAAAGCAGAAATGGTTTCAAGTTCATGTGTTTGTGTGTGGCTTCCAGTGTGAAGCATAAGTATGATGGCAATTGGGACAACAAGAACATAAAATTGACAACTTGCAATCCAAATGATAAGGAGTTCAATAAGCATCAAGATCCCCAGGAGGTAGTGGCTGATGAGGAATTGATTTTCACCTATGATGTCAAGTTTGTGGTACGTATTTTTCCTGTGTTCCTTGCTTGCTACCTCTGAGACTTCCTTGTATGGTCACTGGATTTCTGAATGACATCTATTAGTCTTGTGTGCTGCGCAGCTGCCAGTTGTGTAGGCAGCTTGTATCTTCATCATACCATCATTACAAAGGCTTCAGACCTCCTTCAGTTTCTTGATAGGTCCTACTAAAGTTCCTTGTTTTCTGACAAGTGAATTAAATTGGCTAACATGCAGGCTAGTGATGTGAAGTGGGCATCCCGGTGGGACACCTACCTGTTGATGGGTGATGACCAAATTCACTGGTTCTCCATAATAAATTCCCTTATGATTGTGTTGTTTCTCTCTGGTATGGTGGCCATGATCATGATGCGTACCCTGCATCGGGATATTTCAAAGTACAATGAGCTTGAATCACAGGAAGAAGCTCAGGAAGAGACTGGCTGGAAGTTGGTGCATGGAGATGTCTTCAGGCCACCAAGTTATGCTGGGCTATTATGTGTCTATGTTGGTACAGGGGTGCAGTTCTTGGGGATGACACTTGTCACAATGATATTTGCTGTGCTAGGTTTCCTGTCACCAGCAAATCGTGGTGGCTTGATGACAGCTATGCTTCTGCTCTGGGTTTTCATGGGTTTGTTTGCTGGCTATTCCTCTGCTCGAATGTACAAGATGTTCAAGGGCATTGACTGGAAGAAGAACACATTGAAGACAGCATTCCTGTTTCCAGGAACTATCTTTGTCATATTCTTCATTCTGAATGCTCTTATCTGGGGTGAGAAGTCATCGGGAGCCATCCCTTTTGGAACCATGTTTGCCCTTGTCTGCCTGTGGTTTGGAATCTCTGTGCCACTTGTGTTTATTGGCAGCTACTTTGGGTTCAAAAAGCCAGTAGTTGAGGATCCGGTTAGAACCAACAAGATTCCCCGGCAGATTCCTGAGCAGGCATGGTACATGCGTCCTGCATTCTCCATCCTAATTGGAGGCATGCTACCATTTGGCGCTGTCTTCATTGAGCTATTTTTCATCCTGACATCAATCTGGCTGCACCAGTTCTACTACATCTTTGGATTCCTTTTCATTGTATTCTTGATTCTCATGGTGACCTGTGCAGAAATCACAATTGTCCTCTGTTACTTCCAGTTGTGTAGTGAGGACTACCAGTGGTGGTGGAGGGCTTATCTCACAGCAGGGTCATCAGCTCTGTATCTTTTCCTCTATGCTGCATACTACTTTTTTGCAAAACTGGACATCACAAAGGTTGTATCAGGAATCCTGTACTTTGGCTACATGGTGATCATCTCATACTCCTTTTTTGTGCTCACAGGCACAATAGGCTTCTATGCATGCTACTGGTTTGTACGAACCATCTATGCATCTGTGAAGATTGACTGAGGACTGGCACTCTTAGATTAAGCAACAGGTCATTGCGGGGCCAGGGTTGGATCAAAGACATGCAGATTCTTGGACTATATTTCATCTTGATGGAGGTCTGAAGTCTGGAACCATAGCATTTAATTTCTTGAGTCCGGAACACTTAGGAAATCAAAGTTGCAGAGTAGCCTTGCAATGCACTTGAAGAGGTGGGAATACCAGATGTGGCAGCTTTGGCTGCTTTATTTTTCTTGTCACAGATGTACACACAGTACATCTCATCACAGATTTGTAGAGATGCTTAGCACGGGTAGTACTGTTTGCCTGACAGTTCTCAATCATTGAGTAAAAGAAACTGCAATCTTTTTCACAAATGGTCTTCCCTATTGTTGTAGTGACTTATTTTTTCATATACAAGAAAGACAGTTTGCATTACTGGATTGGTGCATAATGTTGCATTTGTTAGAGTTCTTGTAGATTGGAGTGCTGTGTACATGCTCGTAAATGTCATGTCCATCAAATGAGAAGGTTCCTTATTGTCTAATTGAGGTTATGGTAGTTGATTGAGTTGACTTGTTATGTTAGCTGGATTTGGATTCAATTCAGATCACCTCTTCTTTAGTTTTCCAACAGATTTGGTCTTTAGTGCTCTGAATGACTTTCAAAGTACGGAAACCATAATGCAGAATGTCATTTGGAACACTGCGGGAACCAGAAAATAAGATCAAGTTTACTGATTTGGATCTCCATGATTTGCATCATGCCATTGTATATTCATGCCATGCCACATGTCTTTCTTATTTTTCCCAAGGGGGGATCATGTTGTGCCCATGTTGTGGATATTAGATTTTTAAATGACATTTTTCCTTCTTGGTTGTTGACCATCATGTTGGGCTTGTCAACCCTAGACATGCCAATAGCTTTGTTAGTAGATCTGAATTCTTGACAAGGCCATGTTGTTGGAATTGGATTAAAAATTTGTTTTTCACACACCTACCCCTCAGAGCTTCTTGAGACAAGGGAAACCTTGTTATAATTGTGCCCCCTGTTAAATAAAATATGGATAAACATGTGTCATTCTGATTGTAGGTGAGAGTTTTCTAGCTTAATGGGACAAGTCATGAACCAACACACCGTGACTATTATATCTTCAAAATGATGTCATTCAATTTGTATTTGAAGATGAGAATGATAACATCTGTTTTGATGAAAGACATGTATACTAGAAATAAGTTCTTCAAGCAAAGTTTTATGTCATTTGCAGAGATACAGAATGATATTTTTCAGGCAAGTGAAAGATGTGGTTGAGGCATTGGCTGTATGGATACCAACTCAGTACAATGATACTGGAACTGGCATTTGTGTATATGAAGAAGGTTCTGACTTCTGACAACTATTCTTGTAGATGGTATTAAGGCATTCTTGGATGATGCATTTAGTGTTAGAAAATTAGTAGTGTAAAGGGGCATTCACACTTGATGTTAAAACAATGTTAAATGAAAATCTAGATGGCATCATAGGTGGCACCCAATGTTAAATGGGCAATAGCTTGATATGAAGTGGATGTTAACTCAACATAAAATCTTCATGAAAAGTAAGTTTAAGTTTTAAATGACTAGTATGGTGTTAAGGGACTCAACACTAGAGTCCCTAACACCAAGTGTGAATGCACCTTAAGACTAATTTCCCAACACTAATCTACCACAAAAGCTAACTTTCAACCTTTCAAGCTTGAAAGTATTTGAGGCAAGGCAATTCAGACAGATGAACTACACAAATGTGAAGACTGCAATTTTGAATTTTCAAAACATTCAAAAAATTTCCAAAAATTCTCAGAATGCCCAAAACTTTTTCATTGCCATAAATTACTCCAAGAGTGTTTAAAACTCAACCTTGCACTGAAAATTTTCCAATCCTCTGATCAACAGGAAAATTGATTGAATACTGAACAATGTGACAAGTTTTGGGAATTACAACCAAAATTTTCATAGGTGCACACTGCACAGCAGTTTTTTTTTTTGGTTTTTTGATGGTTTTTTCCCCTATGCAACTGGAAATCATGTCAAGCAAGATTGAGGATCAATTGGTAAGAAGTTTGTAGAAATCTGTTGAAACTGTAGAAAACTGGCCAAAAACTGCTCTAAAACTAAGAGGGGTGTTGCAAGTGTGCCCAAATTTCCCAATAAACAAATTTTGTTTTCCCCACAAAATTGGCAAATCTTTTTTTTGACAAGGGAGTATGTGAAAGAATATTCCATTTTACTTGCTGAGGTCTAAAATTTGGAACATTTCGCCAGGGAAAAAAACACTGCTCCAGAGCACAATATAGAGCATGTGCAAAACTTGGAAAAAAGGCTTCCTTCAGAAATTGAAGAAAGAGCTAGAATTAGACCTTGTAGAAAACAGGTTTACAAATGCCAGTTCAACAGTTACTAGCAAGAACACTGGAAAGCTTGAGAATATCACTGATTGCATTCAAATGCAAGCTTGAGAACTAGATTGAGCTCAAGAAGTTTTGTGCAGATTTGGGCAGATTTGATCACCAATCTTCAATATCTCCATTTCATATTCCATACTAAAAAAGCAGAAGCTAGTGCTGCTACTAACAGTACTCCAGGCTGCTCTATTAGCAGCCAGTTCCTCGTCTATGGCAATGCTATCTAGTTTGATCTTCTCACAGCAGATGGGTCTTGTGCCAGTTCACATAAGAACTGTTCCCCAGATTTGCAGACTCTAAACTACTAAACCTCCATGTATCCTTGATCAAGAAGCAGAATCATATTCTCCCTTGTTTCAGAAAATGGATCAAACTCCAGTATGCGGCCCAGTAATACACCTCCGAGTATTATCAGTCAATGCTGGCTAGTGGTACGGTGGTACAATGGGTGGCAAGCAGCAACAAAGCTCACATAGCAAGCAACAATACAGAAGTGATGTACTGGCCAAGCAAAAGAGATCACAGAGTTAGCGCCGGATTTTAGGTTTTAATTCTCCAGAACTGTCTTGGAGAAACAAATTGTTCACTTGGGGAAGAGGGGACAGGGATTTCACTCGTTGTATTTTCTGTTTTATTTCCTTGTTGATTTTTCTTGGAAATTTTTACTTATTTACTATAAATTCAACTAATTTTGATAATTTTTAGAAAACATTCACCAAATTCTTGATATCACAAAATTGAAAAAGAAGACAAAAGACAGTCACGAAGATTTGCTTACCAAGCATCGAGACATGCCAATGATCCGGCTGGCTGCGGGTCCAAAACATATGCAGGTTGCGCATACATGACAACGGGAGGCGGTGCAGCAGGAGCTAAGCCTGAACCAGGCATCATCCCTCCGGATGGAATGTAAGCATCTTGTTCTATGTACACTGCAAGGATCAAGTAAGATCAAATACAACTGGGGACTAATCTCAAGTAGCAGAGGAATTACAGCTTTATGCTGTGAGACCCAAGGGTGGAGCCCCAGGTCCACAGCATACCCTGGGTTGATGTCAAATTCCACACTAAATAATTAAAATTTGCAATGTTGAAAATTTTGAGAAATTGAACTCTTGATACGTCTGAAAATTCAGAAAAAATGTAGCATCATTTTGCCTAATAATTAATGAGAAAAATTTGAAATTTTCAATACATATCAAATATGTACAAATCTGAAAATACAATATAACCTTTTAAACTCGCCCTTCAACTACACTGGGATTTTTGTCCGAGTTTGTTAGTCTTAGGTTTCAAGAAGATTTAAGCAAATCCAAATTGGACGTGCAGAAGAAGTAGTTCCGACACATTCATTGATCTTCAGTTCTTCTAAGAATGAAAAACAGTGGAGAGACAATCATGAGCCAGGCCTGCTTGATAACCATTTTTTCTTCTCTTGCAACGGAACTGGAACACTCAAGATTGCAAAAACATGTGAATTTATTAACTTATGAGACGACACAGCAGTAATATTACAATACCTAGACTCGGCGGAACCACCAGGACGGGTGCAGGTTGCTCTGGTTTTTTCTCCAGCTCCTTCCGATCTCCAAGTTGGTGTTGAGCCGCGTTGAGGACGTTGTCACCCAATTTGCTTTCTTCCTTCCGATCATTAGTTCCAGTGTTCTGTTGCTTCATGTCCTCAGCTTGTTTCTTCTTATGTTTTCTGAAAAAGTCCATCCGGCGGGGCGCCCCCTCTGCTGCTTTCCGTCAGTCGCGGGTTAACACCTCCTTATATACCTTATGATCACTCGAACTTATTTGCACCCATCGATCACATGAGCTTAGAGATCCACCAGAAGCTGACCTCAATATTGGCACTTATGAACGATCAAGCAGCTGCATGTTGTCAGACCGCAAGTGCTGATAAAAGGAGGAATTGAGAGGAGCTCCAAACGCCGAAACAATCTGAAACTCTTTGCTGCAGACGCCGAAATAATCTGAAACTCTTGACTGCAAACGACGACATAATCTGAGACTCCTTTGCAGCAGCTTCTGTGAATTTGGAAACTTTCTCTTCTCGGTATTGGACTGCTACTGATCCATTTGGGTAGTAAATTCCAGATGTGCTCATGCATGTTGCTGCCAAAACAATGGATCCCATGCTAGCTTCTTCCACATGCTTGATCTTCCACCTTACTGAACGATGCAGATGCATTTTATGCAAATGCAATATGGAACTTTTCATCTAAAACTCAAGCCTTTCTACAGGAGATCAGACAAGGCCCACTTGGAACTGGTGTGATTTTGGCAATTATTCCACCACCTCTGATTTTCTAACATGCATTTCACCACCCTTGATTGATGAACAGTTTTTAACTCTGTCTGTATACATACAGAGGGTTAAGTGTAGAGGGTGTTGAATAGGTTTGTGTGTAGGTGTGAGGAAAAAATGTTATGGCCAATGAAATTGCTGGATTTGGTAGTTGGAATTTTTTTCTCTTAGTTCTTTTCAGAGTTCTTGAGTGAACTAACAATTAAATATATAAGACGGTTTGGTAGTTTTTTGAGAATTTTTGGAGGACCAATGGAAATGGCAGAAAAGGGACCATTATTTTCCATGTTCAGCAGAATAGGGTTGTGTTTTGGCCTGAAGATTTTTTCTTTTTTTCAGGTCAATGGGATTGCTGGATTTTATGGTCTGAATTTGTTTTCTTAGTTATCTTGAGTGAACTAAGATTTCAATGTGTAATAGCTATCTACAGACAGGGTTCTTGCACATTACTTGTGCACTTTGTTTGGTAATGAAATGGGAACAACTGGTTTCTTATTGCAACATGTTGAAGAGATTCTGAAGGTTCCCAACAATCTCAAAAAACTGGAGCTTCATAACTAGAACTGGTGTTCTAGAAAAAAATCTTTTGAAGTTGATCTGCAGTATTCAAATGCTAGAGAAATCTAAACAAAAGAAACTCAGTAGTATAACCAATGTTCAAAAAATGGTTCCTTGAAGTTCTTCAGTATTTGAACTCTAGAGAAACCAGAACAAAAAAACTCAGTGGAACCAATATTCCAGAAAAAGTTCTTTGAAGTTCTGCAGTATTCAAACACTAGAGAAACCATAACAAGTGGATCACATGCATAGCCTAATGGCTCTGCCCCTCATGGCAAGTTCACTCCAGCAGCAACAGTTGAAATAGGAGATGTTCCATGAAGTTCAAACAAAACAAAATAAGAGTTCACAATAATGCCTGGTGCACTTTCCTCAAAATTTGGGATCATATGAAAACTACATTGTTCTGCAGTCTCTCCCTCTCAGGCAGAGCCAAACAAAACTTAAGCACAACAGAAGAAAATGTTGCAAATTGTGATTGAACCTTGAGCAGTCTTTCTGAGACATAAAAGTACTATACATTAATACTCATAGTATCTCATTCTGTGAAGTGGCAGCAAAGTTCTGCATCCATCCTAGCATTGTTAAACTCAATCATCCCCAGGAAGTGCAATCTTGCAAACTAAAACATTTTTTGTTTGTACAAGATATATGTTCACATCCAAATAGCCTCAAGGAATGACAATGAAAAAAAATGACCCTTCAAACTACAGATGGATATGAGCCCAAAACATGTATTTAATTAATTCCAGATTTTAGAAAAGTCCAGAAATAACAATAAGCAATTTGGACAGGTCAAACAAGTATGGAAATTGTAAATTGACTGTTGTGGTCAAAAGGCTTGGCAAGTCTCAAACAGCACCTCAAACTGCCCATCATACAAGTTGGAGCTCCTGACAGCAGAAGCATTGCACTTCAGAATTTGGGTGCATTGTTATGAAGTCCACTATTCTGACCTCATTTATTGCAATCAAATCGTTAGAGAGAATTTCCAAATTATTTGCAACTTTTCACAACTTCATGCAGGAGTTCTATCCCTTAGTGGCAGAGCATTCTTCTGGGTGTAGAATATGATTTAATTTTCCCAAAAAGATATTGGGCAAACCATTATACAAAATGTATGTCCTGAGTTTCTGTGCTTTCACAAAGACTCAGTCATGATGTTGGCTAAGAGATGGTCAGTTAATAGAAAATGTCATTAGTATCCTCATAAAAGCTGCAATATAAGCTTGTAATTTGGAAGAATATAGACCATTAAGTTCTCAATTCATCCATTTCATCTTCTTCTATTTTCCTCAAAACCAATTTCACTAAGCTATGGTTTGATCTGTTGGTAAGGTCAGCATCCTATTATTCATGCTTGATGTCATTCAAGAACCAGCCACAATTGAGTATTGTGAAAATCTGGAGCTAATTTCTCACCAAGGATCATAAACAATAACAGTCACAAACTGGTTTCCACAGGATGCTTTGGGTTACACAGACCATGCCAAAACCTAGCTGAGGTCATTGTCAGACAATCCTCATGAGATCTAGTTTCTGCATGATGCTTCTCATGCTTCTGCGTTACACAAGCCATGCCAAAATGTAGATGAGGTCATTGTCAGACAATCCTCATGAGATGAGGATGATGCCTATTTTCCTGAACTCTGCAATACAAGTCTGATGGGCAGTTGTGAAGTTGTAGCTTCTCATGTTTGGGATGGTCTTTGTCAACTCCATTTGAAGAAGTCTGTTCTGAAGAAGTTTGTCCTGAAGAAGCTTTGTTCTGAACGTGCTGACAGAGAAGGAGCTTCTGATGAGTCCACCATCCAAAGAGTGTTTAGCAGGGTGCTTGGAAAGATACCATGAGCCACCACCTGCATCAGTCATTGGAAGATGATAGAGGTAGAATGCAACAAGAAATGGCGATGAAATGAATACAACTCAATCTTCTACAAGAGATGCTTTTGAGAAACACAACCAACCCCTTTCTGAGAACAAAGTCGAATGTCTAAACTCTAAACATTCAAGCAGATCAGGTTCTGCACCTGGACTTCAAAACTCAATTGCTGCATAAAATATATCAGATACCAGAATTCCAAGCTGGATTCAACTGGGAACCGAACTTCACAGTCATGAATTTGTGAAATCTGAGCTTGCAAAAGGGGAAGGCAGATCTATGATAATTAAGGCAATTGCAGAAAATAGATCCAGCAAGACACATGTAAGAACATTTGCCATTCTACTGCTTATGAAAACCACAAAAAGTCAACCTGGTTAGAATGGTAGGTATACAAGCTACATCATCATCTCCAATTCATGAATTGTAACTACAAAACATTGTAACCAAAAGACCAAGAAGATAGACAGACAGACCGACACTTCATGGGAAGATCCTTGCATTCAGGGTGAGAAGAAGATCAATTGCAACAACCTTTTACAGCATTCCCTCTTTTATTTGTCATAATAGGTACAGTGAAGACTCAACTACAAACATACTTTGGAGTCAAAGCCCCAGACATTCTGCAACAGATACCCCATGGCTTGCAAGGTACTTGGGTTTTTCACAGAGTGTAAAACTGAGACCACTAGACCACAATTGTGAAAGCTTGTAGCATCTGCTGCAAATTATGTTTTCCTTGTTAACAGAAGACTAGAGAACAGAAAGAATCTGCTGCTGTACAAGTGCTGAGGGCAATGTGCCCCTGGAAGAACCTGAAAACTCTACTATGTCAAGACAAAGCTGCTCCGTAAATTCTCTACATGAATTGTGTGTATAAGAGGGGCAATGTGCCCCAGGGAATTGGCATCACCCAAAAGCCCTACTCCTAAACCCTAATGCACACCGGCTGAACTGTTGCCTGTAGATTTCCACTTATAGAGCAACCTGAGGAGAGAGCCTGCTTTGCGCTTGCTCCGGGGAGTGCTTCCCGATGTGAACAAAGAGTAGATTAAAGAAGCAGCATGGGGAATTTTGAGAAGACTCTTGATGACAGGATCTCCCCCGGTTCTACACAAAGCAAGCAACACAACAACGGCATACTCCTTCCCTCTGGACGAGCCATCCCTCAAGAGGCTTACCAAGATGGGAATGGCAGGTGTTTCAATGATGGCAGTGATGCCCTCCTGTGATCCTCCCGCTATCACAGCCAGTACTGACAAGGCGTCGTCGGCAATCGCGGCTTCCTCGTCTGTGAGAAGAGAGACCAAGAGCGGAACAGCACCTGCGGCGACGATACTGGCCTGATTCCCTTTGTAGACGGCGAGGTTGTAGAGCGCCGTGGCTGCATCTCTTTTTCCCCTGCTCGGTGTGCCTTCTAGCAGAAGCGTGACCAAAGCAGGAATGACGTCCGGCTTGCTTCCGATCACGACTTTGAGATCGTCGAGAGCCGCAAGACTGAAGAGCGTCGCTGCCGCATTCTCCCTGGCTTGCATGGTGCTGCCAGCCTTCAAGACCTCGATGATCGCCTCCGAAGCTCCGGATTCCATGATCGGCATCTTGTTGCACTCGCAGATGGACAGATTCAACATCGCCGTGACTGCGTTCTCTTGCGTCTCGGGATCCTTCGACAAAAGAAGAGGAACGAGCGAGGGAATGGCTCCAGCTTCCGCAACGCACACTCTGGTTTCCGTGCCGCATTTCGTCAGAAGCCGAAGCTCATGAGCTCCTTGTTTCTGAACCTCAGGAGAAGCACTGGCAAGCATTTGTGTCAAGAGCGCCGCTGTCAACTTGGTGGCCTCCAGCGCCACTCCGTTGTTTGCAATCTTCTCCTCGTGTCTGCGTTTCGACGTGCTAGACGACTTCTTGTCAGACTTCTCGAACGGCACATTGTTCTCCAGGCACCACTGACTGATGACATTCCTGAGCGCGTAGTTCGGAATGACGTTGAGGTGAGGAAGCTTTTGCCCGCTCTTCGGACATGTGTGATGGCCTGACTCCAGCCATCTCGCGATCGCAGTTCTCTCGTAAGTTTGTCCCGTGGCGACGATGACGGGATCGCGCATGATATCGATGTTGATCGGACACAAGAAATCTTCTGGCGGACTGACGATCGCTAAATCCGCTTCTCGGATCGTCGCAATCTCGACGACGTTTGCACTAGTGCTACTGCTGCTGGAGGTTCCAGAATTTTTGCTTGCGACGACTCCATCCTTGACGGTCGCAGGGATCCCATACAGAACGCACTTGCCGTATCGAACAAAGCAGATGAAGCTCGTGAGCTTCTCGACTGCGTCTTGCCGTTGTGTGCTGCTCACGCGCGGTTCCATTCGCAAGTCTTCCAGGCGCTGGATCTCGATCTCATAGTCTCTGACACTAAGAAGCTGGAGCTTTTCAAATAGCTTTCGTAAATGAGAAAGCTCCAGTGTTTCCTTCCTCTCAACCTTGCCAAGCAACGCCATCGCCTCCTCGCGCAGTTGAAGCTCCGCGGGATCCAACAACGGTTTCGATTTCAGCACTTGCATGCGCACCAGTTCTATCTGCTCCTTGACCTCAACGGGGAGATCGAGGAGCTCTAAGGGAAGAGCTTGTAGAACGACTGCTATGTTCTGTGTCGAGTCATGGAACTGCTGCGCGACGGATTCCTGTTCCATCAGTAAACAGAAGCAGCTTCCTTCCCTGCAATCATCTAGCAAGACCCTCACTCCGCTCAGGATGGTATACAATTCCTGAAATGAGAGCACAGCCGAGGGAGGTACAGGGATCCGTAAGTCTGAGATCTCCTCGAAGAGCGGTGCAAGCAACTCGATTCTGCGCGCGATGTTCGACGCATTCCTCCTCTGAAGCAAGTGCGGCTTGCCGCATACACCAATAAGCCTTATCAAACCGAGCAACGCCTTCACAAGCGACATGGCAGAGGGACTTGGAGGTGGAGCCATCGCCACTAACCCCAGCCGCCTGGGCTTGAAGATATACAAAGGCGATGGCGGATGTGCCATCGTCGAAATTTTTTGCAGGTCAGATCTCTGTTCCTCGCCTACTTCCTCTATATAATATCGCCTTACTGCAAACCGTCTCTCTTCTTCTATCTGCAACAGAAAAAAGACTAGAAACTCTCTCTCTCTCTTTCGAAGCTTGAAAAAAACTAGAAAACACACTTCCTTCCTTCGTCAGAGCACAAACTGGCGCCGATTCAAACTCCAATTCATAAGATTTCAGCTTCTTCTTCCTCTTTCTTTTCTTCTTCTTCTGCTTAAGTCTTACAAACACAAATACGAATCCTTTTCTCCTCACTCACGCGTATAAGAGCCCGCAAAATCGTTCCACAGAAACATCAGAGTCTTCGCGGCCAGGAGATGACTCCTCTCTTGCACAGCAAATTTCTTCTTATCCTGTTCAAAACGATGAGCAGCTGTAGCAAGGAATTCAAAGTCGTTTTCGCAAAGTCCTCTTCTTCTTTGCAATGGTCTTGTCAAATTCGAAACCCCGCGAGCGACGGCACCCACAGGGTGGGTTTCTTTTTCCAATTTTATGATGTAGCCGAGGTGGCTATCATCTCGAAAGTGATTTAGCCAAATTTGGTCACATGTACTAATATGGAAGTAGGAAAAAATAAAAATATTTCTGTATTTTTGGCTACATACTGCAACTAATAATAACAATCTGGCGATTTGTAGAATTTACTGTCGAAAATTCGCCATTAAAAGAAATGCTGCACACAGGTACCTATGATGAGACCTGCCGCCGCAGATGGATCCAAATATAAAGCAGACGGGAAAACTGCGCCGTGAACAGCGCGCGCCAGCGCGCGTCCGTGGACTGTTGTTGCGGTCGTCGTCCCTGGAGATCCGTGGCTCACAGTTCCTTCCGTATTGTTTGTAGTCAATATGGCAATTTTGGAATATCTAAATCGTGCAATAACAATATCTAATAATACAGATCAGTTTTTTTGTCTTTTCTTCTTTCATTTTTGTGATGTTTCCATTTATTTAGCCAAAATTTTAATACTCAAAATATGAAAGTAGAAAATCTTAAAGCACTCTATCCTAGTGTGGTTATTTTTGGCAAATTTTTTTTTAAATTTGTATTTTGGCGAATATTTTCCAAGAAAACAAAGAATTTTTGACGGAATACTCTTTTTCAGAAATATTGTTCGCATTTTGGCGAAAAATTTCCCAAAAAAATTCACTGGTATAATTACGCGCAAATGCACAGTGGACTTCAGGAAGTAGACATTATATTGGGACGTGGGAAAGAGCCCTTTTTTTCTCTTTCTTTTTTTTGTCATTTTGGTTTCAGATGGTTGAAACCAGGGATTTTTTTCCCAATTTTGTGGTATCCGCAAATTTAGTCGAATTCAAAGTAGAGAAACACAAAATTTCCCAATGTTTTTAAAAATTGAACCCCAACATGTCATGGTGTGGCCTGGTGCCTCCCACTGTTTTTCCACCCCTAAATTTAACGGTCTTGAACCTTTTTTTTTTAAAAACGGCACAAATGAAAAATCCAATGCGAAAAAAAAGAGCAGTTGACATGGAATCTTCAAATAGACATGTGTTGAACTTCCCCTTCTATTACAATAATTTGAAGCTAAAAAAAATATTAGGGATGCCCTTATTCAAGACGTCCTAGGGGTCAACGTTCCATCTTGGTCGTTCCCCAAATAGGGATGCAAGCAACTGTGACTTCACCCTTGACATTCTTTTTCTTTTTTTTCCAGTTCAAGAGGGAGCAATTAGGAGGAGGAATTTTCCAAGTGATTGCTGAAATGCTAAGAGCCGGCCATGTTTTTTTACCCTGTTTGTTGTTCTTTTTAACATTGTTTGTATATTCTGTGGAAAACTTTCACTATACTTTTTAGCTGTTGGGTCGAAACTCACTATGTTTTATTAACCCA
>Ga0116229_10004135_pt1 | contig 23810 bp, 4 predicted proteins | sample S1TSphgellanicum_3_FD_87313 | JGI IMG/M metagenome (GOLD analysis project Ga0116229, IMG submission 87313) | Host-associated microbial communities from peat moss isolated from Minnesota, USA - S1T2_Fc - Sphagnum magellanicum MG | ecosystem: Host-associated > Plants > Peat moss > Unclassified...
AAAAACTAAATTGAAGATTTGTTTGGGACAAGTGAAAAAGAAGTACTCCACCGCCTCCAAAATGATGGGCAAAATCAGATCTTGTTTGGAGAGTGAGGTGGAGGAGAAGCAAAAAGAAGAGCCGAGGTGTAATTAGAAAAGCAATGCACAAAAGGCACCTCTTTTGCGGCTTCTAATGGAGTTTGTTCTCTAGGTACTTAAAGACCTGGCTCTTCTTTTCCTTCATCCGGGTATAAATCAAAAGTGCTTTGTGTCTTTAGGTGGGTAAAAGCCATTGAAGAGGTGCTGAGTGGAAATACAAAACCTCTCCCGCCCCCCCTCCCCACACACAGCCTCACTCCTCGGGTTTTACCCTACAAAAAATAACCAGAGTTGAAGTGCTATCTTCCATTTTCTTAAAATTTGTTTGGGATTAACAGCAAGAAGGAAGTAGCCCTGAAATCTGGTACCCATCTTTTGATCAGGTAGGTTACTTAACTGCAGTAGGGTTAGGTGTTGCTGGAAAAAGGAAAATAGTCACAATGAGTCAGCAAGGGGAAACATCCTACAAGGCTGCAATTCCTCTTTTAGTCATGTGTGTAGTAAGTAATGAGTCAGCAAACATGATCATCCCCTTGGCCGGCTGTTCCTCTATTAATACTTGTAATACGTGATACCCTTATAGGGCTTAATTGTAGGCCATGTGTTACCTCCAAAAACAAGTGAACATAGAGGGGAAAATGAATGAAAGCATGCTCAACTTTTTTGCAAGGGAACAAATAGACTAATGGAATCAGAAAGAACAAAAACCAAAGGTGGTAGCCATAGGCCTAGCTACTTCCCAACTTCCACCCCACCCCATCCCACCCCTTCAGGACACACCTCCCATCACCATGGGAGACCTATTGTAAAGGTTCGATTTTTGGCATGGCAAAATACGATCAACCTATCACAAGAGGTTGATATTTTGACATGGAGACATTTTGACATCTAGTTTGAGCTAACTTGACTCCCTGTAAATTCTCCCTTTTTCTTAGGCATCACAAGCAAGAACTAAGAGTAAGCAATAATATCCTAACTATTGGTATTATTTAGGTTCTAGATATAGAGCCTTCCTGCCGGTCTACTGGCCTCAGGATGGGGCTACAAATCCAGAAGGCCCTATATCCAGAACCTTCCCTTGCATAAAGTACAGTAAAAAATGGGGGTAAAAAAATGAAAAGATGGATATGCTGGTGAGTAACTTCCCCCAATCGGCAAGTTGTTATCCTGACATGCTGGTAGGTAACTTTTGACAGGTGAAAGTTACCCTTGAATGATGGTATCCAAAATACAAAGAAGAAATATTGACAATCATCAAAACTTTGCAAAGCTTTATTTATCAACACAATGTGGATTCCGAAAATGTACAAAGGAATTAGAAAAAAGGGAGATTTGAAAGGACTTCAAGTTAGCACAAAACATGTCAAAATCTTTTCATCTCAATAACTGACCATCTGTAATAGGTCGGTCGTGATGATTGGGGTGTGTGAAGTAGCTAGGCCTATTGCTATTGCCTGACTTAAGATGGAAGATGCTTGTATCCTTTGCAAAATAATATAATATTCTTGACAAAGAAAAGCAATCAATACATAAAGAGAAGGGCTCTCTAGCCTTTTGAAGCTCCAAATGGCATTGGCACAATTGTGTAAAAATACATCAGTTTATTTGTGTAGACAATGGTTTATCTACAATGCTAACTATCCTAACTAACTTAGGTGTTAGGATAGGGTTATTGATATGCCACATCATACATACATGTGGTCCTTTTTCTCTTTTTCATTTGCCTTAGATCCTATTTACATCATCTTATGTCCTCTAGCTTTTTGTAGCCTTTCAGTTTTGATCATTGCTTTTCCTTCTTATTGTGGAGGATTGTTAGTTTTTTCTTTTCTCTCTCTTTGTAACTTTTTATTCTTGACTAATTTTTTTTCATAATTTTTTTAAAAATGAAAGACTATTTTTTCATCATTTTTCAAATGAAATAACAAATTTCCATATTTCAACCTAGACCTTCTATAAAAGTCACTAGCTATAACAAAAGTCCTAAAATATATATATTAAAAATTGATTGTTATAATCCAAACATTTCATGAATGAATTTCTACAATTACTTTAGTTGTGCTTTCACATTGCACAAATTTACATTGTCATTTAAACAACTTCATATGACAAATGAAAATGAGGTTGATGGATGAAGTTCATAATTACTTATGGACATAAAATGATTATTGATGGATGACTTGTTCATCCATTGATTTGATGACAAATGGATGACAATGAACTTTTCCATGAACAATGAATTGTTTACTACATTAATTATTACATAATATATTTCATATTTTGTACGAATAATGTTGAGCCGTACATGTTCTATGTGTTAATTCATGTCATCCATGACATAAAACACTTAAAATGCAACTTCACAAGTCTATAACATGATGTCTTTTAGGTTTTATGTTGATTTAATTACCCATTAATGTTTGACACCCTTCAAACATAATTCAAATGATGTTGTCAATTTTGCACAATGAAAGATTCCATCACTCAAATAACATAGTGGTTGCCATTGTTAAGTTAATCTTTTTAATATACATCTTTGTTTCACTATATGCTTTTGGTTGAGCATGAATGTAAATAGTGATTTGACTAATTTTAGGAGATAAGAAAACAATTGCCTATTTCCCCCATCTTTCTAATATTGTACATTATTTACATTGTTTGATTAATCATTTGTGATAGTTGGTTGTTTTCGAGGCCCATTGTTTTTATCAATGTTGGGTGAATATCATAAATGAAGTGAGAAATGGTCGAAAATTCAAGCTAATTCTCACAAAGAATATCATCAAATGTCTCTTACAATAATATCACCTCACAAGGTCTCATTAGGTGGAAAACCAACCCTTGAGACTCTAGCCTTTTAGTGAAATCTCAAAAGAAAGATACCTTAACAAGGTATTTAAATAGAACAAGATAGAGTTCTTAACTAGGTATCCTAAATTTTCAAAGAAAAAATATTAAGTTTTAAGTTTCAAATGATGCTTCCACAATTGTTAAGCGCTAAATTTTTTTTCACTATTTTTTATTTTTTAAAAACAAAAGCTTGGGACTCACTTTTGTTAATTAATTTGTTTTGTGCATTAAAGGTTAAAATTTTGTGATGCTTTAAAGTTCATTGTTCTTTTTTTGTGGCTTATAAGTTAAGGTTTCTTTAGATTGGCTTGCTCAACTCCTCTTGTGTTATTGTTTGACTCAACTCCACTTATTATTGGTTAGTTTTTCTTTTGTTGTTGGTTGGCTCTTCTTGTGTTGTTGTTCATCATTTTGTGTTGCTAGTCACCTCTTCTTGAACATTGTTAATCAACTTTTCTTATTGTTGCTTGGCTTCTATTATTATATTGCTTGATTTTTTTGCTCTTTTTCAATTCCTTTTACTAGTATTTGATTCCTCTTGTTGTTGTTTGGCTCCTTTTGTTGTGTTGTTTAGTTTTTCTTACTACTAATGTTTTGAGCTAATTCCTTTTGCATTGTTGATTGGCTCTTCATGTTGTTGGTCAACTTTTCTTGCTACTATTCAACTTTTCTTCTCCTACTACTTAAATTTTTTGTTATTGTTCAACTCCTCTTACTATTGCCCATCTCCTTTTATTGTTCAATTAGTCTTCTTATTATGTTAACTGACTCTTCTTATTGTTATTCAACTCCTCTTCTTGTGTTGTTCAGTTCTTTTTGTTGTTGTTCAATTATTCTTATTATTATTTTACTCCTTTTGGGTTGTTCGGTTTTTTTTGTTATTATTCAACTCTTCTCTTGTTATTGTTCAACACCTCTTATTGTTTGGCTCCTCTTGTTGTTACTTGACTCCTCCAAGAACAAGTATTTTTCTGACATAGTTCCCATGTGTGTTGTTTAGTTATTTCTTGCGTTGATGCTTAATTGCTTTCTTTGTTATTCAACTTTTCTTCTTCTTGTTTTTTTGGGACTTCCCCCACCTACTTTATGTAGGTTTGGGAATCAAAAACTTGGATCCACCACTAAGTTGTTTTTTCAAATATGATTTTTGAACTATGTTTTTTCGTTTAGATGTTGATTTTTTTTTCCCATTTATTTTAGTGATTTTTTTTAATGTTCCAAGTTCAATCTTTGTTTGTTCTTAAACTTGGTAGCTTTCTAAGATCAAGAAATATGTTTGTTGTTTACAAGATTCACACTTTTTTTTTTACATACTCATTATTTATATGAAGTAAGGAGGGTTCAATGAGTTATTTTAACCTTGTAAATGTTGGTAAATGTTTTGAGTTATATTGTAGGCTTTAGACAGTTAAATCAATTTACAAGAAAAAATTAAAACCACATTTTGGTAGAACAATCTCTTGTTTTAATTTCTCCTCTCTCGTTGAATACCACTCTTGAAAAATTGTTGAAAAATGGAGTAGTGAAGTGAAAATGAAAACATGATTTCAATTGAAATTGACATATGTGAAGTTTTTTTCAATGATGTTCTTTTAGAAAAATTGTTAGAAAAGATTGCAGTTTGGAAACAAAAATTAGTAAAGTTCTTAGAAATGAAAAAGAAAGAATGAAAAAAAACCTTCAAAAATTGCATGCTCAAAAAATTAAATGGAGACTTCATGGAAAAAATGCATTTTGTTGGGTTTTTTTCTATGTGTAAACGATAACAAAAAGTTGACCATAACAATTGTCAAATGATGTATTGTATTATTTATTACAATAGTCCTATCGATGCATTTAATCTTATAACTTAAGTAAGAAAAGATTTAATTTCATATTACAAAACAAATGATATAACAACTTTCAATAAACATATGAATGTAAACCATTCCATTATTGTAAAAAAATTGAAAATGAAATTAATAGTTCATTAAAAAAAATTGTTCAAAGGCAACCAATAAAACATGCCTAATCTATTTAGTTGATAAATTTCAAAAAAATTTGTTGCTAAAAATCCTTTGAAGAAAGATGATATGTAATAAATAAAAAAATTGCAAATGTACACCTTTTGATTGTTAAAAATCACTTGTTAATCTTGTTTGTGGAAAATATTTAGATGAAACATCATGCCTTGCATTTGTGTCCTTGAGTGGCCTTTCCTTCTTGAGAAAATAATTTTTCCAAAGTGTTGCCTAACTTGGTGGAGAAAACAAAACAAGAATATGTTTTACCAAAATTACTAAAATGCAATATTGTAACAAGTTTTGATTTATGGGTGTCTAAAGGTGCACATGACAATTTTGCTTTTATGATAAAAATTGTGGGGCTTATGATCTATTCGCTTCTCTTTGTTTGATTTCTTTTATTATTCTTGACCTTTTTTTTTTCCTCTCTCCTTTTTTTATCTTTCTCATTCCTTGTTTCTCTCTTTCTTCTACATGCCCTTTTTAAATTTTTTTTCCCAATTGTACTATTTGTTATTGGTAAGACATGTTTTCATAATTCTCAAGGCATCATGTTGAGGAGAATTTTTTTTCATTCAACAAATTTTTGTTGGTTATAGTGATGAAAAATTGTTGGGGTCTCAGAAGAGGTAAACTTAGAGAAGTATATCTTAGCAAAGGTTGAAAACAAATGTTGGGTTATGTGGAAAGACACATCAAAAGAAACATATTTTGGCAAAGGACCTTTTGATTTATAAACTACATCAATGATCCAAAAGGTATTTGGGGGAGGTGGTGGGGGATTGGTTTTTCTTGTTTTTTTTGGGTGGGCCTCTCTTTTACCTTGGCCTTTACTAGGGGTCACAAAGTTGGAGCAATCAAGGGGGGTTGGGTGTTGCCCAAGGGGGCCAATTTTCAAGTTTGGTAAATTTTAGGTCCCCTCACCTACCCTTCTATCATCCTTGTGTGTGTGGATTGTTTTTTTTTTATATCATGTTTTTCATGAATAACCACCCTCTAGTAGGTTAGCTAGGGCTACATTTGGTGCAAGAGATGTTATTTCCATGTACTTGTGGTTTTTTTGTTAAATGGCCATGGATAGTGCATCATTTTCAACTGGGCCATTAAAAAACATGGTTAATTGTTAGAGGTTTTCAAGCACAAAAGGCCAGCCAATTATTACACAAAGGCATATGATCTATTTTCTCACATGTAAAATTTTCATACATTACATAAATCTATTGTTTTGATGAATAAGCAAAACATGATAGGAATGGTAGGGACCTTGCTACACCATGTCATCCCTCTAGAATGTCTTGAGGGGTTATGTCAAGATGCAAAATGGTTGGAGGCCAATGCAAATGGATGTAAACATGGCCCATGCATGCAAAGCTCAAGGATATGTATGTTTGGTTGGAAGAAAAACATATAAAAAAGTGGTGTTTATGGGAGGTATTCAAATCAATAAATCAATTTTTATTTTTAACAAATACATGTTTGTTGTCCTTTTCTCAAAAACTATATTTATTTTGCCATTGATGTGTAGGTATGTTCACCATGTTATCAAGGTGGAAGCCAAAGCTGAAAAGTTTACAAACAAGATCACAAACCATTTAAAGTTAGCATTTCCCAAAACTGTGGAAGATGCAAAATGCAAAAAAACAAGGTTTAACATCAAGAACAATCATGGTTTGATGGTGGCACTTTACAATTTTTGTGTTCATGTCATGATGTGTCACCCAAACTTGGTCATGTAATTTCTAAAGTGTTGTCCATACACAAATTTTGTCTAGAACAACATTTTGGTAAATGATTCAAGTTGGTAATTGAATAAAGATTTTAGGTCATGTTGATTCATTGGAGTTAGGTATTATAATTTTAGAGTGTTGCTCAAACGAAAATTTGTTTATAACAATATTTTGACAAATTACTTGAGTTGGCAATTGGGTAGGTTTGTTTGTTTTTTTTTTTTTTTGGTAAATGTTTTGTTAGATATTTGGTTGTAGAATTTTTGGGGTAGAAGTGAATTGCTTGCATTAGATTCCAATTAATTGCTTGGAAGAAATAATAATTAAACCCAATTTCTAAAAGGACTCATATTTAACATGTTCTTATTTTCCCTTTCATGTTGTACCAGTAGTGAAAAACCTTGTTTGCATATTAATTTTTGAATCCATTCATGTTAATTAATCTACCTTCCTCCATGTAAATTGTTTTCTAAAGCACCTTGACCCTATATTTATAATGCATTTTTTAAAACTGATTTTTCATTTGAGGATCTTACTATTGTGTCTAGGTGCGTTATCCTGAAAAAATAAGAACCTAGAGCTTCCATTTTGTTAAAATCATAAATTTTTGAAATTAGTTCATGCACTTTCTAGAAGGTTGCTCATACACAAATTTTGTTTGCAACAACCTTCTGGTAAGTTATTTAAGTTAATAGTTGAATACATTTGATTTTAATTCATGATGATACTTTGGAGCTGGATCTTGTAATTCTTAGAATGTTGTTCAAACCAAAAAAAATTTGCAACAATATTTTAATAAATTACTTGGGCCAGCAATTGGGTAGGTTTGTTTCTTATTTGTAATTGTTTTGTGAAATATTTTGGTTGTAGAACTTTGATGGATATTAATTTGCTACAAATGAGATCCCAATCACTTCATGTTAATCCTTTTGCTTCTAGGGAGAAAAAAATTCAAAATTAATGTCCTTATATTTGAAAGCCTTTTCCCCAATAATTTCCAAAATTTCAAGGATTGTAAAAATTTAATTTCTTTTCTAGGTGATGGGGGTAGAAGAGTATAAAATTGCACAATCTTGTGAGTGATGGGAAAATACAATTAAAATTCTCAAGCCAGTTCCCATTCCCAAGTCTTTAAATAATTATTGTTTTTTGGTAGCATTGTGGGTCTCAATTTTGTAGGAGTTGGGTAATGACTAATCATGTGTACAAAGCCACGCAAGACTTTGTACAATTAGATATGTACATCATTTAGGTATTGTGTTCACAAAAAAATATTATCATCCTTTGAATATATTATATCACATTGCTTAAAGGGGGGTTTTCTAATTAATTTTTTAAAAAATATCTTTTTGGGTTTGGGTTTGGGGTTTCCCTTCCCCCCTTGTCACTACCATGAATTTGTTTGTGGATACTTTTCATGTTATATTGCTTATGACTTTAGTTATGATTGTTTTCTTTGTTGATGAAAGCCAATTAGGAGTCAAAACATGTCATTGTTGGTTTGTTTGAGGCAATAAAAGTTATCAATCAAACCTTAGCAAGAAATTTGACCAAATGGTTGAATGAATATGGGTTGAGGAAGAAATTTCTTATTTATGTAAAAGATGAAAGGTCAAATACAAATGTAATGATAATTGTTTTAAAGTCTATTATGAGTTGTGAAGTTTTGGGTTTATGGGAAAGGTTTCAAAATTCCTATTTTGACCATGTTTTTTCTAAAGCTTGCCAATATGTGACAATAAATGATAAAGTGTGTCAAAAATTTTAGTATGTTTTTATTAAGTTTGTTCAACCCTATTTGCAAAATTTTATAACTTGGCCTAAGGAGTCAAGAAAAGGGAGATAAGAATGGAACAAAGCTTGTGAGGATTTTAATATATGTCCAAGAAAACAAAACATTAAAATTAAAACACATAATTATTATTTTTTCACCTTAAGTTATTTTATAATTATTTTAGATTCTTTATTTGAATATAGATCAATTAGATTTTCAAATTTTTAATTTTAGTTCTTTTATTTGAACTATAGTTTTAAAATACTAACATTGAATGTTAAACTTTGTTTATAACTTTGCCTCCAAAGTGATTATGTTCCAAGAAGCTTTGTAGTTTTAGATTGTTATTAATCTTTGTTATTGCAAATAGACTTTTATCAAAATCAATGAAAAAATGCTTCCTCCTCTTACATGGCACATTTCTCAAATAATTGTTGATTGCCTTTCCCTTGTTGTGAATGCTTATGTTTTGAATAAGTTTTAAGGCTATTAGTTGCTAAATGATGCATTGGCATTTTACGAAAAGAATGTGTTTGAAATTAAAGGAAGAAGTTGAAATCCCACCAATCCTAATCAATTTGATAGATGATGATTTTAGGGTTGTTCTTGAGTTGTCTTTGTTGGTGATGGGGGTGTTGGAATCTTTCCTCTCTTTTGTAAAGAACGATGATACCAAAAAAACCTATGACATGTTCTCTTTGATGCTAAACCCTAAGTTTAAAAGCCTTCATTTAATATTGTTTTATATTACCTATGAAGGTGTGGCTATTGTTGAAGAATATAACAAGGGATCCTTATATCCTACACTTATCAAATATCATAATTTGAAGTTGGTTGTGCAAATCTAGTGTTTGGAAAAAATTGTAATTTGGATTCTTTTAACAAACTACCAACGTTAATGAGCTAGTGGAAAAGCTCAATGTGGCTAAAATGTTAAAAAAATTTAGAAGATACCAAGTGGACATAACCAATGTCCTTTTCAATGATTGGAGAACCACGAATCCATGTTTTCCATTTTTTTTGGTTTGCTAGATATTATGCATTATAAGATTTCAAATTAAAACAAAGAGGATTTTTAAACTAATTGACTAACAAATTTAAGAACATCTCATTTACAAATGGTCAATTTGGAGAAGTTGATATTTGTGAGCAATAACTGGCATAATGATGCAAGAGTTGATTACAAATCACCTTTTAATTTAGTGAAGTTAATTTTTAAAAAACCTAAAATTAAAAAAGTTTGAAGGATCATTTGAATGGGATGAAGTTGTGAACATATGAATTAATGGAAGAAAAAAAAATTTATTTTTTTCACTTTTTTTAATCATTTTTGATAGTTTTGTAATTTAAAAAAATCAGTTTGCTAAAAATAATTGAATTTTTGAGAACTAATTTGTGAGAACTACCTTTGATAATTGACTAGTTTTAAAATTGTGAGAACTAGCACTTAGAAAATTAGTTGAATGTTTTTTCCCAAAGTTTGATACCCTAGTCAATTCTTTTTTATGGATTTTTTTTCAGAAATTTATCTCAATTCTTAAAATATTATGTGAGAACCACCCAATACTGTTTCTTATCACCCATAAAGTATGTGAATATTATCACAAGTTTTTAATCTATATTTGAAGTGATTCATTTCTATTATAAACCATATCTTAATTATTTATCAAAGTACTTGGTTGTTCTTAACCTTGTTTCTTTGTTTTAAAAGGAGGTCTTGTTTTGAAGTCCCATGTCGACATTCCAAACTTTCTTGTTAAAAAAATTTGACAATAATTTGTGATCTTATCATCATTTTAAACTTGAATGTTTATTCACATTGTAGCTCAAACCATGTTGGTGCATCGCTACTCATTGAGATCATCCTTCTAGCAATAGAAATATTTGGATGTTTAGATCAATAGGTGGACAACTTTCTTCATTGATGTGCCGACACGACATGGTTAAGGAAGGGTCCTGAAGATCTTCCTCTTTTGATTATATGTTCGTTTTACAAGCAAAAGGTGTCAAGGGCTTTTTAAAAAGCTTAGGCCACTACTATTTTACGTCAAGCAATTGTGGCAGTAGGAAAGGCCTCTTCTAGGCTTGGTGTCTTCCCAAGTTTTTCACTCATCTCCTTGCACAACTTGTTTCATGTTAATGGCGATGGGTTTAAATCCTAGGGTTCGTGTTTTCTCCTCTTAGGGCTCCCCATTGTGCGTTTTGTACTTTTGGGTGTGATCTTTTGTTTGGACTTCGGTCCTTCCCTTTTTTCTTCTCTTTCTTCTCTTGTTCCCTTGCCTCCCCATTGTGTGTTTTGTACTTTTGGGTGTGATCTTTTGTTTGGACTTTGGTCCTTCCCTTTTTTTCTTCTCTTGTTCCCTTGCCGGGTGTTTTTCCTTTATTTATTTATTTATTTATTTATTTATTTATTTTCCAAAGATACCAAGAACACAACACGAAGCAATGTGGTTTGGGAGAAAGTGACAACCAAACAAAACAAGACAAAACAAACAAATTGCATAGATAGGTGTCAATTTTGTTTTAAATTGAAACTGAATTGAGGTCAGGAGTCCCAACCAAAGATTTGAAAAAAAAAAACTACAAACATCCCTCTCAACTCTTAGGATTAATCCCATAATATCAAGGACTGCAAATTTGCAGCACTGCTGTATGGAAATGACTAGTTTTGCCACTACTTCTGGGGGCCCAAATCTTCCTCCAAAAAGATGAACTACACAATTCATAATGTTAACAGGACAAAGCAGTCTGAATTTTTGAGCCAGGACTAGCTTGTAGACCACCAATGCACCCACTTTGGGGTTCACTCTTTTGGCTTGGACTTAGGTCCTCTCTCTTTGTCCTTTCTTTTCCCCCCTAGCTGGGTGCTTTGTTTAATGGAGTTTGCCAGGGTGCTATAGTGCATAAAAAATATACCCAATTTTTCTGCTGTTGGTGGGAGATGCAAACCTACACTCAGACTTGCCCCATTTTGATACATTTGCTAAGCTGTTTCAACATGACCAGATAAAGAGGCTCCAAACAATGATTTTGTCAAATAGAACAAGCTTCCAAAAGCATAAAATCCTGGCAGGAATTTCTCAATGTATCAAGAGGGCATGAGTTACCAAGGGTAATAACTCCTCGGCTGAGGGGAGGCACTTTCAGTTTCGGAAATGAAAAACTTTTTTTACTATGATACCTAGCGGGTACTAGAAGGTTATCCACCTGCTATTACAATTTTAATTTCAATTTTTTACTTTGGTACCCAGAGAGTACCCATCTGGTACTTGTTGGGTATCACAGTACAATTTTTTAAATAATTACTGCAATGGTTTTTACACCTGGCAAAAGCCCTCGGGTGCTGGAATTCCCAAAATAACCAGATTTCACCCTGGGGGGCTGCTTATTTTGGGAATGCTCCTGCCCTGGGGCTTTATCCTACACTTCCAAATTTTTCAGAGGACTCAATGACACATGGCCTTAGGTGCGTATCAATAGGAGGCACGGTTAGGTAGGCTGGTGAGTTAACACTTAAGAAACTCAAATGAGGTTGAAGACTCACACTTTGTTCCTCTGTTTTTGAAGCTCAAAGAACATTTGTAACTCTTCACCTAATGCTTCCAACTCTCAAAAATTGCTCAATTCAGTGCAGGAATGTGAAAATATTGGGTGTTTGGTGTTAAAGGTGGGGGGAGTCAATGTTTGATGATGAGTGAATTAAAACAAATTAGGATCTCAAGCTTAAAATCTTTGATAGTTGCATCTTTGCCGATAGAGTACAAAGAAATTTTGTAAAGCCCTAGTTCACACCCATCAAGTTTTATAAATCACTCAAAATATATTAAAAATGAGGAACTATAGAGGGGTTTAGAGTTATCACTCATCCTCCTGCTGTGTTTTCTATGTTCTTCCTTTACATCACGTTGATACAATTCTGTGACACTCAAATTTTTTTGTAGCCCTCTAGTTTGTGTGTCCAATGACACAAAAATCGTTCCACTTGGTTAAGGAATGAGGAAAATATTGGAAAGTGCTCGGTGATAGATACATGTTCAATGATGGACGATTTTACCTTATTGCCATTCACAGGGTAGGTACCATCCACTAACTGAAGTATAAGTCAACGTATTGAAAGGGGTCTTTTTAAATTTGGTTTGGTGTTGGACCAAACTATTGATTTTAAATATAAAAATTGATATATCAGTTGGGTAAAGGTATATGGACTTTAAAAAATTCCAAACTAGGTAAGGGTATAAAATCTTTGCAAAATTATCAATCCAAGTTGTCATAATTCAAACAAATCTATCATAACCACATGCATTTCAAAATATGAAATGCATATATGCTATGCTATGATTTGGCATATATCCTTTATATACCCTCTTCAAAACAATTACCCTCTACCAGTAAGGGTAAACATCAACTATATAATAGGTGCGTAAAATAAAAACATGATAAATCTGAAATATTTATTAGTTGGGTGTAAGATTTTTTTTTTCAATTTTGTGAGGTAGGTAGTCTAGTGATCATACACAAAAAGACTTAGTTAAATTTGACTAGAGGAGAGCAAAAAAAAATAGTAGGAACCTTTAGAATGGACAATTTTTTCTTGAAATATGGTCACATGCAACAATTTTTTTGGGAAAAAAAAAAAAAACATGTTGTATAAGTTGTAGGGCACCTTTTTGTGTTGCAAAAGTGCAAAAATTTGCCAAAAGAATAAACAATCATGGTGTAAGGTAATTAAAAGGGTAATCAAAAATATTTACCAGTTACATAAGGTATATATTTGCCATGTTATATACCCACATGTATGTCAAGGTAATATTACCCATTCAAAATTGGTTTGGTTGGCTAGTGGATGAAAACAAGTGTTGGGTGAAGCTGCCTGATGAATGTGTTATGTATATAGAAAATAAAAACCATTTTCACAAATGATGAAAACCCTCACCACCTACTCTTATAGATGATGAAGTTCTCAAACAAAATGTCAATCCTGTGAAAAGGTTGTAACCTAGGATGGGTTCAAACTAGTGTTGTGCGAGTGTCCGGATCTAAGTGTTAGAACTGGGGGTTTTAGATTTGGGTATCCAGAACCTGACCAGATCCAATTACTAAAAACTCCCAGTAAGAGCATTACCAGTGATCCGCCATTTGGATATTTAGTATGGTTTTGAATAATGAAATCCAATTATGTATGCTTTTGACATATGTTTTCATTTTTATCATGTAATTATGTGGAACCTTAAAGTTTTGAAATGTAATTCTATATAATTTTGTTACAATTATTTGTAGGTTTGAAATGGTTTTAATATCTCACTAAGTTTTGTGTTTTCATGTTTTTTTTTAATGTTTTGTGCATGCAACTAAAAAGATGGCATCACCAAATGAAACACTTGAGATGTTACATGACTATGATGAGTTTATGTTATCAATTAACTCCTCAATCAAATCAACCCCCCCTTTGATAAGAAGAGGCATATATTCCTTATATGGAAATAATTTGAAAACTTTTTGTTCCACAACTCCAAGCTAATTAGAAATTATAATACCCTTGTCATTTCATTTAATTATTGGGGTCTTTTTGTTGTTAATGGTGTTGTTAGAATAAATTCTTGCAATGAACAAATGTTATGACATGTTGTATTCTACCCTGTTGTAATGCAAGTTAATGCTAGGAATCTATCACAAGGGAAGAACAATTTGGGCTTTGAAGTTATAACAATTAGCATGGCACAATTTCATTAAAAAAACACGATTTTAATGAACATCTTGAGTTGTACACAAGGTGTCAACTATTCTTGTTATAGACAATGGCAAAAACAAATGAGAAACAAGTTGCAAAGAAAAGGAGAATTGTCCCACCTTCTTAGATTACAATTTTTTTTTTTATAGTCACAAATTCTTTTTTCAAATTTAACCAAACACAACAAGATTTTTTGGAGGACTTAATGTTGTACATTGTGAAAGGTTATCATCCTTTGTCATTCATTGAAAATCCATGGCTAAGATGTTTAGTTTTTCGTCAATGTAAGTAGGTATAGTTTCCATTTCAATGGTAGTTGGTGAATGAAGTCCTTCCAAATATTATAATAAACACTAAGGAAAAATATGTTTTCCAAGCTTTCTTTCTTGTATTATATGTACATCCTCTCTTGATCTTTGGATATTACATGCTAGTTACAACACATTTGATATGGTTGTTATCAATAGGTTTTGGGAGCCCATCTATGTGGTTATTGGAGTTTTTGAGGTGCGAAATATAACTAGTGTAGCCATGGCAAATTACATAAAATTTTTGTTTGACTCATTTGGTTTGCTTGACAAAGTCATTCCTTATATCAAAAACAAAGGTTCGAATTTAAACACATTGACCAACTCCTCGAAATCAATAGTTTCTTATTTGCCCTTTTAATTACCTTCTTCATTTGTAGAATCGTGTTATGGCCATTCAATGTCAAAAACAATTCAGTATGCCATTGATGATGTTAAAATCTATCACAATTTTTTAGAAATCAATTTGAAGGCTATTCAAACATCATTGCAAAAAACTAATAGTTAGACAAAACAATCAAGGAAGGGGAGGCAAGAATGGAAAGATGATTATATCGTTACAAGGCTAACATCAAGAATGCTCAAAACTCTTATTCTGTTTTGGATTGTTGTATTGCAATTCTTCTTTGTGTTAAGCTTCAAGTTGGGTCTTCATAGGGCTCCCTAAATCCATATGATGAAAATCTAATGACCACCATTTATATTTAATCTTTTGTAATTAGGTGTTGAATCACATTTGTACATTATTTTTACACATTCAACCATCATAAATTCATGTGCGTGGTTCTCCATTCAACACCCAACCATGGAAACACATCAATTCATTGGGTTAAAATTCAAATAGGAATGAAAACGACAAATCTCAAACTTATATTGAGTGAAATTCAAGCAGTGTGATTTCAAGAAATTGTTATTTGTTATGTTCCTGCAACACGTATTTGTCTCATTATCGTCACACATTGTGAACAATTGGGATGAGTGGCCCAATTATGATTCTTGGAGAAAGGTTACTTTGGGAAATTTTGAACAAATATAATCTATGTTTTTTATATTTATATATTTCAACTTTTCAATTCATGCTTGTTATCTTCATGTTACAATGCTAACATTTTTTTCTTCAATGATGGCAAACCCCATCTTGGTCTTGTGATCTCCATCCACTAGGTTTGCACATGTGTTTGGTGGGTAAATTGTCTTTTTAACATACTAGTTGGTATTGGTGTTGTTTCTTTTTTTTAAAAATTCATACTAGCTTGTGTTGATGGATCTTATGTTAAACTTTCATATTAGCCTTGTCTTGATTTTAGTTAATACTAGGGTCCAAGGTTGATTTTTAGCTAGTATGAAGAAATTATATACTTAATATTGAAATTGGCATAATGTTGGTATGGAGTTAGGATTATGGTAGGTTGTACCAAACAAGTGCCTAGTATGATGTATTCCTACCATGCAAGCATGGGTATGAGGATTGTATTGTTGAGGTCATATTAGTTTGGTGGTCTTTGAAACTAGGGCTACTATAAATTGATAGTAAGCTTTTGGCCTAGTACTTGCCCAACCTCGGTTTGCACCTTAATTATGATCTATGTTTACCATTGTTGATTTCGTATTAATGATCTTTAATTGCCAACAATTTGTATGCAAAGGCTTTGTATTTATGTTGTTGTGGACAAAAGAATGTAGTTACTTTGACCTAACAAGCTATTAACACCCCCAAGTTCAAGAAGGGCAAATAGTTAGTAGGACTTTCACCTACACACTAATGGGTTTGAACCTATAACCATTTTTTTAATGAGTTTTTAGGCATGAATTAAACAATTCCTGAAATCTAGACATTATCACTATTTAATCAATATGCATTTGAAATTTCAACCCCATGGAAACTTATTGCATATATTTCTTTCAGTAAAATTGGGAGATGAAATTAATGTTTAACCATGAGATGAAGGTTTTGTAAGAAAAATCACCCAGAAAACCAATTGAAAGCCAAGTCTACAATTGAAATCAAATTACTTACCCACTTGAACCTTTAGATATGTTGCATCTTTATTGGTCTTAATTAGTTGTAAGGTTGTTCAATAGTGTAACCTATTAGAACAAAATGAGTTTTTAAAATATGAGTGTCAAATGAAAACATGGGACAATTTGGGAAAGGTCATTTGTTTCACATACAACAACACTTGAACACAAAATTTCAGCTCACCCAAATGCATGTTTAGCATCATACTAATGATTCTTGCTTCACATGTCAGACAATGTAACAAGCTTATAAAAATTCCATGAAGGAAAAGGAGTTGGTCACACTTGGGAATGACAAGGAACAATCGTTAGGTGCACTTCTTCCATTAGAAAAACTTGGAAAACTATCACTTGCATCATATTATAGAAAAAATTTTAAGAAAAACACACAAGTAGTAAATGAAAAGAAGCGACATTTATAGACTCAAGAAATAACAAAACAAAATGCTGAATTTGTAATTTCTACAATTGCATAATAAACACAAGTATTTTCTAAAACTCACATATTCATGTGTATTGTTCAATGTGAAACAAATAGAGGTAGATTGGGTCAAAAAAAATGCTTTGGATGCCCATATTGCATTCAAAACTATAGTAGTGCATTAATGTTATAACATTGAAACCATGTGTGAAACAAAACCACATTTATCCTTTCACATTAGTTAAAGAATTCCTCGGGCATTAACATCCTTTGATTGAAATAAGGTCTTTAGTGCAACCTTTACCATGTGAAGTATCAAGGTCCAAACTCAATGATTGCTCAAAATATTCAATGGAAACCGCAACAATTTAATGTTAATATACCAAATTTACATGAGAGTTATGAAGTTCTTGAGGTTTTTTTTAACACCTAGTATGGGCTTAACTGTATGAGCTTTCTACCAATAACATGAAATTGTTGTAGTGCAATTTTTTCTGTCTGGATTCAAAAAACTTATTAGTTAACATGCATCATCATTATACACCCATTGTCCACAATCTTAATTCAAAATACCAACATAAGATAAACAAGCAGTTCCATGTCATGGTATTTTTGAACTCATTACCCACAATTATGAGTAGTGATCAAGTGTAGTGTAGGTGGTGGCACAAGTAGCATTTATGTAGTCGATTCCATGGAAACACCTACCACCCAATTCAAATCATAAGCACTACAAAAGCAATGAGTATAGATTTTGATACCTTCCAAACTAAATACCTTTGAATTGTAAAATATCAAAGAAAATTATAAATGCAACCATCATTGTACAATCATTCTCTTCTCAAGGCCACATTGGATATTCTTTGTGCATGGATGGTAGGACCCAAACTTTATGTAGCATAACCCTTTAATATTTATAATTGATATAGAGAATGGCCGAAAAACACACAAGGGTGACTAGTAGATATTTTGTGACTTCTGAATGTTGTATACCCAAGTAGATGAACATTAGTTAAAAACATTAGACTTGTGAAATAGTGGGTTGTCATCATTAAAAGCTACACAAACATCACAATCTACACACAACTTATGTAATCAATGTGTTAATTTGGGAAGGACCTAGTGAAATTGGATTGCATTGCCCACTGCATTGATGACTTCCAATGCAACACCTGAAACTTGTTACCTTTCACCATATACATCATTCATTGACAAAATGTTATCAAAGAACTTCTTGCAAATCTTGTAGCAAATTCAATTAATCCCATGTTCTAGTGCACATGAACTTTTCAAAACTTTTAACATGGCCAAAAGTATTACCATACTACATTGTCCTATCAAATATATGTTAATTTTGTGACACTTTGCAACAATCTAGAATATGTTACAGACATAAAAATGTCATCACTTTTGACAAAAACAATTGTAAACATTAAAAGGTAGAGACAAAACAAAACCTTAAGAATCAATGAGTAAAAACTTGTATATTTGTTATAGTTTCAAGCCCGTAGGTGCAATTTTAGGATGTTTTATGGTAATGTCTTATTCCTTTTGGTATACAATAATATGTAATGCTCAAAAGAACCATTTGTACCACCCATATGGTATTCCCCTCCTGGTCTACTAATAATGAAGATTGGTTCAAACACTATTGAATACCTTGTTGAAATCCTCAAAATGATGAAAATGATTAGCATGTCTTGCCATGAATACTTTATAACCTATATTTTTGAAATGAACTATGAGTAAATGTGGCAATCTTTACACAAGAAGAAATCTTGTCCTTTTTAACTACTCAAATTCATTAGATTTTTAGTGCAATGAAGCAAAATTGATTAATATGCAACTTGTATGGTTTTGGTAAAAAAATACTAGTTGATTGGGATTTTTTAGTGAAATGTTTTTTTGTCATGTTCAATCGTCACATGTTTCACTAGATAATTTTTAATTTAAAAATTATGACATGGATATATATGGTCCCAAGTTAATATGAAGTGGAGTAAATAACCACATTATCATATAACCTTTTTTCTTTTTGAATCATGGAGTCATGGATTTAATTTCTTTCACAACATTTTGTGAAAAAATTATGTGACATGAAAAAAAAAAAATTAAATAAAATTTTCAACAAATTTTTTTGATGCCATTCACGATCATATACAAGTTCATATATTACATTTATACATGATACATTAATGTACACATTCATCAAGGTTTGAATTCAAGACCTCATGGAAGCACACCAAGGTTTTAATCACCAAACCACTTCAAAACCTTATTAACAAAGAAGATTTTTATTATTATTATGCTTGGCATGGAATTGTTTAGAAAATTCAAATTTTAACATACATTTTCTTTTTCAAACTTTATTCAAATATTACAAATGAAAACACAATCTTGAAACTTATTCAATAATGTGTATATATAGAATATTAAATATAAATTTTAAAAAAAAAATTAAAATAACATGTCACATGAATAAATTTTTAAATGTATTTTTGTTTCAATTGACCTACAATCTATATAAATTCAATGTGAATTCAAGTATACATTCATTAATTCTTTAACAATGTTATTTCCATTATGTAAAATATTTCCATTTTTTGAAGAATTTCAATTTTTTATTTTTCCAATATGATTATGTTCAAAGGTTTTATTTATTTTTGCAATGTTGTTAAAATGGCAATCATCTATAAGAAGATTTAGCCACATTTGGTTATAGACAAGTTGTGGAGTTATAAACTTATTTAAATCCTTCAATATTATCGCTACCTACCATACTTTATTGTAAAAAATTGACGATATATATTTTTAAATTGATAGAATTGATTTTTTCTTTTTAAAAAAGATTTTATTGATATTTTTGCCCATTTAAAATGGCAAAAATTGGCCACAAGACTAAAATAAAATAAAATAAAAAGTCAATGTAGCCATTTAATTCTCAATACCATATTTGTTAAATAACATGAATCATACATTAATATAAATGATTAATTACACAACTTTGAAAAAATAATTTAAAAATATTAATATTATTTTAATGATGTAAGAATATATTTTACCTTCATTTCCTTTGTAAAAATAAAAGCAACATAGTTTGGTGAAATTTTGTCATTAAGTAGTTGGATTAATCCCTCCCCCACCCCAAACCAAAATGTTTTTTTTGGTTTTGAATTTTCCTCATTTTGCAATCTTTGTTGGAAAAAATGGAAAAATATCTGCAAAATCAAGGAAAAATATAGACACCAAAAAAATTGCAAAATTTTGAAATCACAAATTTGAAAGAAAAAAAGGTACTTCTAATGAATAAAAATTTAAAAATAATTATAATAATTCCAACCTTAAACAAATAAACAATTCCAATCTCAAATTTATTTTTAAAAATTAAGCTCAATATTTGAAATCATTATAAACTTTGTCCAGTTTTTTTGAACACATTAAAATAAATATTAATGATGTAACCCAATTTTTTTTTGTGGTGACTTTCCACCAATTTGCAAACATAAAAAAGGGCCATCAACATCAATAAAGAATTTTTAAATTAAAACCAAAAACCTTCCATATTTTTAAATGATGTAATTTTATAATGGGTTCTAAGACTTGTAGCCAAAATATAGAATTATTTTAACAAATTTATACCTACATATATGGTCTACAACCAAAACATGGTTAAATTTTCTTGTGGATGATCTTGAAAAACACCACAAATTTGAAAAATAAAATAAAATTGGTGATGTAAATATTGTGATCACCGTTTATAATTCATTTATTTATTTTATTTTTTAAAATTAAAAATTAAAATTCACCACTTAATATTTAAACATAAATTATAACAAAATAAGCCCTAAAGTTTGATAAATCATGTTCAAAATAAAAATAAAAAGTAAAACATATTGATAATATAATAATAATAATTTATAAAATAATATAATAATTATGTAAAATTCTAAAATATATTGAAGTTTTAAATATTACAATTACAAAAATATTTTTCTAAAATTAAAAATTTTAATCACTTTTTTTTTAACATGGATTTTTTTTCATACACTAAGAAAAAATGGGGAAAATTTTAAGGATTATTTTTGGGGTTTTTGGTGTGGCATCATGGACATTCATAATAAAAAAAAATGTTCATGGTGCCTAAAACAAATGAAAGAAAAACATATAATTTAATTTACATAAATTTATAATAAATCTATATATGAAAAAATATAATTTAAATGTTTACATGCATCCTTATATGCATGAACAATTTTACGTAATCACTAACATATTCAAATATAAATGTGAAACTTGCCAAATTTTTATACATCCATTCAAAACATTGCGATGAGTGCAAAATGTAACTTGTGGGTAATGAATTTAACACATTCCAAGTGAATGATTCAATTCATGTGTAAATGTTGATAATTCAACAAATGTGAAAAATTTCATTAAACCGTTCAAATATAAACGTTAGGCACTAAGTTGTTATGTGTGTTTCAATTTATATAATTAAATGCAATATGCAACATTTGAATAATAGTTTCAATAAGTTTAAAGTGAATGATTCAACTCATGTGCAAATGTTGATAATTCAAAAAATATGAAAAATTTACTAAACCATTCAAATATAATAACAAAACATTATGTTGCATGTGTTTCAATATATTTTAATAAGTGCAAGCTACAACTTGTGAGTAATAATTTTAACATATTGAAGTGAATGGTTTAAGTCATGTACACATGTTGATAATTGAAAAGATGTGGAAAAAATCATTATTTTGTTCCAATATATGAGTGAGGTCTTAAATTGTTACATATGTTTTAATAAATTATGGTAAGTTTAAATGCAATTCGTGAATAATGGTTTGAACATGTTAAAATTTGATGGTTCAATTCATGTACCATGTTGATAGTTAAAGAAATGTAAAACAAATCACTAACCCATTATAATGCATCGTGTAAATAAAATTAAAGGTTACTTCAATTTTCACATCATCAATTATATTCATAAGTGAATAACATCGTGAATGTAATAATTATGAATAAAATTGACCATTAATTAGTGTAACAAGTCATTTCCAAACTTAAGATGGCCAAATGTAATTGAAACTAATCAAATTGGACAATAGTCATAATGTGTGGGGGTGGAAAAATACATGATTTCTTCTCGTGTCACAAATTGGTTACAAAACACAACAAATCAAAAATTGAATATGGCTTTTAAGAACTTGAAATGGCTAATTGTCAAGGTCTGTTTGGGGAATTGCGCATGAAATAATGAATACCTCATTAATAGGTCTCAACAATGTTCTTGCATCAACAAATCCGTCGATAGTTCCAAAATGGGCAACTTTCACGTTTCATTCGTCAATGCAAAAATCTACAAACTTGGCACAATTTGGAGGAGACATTCTTAAGTATGTAGATGTTTGTTGCATTCTAGATGACCACCTTCTTTTCCAAAAGAGGTTGCTTAAACTCCTCGCATTGGGTTGTCTTCATAGACACCATTGAAAAACTTTGTTGACCATGCTAAGAAGAAAGATTCCTGATAAATTTGCCAACCTTCCAAGTTTTTAATCTCGCTTTCCAAGCTTTTGATCTCACCTTCCAAGCATGCATACATCTTTGAAGAACAACTATGTGTGACTAGAGATCTTCACCACCATTGGTAGCCATATATGGGTCCACACAAGGCAAGAGTGCGTAATGAAGTTCATTGAACTCAAAGCTTATGACATAGGTTCCTCGAAACCTACAACGTCTTTGATCTTGAAGCCATGCACATTACAACAATTTACTCATAGAAACAACTTGGAATGACAAGAGTAAAAACAAATATGGTGCATCATATATGAGCGATGCTAAAGAAAAATAAAATCTATCGCATCATTTGTGAGGGATGCCAAAGAAAAGTTATATATGGTGCATCATGTGTGAGTGATGTTAAGAAAAAACAAAAAACAACACAAACATACAAAGAGACGCACATGCAAAGAGATGCACGAAAGAAAGAGAGAAAATTAAGGTGCTCATTTGACAACAAGAATAAAAAAATGGCATTTTATTATTAAAAATGCACTACTCAAATTTTTTTACCATGAATGTTTTCTTCATGTGTTAATTTTGTGGCCATTTACTTGAGGTGTATGTTAAGTATGTTCCACTGGCCTCAATTTCTTTTTGTGTGAAACTTCAAATATTTTTGTTGCAAATTCAATATCACCAATTTTTTTTAAAAAATCATTTAAATTTATTTATAAAAAATAACCAAACTTCTATACATAGTTGAATTAGTTACCCAAAACTTGAAGGATATCGGTTTTAATGGTTATACAAAAATAAATATATTAGTTGGGTAAATGTATATAGACTTTTAAAATCCCAAACTAGGTAAGGGTATAAAATCTTTGCAAAATTATCAATCCAAGTCATCATAATTCAAACAAATCTATCATAAGCACATGCATTGCAAAATATGAAAATGCATATATGCTAAAGTATGATTTTGCATATACCCTTTATATACCCTCTTCAAAACAATTACCCTCCACCAAGTAAAAGGGTAAACCTCAACTATATAATAGGTGAGTAAAATAAAGACATGATAAATCTGAAATATTTATTAGTTGGGTATAAGATTCTTTTTTCAATTTTGTGAGGTAGGTAGTCTAGTGACCATACACAAAAAGACTTAGTTAAATTTGACTAGAGGAGAGCAAAAAAATAATAGTAGGAACCTATAGTATGGACAATTTTTTCTTGAAATATGGCCACATGCAACAATTTTTTTGGGGAAAAAAAAAAAAAAAAAAAACAAATTTTTAAAAAAAAAAAAAAAACAAATAAAAAAAAAAAAAAAAAAAAAAAAAAAAAAAAAAAAAAAAAAAAATATATAAAATATATAATATTTT
>Ga0116229_10004137_pt1 | contig 23804 bp, 18 predicted proteins | sample S1TSphgellanicum_3_FD_87313 | JGI IMG/M metagenome (GOLD analysis project Ga0116229, IMG submission 87313) | Host-associated microbial communities from peat moss isolated from Minnesota, USA - S1T2_Fc - Sphagnum magellanicum MG | ecosystem: Host-associated > Plants > Peat moss > Unclassified...
GGTAAAGAATGTTATGACAAGGTGCTAAATGAAGAATTTTAAAGAATTTTAATGTGCAAAATGAAGAATGTCATAACTATGGAAAAATACTTATTGAAAAATACAAGTTTTTTATTCTTGACTTTTGACCACTCCCACTTCCTATAAGAAGGAATGTAAGGGGGTAATACAAGATTCTTCAACGAATAACAACACACCAATAGTAGCAACAGTGCGAAGAGGAGAACAGCAGCATGAAGAACCTTATACCTAAAATAAAATAAAAGTTGAAGAGGAGAACAATAGGGCAAAAAGGAGAATAGTAGTGCGAAAAGGAAAGTAGCAATGTGCGAAGAGGACAACAACAACGCGACATGAGGAGGAGAGTAATAACATGACGTGAAAAGGAAAACAACAATGCGGTAGGAAAAGGAAAGCAATAGTGTAATGCGAAGAGGAAAGTAACAACGTGATGCAAAGAAGAGAGCATCACTACGACACAAAGAGGAAAACAACAAGGTGAAGAAGAGAGTAACAACGCAACACGAAGTGGAAAACAACAAGGTGAAGAGGAGAGCAATAATGTGAGAAGAAGAGGAAAGTAGCAATGTAGGGCGAAAAGGAGAGCAACAACATGATGCGAAGAGGAGATTAACAACATGAATAGGAAAGCAACATGGCAAAAAGGAGAGCAGCAATGAAACGTGAAGAAGAAAACAATAATGCGAAGAGGAGAACAACAACACGACGCAAAAAGGAAAGCAACAACTAGAAGAGGAGAACAACAACACGACGCAAAAAGGAAAGCAACAACTAGAAGAGGAGAATAGTAAGGCGAAGAGGAAAGTAGCAAGGTGAAGAGGAGAGCAGAACACGAGGAGAGGAAAACAAAGCGCAAAGAGAAGGAGAAAGTAGAAAGTGGGGCTCGAGCTTAGCATTTTAAACTAGATTTAGGGTTTTTTTTTTAGGTTTAATGGCAATGCCCATAATAATTTTTTCCCTTGTAACGGCTTACACTGGCACCCACAACCCTTTTTTTCATTGTAATGGCCTACATTAACACCCACAGTTTTGTTTTGAGCCCCCTAACAACCTACATCCTAAACCTAAATCCCTTTCATATCCATATCTGGGCATGGATTTAATATCCACCTTAGATATCATATTTTCAAAAAATATATATTATGTCCGAATATTATATGATCGGATATCATTATTTTGATATCCAGAGATAAGGATATCATTTTGGATATCAAGAATTTTGATATCCAAAGGATTTCAAAAGTGATATCCTGAGTGATATTCAATCAAGATATCTAGATTTTTAGGATATTTGCCTAACATTAGTCCAAAATCAACATTTATCTTGTTTCCAAGAAAAAGCTAATTCACTCTATGAACATCTTCCACCTCTAATTAACCCATGATTGTCACTGGCATAATTTTTAGTTATGAGCAAGTTGATTTGCATGTTGAGATGTAAAGAAGTTTTTTTTAAATGAGCTCAAATGAGGTGACAACCATGGACAACCAACAATGGATTCATGTACATCATTGTAGAACCTTATGTCATGAAGGATTGACACTACTTTTACTAACACTTGCATGTGTTGAGGTGGGTGTAACTATGAATAGCATAACTATGATCAACTTGAAATGCATGGTTACAATGGAGTCTCTAATCAATAGCAATTTGGCTCAATGTATGTTTGTTGTAACTATGATGGAGATTGGTGTTTTAAGGGCATTTAACTATGATATTCACCCATTTGAACAACATTACATGTCTCCTTTCTTACTCGGTGTGCCACCAATTCAGTCAAAGCTATGGAGTTCCAATGCTCCAACCAAGTGGCACCTTTAACACCCATGGCCACTACTCCTATGAAATTGGCAATAGCCAACCTTACACATGTTAGAGTGTTATCTCAAGACTACAAAAGACCACCATACATTTTTGGAGAAGGATCAAATAATGACTAAGAGACTCGACTTTAGATTCACAACAAGGGATTTGTAAAAAAACTTTCATGGGATCCTAGCAAATGGCAATGGAGTGAAGGCAATGGATTAGGTTGAACCTCCTTCTTTGGATACAAACATGGGACATTGATTGAGCTTTCAAGGCCATTATAATTCCACAATGTTATTGCAACAATTACACAACCTTGACTTAAACTCAAAACATTGCTTCAAATTATTTTGTTGTTTATGGTATAACTCAAAACCTAAAAAAGTTGCAACACTTCTATGACTAACACTCAACCATGGACTCCTAGTTGGTTCTTGGTTTTTTAAAAATGAAACTTGACACTGACTACATGTTGTGTAACATTCAAGTGTTCATACTCTCTCACATTGTCTACTCACATCTTAGGAAGTTTCCCCATTTTCTTTCTATGGATTGAAAGATGTGCATTATAATTCAAAGGTCACTATTCACATAGTCATGTGCTTAGGAGTGCTTGAACCTCTACCATTCAAGTTAGCATTGATACTTGATGGCATTTCGCAAGGGTGGAAAATATAGACTCCCTAATATCCAAGCTCACCTTGAGGAATTGTTGAAAATGCTTTTTATATTTCAAACTAAAACCATGCAACAATCCATTTATTTATTTATTTTCTCACAATCCAAAATAGTTCTAAAATTACTAAGTTTGAAAAACGAAAAAAAATTGAAATCCAAAGGATAGAAATTGTTGAGGAATGTCAAAACTCATTGCATCTCCACGCTCACGAATCCACTAAATAATGTCATGGTGAAAAGGTTCAATCATGGTTGGGGTATCATTATTTTTACAAGAAGCCTTGGATGGACTCAAACTCATTGAAACATTGATTTTTTTTAAAATGACATATTTTTGGAAATTTTTAATACATAAACCTTAACATAATAACATCAACAAATATTTGAGGATTTTAAAAAGAAAATTAAATGATGTATTGAAAAGATCCCAAAATATTGTTGAAAAAAACATTGAAAAAAAAACACAAGGGGGCAAGTACAACTGGGTGGTACCACTAAGAAAATTTTCAAGAATCATTAGGAAGTCTATTTATTTATAAATCATGAAGTATTTGTAAATTCCTTATTTTCCTATTGGTTGAAGTTAATGTATCACAAGGCATTTCCACACCCTTAATGTTTCATGTTTCTTATTAGAAGTTATTTGTTTTAGTTCACATGCACTCTAAAGCTTGCAACTTTAGGTGCTTGGGCAACCTAATTCCTATTATGTTGAAGCACAAAAAAGTTCTTGACAATTCAAAATCGAACATTGGCACCACTTGCATTTTGCCTCCTTTCATGCGCTAAGCCTAATCATTGGTATATGCTTCTATTAGTATTACTCAAAGTCTTTAATGTGCAAGGAGTTCCAAGATTAATTGGCAAACTACATGCAAGCCAACATGTTCAAGTTCACAATGTCAATCTCAATCCAAGCAAAATCCAAACTAACTATGGATGGTAGTTTGGAGATCACGCATGTATGTGGTGTCAAATAGCTACATCTACCCACTTACGATTGTGCTTGTCAAAATATATATGAAAGTTCATTAAAAAAAAAACTATCATTTGCAATCAATGAATGGTATGTCTTTGCAATAGTAAAAATTGTTCAAAGGATAATAAATAACTAAAAGTCTTTGGACAAATGAACTTATTGGCGGGAACCTGGGTTCCCAAACGGGACCCGGGTCTCTCAAAAGATCTATATCTCCGCAACTAGTCATCAGAACCATCTCGTAATAGGCTCAATCGTCTTCTCTTATTCAATGAAGTCATCTCGTGATCAGTCCAATTTGTATTTTCACTGTTTATGCCTTCCGCAAAAACGATAGGAGTGACGACTATCCTGGCACAATGCCAGAGGCATTCTTCCGCGGGCACCTGACCTTTGGCTTCTCCACCCCAACCACCTTCTTAGAAGGCGCTACGTGCGCGCTCTTGCTCCTAGATCGTGTGGCTGCCACGTCCTCATCTTCCGAAAAATTGGACAAACCCTCAGGAACAGAGGGGTAGTAGGAAAGTACTTTGGGAGGGATAGAAAAGTACTTCTTAGACAACGATTTGAACTTCTTGTTGGTCAACTGCTCCTTAAGCTCCACACGAGGGAGCTTGACCATGTCAACCGACGTGACGTCATCAATGGACTTGACGCCACTTCCAAACAAATCGAAAAGAATCGCTTGATGAACAGAATCAATATTCTCGAGAAGAAGCATCGGAAACTGGACGGCCTCGTTATCGGGCGTACTTACGAGATGGCGCATGCTGACAATGCCCTGGTCGATCTCAAAAAAGTAGTAGCCAGTGTAGTTCGGTGGCATAGACTTGAAGTACTTCTTTAGAAGAGAGGTCCAATCGCCAAAGAAGGGTCACCGCGATGACTGATGATCCAGGAATTCGGCAGAGACAGACTTAATGGCGTTGAGCTCATATACAATCGCGTTGGGGGTGTAGAGGTTCTGGGCACGCATCTTGTTTCGACACCAGGCAACGACACGATCGACCTGGTTGTGAGAGTGGCCAGGGATAAGGAAAAGAAGAGCGACCTTGTCATAAAACAGGAGAGATAACAGCGCATAGAACATGAAGACCACCTTCGACTTATTTTGACCAACGCAGTTGTCGAGGATTAGCAGGAGCATCTTAGGCGAACGGTCGGCACGTTCTTAACGAAGTCGAAGATGAAAGAGTAAACAAAGACTGCACAGGGCGTCAACGCCTTTGCCCTGACCATGCTCATCGTAGATCAGAACATTATTGCGATTAGCTGTGATGTCAAAGATGATGAAGTTCTGCATCATGAGATTGGAGTTGAAGTAGTCAGCAGAAGGATGTTGATGGCCATAAAAAGGAAGCGGGAAGTTGCCGCCAAAATCTTCAATCTGAATCTGGATTTCAGGGAAGGCATCGTCGATAGGATCAGGAGGCACATCATCAATGGTATCGGGAATAATCACATTCGAGACAAGTTGCTGGGGTGCATTAGCTGCAATGTACTACTTAACGAACCCCGACATGAACCGACGCTGATCAATAGCAGCCTGAAGGTGCATCCCCTTCTCCAGAACCAGATATTCCCGCTCTTTAGGTGGGAGATCGTCACGAGCGAATTAAATATCAATGCAAACACAAGAATCACAAACATCTTCTGCCGTCCTCGTCAGGCGAACACCAGGTTGGTGCAACTTGATGTACTGGGTCCATCGAGAGAAGCTCATCACTCGCTGCTCGAGAGACACCATTTTCTTTTCGTACTGCTTCCAAAGCTCCATCCAGGTTAGCTTAGCCTCCACAAAATATTGGTGAGGTCGTCGATGCGAACAGGGAAATCCATCCTCCAGCTCCCACGTCTTGCAGTCTTCAATGAATGCAGTTAGATCATTTAATGATAGAGCGTGATGTGGAACTTTCATAGGACGGCGAGTATGGCTTCCGTCCCACGTCCCATCCTTATGAATCTTTCTCAACCGTGACACATGAGAACCACCAACACCAAGGAGGGCCTTAATCTCTCGATCCGAATAACCTTGCGCCATCAATCCCAGAATGAATCCTTCGCCCTGCTCCCATTTCGCCTCGCCGTATCCCGTCTTCATCGCGTTCCACATCTCTTTTAATGCGTTGAGACTCTCTTCTCCCATCTTCTTCACCACTCTTTCCAATGCGTTCGTCTTCCGATCCGTCTTCTTGTTGATCTGCTGCACACACTGATACGATCCACTGATGCCGCCATGTTTGCGCTTCTAGAGTAAGGATTCACCGGCGGTCAAACTCGAGGTTGTTGTATCAGACAACGTGGGCAGCTTCTCGACTAGTGACGAAAATGCGAGTAGTTGATCACACCATCGGCCAATTATACTACAGTTCTCCCAGATCTCAAGATAATCCAAGATTGCTGCCACGGCCTCCTAAATGTTGCCCTTGTTCTTCTCAATTGAGCTCAGGTCATTATTGTCAAATCCCCAACGGTGTATTTTCATTTTCAATTCAATCAAACATTCCTCCTGGCTCCGCTTAGACATTGCTTCTGCTGCTCCAGCGAGGTCTAGAGCTCCTACCAGGCCAGTAAAAGCCCCGTACGGCATCCACCACGGGGCCCGGGCGCTATTTTAGGTACCCTCCAAAAAAAAAATTTAATTGTCTTCTGACGTTGAGTTTTTTGCGAGACCCTGGGTTCCCGCCAATAGGTTCAAATGATATGTGTTTATTTCTAACATGGACGCATTTTTTATGCAATGTAATGTTTTTATTAAAGTTCTTTGGTGATGACTAATCAATTTATAGTTTCCATAGACCTTGTAATATGGTCACTTGTAATCATCAATTACTAATCAAAGTGAACCAACACCCATACTATTCCCTTCACCAATTCGAGTGAAGCCTGTTAATGGCCATGTTAAGCTTAGAAATTGTTATATTAGGATTCATAGATATTGTTTTAGTCTAATTATGAGATATTTATAATATTTAGAAACAAGTTTAAAATATTTTGGGATGTTTAACATTGTACCAATGTGGGTGTTGGCTTACCCAAGGCATCAATCACTCATGCAATGTGTAGACTTGCCATGCATTTGAGCTAATGGTGTGTCTAGCCTTTTGTTGTAAGGGGTATCACTAATTATGTTTATGTGTTTGATGTGAAATATAAAGGAAATTAACTTGAGGCATTGATTGGGTGTAGTCATAAATTATGATGCATGATGTTGTTTGTTACAAATATTTAGATCTAGTGTGCACATAATATTATATACAACATTCTACATTGTGAAGCTAGGTGAAACAAGGATGTTGGAAACCATTAATAGAAGTTAATTCCATAAAGGTGTGTCACTATGTGCATGATAGTTCATTTGATGTTAGTAATAAAATAGTAATATTTAATCCCTCCATTAGCCAATTGGACCTCAATAATCTGAAATAGTAGCTACTTCTATGGCCAAATATTTCTTTAGAATTCTCAATTGTATCATCATATCTTTATGATATATTTTGTCATCGTGGCCATGTACATTCACATTACATTTACAAATATAACCAACTAAAAGCTTTATTTAATTTTGATTAATGTATCCATTCAATTTTCATTTTACAAAAACAATTGATGGCCAATGTAATACTTTAGTGTTATTCCAACCAATGCATTTGTTTTTTTGCAAAATTTTGCCACAAGTGAAAAAAATTGTGGTTATGACCCTTACAAAGGCTTCTTTGAAAAAAATTGAATTGTTTCACCAAAAAAATAAGGTTTTTGGATTGGGTTTGCCACATTTGGAACATTTGTTTTTACAAATTACCAAATAAAATAAAAAATATTTTATTTAAATTATTATCCTACCTATCCTACTTGTCTTATAGCTAAATTTGTGAATCATTGCAATTACATTTTTAAAAAACAAGTAAGTTTTTATGTTTAGGTTCATGATAAAGAAAAAAAACCATGTATATAAAAAAATAGGGATGAAAACCCATCCACAAGAAGTACAAGGCAAATAAAAACATGAAAACACAAGCCATAAAAGAACGTAATAATCAAAACACCACTAATACACAAATAAAATAGACAACTTTAAACTAAAAAGACATTGTTTGTCATAAATTGGTTAGTGAAAAAAATGCATTAACTTTTATGTGTGGAAGAGATGAGGAATACTTCCAAAGCATAGCAAAATGCTAGAAAATCACAATGGCTTACACATGCTAGAAGGCAATGGACACACATTGTCAATAATAAAAAATAAACATCATAGGAAGTAAAAAGGATTATTGAGTGTCAACTATAGTGGCCTAAGCACAAGTAGTAAAAAAGGAGTTGAAACAAAAATGAAAGCAACCATAAGTATTTATGGCAAGGGGAAGGAAGACACCTCTTGATGTGTGCTTTGCATATGAGTGTGTTTTCTCTTGAGCGACAATTATTGCTACATGCACTATCGTGGATGATGCACATTGTATCATATCCAAGTAGGTCAGATCAACTATGATAACGTTTTCTAAAGTTCGAAAGCCATCTCTAATGTTTATAAATTTTTTGATTCTCCACCAAGTGTGGTAGGAGAAAAGGTGGGAAACCTCTTTTTGAATGTGTGTTCCATTTTCCAAAGTAATAGTTGTGACAATATCCCAAAAAATATCATGTGTTGCAGTGTGTACATTTTTGCATAAACACCAAAACAAGTGGATACCCAAATCATCAATGGTACATTCACATTGACAACATGAGAATGTGCAATTGTAGGATGTGTCAAACCAAGGTAAGTATGTAATTGTTGCAACCCTAGCCTTGGGCTCGCGACCAAGGCAAGGGCTTGTGAGGGTGTGGGCCAAGAGTGACCTTGGGAGTCACATTTCATGCTCCTGGGAGTGCAAAAAAGTGTGAGGGAATGAACCCTCACACTCCTAAATGAACTCCCATTTTGGGAGTTCGAGTCCCAATGGATTCCCAAATTCTCAGAGGGAAATTGCAGGGGTATAAACTCATTGGATTGAAACATTTTTTATATCATTGAAAAGCTCCTAGAACGTAAATGTCTGAAATGGGCTCGCATCACCCATTTGGATACCTGAAACACAAGTTATGGCCAAAAGAAGGGCTAGGAGTCAAATTGACAATTTGACTCTCAACCACTAAAAGTCAAGAATCGCCTCGATTTCCTTGCGTGAAGTTGACGTGAGACATACCGTTGAAAAGCTCTTGACAAGGGCTACAACTTTGCTTTAAACCTCATCTCAATTAGAGGTCTGCATACAAAGTTATGGGCCCCCAAAGTCACAAGAGTCCCAAGTTTGGGAATTTCAGGACTCCCAAGTGGGAGTCCCGAGACAAAATGCCATTTGGATGTGGGCCTCGTGGAAAGGCACATAGTATATTATAAGGGGGAAGGTCATGGCTTCCCCCAAGTCCGGGCCATGGTGAATCTTATGAATCTTATGAATCCGAGTTTCCCCATGGCTCGTCCTAGCACCAAAAGTGCTCTAGTTATGCACTAACCAAATGGTTACTTGGTTTGTGTAGGTTTGTATGAATGATTGAAGTGCTTGTCAATCTTCCTAGTCCCATCCCGAAACTCTAGCACGCCCTTCTACCCTTGAAGTGTTACGAGCCAGGGAACATGCCCCAACTTCCTACTCTTCTGTTATTTTCATCTTAGACTCACATTTGAGTCCCTTGAAGAGGTTGGGAGTGCGTTAGTAATCTTGTGAAGAAGTGAACATAGGGCAAATGGAATTCAAGCATGGTAAAACAAGCTAATAACCAAAAGCATGCGGCTAAACTTGCATAGGATTAAAAATGTCTTTATGTGGCATCTAAAAAAACTTCTATTAAAAGTGTGGCAAAGTCCTACTTGCCTAGGTGGTCCATCAACAAAGCTTATAAGTGAGAATAAGGGGGGACTTGATAATAGACAACCTAGGGTAGTAAAGTTTGAATATCCTACAGTGTTAAGTGGAAAGGAAAATGTCGGTTTCGACATGTGCTATTGCCCAAAGAATGGGATGGTTATCCCATTGGAAATGAGTGACAAATGCATAAGCATTAGAGCCCAACATCCCAAGAAAATAGGGGCAACAAATTAAACTGCTGAAAAAAGGCTAAACCCCCCTAAAGAAACAAGTAAAACGATTTGATGATGAGCCAAATGACCCACCATAATGTCGATTAAAATCCCATGTGCCTCAATAACTTTTCCAATGTAACCATGGTACACAAATCAAACTTGGCGTAATGTTGCAAAATACTTGGAAACAAAAATATAGTACACAATAAATAACCTAAGTGTTAGGCATAACAAAATGAAAACATTTTAGTGGTTGCGTGTGGATATGTAAAAATAGGGAAGCTAACTATGATGTCAATATATTTTTGAAGTGCCTCTTCGACAAAAGATTCCACAAATGGCATAGAACCCATTAGTGCACCTAGAATATGGAAACATGTGTTGACTATAAAATAACCTGGAAAAAGTGATATATGGATGGGTTTAATCCATGAGGAGACCAAACTACACATTTTGTTGGTTGAATGAAAAGTCCTAATGTCACAAACTTCGCATGTAATCATAAAAAAACGAATACCACATTTGAGACAAGACCAACAATATGTGTATCATCAATGAGTGAAGGAAAAACACTAGGGTGGGTTATTACAATAAGGTGGAGAACATGAAAATGTGTTAAAGCGAACAACACTCCACTTAAAAAATCTCTATGTCATGTACCAAATTCGAACAAAATGACTTTGAAATCCCCATGCTAAGAAACCTATGAAAAATATAATGAGGATTAACATGTATAAAATTGTTCAACAAATGGGAAGAACTGATCCAAAATATCAATAAAAAGTCGCAACTCTTAAAAAATGGTTATCCATAGTATGGAATTGAAGGCATTATGGACGTCCACTTGTAATACCACCCAATTTAGATGCAAATCCAATGTAACGCAAACCTTCATGCGGATTGTCTCACATCCACTTTATGTTGCCACACCAAATTAATGAAAACAAAAATGTTCCACAAATGTATTTTTAAATTGAATGGCAAGTGTGTGGGTGACCAATTAACAAAGTGACCTTTCCAATTGTAATGGATCAAATGCCACCGATTTGTTTCTCCAAAGTCAGTAGTCGTGATGTCGCAAGCAAATTCGATACAAATGGGGGAACTTGACCATGAACAATGTGTCCACATATTTAAAAAAATAAATTCAAAGCCATTTGTAGAATATTTTGGGATGAAATAATATCATAAAAGTTCATACACCATACCTGAAGGATTGTTAGATGAAAGATGTGGTGAACATGCCAAAGAAAAAATAAACACCTCCCAATTTATAATAAATTTTGTCTTTGGATGGAAATCATTGACAAAATGGGGTAGGTCAACCTTTGCCAATGGGTGAAGAAGGCAAAAGGCCACCATGGTGTCATCAAATGGGACCATCAAAATGTTCATAACTAATGCACACATTGTTTGAACATATTTTTCTACATGTGCAAATGCGTGTGCACAACACAATTGTGTTGATGGAGGTGGAAAAAGATTTACAACTATTTCCTAAGATTTTCAAGAAGTTAAAGCCTTCGCCTAAATCATGTGCTCCTCTTGTAATGTCTCCCAATCACCTGTTATGTATTAATGGAAGTAGGCACAAGTCTTTCGGTGCCCTTTTTCACCATTTTGTGAAGGAAAAGACAAACAATAAGAAAGGAAAAATAGAAATGCATGTAAAACAAAAATGCATGTCGAATGGGTCAGTGGCCATATGAACTAAAAAAATACACAAAACATTCTAAACATTGACACAAAAAGCATATGGAATATGGTGGTATGATTAGGGGCATGGTAAACCCAAATGGAAAACATCATTGATATTTGCAAATGCAATCCATGCCCAAGTAGTAAAAGGGGGGAATTTGATAATGCCAAAGACATTGCAACCCCTATAATTGACAATTACCTATGAGTGGAGCATGTTAATCATGCCCTTGCTACATAAAAACAACACATGTGAAACATAAAACATAGGGATGCAAAGGCGGGGGGGGACCATTGTGGACACTAATGGGTGGGGAAGAACTTGTGGCTAATGCAACAAACAAGGGGTAGAATGTGCTCACGTTCCATGTGACGGTGAAATGATTGGTTGAGGCAAAATAAAAAGTTAAATCACAATGGTTCATGGGATCATCTCAACATCAAACTTTGGATGTGATGCCAATCATTGTTTTGAGGTTAGTGAAAATGTAAGGTATGTCATTTTTAACAATGTCCAAGCCATTCCAATTGGCCTAAACCCTAATTCCTCAACTCACCTTGCGAACCTTGCGGTGCCACAACCTTAAACTTTAAGGCTAGCATAAGAAACTAGACCAAAAATTGGAGCGAACTGCAAGCCAACACTAACCAAGACTAGTTCTAACCTACCCAACTAAATAACTAGCTACAAAACAACACTAACCAACATTGGTTCAAACCTACCCAACTAAGTAACTAACCACAAACCAACATTGGTGTTAACATGCCCAACTAGATAACCAACCAACAAAGTGGTGTCACCAAAAAGGGGGGCAATGTTAATTCAACAACCATTGCTCACAAGTAGTCACAGTTATTTCAAACATCTAAATAAGTTTAGAACTAAATTGCACCAACAATTAATGACCGAACAACAATTATAGAATTCACACTATGGACCATGAAGAATCAACTTGTTCCAATCTCTCTCTTTTGAATCCACTAAACAAGTTATGGCATTTTTCTTCCCTTGTCTTACAACATCAAACATTATATATTCCCATTTCTAGCCTTTGAAAAGTTGTACAAAGAGATAATAACAACCTTAGTCACCCTCTGCGAGTATGCCCAAGACCCCAAGGTTCATCAAGGTGCTTAATAATTCCCTTTAGAACTCCCACCTTAGTGGGTATTCCTTATCATCCCTTACAATATTTTTGTCCCCAAATTTTCAACAACATTTTCCTCCCATCCCAATTGCCATAACAAATTCACTCTCAAAACCCCTTTTTTGTTCATCATTTTTCCCAACAATTCTCATCTCTACTACGATAGAAGGCTATGGAGCAACAAAAGAACAAAACCCTTTATCATGTAATTAGGGCATTTCCCTCACATTCCTTCTTGCTGAGAGTCATTACAAGTCAAGATATACAAACCACACACGTTACTAACATTCAAAAACCAAAAAAAAAATTAAAAAATGATTGTTTGCACTCCTCACACTACTTAGACGTAAAAACTTAGCTTTTCTTCTATAAAAGCTCCCTTCAAATATTGGAGTGCTCACACTCCATAACCCACAAGCTCCAAAACAATCATAAGATACTTCTTTGATCAACACCAAGTGCCATCGCAACCATGAAGAAAGAAAAACAACACCCTTCACATGCGAACAACCAAACATCACAAAAATAGAATATATAACAAATGCAAATTCGCAAGACCCTCAACACCTCATGATGATCAATTGTCTATTGTTCTAGCGTTTTCCATCATTCCAAAATGCAATAGCCTTTCATCCATTAGGTCACATCTTCATCCAAGCTCTTACTTAGGCCTTGCTCACATTGAGAAGAGCTGACACATTTTTAGGTTACCATGGTAGGTAATGCAAATCTTATTTGAAGTCAAGCTCAGATTTGTTTTGACCTATTGGTAGGCCTCACAACCAAGGTAGAAACCCCCTTACTTCCTTTTCCTTTGTGACATCATCTTCTTCTATGGAATTTTGTACTATGTGTTGTTGTTGAGCTCCTAAAATGCATAGGTCTAGATGTCCCCCTTACTCTACAAGTCTTTCTCCACAAGTGTCACTATTGTTGTGCCATCACCACCACCACTTCTATTGTTGTGAGACTATGACTCCCACAATGAAGCTCCCACGATGGCAATTCTATTGTGGTGGCGTGATGAAAACCTACTTACCTAGTGTGGACTGTGGACCTCAAGAACGTCCCCCTGCCTGACACATGACCCTAGCTTTCTCACGCCATTATCACCTTAGCTCATGTTTTTTGATGGGTAAAGCCCACAAGTGGATGAGGGACATTCTCAAAATGTAGGACCAGTCTGGGGTACCACCTTGTGCTAGAGCCCAAGGTTTTCTATGATTTTCTATCAAAAATCTCAGGTCATATTCGGGAGGAAATTGCCTAGCAGCCACCAAGGGATTTTTAAAAAGCCTAGGGGGAGAAAATGGCTGCCAAGAAATTCTTACAAAAGGTTTTTAATAAGAAATCACTTGGAGGGTGCCAGGAGTGATTTCCACCCAAAAAACTCCTTTGGTAGGAAATCACCTAGCTGGGCTGATCTCAACCAAAAATCCTTTGGTAGGAAATCGGATGGCAAAAGTAGTTGGGTGGAGCTTTCCCCTGCACTTGACTTCTCCAGGCACATAGAGTCAGGTGGGCTGTTTGCTCCAGTCACATATTTCTTTCATTCCTTTCCGTTGTTACATGTCTCAGGCAGCTGGTGATGAAGATTTTGGCAGTTAGCAGTTGGGTATCTATCTTTAGACAACAGCAGCAGGCGATGAAATTTATTTTCTTTTGCTGACAAGGAAACACAGTTTGGCATCTGCAGACAACAGCAGGTTCAGATCTGAAGAAACCAAGTTTGGCATCTCAAGACAGCAGCAGGTTTAGATCTGAAGATTTTCTGCAACCAGGTTTGACTTCTTATGACTACAGCAGATCATGGTGAAGATTTTTGCAAGCAGCAGGTTTGGCATCTAAAGACAGCAGCAGGACCTGCTGAAGATTTTGTGCAAGCAGCAGAAAATTGGCAGGTGTCTTAAGACAGGATCAAGCATGTGAAAAAAGATTTTTTGTGATGAAGATCCTCTCTAAGGATCATGCCCTCAAAATGGATTTCTGTTCCTCTTTCTTGGGTCTTCTTCTCCTTCTCTTTTTATGTTTTTATTTCTAGCCAGCATCATTGCTGAGTCAGTCTTCCCCATTACTTCTTGTGTTTGGCTTGATGCAAATGGGGGATGGTGCAGATCCATTTTTCTCATGGAGCTGGAGGAGATCAAGGTGGATGTGGGGCAAAGTCCTCATGTGACAAGTGAACAGACAGACAGTTTCTATTCTGTTGCGTCAATGATGGACAAGCCTGAGGAGACAAAGGGACCTGGCTATATCAGGAACAACAACAACAATCAGTTTGCAGTTGATCAACAGGAAATCAACCGCCTCAAGATAGAACCATCCACAATTGAACTTCGAGAAGTTATTGGAGAAGGTGCATTTGGAGAGGTGCGAGAGGCCTACTGGTTGGGTACCAAGATTGCAGTCAAACTCATCAAGACAAAAAATCCTCATGTCTTACAGCAGGAGGTGAACATACTTTCACAGCTTCAACATCCAAACATTGTGCAATTGCTTGGTGTTTCTTTGACTGGTGAGGTGAGCATGATCCTGATGGAGCTGATGGACAGTGACTTACGTCATCTCATGGATACTCGGATCCAGAGGCCGCCCCTCACATACAAAGAAGCCATTGACATTATCAGTCAGATTGCAGCAGGCATGGCGTATCTGCACTACCGACAAGTCTTTCATGGTGATCTGAAGGCCGCAAATGTGCTTGTGTCTTCCACTGGCAATCATCGCATTCAGGTTAAGATTGCGGATTTCGGTGTTTCACAACAAGTGAAGCTAGACAAATCAGATACTCAGAACTTTGCTGGCAAAAAGATATTTGCTGGAATTCGGGGCACTCGTGGATGGCAGGCACCTGAAGTGTCTTCTTCTGAATATTATGAGTACGTTGCAAGTACGTCTAATTATCGAGATCCTTATAGGGCTCTAGAGCATGTATTTAGATCAACCCATCAAGCTCCTGAGGGTTTCAAATCAAGGGGTTTAGTCAACAACAATGAATTAAACTATTCAGCCAAGGCAGACGTGTACAGCTTTGCTGTGACTTGTGCTGAGATCCTGACAGGAGAAGTTCCTTTTTCTCATATGAAGAAACGTGACATCCCATTAGCTGTGATAAAAGGAGCTAGGCCACACTTGCCTTCTGACATAGACAGTCAGTTAGCAGCTCTCATACACCATTGTTGGCACCACAAACCCAGTAATAGGCCAGAGTTTGTTGATATCTGCTCAACTCTTCGAACCTTGGACTTGACCCAAGACAGAAAGAGATGCTGCACCATCCTCTAGCTTTTACCAACTGTGAAAGAAGCAAGTAAATATATATGTATGTATGTATGTGTATCCCATAGATTACTAGTGTCCAGCAAAGAGAAAGATGTTGATCATGTGAGGAATTTGCTCATGCCTCTTGCATCAAATTATTTACAGACAGTTTTTCAGTCATCCACCCATGTTGTAGAAATTTCTTGGTTTGCTCTCCATTGGCATTTTCCTTTCGGAAAGTAGGTCATTTTACAAGGGTACCCAATTTCCCAGATACTCTCAGAATGTCTAGATATCCACCCACATGTACTGCTCAGTGTCATTGTTATTCCACTCTCTAGTACTCAAGGATTCACGTGATGTTATGACATTGTATCATTGAAGTAGGGTTCATTATCCACATTCATGTCATGTTCCCTGCAACAATCCAAGAATCTTCATGACATCAAATATTCTTCGTGGGGTAATTTGACATCCTCATCAAAGCTCTGTTGCTTTGCAGAGTACTGATATTTCTACTCACAATTTTAGGCCCAGGTATGTGTGTCTTTCCCAGACTGGTAGGAAGAGATGAACTCAGTGAGCTGTTTCAATCCTTAAGAAAGAGTGGCATTTTTCAGCCTAAGGGGTGTGTGGTAGCTCATGATATTCGCATTGCTTCAGCACTTGGCAATGGTGGCTTCTGATGATGGGTTGTTTGCAGTAATAGTGATATATGTTTGGGTAGTTTCACATCAGGTTGCCATGGTAGTGAAAAATCACACGTTCCCACCTGCAACCCATCAGATTCCATGAATAGAAACAAGTCAAAAATCAAACCAAGAAACAGTGGATTCAAAGCTCAAGTTTCAACCAAGTGTGGAAACCCAAGGGTTCTCCAGCATGTTGAACAATAGGCCATAACAATGCCGACCTGAGAATATGAAGACAGTAAAAGTTTTCAAGCATGGTTTCAAACCGCAATCACCATTGACACATTCTAAGACCATTGAGTTTATTGCGCTCTCAACAAAAGGATCAGCAACACTTCATATTCTGCATCCCATACCAACTTCACCAAATTTCAATTTTGACAATTGTAGATTCACCATTAATATACCTGTTTCCTTCCAGCCAGAAACTCCAGAGATCCAAAATGAGTGCCAAAATGCAGGACTGTGCCAGCACCAAATTTTGCATGAAATTTTTCTCAAGGAAAGTGTAATCCACAGGAAATCCATGATGAGGGCTAGCTGCCAATCAGGAAAACACCAGACACAAGATCACTTTCCTTAACCCAAATTGGGCTGTATACCGATGAACACATCGCCAAACTGCATCCCATACACCAGTAGGTTTTGGCCATTAGAGCTCAAAATCCCCAGGTGTTCTTAAACACTGTGCCAGCAACTCTGCAGTCACCACCATGTCACATTCCTTGAATTTGGACAGGAGTAATCACCACAGCCCCACTTTGTCATCTTCACCTCTGGCTTTACAAACCACATCATCTGCAGGTTCTGATAGACCATGGTGATCTGCTTGTTCCATTTAAAGCAAACTGAGCTGGAAAAAAACGAGGACAACTTTGGCATCTTGAGCTTGAAACTCCATAACCACTGCTGCAAAGTGACCATCAGTACCCATGACAATGTGGCTGCACTGAAGAATGAAACCTGGAACCCATAGAGATCAAAAACCCTATGCTCTCAGAATTGCTTTTATGGAGTTTGAACTCTGCAATTGAACAGGCAATGCTTCAAGTCTCAGGCTTGTTGAAGTCTTCCTTTGAAGCAACAACAAAAAAAATTCCAACTCTGATGATCATGCATCAGAACACAAGATCCATAATAATATGCATGATTCTTGCAAAACAACAGCAGCAGCTGCAGAACAAAACAATTCCTCTCATCAATTTTGCACTGCTGCTCTCCCTGCCTTCTTTGATCTGCGAGACACTACTGATGCAATCTTCCCCCACCCTGCATAGAGGAATTGATGAGAGAGAGACATGGAGTTGAACCTCTTCCTTTGCGAGGAGGAGGAGGCTCATTGTGAATCAACCAACCTCTTTGCACCTTCATCTGATCTACTACCAGGAGGAGGTCACCAACTTAGCAATTTGCAAATTGCTTATGCAGATCTTCAGTTTTTCTGCAGCTTGATCCTCATCAGATCTCTTCTACAAAAGAGGTAAAGCTTATTTGTGCATCAGAGAATCCAAGAGAAAATTCTGCAATGGGTTCTCTTGCTCTCACTTTTTTTCTTTGAGGTTTTTTGAATCCCCAAATTGGCATTCAGTGTGTCCAGAGCTTGTTTATGGATTCATGAGGATTACACCCCTGGGTTCAGCTCATGTTGTTGTCTATGTGGGTTTAAGTGGGGTTGAGGATTCCACAGTAATCTAGTTTTGGATCCTTGTTGAGATCAGATTCTTCTTGTGTCCACATGCATGTGAGGGTGTTTGGCCAATTCTTGTCAAGCTTTTTGGTGTGTACAGTTTGTTTTTTGTACATGTGGAGTGATTTCTGCAGAAGGATTTTATCTGCCACCAATTGTGAGCTCTTTTTCTCTCCCTCTCTGATACACAGGCAATGTATGTGATTGTGTGCACCTGAATTTGAGACAAAATACAGAACTGTGGTACTTGTTGAAATGGCTCATGCGACAAATATGAAATTGGGACACTTGTTGAAATGGGTCATGCGACAAATACAAAATTGGGACACTTGCTGAAATGGGTCACACCTATCTATTGTCCTGTGATGTGTAAATTCATCCTCTATGTCAATTTGCAATAGGACTGAGCTGTAGGAATTCATGCAGGATTGTGCATGAGTATGAATTTAGTTGCAGAAAAAATTGCTTCCAAATTTTCAGGAGCACAAGGCCATTGCCTTCAAGTGTTCAGAAGCTTTATACAGATTTGTGATGCTGTTATTTCACAGTACAGCAGAGAACTGGATCTGCATCAATCTAATTCCTGACTCAAAAAATCAGATGTAGTTAGACCAGTGAATGTCTTACGGCTTGCTCTCAAGATTGCTTTGATCTGTTCAGCATCTGTACGAGCTGATCCACCAAAATTTGTCTCTTTAGGGGGGGGCATCCTCGAAGAATTGCTACGCCGAATCCTAGATCTGCTCTCTTTGGCTTTGGATGCTAATAAGCTTCTTGGGTAAGAAAATAGTCTTCCAGAGAATGATGAGAAAATGTTTTGCATTACCCCAGTAGACTTCTTTTTTGAGGAGAAAGAGTTGTCTGAAGAATCAGTTGATTTTGTTTTACTGGTGGTTCTATGGTTGTGGGATTGAGGGACAGAAGTTTCATGGAATTTTTTGGGTGGTGGTTTCTCTGCTTCTGATTGTTGCTTACAGTGTTTCGAGGAGATGGGAAGTTGGGGCCTGGGTTCCTCATCATCAATCTCCCAGCTCTTGAGACTCGGAAAGAATCTATCCTCCTCATCTTCATCACATGTGTCTGTCTGTGTTTCATCAGCAAAGGTCACAGTTCTTTTCGATCTTGAGAAATCCGGAACTCCTGCAATCTTCTTCAACCCACCTTTTGAAGCTCTGAAGCTTAAAGAGGGCTCCACTAATTCTTGTGAGTTGCATTCTGCCTTGGGATATGAGGTTGGAGTCTCCAGTGCTTCTACACTGTGGGTAAGGACCGACTCTTTCTTGTCATCCTCCTCAGATGAAACAGAAACTTTCTGCTTGAAGTGGGCAGGGAAAAGGAACTCCAAGTCTGTTTGATCAAGTGCTCCTACACCATCTGCCTCCACCAATGGCTTCCAGAGATCCACTTGCTGGAAGTTTGGGAGCTCTGAGAAAACCACATCACAGTACTGCTCCTGGGGATCTTTGCTTGTCGAAAGCTCCAATATTTGGATCTTGGATGCTGGCTCCAAGTCTGCAAGAGGCTCATGAACAGATTCTGAATGATCCAAAGACCCACCAAGCAACTCTGCAGAAGTTTCCAATTGGGAGATTGACTTCGTGCTGTCAGGATCCAATGTCAGAACCTTCAAGGACTTCAAATCCCAATCAGTCACCACCCTTGAAGACATCCACTGAGGTTGCGTAAACAGCACATCAGAGTCTGTTGAGTCATGATCATCAGGCATTTCAAGATATGTGTACACAGGACTTGACTCCTTGCTCTCTGATTCTGGAGCTTGAATCCTCAGTTGCTGCTGTGAGTCCAGAGCAATAATAGCACTCTTCAAGCTGGCCTGATGTTGTGAAACAAGCTCTTCAAGAGTCTCTGTATCTGAAGAATTCATCCTCGGCAACAAGGGAGCAGCACATGAGTACACAGATTTTGACAGAGTCAAAGGTTTGTGAGTTGTTGTATTCTCAGTGACATTTGACATAATCAGTTGATGATCTTCAGAAAGCTCAGATGGAGGTGAGTTTTCATTGGTCGAAGAAGATGCCAAAGATGGGTACTCTGCAAATGAGTCCACAAGCAGCTCCTCCTCAGATGGTTTGAAGTCAGCCTCTAGGATCTTTTGCCTTGTGAAGCATATGTCGTGAACCTCAAGCTCCTTCAAGCTCTCTTGTGTGTAGTACTCCTTCAATGCTTTCCTGACTTCCTCCACTAATGAAAGCTGTGTGCAAACCTTCCCTGACAACTGCAATCCTGTGAAGAAGCCTACACCATCATCAACCTCAAGATCCTTCAGACTTGCAAGTGCATTGTGTTTAAGTTCAGGTGTCGACTCTTCTGTTGAAGCTCTCAACTCCCCCAAGTTTGTCAAACTCTCTAACCCGCTGCAGCCCATGTCATGAAACTGAATCTCTTTCCAACACTCCAAACCTTCAAAGATTGCAGTTCCAAAATCCGCCTGTAAACTCCAAGGATCGGTAGACTTCGGGATGAGGCCAAGCTCAGGATTGGACTCCTCCACTGCTTCCAATGAGTCCAATGATTGACACCAGTTTGGTTTCCTTGACAGTTCGAGCTCCCATTTCAAAGCTTGTTGGTCCCTTGAGATTATTCCATCACTGCGGAGATTCTCCTCAAAGAGATCTGACAGGCAAGGCAATTCTGTTTCTTCGACTGAAAGGTCAGACTCCTCCACCTCTCTTGAAAGCTGGTCCTGAAACAAGGCAATTGACTTCTCCGGCTCTTGCAACAAAATTTCTGATGGTGACCAGAATTCACACTCCAAAGCTTCATGATCCAGCTCTGCTGCTGCAGCAGCCTCCATTTTTGAGGAATTGATCTTGCAGATCTGCAACTGTGTCAAAGATTGAGGTGAGCATTGGACTCCATCTAGGTATTCTATGTTCTCCAACGAGGCTTCTTGATCAATTTGTCCTGAATGTTGCAGATTTAAGACATCTGTCTCCTGAGACCCATGCTCTCTGGAGCTGGATTCGGACTCTCCTGAAGCTTTGTCATCTGCATTTTGGGTGAACTGAATATCAAAGAGTGAATCCTCCAACTGCAACTCAGCTTCCTTGAACTCTTCATCAGATTGTGACTCCTCTGTTGAAGAAGCCTCATAATCCAACTCATTGCCAGACAACTCTTCTTCAAGTGCTTCAACACATGGGTACCAATATTCTGGCTCAGAGAGGTACTGATTTTCTTTGTCCACTGGCACAGATCCATTATGATTTACATTTTCCATGTACTGTTGGTGGATCACCACCTGCCTTGGGTCTTTGAAGCTCGCAATAAGGGAGTGATCATCACCAGATGTCATAGAGTTGAGAGAATTACATGTTGCAAGATCTTTGTGTAAATAGAATGATGGTTCAATATGAAGCTGCATTTGTTGATTTTGCCGAGCTGGATAATCCAATGACCTCCTACAATCTGATTGATAGACAAAGGAATTCAAAGCTTTACGGCACTGTTTAGCCATTGCAATGATCTTGTCAAGAGCATGCACTGAGCGCTTGACTTCCAGATCTTCGTCAACACTTTGTGGGTCACTCTGTGTGCTCTCTGGTGCAAATGCCAGTGGACCGATCATGTTCAATGTATTGCAAAGATTTGATGACAGACGAGTTAACTCTTCCAGGATCATGACTGCTCCCTTTCTGCCAGTTTGCAACACAGCAGTTCTGTTGTGATTCTGATTCTGCAAGGATGGAGGAGGGCAGCCTTTTCCAGTATTTGAGTCCTCTACAGGACTCTGCTGATCATTCTTCATCCTTGAGGCTTCATCAGTAGACTCTTCTTTGCAACCAACAGGTGTTGGTGATGGACTTGCGATTATCAACACCAAGTTGCCGGTGTTCCACATGATCACATTGAACCTCAAAATGAAAAGCTCGTGCCAAATCAAAGAACTTCTTCAAAGTTCTTTCTTTCCCACTGTCCAACACACCTGCAGGAAGGACAATGCAAAAAGAAAAAAGTCTTCAAAGGCCTGACAAGCATCGAGCAGATCATCTCATATTCTGATCAGAATACACAAGGACTTTGCAAGGTATAAATTATCTTTATCAAATCAGCTGCAACAACTTCAACTCCAGACTTGGTAATCACAAAAATGCAATCTCTTTTTTATGTACTCCGAAGAGAACACAACCTTCTCACAAATGGGAAACATTGATGATGCACAAAGATGCACATCCTTTAAACTTCAGTCATTGAGGGAGCAGAAACTTTCAGGATGAAGACAACATTACCAACTGCAGCAAAACAAAAGAAAGTGATTTTGACAAATTTTCAGCTACCAGATTCATTACTAAGACCCCCCTGGATCTTGATGGTATTGCTAGTAGTTAAAGACTTATATGTGCACTTGATGAATGAGACACTAAAGCTCAAAGCTTGAGTGTCTGCAGGTTGCAGTCAAAGTAGGTTGAGGTCAAGTTGCAGAAGCAGACACAAACAAAACTCACGTACAAAAGACACTAGAGAACAGAAAGGAGAAAGGATTGAATCAAACTCAGTCCCTTCTTTCTCTCATAGTCTAAAGTCTGAGATTCACAAAGTTCTACCTACCACTCCCAAACTGCAGTCATCCTTACAGATTCTCTTCTTCTTTCTTTCTCCCTTTCTTTCTTTCTTGTACAGATGGATCTCAAACTTTCAATGAAGAACAGGAGGAACCCAAGAATCAAGTAACGGTTTGCCGAGAATATTTCAACAAAGATAGTCACAAATTCTGAAATGATTAAATATGTCATCATCAGTGAGAGAGAGATGGAGAAATGGCTCAAGCAAACGAAGAGCTCAAGACACAAATAGAGAGAGAGAGAGAGAGAGATTCATTTATTGTTCTGCAACTACCTCTCAAAAAAAGCACTAGACTTGGAGAGAACACATACCTGCTGATGTGCTTCGGAGCCATGGACATATACATGCCCATTATCTCACATCCGCCTGCATCCTTGCAATCCAATTTCAAGTCCTCCTCAATGACTTGGACCCATTTCTCCACATTCCATGTATGTACAAAACTGCCTTCCAAATTGTGTGTGTGTGTGTGTGTGGGTGTCTGTCAATATCTCTGTCCTCGACAAACAATGGAAATGGAAATACCATCAATTGCAGAGTTGAGACTGCATCAATCCTCTGATCTCTCAGACTCTTCACTCATCAACTCTCCAAAAAAACCCATCACCCCCGGATTACAAATCTGCTCAGATCATGATCAGAAGAAGCACACATCTCTCTCAGCTTGTTTCTTCTCCATCTTTCCACACACCCATCCTTCCAAGCTGCTGCTGCAAAACTCTGCTTCCAAGAGCGAAGCTACAAAAGTACTCGTAATACTTCTTACTAGTACTAGAGCTTCTTTAGAGCTTCTTCCCTTTTGCCCAATCCCTCCAAACAACAACACACTCGAACCCCGCAACCATGCACACTTTGTTTCAAATCCTCAGCACCACCATCACTTTTCTTCTTCTTCTCCTTCTCCTCCTCCTTCTTCTTCTTCTTCTGCTTTTTTTGATCTAGAATTAGTAGATTTAGTCTTTTTCAATGTCTCTCTCACTTTTGCTTCCTCAAAGCTCTTGTGTGCTTCTTGGGTTTGTGTAGTATTAATACTACTATGGGTAAGCATGTGTGTTTTGCCATCTCCTTCACAAATCACAACCATAACAACAAGGGGGAGGAAAAAAAAAAAAAAACAACACCAAAACCACCAAAACAACAAAAAAAAACAACAAAAAAAAAAAAAAAAAAAAAAAAAACAAA
>Ga0116229_10004139_pt1 | contig 23801 bp, 17 predicted proteins | sample S1TSphgellanicum_3_FD_87313 | JGI IMG/M metagenome (GOLD analysis project Ga0116229, IMG submission 87313) | Host-associated microbial communities from peat moss isolated from Minnesota, USA - S1T2_Fc - Sphagnum magellanicum MG | ecosystem: Host-associated > Plants > Peat moss > Unclassified...
TCAGGATTTCGGCCCGGTCGTCGGTTACGGGGCCAATCGCCATCACGCCATCGATCGCCAGACCTTCGTCGGCGCGCAGCCGCGCGGCCAGCGCCGGCGCATCCGCGGGCGCGAGGCCGAACCGTTCCGTGGGTGAGATATTGATTTGCAAGAGCGCTCGCATCGGCTTGCCGAGCGCACGCGCGGCTTTGGCGATGGCCAGGCCCGCGTCGAGCCGGTCGATCGATTGGACGACGTCGAAGGTCTCCACGATCGCCTTGGCCTTGTTCGTCTGCACGTGCCCGATGAAATGTTTGCGCACCGGCGGTAGGCCGTCGTACTTGGCGCGCGCTTCCTGCGCGTAGTTCTCGCCGAGATCGGTGAGGCCGGCAGCGATCGCCTCGAGGACCGCCTCGCGCGGATGCTTCTTGGTGACCCCGACCAAGGTGACGGAGTCGGCGGAGCGACCGCAGCGTAGCGCGGCTTCGGCGATGCGCTCGCGCATCACAACCACGCGACCCGCGAGCGAATTCGGAGCGCCGGCAGGCTCAACTCCGATCCCGAGCTTCATGGGAATCCTGTCTTCCGTTCCTTTACCGGCCTTTCCTATAGCGCTACCGCGGGGGCGGGCGCGACGTCGGTGCGGCGGTTGCGCCGGAGCGCGGCCACGAGCAGCGCGAGCCCGATGAGGATCATCGGCAGTGCGAGCAACTGACCGCCGGTAAAGGGGCCCACGGCAAGGTCGGTCTGACGCCAAATCTCGGCCAGCGACCGCGTGATGCCGTAGCAGGTGAACCACGTCCACGCGACCACGCCATCGGGCGGGCGGCGCCGATAGACGAAGAGCACGATCGGCAAGACGGCGATGTCGAGCAGCGATTCGAAGATCTGCGAGGGATAGCGGTACCCGTCGGCGCTCGGGAACTTGATGCAGTACGGCTGATCCGGCACGCAGACGTTGCCCACGAGCTCGTCGTTGATGAAATTGACGACGCGCGTCAGCGCGAGCCCGACCGGCATCAGAACGACGACCTCGTCGGCCAGCACGCTGAACGTGAGCCCGCGATGCTTGCGCACGAAGAGCGCGATGGCGAGCATCACGCCGATCAAGCCCCCGAAGAAGCCCATGCCGCCGTTCCAGACCGCGATCAGGTTGATCAGGCTACGCGGCATATCGCCGAAGTAGAGCGCCGTGTCGTGCTTGGTGACGATGTCGGCGATCACGAAGAAGGTCCGCCCGCCAACCAGTACGCCGACGAGCGCATAGACCAGGAAGTCCTGGACGCCGTCGACGGTCAACCCCAGGCGCCTCCGCCCCGCCGGCCGCGCCATCCAGGCCCCGACCGCCAGAAACCCCGCCAAATACGAGAGCCCGTACCAATGCACCGCCAACGGCCCCACATGAACGGCGACCGGGTCGATATTGGGATAGGTGAACCAGTGCTGCACGAGAGCGCCTCGTTCGGGGCGGCGGACCCCGGTCCTCGCAGGTGCGTCCCCAGATGTCACCGCTCGTCCGGCCGGCGTCGCGAGTTCCGCAACGCTATGCGCCGCCGCCACCTCCGCCCGCGAACGTCGTCCCGTAAAGATTTCGTCAGCCGTTCGAACGCCCGCCCGACGCTACCTCGCCCGCCGCCGGTGATGCAGGCCACGTATTCGATGTCCCGCTAAGCCGAGTTTTGCGTCGATGCTCACGCCGTCCGAAGCGATAGCATCAGCAAGTCCGCCGCCTCGTGAAATGTGAGCCGTGCGCCTTCTGCGCGGAACCGCTCGAGGTCGCCATCCGGTAAGCCCGATCGTACCGAGTTTACCAGAATGTCATAGCTCGCCCGGTCCGTCTCGCTCAGCTGGTTGGATGTTCTTCGAAACTCGGCCTCGACGAAGCCGAGCAAAACGACGGCAATATGCAGCCGCCCTCGGAGCGCGATCGTCGCGGCGAGGGTTAGTGCCGCGACCAGCCCGTGCCAGTGCTCGCCTTCAACCTGGATAGCCGCGAGCGTCCGGAGCGCTTGTTCGCCGTAGCGTTCGGCCTCGGCCAAATCGCCGCCGCTGCGGAGCAGATAGCCGCAGAGGTTCGACATCGTTGTCCCGATGAGTGTGGAGCGAGCATCCGTTCCGTACAAGGCGAGTGTCTGCCGCGCGACCCGAATTGCGGCGCTCGGATTGCCGGAAGCGTCCTCGATTTCCGCAAGCAACTGCAACGTGTCCGCCCGTTGAGCCGGAGACGCGCCATGCTCGTCCATCGCCGCGAGAACCTTCGCGAGTTCCGCACGCGCGCCGGCAAAATCCCGCTGAGAAAAACGAATCCAGGCGCCGACGTTGCCGAAGTAATAGTAGTGGTGGCCTTTGCGCCGCTCGCCGTCGGCATCAAAGTATGCGGCTGCCCGCGCTTGTGACGCATTCGCCAGATTGAAAGCACCCGCGCTTGCTTCCGTCATGGCTAGCTTTGAGTTCAACGCAACGATCGCCAAGAGATTGCCTGCGCGTTCGAGGAATGGCGTCGCTTCATCGATGAGCGCACGATCGCATTGATCGAACGTGTCGACTCGCAATTTCCAGAGCCAGCCGATCAGCGCATAGTTCGGCTCGTCGTCCTCGAGCCGATCGATGATCTCGATAAGGTATCGCCGTAGCGCCGGCCGCCGGCCTTTGGCTCCCCAAACCGAGTTGGTCCCCATGGCAATGCGCGCTGCTAGCCGTACATCGGATTGTTGTCCGGACGCAAGGCACCACTCGATCGCGCTACGTGGGTTGTCGATTTCGGTGATGACGCCCGCAATCGCTTCGCGCCCACGTGCCTGAACGGCGTCCGCCCTATCAGCATACCAAGCTGCATGAAGCCGCGCAACATTGGCAAACGTGCCCTGCTCGTGAAGCCGGCGCTGTCCGAACGCGCGAATCGATTCGAGCAACGCATAGTGAGCTCGCTCTCCAACAAGCGTAACGTTGACGAGCGACTTCTCGACGAGACTCGTCAAGATAATGAGTACGGCATCTTGCGCTATCAGCTCATCGGACCCGACCGCTTCAGCGGCGTCTAGAACGAAGCTGCCGGAAAAGATCGAAACGCGAAGAAGCACCGCTTGCTCTTCCGGCGAGAGCAGATCGAAGCTCCACCCGATCGTCTTTTCCAGCGTCCGTTGTCGTGCTGGCAGATCGACGGAGCCGGGCATCGCGAGCGCATCCCGTAAGCGGTCACGCAGGGTAAGGAGCCCCATCGTCGGGAGCCGAGCGGCGGCAAGTTCGAGTGCGAGCGGGACGCCGTCGAGTTTCTTGCAGATCTCGACAACCGTTCGTACTTGCGCCGGATCGAGCGTCAAACGGGCGCCTGCGTGACGGGCGCGCTGCAGAAAGAGGGCGATCGCGGGGTACGTGGATGCGACGTCTACGGTCGTTACCGACTCGTCGGGCAAACGCAATGACGGCAACCGGAAGACGATCTCCGCGGACAATCCCATGCGTTCGCGGCTCGTCGCCAGAACCGAGATCGACGGAGCGCCGGCGAGCAGTTCGGCCGTTAGGCGTGCTACCCCGGCGATGATTTGTTCGCAATTATCTAAGACGAGTACGATGTTCCGCGAAGCTACGGCAGCGACGAGCGCGGACATCTGTTCGTCTTCGCCTCGAGCAGAAGCGCAGCCCAGCGTTGCGGCGACCTCCGCCGCGATCTTACTCTCGTCGCGAAGTGACGACAAGTCGACGAAATATGCGCCCCGGCCGTCAGCTTGGGCGAGGCGTTCGGCGGCCTCGACCGCCGTACGCGTCTTTCCGATCCCGCCCGGGCCCACAATTGTCACGCAGCGATGGAGCCGAGCAAGTCCTTCGATCCGTTCAACTTCGTCCCGCTCGACAAAACTGGTCGACGCGCGCGGCAGATTGTTCTCGAGAGCTTTCGCCGAGAGGGGCCGCGGCGAGCCGCCGCGGCGCCGTGAGCGTTCGGCGGCGGCGCCGAGGATCGCGGCTTCAGCGTCCGGGAGATTTAACGCACGCACGAGCTGCGCGATCGTTTGCCGGTACGGTGCTCTGCGGACGCCCTGTTCGATGGCCCCGATCGCGTTTACGCTAATGCCCGCTCGCTCGGCGAGTTGCTCTTGCGAAAGGCCTGCCCGCAAGCGATAGGACCGGACAACGTCGCTGAGCGCTGCTTCCACTACCGTCGGTCGTCCTCAGCCCATTTCTTCAAGTGTGGGACCACGTGTGGGAGTTGTGTGTGTCGCGTTTCTCTCGCCGGCGCTACTGTTTTCTCAGCAACCTCATCGTCAGAAAGGTGGAGACTTCGTGTCCCACTACCTCGAACCCACGCGCATTTTCCGAACCCGGCGCTTCGCCGCTCTCAGTGTCATGCTCCTGCTCGCACTCGGCCCTGTCGCAAGCCGATCGGGGACGACTAGTGCAAGACAAAAAGCCACGATCGTCCTCGTTCATGGTGCATGCGCGGACGCATCGAGCTTCGACGGCGTCATCGGCCTGCTGCAAAAAGCGGGTTACACCGTCTATGCTCCGCCGAACGAACTTCGGACGCTCGCATCGGACGCGCGGGCCGTCTCGACTTTGCTGAAAACGATCAAGGGTCCGGTGATTCTCGTCGGTCACTCGTACGGCGGCGCGGTGATCAGCGTCGCGTCGCTCGGAAACCCGAACGTGAAGGCTGATCTCACTTGCTTACAACATTCTTGAGGTAACTACTATGTTTGACAACAACGTGAAAGCCGCCGGCAAGCCGGCCATCGTACTCGTTCATGGCGCCTGGGCTGATTCGTCGTGCTGGAGCGACGTGATCCGGCGATTGCAGGCAGATGGATATCCCGTCTATGCGCCGCCCAACCCGCTCCGGAGCCTTGCGACCGATGCGGCGTCCGTCGCCGCATTCCTCAAGGCGATCCCCGGGCCGGTGATCCTCGTCGGCCACTCGTACGGCGGAGCCGTTATCAGTGTCGCATCCGCGGACAGCGAAAACGTAAAGGGGCTCGTCTACATCGACGCCTTCGTCCCCGACGTTGGCGACAGCTGCCTCGAACTGCTCGGCAGATACCCCGCCCCGCCGAGCGATCTGTTTACGCCCGTGCAATTGGATTCCGGCGATACTGACCTGTACTTCAGTCCGAAATATTTCGGGTCGGCCTTCGCGAACGGTGTCGAGGCTACGGCAGCGGCGGTGATGGCCGCAACGCAACGACCGGTCGCAGCCGGCGCGTTGGCCGGAAAAGCGCCGGCTGACCTCGGATGGAAGACTTTGCCGAGTTGGTACGTGTTCGGCGACCTGGACCAAGCGATTCCGCCGCCGTTGAAAGCGATGATGGCGGAGCGAGCTAAAGCCACCATCACGCACGTGAACGCCGGGCACCTCAGCATGATCCTGCATCCCGAAACGACGATCGCCGCGATCGTTGCCGCCTGCGAGAGTGCAGCTCTCGTTTCGTAGTCGACGAGGTCAGTTTGCGACACAAGGATCGACCGCGCAACGCGCGGCCGATTCTTGTAACTTCATGCGCGGGATCTCAAAGATAGTTGTCGACTTCGCCGTAGATGAGTTGCGCGGCCGGATTCGACGGCGCTTTCCGCGATCGGTTTGCAAGCATGCCGTACGCTCTCGAAAGTAGCGGGATGGGCGCACGGAGCAGACCGACCGATTGAGGCAAGCGAGCGGGGCGATACTCGATATTTGCAGCCAGGGAAATTTACTGATTTCGCGGTTGCCGATAGTAATGTTCGGGTGCCTTGTCCGAGGCTGAAGGGAACGGAATGAATTTGGCATCGTAGCTCGAGCGGTACATCAGGTGAGATTGCCAATACTCGAGCATGTGGGTGAAGAGGTGGCGGCGTTGCGGGACGCCGGGGATCCCGTGGCGCTTGCGCGGGTACACCATGAAGTCGATTTGTTTGCCGTGTTCGATGAAGGCTTGGAGCAGGGCGATCGTGTTGGCCAGGTGGACGTTGTCGTCGCTTGTCCCATGCGAGATCAGCAAGTGGCCGCGCAGCCCGCCCGCGGCGGCGATGACCGAGCTGGCCGCGTAGGCCGCGGGGAACTGCTGCGGCGTTCCCATGTAGCGCTCGGTGTAAATCGAATCGTAGAAGCGCCAGTCCGTCACCGGGGCGACGGCGACGCCCGTGTCCCAGACTCCCGGCGCGTGCGTCATCGCGTACGTCGTTTCGTAGCCGCCGAAACTCCAACCCCAGATCCCGAGCCGCCTCGCATCGACGTACGGGAGCGAGCGCAAGTACCGGGCACCCTCGAGTTGACCGGCAAGCGACGCCGGGCCAGCGGCGTGGTAGAGCCGGCGGACCGCGGCCGCGCTGTCGATCTGCGAGCCGGGGCCGTCGACGCTGAAGACGATGAAGCCGCGCTGTGCCAGGGCCTGATGGTAGAGATACGTATCACCGCCCCAGGCATCGGCGGTGGTCGGCGCCGCGGGACCACCGTATACGTACGTGATGACCGGATACTTTTTCGCGGGATCGAACCCGGGCGGCAAGATCATCCACGCATCGAGCCGCCCCAAGCGCGAGTCGATTTCGAATAATTTCGTTGAACCGAAGTTCGCGTCATCGAGCGGGCGGGCGCGCGCGAAAAGACGCGTCCCGCTCCCGGCCGTCGTGCCGAGCGAGAACGCCGGCGGGACGCCGAACGCGGAATCCACGCGCATGTAGTGCCGCGCATCGGGTGCGAACGTGAAATGGTGCGCGCCGTGGCCGGCGACGAGTGGTCGCGGCAGACCGCCGTCGAGCGGCACGGCCAGCACCGTCGCATCGCGCCGCGTCGGGTACGCCGCTTCGAGGTACGCGACGCCACGCGCTTCATCGACGCCGAGCACCGGGTTGTCGCCGGCTTCCAAACCCGCACGGAAGCCGCGGGTCAAGCGGCGCACGCCGCCCTGCACATCGCCGAGGTAGAGTGAGGCTTGCCCATCGCGTTCGCTGACGAACAGGAAGCGGCGCTTATCGCGCAACCAATGCGGCTCGCCGAAGAAATCGACCCAGTCCGGGTCGTGGTCGAGGATCAGCGTGCGCGGCGACGCGTCGTCGAACGCGACGTACCGCAGACGTTTCTGCGACCGGTCCAACAATGTCGCCGCCGGCAAACCCGCGGGCGTCCAGCCCACCGACGCCACGTAGTCGTCGGCAGGTTTGGTGGAGTACAGCGTGCGCGTCGCTCCGCCGGGAACGGCCACCCGCAACGTGACGACGCTGTTCTTGGCCCCGGCCAAGGGAAATCGCTGTTCTTCGATCGTGCTCGGACTGTTCAGGAAGTCCACGATCGGAAACGGCGCGATCGGACGCTGATCGAATTGCAAGTAGGCGATACGCGAACCGTCGGGCGACCACGCGTAGGCGTGGTGCATCTCGAGTTCCTCGGAATACACCCAATCCGGATCGCCGTTCACGACGTCCGGCGAGCCGTCGAACGAGAAACGCTGCGGCGCACCGCCGTTCAAAGCGATCGCATAGAGGTCGTTCGCGTGCACGTAGGCGATTCGCGCCGAGTCGGGCGACCACTGCGGATCGTCGGCATCCTGGGCCAGTTTCCGCTTACCGGTGCCGTCGCTCGCGATCACCCAGAGGTCGCCGGCGTCGAGGTAGGCCAGGTGCTTGCTATCGGGTGCCCACACGAACTCGGCGACCGGACGCGAGCCTTTGCCTTCGGATTTTCCGCGAAAGAAAATCGCGACGCGGCGCGTGCGCACGTCGTACACGTGCGTATCGACCGGCGCGTTCGTGCGATCGGGCAGCGTGTAGAGAAACCGGCTCCCGTCCGGCGCCCACGCGATCGATGCCGGCAAACGCCCCGTTAACGGAACCGGTCCGAAGATTTCGTCGATCGACAACAGAGCGGGAGGCGTCCCCGTCCCGCTCGCGGAGACCGCAGCACCTGCGGAAATAAACAGGGCGAGCCCGCGCGCGAAGCACAGCGCGAATCGAAACACGGTGAACCTCCGGCAGGAAGCCATTTGGTCATCAGACGCCGTGCTCCCCGCCAGGCAATCCGAGGGCGTGGGTCTGCACGCCGGCGGCACGGCGGCCTGCTAGGATGCAATCGACTCGCACGCACTCTGCCGGAGGATTAACATGTCGGCTCGGGGCCAACGTTCGTTCACCGCATCCATCGCGCTCGCCGGACTCATCGCGTCCTCCACGACGGCGGCTTTCGCTCAATCAGCGGTCGCCGGACCGCGCAACGCGCCCGCAGCCCGGATGCCCGCAGCTCGGGCGTCCGTACCGACGTCAAGCACCGGAGGGCGCCGGCCCAAGTTTACCTTCCATTGCAATCCCCCGGTGGGGGTCGGGTACAACGGGTTCGTCGGCGGTGGCGCCGGCAACGTTGCCTGGGACCTCGCGGGGGTTCTTTCCGGCTACGAAAACCAGGCCTGCGGATCCGACGACGCCATAGGGGCCGGCGTCGCCAACTCGATATACCCGAATGGCGGTGCCGATCAGTCCTCGTTCATCGGCGCGGGTACGAATAACTCGATCTTTTCGAACGGGGAGGGCGGCACGTATCAGTCGTTCATCGGAGCCGGCGCCGGCAATGTGGTCAACGCCTGGGACGCGGGCATCGGTGCGGGACTCGGGAACGCGGTCGGCGCCGCCGGCGCGACGTCGTTCGTCGGCGGCGGATCCAAGAACACGAGTAATGGCGAATACGCCTTCGTGGGCGCCGGCCAAGTAAACATCGCCGGCGGAACCGAAGCGTTCATCGGCGCGGGCGATTCCAACTCCGCGACGTCATATTCCGGCGTGGTCGCGGGGGCCGGGAATAACGCCTCCGGAGCGACTTCGCTTATCGGCGGTGGCGCCGCCAACACGAGTAGCGGCACATTCAGCTTCGTGGGAGCCGGCACGTCAAACATTGCGAGCGGCACCGAAGCGTTCACCGGTGCGGGCGATCACAACTCCGCGGCCGCATATTCGGGCGTCGTTGCGGGCACGTCCAACGGCGCAGGCGGATCGTATTCATTCGTGGGCGGCGGGACGAGCAATACCAGTAACGGCGAATACGGCTTTGTGGGCGCCGGCGCGTTCAACGTTGCCCCCGGAACCGAAGCGTTCGTCGGGGCGGGCGATCATAACACCGCGAACGGCTATTCGGGCGTGGTCGCGGGCGCGTCGAACAAGGCAACCGGTACGTATTCGTTTATCGGCGCGGGGCAGTCGAACTTGGCGCTCGGACCGAATTCGTCAGTCGCCGCGGGTACGTCGAACCAAGCGGGCCTCGCATTTTTCGGTGCGTTCACGAATAACGCGTTCGTCGGAGCGGGCACGAGCAATCTCGCCTACGGCAACGATTCCTTCGTTGGTGCGGGCTCGCAGAACCACGCTCCGAACGACTACTCGTTCGTCGGCGCCGGATCTGGCAATACCGCCGGTTTGACCGCGTTTGTGGGTGCCGGATCCGCGAACAAGTCCGCGGGGCAAAATTCGTTCGTCGGCGCGGGTTACAATAACGTTTCCGGCGGAAAAGGCGCGTTCGTCGGAGCGGGCGGCATGGCGTACTTCGCCGCCGGCAATTCGGCGCAGAACTCCGCGGCGGGCGTCGACGCGTTCGTCGGCGCCGGCGACGGAAACACAGCGGCCGGTTTGGCCGCGGTGGTCGCGGGCGGCCAGCGCAACGCCGCCCCCGGGGCGCTCGCGACCGTGTCAGGCGGATCGGACAGTTCGGCGACCGGCAAGTGGGCGACGATTCCCGGCGGCTATCTCAACGCGGCCAACGGCATCGGAAGCTTCGCGGCGGGCACGCAGGCCAAGGCACGCCATGCGGGCGCATTCGTATGGAGCGATGGCGCCGCCGGCTTGGCGCTACAGTCGACGGCGCCCAATCAATTCGTTGCCCGCGCGTCCGGCGGGTTCTATCTTTACTCAAACGCCAAGGCCAACACCGGCGTCAGGCTCGCGGCCGGCTCTGGGACGTGGTCCTCGCTGAGCGACCGTTCGATGAAGACCGGCGTGGTGGCCCTCGACGACGCAACGGTGTTAGCGAAAGTCGCAGCCTTGCCGGTCAGCGAGTGGAGCTACCTTTCCGAGCGCGGCGTCCGCCACGTGGGCCCGATGGCGCAGGACTTCTACGCAGCCTTTCGCGTCGGTGAAGACGATCGCCACATCGCGACGCTGGACGAAGACGGAGTCGCGCTGGCCGCGATCAAGGCCCTGCACGCCGAAACCCGCGGCTTACGGGCCCGCCTGACGCGAACCGACGCGCGCGTCGCCGAACTCGAGCGCAAGCTCGACGCACTAACGAAGCAGGTCTCACAGCGGTAAGCCGCTACACCGTGAGCTTGAAGACCGAGCCGAAGCCGGAGGCGTTTCTTTGGGGCGCCGGTGCCCGCGGTCGTCAGTGGGTCAGGCTACGGTCTTGGAACGACCCTCAGGCCGGCTCGCGAGAGGGTCTCGCGGGCTTCAAGGATCTCGATGCGTTCCGAAAGGGCGACGGCGACGGCAGAGAGGATGCGGACCGATTCCTGGAGGCCGAGGATGTCATCATCGGTGGTTTTGGCGGGCGTAAGGTGCGAAATCATGAGTTACCGGCCGAGCGGGCACCGCAGAGGGGTCCACGCCAGCGTCTTTCACAGCCACCGTACCACACGCCGCGCGCCCAGCCCAGGACTTGGGTCACCAACGCGCCGACGGCCGCATCGGCCACGCCCGGGGCTTCGCCGCGGAGGCGTCTAAGGTGAAGACGTGCACCAACTCAACATCGCGACGGCGTTCCTGGCGGGCCTCGTCTCCTTCATCTCGCCGTGCGTCCTGCCGCTGGTGCCGAGCTACCTCTCCTTCCTGACCGGAACGAGCCTCGAGGACCTCAAAGCCGAGTCGAACGTAAGGGCTCGGGCCCGGGTCTTCGCCCACGCACTGGCCTTCATCGCCGGCTTCACGGTCGTCTTCATGGCCATCGGCCTCTCGGCCAGCGCCGTCGGCGGGATCTTCGTCAACAACAAGCGGCTGGTGGAAGTCCTGGGCGGCTTGGTGATCATCGTCCTTGGCCTCCACATGATGGGCGTCCTGAGAATTCCGCTGCTGATGATGGACAAGCGCATCCACCTGACGCCCCGCAAGCAGTCGCTGTGGGTCTCGTTCCTGGTCGGACTCGGCTTCGCGGCGGGCTGGTCCCCCTGCATCGGGCCGATCCTCTCCGGCATCATCCTGTTGGCAGCCGAGCAAAAAACGCTGGGCGAGGCGACGTTTCTGCTCTTCGTCTACTCGATGGGCCTGGCGATTCCGTTCCTGATCACGGCCGCCGCCATCACGCAATCGCTCGCGGCGCTGGGGCGCATCAAGCGCTACTTGCCCGTCATCGAAGCGACCTCGGGCGCCATTCTCGTGGCGACCGGAATCATCGTAGCCACCGATCAGTTCACCCGCGTCGCCGGTTTCTTCTACCAGTACGTTAAACCGCCCAGCCTGTAGACCGCGCTGAAGCAAGTTTACCGCTGAACTTCGGCCGATAGATGTAGGATGATGCGCCCAGCGTGAGCCGCGTGAATGCGGCTGCCAAGCGGCCCCTCCGCGGGCCGCCCGTACCGCTCGAGCGACGTTTGCGCCGGGCGAAAGTCCAGCTCGCGTCGGCGAAAGCGGCGTTGTTCACACGCGAATCGATGAATCGCTCGATCCTCGATTCCGCTCCGATGAACGTCATCGTGCTCGACGACCAGGGAACGGTCATCGACGTCAACGACAGTTGGTGCAGCTTCGCGCAAGCGAACGGGTTCAGCGCCCCCGCGCACGGACTCGGGATGTCTTACTTCGACGTCTGCGCGCAAGCGGAAGCGAATCCGCACGATGCCGTCGACGCCGTGAGCGTCATCGAAGCGCTCCGCTCGGTCGAAGACGTCCTGGCCGGACGCCGTGACTCCGCCACGGTCGTGGAAGCATGCCATACGCCGACCCAGGAGCGCTGGTTCGAATTCAGCGTGGCCCCGACTCAAGTCGACGGACGCCGGGGGGCGATCCTTCGCTACGCCGACATCACGGCACGAGTTCTCGCCGAACGCGAAGTCCAACGTCAGTGCGAACTCCTCAAAGCGCTTGGAGCCGACCTTCCGATCATTCTTTTCCAGCGCTTCCGCCGCGGCGCGACGTGGGAATACGTGTACGCGAGCGACGCCGTCAGCCGATTATTCGGGTGCGGCGCGGACGAACTTGACGGATATCCGGGCGACCGCATGCTGGAATGCGTTTACGAAGGGGACCGCGCATGCGTCGTGCGCGGTTATCAAGAGACGATCGCGAGAGGCGGCGGCGTTTGGCGGAGCGAGTTTCGAGTCGTCGACGGCGCGGGGGAACTCCGCTGGATGAATGCCGTCGTCCGAATCAGGCTCGCTGACCACGGCAACGAAGCGGAGTCGCTTTGGGCCTTGCACGACGTGTCGGAGCAAAAATTAGCGAGCCAGGAAGTCAGGCGGGCCTACGAGCGCGACGCCTTGACCGGTCTCTTGAGCCGCGCGCACTTCGAGACGCTCGTCGGCGAGTCGCTCGCGCGACAGGTTGGCGGCACACCCGCCTGTGCGTTGATCATTCTCGACATCGACGGCTTCCAAGAAATCAACGAAGTCTACGGGCGGACCGTGGGCGACCAGCTATTGAAGACAGTCGCAACGGCCCTGCAGGCACAAGTACGCACCGGGGACGTCGTGGCGCACCTCGACGCGGACAAATTTGCCATGCTCTGCGAGGCGCTTCTGGCCGGGGCGGCTTTGCTCTTGGCGGAGCGCCTCGTGAACGCGTTGTCTCGGTCGTACGAAATGGACGGGAACAGCCTCACGGTCACGTTGAGCGCCGGGGTCGCGGTTCCGGCCGATGCCCGGGCCACCGTCAACGACGTGCTTCAAGAGGCCGAAAGCGCCGTCGAGCGCGCGCGCGACGCGGGCGGCAATCGTAGCCTCGCGTATTCCGCGGAGATGACCCGCGAGAGTAGCGCGCGCGTCGCACTGCGCGACGGTTTGCGCGAAGCGCTGCAGCACGGCAACCAGTTCGAATTGAGGTATCAACCGCAAGCCGACATCCGCTCGGGCCGGATCGTCGGGTGCGAGGCGCTGTTGCGCTGGTACCATCCGGTCGACGGCTTGCGCTCACCCGCAGACTTCATCCCGCTCGCGGAGCGCAGCGGCCTGATCGTGCCGATCGGCCGCTGGGTGATGCTGGAGGCCTGCCGGCAGTCCGTGGCGTGGCGCGCGGCCGGATTGCCGCCCATCCCGATTTCGGTCAACGTCTCGGTCGTCCAGTTCGCGTGCTCGAACGTGCTGGAGCTCATCTCGGAGGCTTTGCGAACGAGCGGCGCTCCGTCCGGCGCCATCGATATCGAGATCACCGAAACCGTACTCGCCGATTGCTCGGACCGGTTCGTCGAGGAGCTCGAAGCCATCCGCCGGCTAGGCGTCGGCATTCAACTCGACGATTTCGGCGTCGGCTTCTCGTCGCTCGGCTATCTTCGACGCCTGCCCCTCACGTTCTTGAAGATCGATCAGAGCTTCGTCCGCGGCGCGCTCGCGAACGCGAAGGACGCGGCGATCGTGCGTTCCGTGGTGGACCTGGCTTCGAATTTGGGGATGGGCACGATCGCCGAAGGCATCGAGACGGCCGAACAACTTCGCTTCGCCCGTGAGGCCGGCTGCGATGCGATGCAGGGTTATTATATCAGCCCCGCCTTGCCGGCCGCCGAATTTAGTCGGTTTCTTGAAGACCAAGCCGCGGCCGTCGCTAAAAAGATACTCGCACCGTCGCAAACTGCCGAAGACGGCGAAGCCGCGGACGCTCGACTTGGGGCCGACCGGCGCGGGGATTTTTCAGCCTAAACGACGAATCCGAGCGGCGAAGGAGCACTCGATGGGGACCGATCCGAAACCGCTAACATTGGCTGAATTTCTTGCTTGGGAAGAGCGCCAGCCGAGCAAATACGAATACCGCGACGGCGCGGTATCGGCGATGGCGGGTGCCAGCGACGACCACGGCCAGATCGTGGCGAACGTGATCGCGATCATCCGCCCCGCGTTACGCGGCACGCCGTGCCGCGTCTATCCCTCGGACATGAAAGTGGTCACGACGTTCCCCGTCTCGCGCTACCCTGACATTGTCGTTACCTGCGATCAACGTGACGCAAACGATCGGATGATAAAACGCCATCCGAAACTGCTCGTCGAGGTGCTGTCGGCGGCGACGGCTCGGATCGATACGAGCGACAAGCTTGACGAATACCGGACGATTCCGGAGCTTGAGGAGTACGTCCTGATCGACTCGCGCAAGCCATGTGTCTGGATGTACCGGCGCAACGTCGATCGGCTCGAAGCGACCAATCCCGCGTTCTCGGGGGCGATCGAACTGCGCTCGCTCGGGATCACGCTCGCGCTTACGGACATCTATGAGGACGTCGGATTCGGACTGAGCCGGAACGGGGCTTGAGCGGCGCGGGCTTTTTCGGCCCGGTCGTCAAACTAAGACCCGAACCATGAACGCCACCCCTTCGAACCGCGCCGCGCCGATCGTGCTGGGCGGAGCCGCCCTCGCGGTTCTGGCCCTCGATCAACTGACCAAGCACTACGTCGCCACGGACTTCGAGCCGGGCGAGAGCCGGGTCGCGATCCCGCACGTCTTGTACTGGACCTTCGTGCAGAATATCCACGGGGCATTCGGCCTCTTCGGCTCGCAAATCTGGCTGCTGGTCGGCATGGCCGTGGCCGTGCTCACCATCTTCTGGTTCGCGTTTCGCGACGCGGCCGCGCAGTCGCTGCTGGTGCGGATCGCCTTCGGCGCGATCGTCGGCGGAGCGATCGGCAACATCATCGACCGCTTCCACTACGGCTTCGTCGTCGACTTCATCGATTTGCGCTGGTGGCCGGTGTTCAACGTCGCCGATTCGTGCATCACGGTCGGCGTCGGGCTGCTGCTGATCGCCTCGTTCGGTCGCGAGCGCAGCACCGCGCCACGTCTGGAATCGCCGCAATAGCCGCGGGCGTGCTCGCCGTCCACACGGTGACGGCGACCGAGGCCGGCGCGCGCTGCGACGTCGCGATCGCGCGGCTTTCCGGCGCCTCGCGCGGGCAGGTTGCGAACGCCATCCGCGCCGGCACGGTCCGTCTCAACGGCGCTTTTCCCAAGCAAGCCACGCCGGTTGCCGAAGGCGATGTCCTCGAGTACGCGATCGCCGAACGCGCCGTGCTCGAGGCGCAACCCGAAGCGATCGACCTCGACGTCGTCTTCGAGGACGACGCGCTGCTGGTCGTCGACAAACCGGCCGGGATGGTCACGCATCCGGCACACGGCGCGCGCGACGGAACGTTGGTCAATGCGTTACTCGCGCACGCCGGGGCCCTGCCGGGCGATCCGCTGCGGGCCGGACTCGTCCACCGTTTGGATCGCGACACGTCGGGGTTACTCGTCGTCGCGAAAACCGAAGACGCGTTGCGCGCGCTCGGGAAAGCGATGATGCGCCGCGCGATCGGGCGCACGTATCTCGGGCTCGTAAGCGGGATTCCCGAACATCCCAAGGGCACGATCGAAGGCAACCTCGGGCGCGATCCCAATAACCGCCTCAAGTACGCACTCGTGGCCGACGGCAAGCCCGCGGTCACGCATTACGAACTGCGCGAGAAACTGACCGACGCGAGCGAACTGACGTTCACGCTCGAAACCGGACGAACGCATCAGATCCGCGTCCACATGGCCGGCCTCGGGTATCCGATCGTCAACGATCCCGTCTACGGCAAGCTCGATCCGCGCGTCGATCTGCCGGGCCAGGCGTTGCACGCGTGGAAGCTGACGTTCGCCCATCCCGTCACGCACGAGGCGATGGCCTTCGAAGTGCCGCCGCCGCACGATTACGTCGCCGCGCGCGACGCCTTGAGGCACTAGGCATCTTCGTTCTGCGCGCCGTCGACGGTGCCGCGCGGCGCGGCACGCTGACGCTCGCCCACGGCGAGGTCGAAACGCCGGCGTTCATGCCGGTAGGCACCGCCGCGACGGTCAAGGGCCTGACGCCGGACGACCTGCGCGCTTTCGATACGCGCATCGTCTTAGCGAACACCTATCACTTGTGGTTGCGGCCCGGACGCGATACGATCGAAGAACTTGGCGGTCTCCACGCGTTCATGAGTTGGGACCGCAACATCCTCACCGATAGCGGCGGTTTTCAGGTGTTTTCGCTGGAGTCGCGGCGCGTGCTGGCCGAGAGCGGCGTCCGTTTCCGGTCGCACCTCGACGGCAGCGAACACGAGTTCACGCCTGAAAACGTAGTCGCGTTTCAAGAGGCGCTGGGCGTCGACGTCGCGATGGCCCTCGACGTCTGCGTGAAATTGCCGGCCGAGCTCGCCGAGGTCGACGAAGCCGTGCGCCTGACGACCCGTTGGGCCGAGCGCTGCGCGGCCGCTCGGCGGCGACCGGACACGCAGTTATTCGGAATCGTGCAAGGCGGCCTCGACGAAGGCGCGCGCGAACGAAGCGCGGCGGGTTTGTTGCCGCTCGATCTTCCCGGGTACGCGATCGGCGGGCTCTCGGTTGGCGAGTCGCGAGAGGAGCTCTATCGGATGGCGCGCTTCACGGCGGCACTTCTGCCCGTTGAGAAGCCCCGCTATCTGATGGGCGTCGGCACGATCCGCGATCTGATTGCCGCGGTCGACGCCGGCGTGGATATGTTCGATTGCGTGTACCCGACGCGCTGCGGTCGCAACGGCCGCGCGCTGACCCGCGACGGCGACCTGGCGATTCGCAACGCCGGCTTCACCCGAGATCCGCGACCGCTCGACGCCACGTGCACGTGCGCCGTCTGCGCCACCTACTCGCGCGCGTACATCTCGCATCTCTTCCGCGCCGAGGAAATGCTCGGCCCCCGACTGCTATCCTACCATAATCTCGCGCGCCTGGCGCAACTGATGTCCGAAGCGCGCGAAGCGATCGCCGCCGGCACGTGGGCCGCCTTTCGCGACCGGCAAGCCGTAACGCTATAGCGGGGTTCGATTGCGACGCATCGAGGAAGTTGTTTTCCGATTCTCAAAATAATATTAAGCTTCAACAGAACCGAACACGATGAGGTCTCCATTGCGCGCCCCCCGGCTGACCGAGCGGCAAGAGAATCCGGCACGAATCGAGGCGTTCAGCGACGGCGTTTTCAGCGTTGCGATCACGCTGCTGGTCATCGACATCCACGTGCCGTCTTTTCCACACGCTCCCACGAATTTGGAGATGTGGGTCGCGCTCAGGGACATCGGATCGAAGCTGCTCATTTTCGCGGTGAGCTTCGTGACGATCGGTTTTTTCTGGATCGGCCATCATCTGATTTTTTGGTCGATCGAACGCTCGAACCGCATCCTGATGTGGTCCAACCTGCTCTTTCTCTTCCCGATCGTCTGCTTGCCGGCCGCGACGGCGCTCGTCGGCGAGTATCCCAGCAACGGTACGGCCGCCACGGTCTACGTCGCCATCGTGCTGGCGGCGGCGCTCCTGCTCGATATCGTATGGTGGTATGCCTCGTCGAACGGGCTCGTCTCTTCCGAGATGGCGCGCGAGAACGTGCGCTCGCAACACCGCCGGCTGATCGTGGTCACGCTGATCCTTCTGGTCGCCGCCTGCATCGCGCCAATCTTTCCGCGGTTCGCCATCGGAGCGATGCTCGTGGCGATCCTCTGCATTATCGCGACGACCGGCTCGCGCATGCTCGTTGACTGATCTGCCGAGATTTGCGTGCGGGGAAGTCTTCGTAGTTCCAACGCACTCGGGCTCGCCGTGGGGAATAGTCTAAGCTAACGTTCGACCTCAGCCGTCGCATTGATGACAGTGCGCATGCCGCTCGGTGCGGGCGGCGGGCCGGCGAAGGTCTGCAGGTAGTATTCTCGGGTCGTGCCGAGCACGCGCTCGCGCATGTCCTTGTCGCCGCACGCGCGCGTTAACGCCGACGGCCACTTCCCGAGCGACCCGGCCCGCAGCGAAGACGTGATCCGGCGCTGGACTTCTTGGTTTGCCGAGAAACTGTGAGCGGAAGGGCTGCCGCCACCGGCACCCTTGAGCGAGAAATCGCAACGCGCAAACATCGAAACGTCGCTCCTCGAAGCTAAGCGCGACTCGCCTCCGCCGTTTCCACGACGACGGATCGTTCGATATGCCTAATCGTCGCGGGAATTTCGTCGAGCCGAACCGGCTTTGCGAAGAAATAGCCTTGCGCCGCATGGCATCCTCTACCGATCAGCAGATCGCGTTGCTCTGCCGTTTCGACGCCTTCGGCGACCACGTCGATGTTCAAGCCCTTCGCCAGCGCGATGATCGCAGTGGTAACCGCACTACTGGTCGGATCGACCGTAATGTCGCGAATGAACGATTTGTCGATCTTGATGCGGTCCACCGGGAAACGCATGATGTACGACATACTGGAGAAACCTGTCCCGAAATCATCGATTGCTAAGCACGTGTTCAGCGCTCTTACCTCTTCGAGAATGTTCATGGCCTTCGCCGAATCGCTGACCAGAACGCTCTCGGTTATCTCCAGTTCGAGATATTTCGGCTCGAGCTCGCTCTCGATCAGGGCGCGGCGGATCGCTCGCGACAAGCCCCGCTGTTGGAACTGTCGAGCTGAAATATTCACGGCGATCGACAGAGCGCGGCCCACGTCTAACTGAAGCTTTCGCCCATCTCGGCACGCAGTCCGCAGAACCCACTCCCCGACTGCAACAATCAGGCCGCTCTCCTCGATCAGCGGAATGAATTCGATCGGCATCACGAGGCCCAGCTCCTCGCTCCGCCAACGCAGGAGCGCTTCGACTCCCGTTACCGTTCCGGTCGCTAAATCGATTTGGGGTTGGTAGACTAACTCGAACTCGTCCGCATCGAGAGCTTGGTTCAAGGCGATCTCGAGTTTTCGCTTTCTCGACGACGCCGCCGCCATGACGTAATTGAAAGCCTTAAAGCTGTTTCGCCCTTCAGTCTTGGCGGTGTACATCGCCGTATCCGCGTTTTTCACTAAGTCATCGGGAAGATTGCCGTCTTCGGGGTACACGCTAATTCCGATGCTCGCCGTCGGCGAGAGCGTCTCGGTACCGATGCTGAGCGGCGCGCGGAGCTTGGCGAGCAATTTCTCCGCAATACGTTCTGCTTCATCGACGGTATGGAGCCCATCGAGGATGAGGACGAATTCGTCGCCACCCAAGCGAGCAACCGTGTCGGAGCTGCGAATCGAGGTCCGTAATTGTTCCGCTACGTGCATAAGAAGGTCGTCGCCGGCGCTATGTCCCATCAAATCGTTGACGCGCTTGAAGTTGTCGAGATCTACGATCAAGATGGCGACTTTCTTGCTCTCCCGTTTAGCGCGACCTAAAGCCACCTCGAGTCGATCGCGAAATAGGATCCGATTTGGAAGCCCGGTAAGCGAGTCGTGGTGCGCGAGATACGCGATGCGGTCTTCGTTCGCCTTGCGCTCCGTAATGTCGTAGGCGACCATAATGAGTCCTACGACGCCCGAGGCGGCTCGGAGCGATTGCACCACCACTTCGGCCTGCAGGGACGATCCGTCTTTTCGCGTGAGTCTCCATTCCTTGGACTCGCTCGCGATAAGAACCGCCATCCCTGGCTCCACCGATTGGTGCAGCTTCGCGGAAAGCTCGCAAGCGCGGTCGGCGAGTTCGGCGGAGCTGAAGAAAATCAGCGGCGACCTTTTACCGAGCAACTCGTCTTCGTCGTAGCACAACATACTCTTGGCTGCCGGATTTGCCGACGTAATCATTCCACTCAAGTCGGTCACGATCGTAGCGAATGGGGAGCTCGCAATGATCGACTCGAGAAAACTTGCGAGGCGGACCATCTTGAGTTCGTTCTCCTTCCGCTCGCTGATATCAGTTGCCGTGATCGATACGCCGTCATCGAGCTTGAGCGTTTGGACCCGAAGCCACGCGGCATTCGCGTACGCACGCTCCGCTTCGTATTCCATTTCGTCGCGTTTCCCCGTCAAACAGACGCGTTTGTACGCTTCGAAGCGTCCGTTCGTTCGATAGATTGGATACGTTTCGCAGAAGAGCCGGCCCGTAAGATCAGCCACCGTCGTCGATAACAACTTAGCGCCGTTCTCGTTGACGAACGCATACCGGAAATCGACGATCTCGCCCGCAGTGTCTCGCACGCTTTCGAGGATGAAGAAGGAGTCGTAGCCACTTTCCGTAGCGTTTAGGAATCGTAGCTCGTTTCGTCTAGAACGTTCCCCGGACGCGACGAGAGCGGCCACTTGTGGAATCAGAAACGGAAGGACGACGGCGACGGTGAGGGACGCGAGCGCCGTAATCAGCTTGATGTCGGCGGCGAGCCAATAGAGGGGGATCCAAAGAACGAGCACATCCATCGCGTGCGTGAAACCGCACGCGATGATGAAGACCCCGAAAGCAACGAAAATCCAGGCGAACGGTATGGACTTACGCTGCCGAACGACTAGAATGCCGAGGGTCAGGGAAATCGCGAGATACGAAATGAAGATGACGCTGTCGGAGACGACGCTCAGCGCCAGCAATTGCTTGTTCCAGAGAAAGCAGACGCCGTGAGGAATGAAAGATTCCGAAGTGACGTTCGTGATGGCTTCCGGCCACCAAGTCGCTGTCGCACCTACGACGAGCAGAGCCGCCGCAAACGTTATGACAGGGGTCCGCTTCAGGCGAAACTGAGAACTCTTACGGACTACCATTGTTCGGACCCGCCCGTCGACATTGCCTTCATTGATACATTGTCGGTTCGCCGAACCCGATTCTTATGGACGCTTGCGACGGCGCTCGTACCCGACCTTTGTGCGATTAGCGGGTAAGCGTATCAGACCTGCGACAGTAGCGTTCTCACGGCGACAGGTGCGTCGACAGCAGGACGACCAAACGAACCCACTCGTCGTCGAAGCTGCCGTGCTCGAGCCTCGATATTTTAGTTTCTCGCAAACGTTAAGAGCTTATTTTTCTTCCGCGTTCCCGGCGGTACGGTCAGAGCTATCGCCCGATCTTGGTCGGGAGGCGGACTGCCGGGCGGAGTTCGAGATCGTACCCGAGAACGACGACCCCCGGTCATCCATCTAATAGGAGTTTGCCGAGAAGCGAGGCCGGGGCCACGTGTCCCAGGGAGAGAAACCAACGGCAGCGACGTCGCTGCTACGCCGCAGGCGCTTCGGCTTGGCGTAATCGGAGCACGGGGCTCGTCGCGATCCAGAGACATGCCAGCGCCTGAATCACGCCGGCGACGACGAGCGTCGGGACGATGCCGAGCGTGTTACCGAGCCAGCCGCCGGCGAGCGCGCCGACGGGCATCGTCCCCCACACGAACGTGCGGACGGTGGCGTTCATTCGTCCCTGTAGCGACTGTGGCACGATCGCCTGGCGCAAACTTACTTGGTTCACGTTGTAGATCGGTACCAGAAACGTGATCAGTAGCTCGACCGCGAACATGATCGCCACCGGCGCGAATACGGCGGCCAGCGGCAAACAGAGTGCGACCAGTCCCGACGCACCGGAGCTCAGCACGAGGGTTACGCCGAGTCCGAACCGCCGCTGGCTCCACGTCGCGAGCGCCGCACCCGCGAACCCGACGTTCGCTAGGGCGAACACGATGCCCATCACCGTCGGTGACAGATGCAGTTGCCGGTAGGCGAAAATCAACAACACGGCACCGCCCATCGAGCTGCCGAGATTCGAGGTAGCGGTACACGCGGCGATCGCGCGCAAAATCGGCGAGCGGACCACGACGTCGAGACCTTCGCGAAGTTCAGCGACGAACGATCGCGCGGCCGCCGGACGTTCGCGCCTGAAGTCTTCGCGCGTCCCGATGATCCCGAGGGATAGCGTAGAGATCAGGAAGGAGAGCGCATCGACGCCGAGCGCGAACGGCGCGCCGATCACCGCGATCAGCGGTCCGGCGAGGCCGCTGCCGGCGATCTGCCCGGCGGAGCGCGTGAACTCCAGGCGCGCGTTCGCCGCCGGGAGCGCGGCCCGCTCGACGACCGAAGGCAGATACGACTGATAGCAGATCTCGAAGAAGACGCTGCCGATTCCCATGACGGTCGCGGCAATCGCGAGTTGCGCGAAACCCAGGCGGTGGAGAAAAGCCATCACCAAAATCCACGCGAGAACGGCGGCGCGTACGAGATCGGCTGCGATCATGATCGGGCGGCGCGCCATCCGGTCGGCCCAAACGCCGACCGCCAAACCCAGGACCGGAAAGGCCGCGAAGCCGAGCGCGTTGAGCGCGCCGGTCTGCAGCGGCGTCGCGTGTAACGTCAGAATCGCGACCGAAGGCAACGCGAGCTGCGTAACCGCGCTCCCGAACAGACTGATCGTCTGCCCGAACCACAAAGCGTTGAAATCGCGCCCAAGCCGCACGCCGAACCGTTCGCACACGGTGCGCGCAAGACCCGGCCGGCCGATGGTCGAGCGCTACGTTTCTTCGGCTAGGATCGTGTAGATCTCGCGGCGCGCGCGATCGATCACTTCGGCCGTGCGCTCGAGCGCGCGAGCGTTGCCCAAGCGCGCGACCTGCCGGGCCGCACCGATCAGTCCGCGCAGCGCGAGCGCGCCGCGACCGAAGAGTTCGCGCTCGGCATCTTCCTCGGCGTCGCTATCGAAGCCGCCCTTTTCCGCGTATTCGGCGAGCGACGCGAGGCCCGTTTCGGTGATCTCGTAAATGCGCTTGCCTTCGGCCTCGCGGCCTTTGATGAACTCGGAATCTTCCAGCATCTGCAGCGCGGGATAGATCGAACCGGGGCTGGGCCGGAAGCCGCCGCGGCGCTGCTCGATTTCGAGCATGATGTCGTAGCCGTGGCGCGGCTGATCTTTGAGGACCGAAAGAATTTCGAAGCGCAGGTTGCCCCGAGCCCCGGCGCGCGCCATCGCGCGTCCAAAGCGGCGGCCGAAGCCGTGGCGGAATCGGTGCCCGCCTTCGTGGTCGTGAAATAATCTTCTCATCATGTCGCGTATCTTACCCGATATATCGACATATATCAAGACCCACTCGCAGACTGACGCTCGCGGTTGGCCGATTTGTCCCGCTCTCGCGACCACCCGGGGCTTGCCAGTCGCGGACGCCTAGAGTCGCCGGTCGCTCGGGCGCCGCTTCGTCACATTCCGAGATGAAAGACCCGTGAGAATTCGTTCTCAGGGTAGCACTGGGGAAGTTCTGAAGACTGGAAGGGTGAAGGCCATTGCCCCCTTCCTCGGTGGCGTTTTGTTGAAGACTACCTCTCGTTTTCTCGCGCTCGCGGCGAGCGCCGCGCTCGCGTCCGGTTGCAGCGGCGGCGGGTCCTCGTCGACGCCAAAGGCGGGCCCGACGGCCAGCGCCGCGCCGGAATCCGCGTATACGTGCCCCTCCTCGGACGTGCCGTCGAGCACGACTCGTAGCGCCCAAGCGCTCCGGACGGCGGGCGGCCGCAACCGGCCGGGCGGCGCACGCGCCGTCGCCGTCACGCCGGGCCGCCTCGTAGTGACGTACGATTTGCCGACCCTCAGCAAAGCTCGAACGAGCTTCGCCGCGCGCGAGTCTTCGCTGGGCGCCTCGCTCGTGCACGAATTCGATTTCACGCATCTCGGCGTCGCGACGCGCGTTCTGAACGTGTCCCCCGCCCAGGCCTCAGCCGTGGCCGCGAAACTGCGCGCCCAAGCCGGCGTTCGCGACGTCACCGTCGGTAGCGGCCGGCGCTACGCGCAAACCGTTTCAGGTGCGTACTTCACGAACGACCCGTACTTCGTCGGTTTTCAAACGACGCTCGTGCCGAGCGGGGGCACGACGCCGTCGCCCGCGACCTACGAAGTGCCGCCGTACGAAGAGAACGCCGGCGTGCCCGGCCAGTGGAACATGCACGCGATCGGGCTGCAGAACGCGTTCGCGTACAGCCGGGCGAGCAA
>Ga0116229_10004140_pt1 | contig 23799 bp, 23 predicted proteins | sample S1TSphgellanicum_3_FD_87313 | JGI IMG/M metagenome (GOLD analysis project Ga0116229, IMG submission 87313) | Host-associated microbial communities from peat moss isolated from Minnesota, USA - S1T2_Fc - Sphagnum magellanicum MG | ecosystem: Host-associated > Plants > Peat moss > Unclassified...
AGGATGGCCAGGCCGTACAGCGACAGCAGCCCAAGCCCCACCAGCAGCGGCCCGTCGAGATTCAGCGCCGACAGCAGTTTCGCGGTCGACGACAGCGTGCGGCGGGTGCGCTGGTAGCCGCTGTCTTCAATCACTGGCCTGGTTCTCGGGCACGCTGATCTCCTGCGGCGGCGCCGTGTTTTCGTGCAGCAGGTAGGCGTCCATGACCTTGCGCGCGATCGGCGCTGCGGCACTGGCGCCAAAGCCGCCGTTTTCCACCAGTACAGCGATGGCGATGCGCGGCGCGTCCGCCGGCGCAAAGGCGATGAACCAGGCGTGGTCGCGCAGCCGCTCGGCGACATTCTTTTCCACGTATTTTTCGTTCTGCCCGACGGTAAACACCTGTGCGGTACCGGTCTTGCCGGCGATGGTGTAGCTGGCGCCCTTGCTGATCGCCGCAGCGGTGCCATAGGTCGTAGCGCCCATCATTCCACGCAGCACCAGGTCCCAGGCGTCGCTGCTGACGTTGTCGATCGCGGGTTCCGGGGTCGGCTCGATCGGCTTGACGTTGCCGTCCAGGTCGCGCACCCCGGTTACCAGCCGCGGGCGAAAGCTCTTGCCGCGCTCGGCCAGGACCGCGGCCACGTGCGCCAGCTGCAGCGGCGTGACCAGCAGGTAGCCCTGGCCGACGCCGAAGTTCACGGTTTCCCCCGGAAACCAGATCTGGTCCTGCGGGCGCTTGAAAGCATGGCGCTTCCACTCCGGCGAGGGCAGCAGGCCCGGCTTCTCGCCGCTGATGTCAATGCCGGTGAGCGACCCATAGCCGAAGGGCGCCATGAAATCGGCGATGTGCTCGGCGCCGATGTTGGCGGCCAGGCCATAGAAATAGACATCGCAGGACCTGGCGATCGCGCTTTCCAGGTTGACGTAGCCGTGCTTGCCGCCCTTGCCCTCGCGATACAGGTGGGCGCTGCCGGGCAGGTGGAAGACGCCGGCACAGAACTCCTGCCGGTTCGGATCCACGTTGTGGTAGGTCAGGGCGGCGAGCGCGATTACCGGCTTGATGGTCGAGCCGGACGGGTAGGTGCCGCGCAGCGCGCGGTTGAACAGCGGCTTGTCGATGTCGTCGGACAGCTGCGCATACTCACTGCGCGACAGGCCGCGGGCGAACGCCGCCGGGTCAAAGCCGGGCTTGCTGGCGAGAGCCAGCACGTCGCCATTGCTGGGGTCGATGGCCACCACCGCACCGCGGCGATCCCCGAGCGCATCCTCCGCCGCCTGCTGCGTCGGCAGGTCGATCGACAGTACCAGGTCGTCGCCGGCCACTGGCGCCTGCGAATGCAGTTCCGGGGCAAAGGCGCCCTCGCGCTGCACCGAACGCCCCTGCGCGTTGACCAGGATCTCGCGAAAGCCGTTCTTGCCGTGCAGCGGCCGTTCGTAGGCGCTCTCGATGCCGAGCTTGCCGATCAGCGCAGTGCCGGCATAGCTGACGCGGTCGATGTGCTCCAGATCCTGGACGCTGATCGCGCTGACATAGCCCAGCGCATGTACGCCGAGCTGGCCGTAGGGGTAGTGGCGCGTCTGCCGGGTCGCCAGATCCACTCCCGGGAACTGGTAGCGATGTACCGCGAAGCGGCCGATCTCCTCGTCGGTGAGGCGCAGGCGTACCGGCACGCTGTCGAAGGTACGACGCGAGAAGATCATGCGGCGGGTGTCTTCCAGTTCATCGCGGTCGATCAGCCCGAGCGCGGTCAGGCGCTTGAGCGTGTCGTTGAGGTCGGGTACCTGCTCGCGGACCAGCTCGAGCTGGTAGGCCGGCTCATTGTCGGCCATGACCGTGTTGTTACGGTCGAAGATCAGGCCGCGGCTAGCCGGGATCGGATCGAGCCGCACACGGTTGCCCTGCGACAGCTCGGTGTAATAGTCGTGCCGGAATACCTGCAGGTAGGTCAGCCGTCCGATCAGCGTCAGCACCAGCAGCGCGATCACGATCATCGCGCCGAGCGTGCGCTGGGTGAAGATGCGCTGCTCGTTCCATTGATCCTTGATGCGAACGCGTGAATCCAAGAGATATCCGCCCGGTGAGAAGTGCGAATCCGTGTGAAGTGCAAACTAACGTCAGGCGCGAACTAGCGCGTGGTACGAAAGCGGCCGAGGATACCGACCACCAGCGGCCAGACCAGGCTGCCGGTAGCGGCATGCACCCAGCGCGCCGGCGTGGACAGCGGATGGCCGCTCCAGCCATCGATCACCCACAGCACGAACTCATAAACCATCAGCGCCGCGAATACAAACAGCGACTGCTCAAACAGCGGCTTGGCTCTCATCAACAGGTGCAGGCGGATGGCCAGGTAAGTGACGAAGGCCAGCGCCAGTGCGTGCTCGCCCAGCAGCGAACCCTGGAACACGTCGAGGGCCAGCCCGCTGCCGTAGCCCAGCAGCAGGCCACCGGCACGTGGCACCATGATCGACCAGTACAGCACGGTGAGCACCAGGAAGGCCGGACGGACGATCGCGAGCCAGGTCGGCAGCGGTATCACCGTGAATACCATCGCGATAATCGTGGTCGTGAGCACGATCAGGCGTGGATGGCCGCCGCTCATTCGTCCGGTTCCGCGGCCTTCGGCGCCGCTTTCGGCGTCGGCGGCGGCTCCGCCGCGATCGGTGGGTTGGGCGCGGGCGCCGCCGGGTGCGCCGGCTCGAACTGCAGCAGCACCACTTCGCGATCGCGCTCCACATGCGCCAGCGGCATCGCGCGCACCTGCGCCAGCAGCTGGTTGGGCTCGCGCCGCACGCCGCTGATGCGTGCAACCGGCAGGCCCGCGGGAAACACGCCGCCCAGCCCCGAGCTCACCAGCAGATCGCCGCCCTTGACGTCGGAATTCACCGCCAGGTACGGCAGCAGCAGCTCGCCGGTATTGCCGGAGCCTACCGCGATGGAACGCAGGCTATTGCGGGTGACCTCGACCGGGATCGCGTGCTCCGGGTCGGTCACCAGGATCACCTCGGCACTCCACGGACCGACACGGTCGACCTGGCCGAGCACGCCGCTGCCGTCGACCACCGCCTGGTTGACGACCACGCCGGCAGCGGCGCCCTTGTTGATCACCACCCGCTGGCGCAGCGGGTTGGTCTCGACGCTGATGATTTCAGCGAGCTGCCATTTCTTGATGAAATTCGGCAGCGCGGCGCGCAGGCCGCGCAGCTCGGCGTTCTCCTGCTCGAGCGCGTCCTGGCGCACGACGCTCATCTCCAGTGCCAGCACCTGGTCGTGCAGGCGTTTGTTTTCCGCACGCAGCACGTCGCTGGTCTGGAAGCTCTGCGTCACCCAGTTCCACGCGGCGCGCGGCGAGCTGACCGCAACCTGCACCGGATAGGCGGCGGCGTCGAGCACGTAGCGCAGGTGCTGCACCCAGTGGGCGTGCTGGTCGTAGTACATCAGCGCGATCGACAGCAGGGCGTAGACGGTGAAGCGCAGGCCTGCCGATGGCCCGCGACCGTACAGGGGTCGATCGACATCGGGGCCGAACACCGCCACGGTGAAGGTCCTAGCGTCCTGCGCGACTGCTGCGCATCAGCTGCAGGGTGCGCAGCGGTACCGGAAGGGTGTTATTCCAAGCCGAAATGTCCGGGCCCCATCTGGTCCATCAACTCGAGAATGCGGCCGCCGCCGCGCGCAACGCAGGTCAGCGGGTCGTCAGCGACCATCACCGGCAGGCCGGTCTCCTCCATCAGCAGCTTGTCGATGTCGCGCAGCAGCGCGCCGCCGCCGGTGAGCACGATGCCGCGTTCGGCGACATCGGCCCCGAGTTCGGGCGGGGTCTGCTCCAGCGCCTGCTTAACCGCACTGACGATACCCTGCAGCGGCTCCTGCAGCGCTTCGAGAATCTCGTTGCTGTTGAGCGTGAAGCTGCGTGGCACGCCCTCCGACAGGTTGCGACCCTTGACCGACAGCTCGCGCACCTGCTGGCCCGGATAGGCCGAGCCGATCTCGATCTTGATGCGCTCGGCGGTGGCCTCTCCGATCAGGATGCCGTAATTGCGGCGCACGTAGTTCATGATCGCGTCATCGAAGCGGTCGCCGCCGATGCGGGCCGAGTTGGCGTACACGATGCCGTTGAGCGACAGCACGGCGACCTCACTGGTGCCGCCGCCGATGTCGAGCACCATCGAACCGCGCGCTTCCTGCACCGGCAGGCCGGCGCCCACCGCGGCCGCCATCGGTTCACTGACGATGCCGACATTGCGCGCACCAGCACCCTCCGCCGATTCGCGGATCGCGCGCCGCTCCACCTGGGTGGAGCCGAACGGTACGCACACCAGCACCCTGGGGGACGGCTTGAGAAATCGATTGCCGTGCACCTTGTTGATGAAGTACTGCAGCATCTTCTCGGTGTAGGTGAAATCGGCGATGACGCCGTCCTTCATCGGCCGCACCGCGGTAATGTGCCCGGGCGTGCGCCCCAGCATCGCCTTGGCGTCCTGGCCGACCGCGACGATGACCTTGCCGCCGCGCGAAGGCTCGTCCTGCACCGCCACCACGGACGGCTCGTTGAGGACGATGCCCTTGTCGCGCACGTAGATCAGCGTATTGGCGGTTCCCAGGTCGATCGACAGATCGCTGGAGAAATAGCCGCGCAGGCGTTTGAACATGAGAGCGGCGGACCTTCCTGGAAGTGAGAGCTGGGAGTAGAGCCGAGAGTAAAACCAGCGAGTGCAACCCGTGAGTAAAACTAGCGTCCTAAAATCGCGCGCTAATCTAGCAACCGAGAGGACATTCCACAAGGCGAGGTGTATGATTTCGCGCTGTTTTTTCTGCTAATTTCAAACCCTTCCCATGAGCCTGAATCGCCGCGACATCGAGAACATCGCCCGCCTGGCACGTCTTGCGCTCACCGAGCAGGAGATTCCGGCGTACGTTGCGGCGCTGTCGCGCATCATGGGGCTGGTGGGCGAGCTCGAACGTGCCGATACCAGCCTGGTTACCCCGATGGCGCACCCGCTGCCGGGCCAGCGGCAGCGGTTGCGGGCCGACAGCGTCACCGACAGCGACCAGCACCAGCTGTTCCAGCGCAACGCGCCACAGGTGGAAGCCGGACTGTACCTGGTTCCCAGAGTCATCGAATGACCGACCTGCATGACAAGGGCGTCGCGGAGCTGTCTGCGGCGCTGCAGGCGCGCCAGCTATCGAGTGTCGAGCTGACGCAGGCGCTGCTCGAGCGCGTGCAGCGCCACCAGGGGCACCTGAACGCGTTCATCAGCATCAGCGACGAGGCGGCGCTGGCTGAAGCGGCACGGGCCGACGCGCAGTTGCGCTCGGGCACGGCCGGTCCATTGACCGGCGTGCCGATAGCTCACAAGGACATCTTCTGCACCCGCGGCCAGAAGACTACCTGCGGTTCGCGCATGCTGGCGAATTTCATCTCGCCCTATGATGCAACGGTGGTCGAGCGCCTGCGGGCCGCCGGCGTCGTGATGCTCGGCAAGACCAACATGGACGAATTCGCGATGGGTTCGTCCAACGAGAACAGCTTTTTCGGCCCGGTGCGCAATCCCTGGGATGCCGCGCGCGTGCCTGGCGGCTCCTCCGGCGGATCGGCGGCGGCGGTTGCCGCGCGGCTGACGCCGGCAGCGACCGCGACCGACACCGGCGGCTCGATACGCCAGCCGGCGGCACTGTGCGGGGTGACCGGGCTCAAACCCACCTATGGCCGGGTATCGCGCTTTGGCATGATCGCCTTTGCCTCGAGCCTGGACCAGGCCGGACTGATCACGCGCAGCGCCGAAGATGCGGCGCTGCTGCTGACAGCGATGGCCGGTTTCGACGAACGCGATTCCACCAGTGTCGAGTTGCCGGTGCCCGACTACAGCGGCGCGCTGGCGCTGACGCTCAAGGGACTGAAGATCGGGCTGCTGAAGGAATTCTTCGATACCGGACTGGATGCCCAGATCGAGCAGCACATCCGCGCCGCGCTCGAACTGCTGCGCTCCCAGGGCGCGCACATCAGGGATGTCAGCCTGCCGAACCTGCCGCTGTCGGTGCCGACCTACTACGTGGTGGCGCCGGCGGAGTGCTCGTCGAACCTGGCGCGCTTCGACGGCGTGCGCTACGGCCATCGCTGCGAGAATCCGCGCGACCTGCTGGACCTGTACGAGCGCTCGCGTGGCGAGGGTTTCGGCGCCGAGGTCAAGCGCCGCATCATGACGGGTACCTACGTGCTGTCGGCCGGCTATTACGACGCCTTCTATCTCAAGGCACAGCGCGTGCGCCAGCTGATCAGCAACGACTTCGAGCGCGCTTTCCGCGAGGTCGATGTGCTGATTGGCCCGACGACGCCGACCACCGCATTCGAGCTGGGCGCCAAGACGGCCGATCCGGTCACCATGTACCTGAACGATATCTACACCATTGGCGCGAACCTTGCGGGCTTGCCGGCGATCTCGCTGCCCTGCGGACTGTCGCAGGGTTTGCCGACGGCGATGCAGATCATCGGCCCGCACTTCGCCGAGGAGCGGCTGCTGAATGTCGCGCACCGCTACCAGCTGGAAACGGACTGGCATCGGCGCGCGCCGCCGGGGTACGCATGATGACCGGGGTTGACTGGGAAAGCGTCATCGGGCTGGAGATACACGCGCAGCTGGCGACCAAATCGAAGATCTTCTCCGGCGCGGCCACCGCCTATGGCGCACCACCGAATGCCCAGGCCAGCCTGATCGATCTTGCCTACCCGGGCGTGCTGCCGGTGCTGAATGCCGAGGCGGTGCGCATGGCGGTGAAGTTCGGGCTGGCGATCAATGCGCGCATTTCCCGCCGGTCGATATTCGCACGCAAGAATTACTTCTATCCCGACCTGCCAAAGGGCTACCAGATCAGCCAGTACGAGCTGCCGATCGTCAGCGGCGGTGCGGTGGACATTGTGCTCGAGGACGGCAGCGTCAAGCGCATCGACGTGACGCGCGCCCACCTGGAGGAGGATGCCGGCAAGTCGCTGCACGAGGGGCTGGCCGGCCTGACCGGCGTAGATCTCAATCGGGCCGGCACGCCGCTGATCGAGATCGTCTCCGAACCGGCGATGCGTTCGGCCAGGGAGGCGGTCGCGTACCTGAAGAAGATCCACACGCTGGTGCGCTACCTGAATATCTGCGACGGCAACATGCAGGAGGGTTCATTCCGCTGCGATGCCAACGTCTCGGTACGCCCGCGCGGATCGGACCAGCTCGGCACGCGCGCCGAGATCAAGAACCTGAATTCGTTCCGCTTCGTGGAGAAGGCGATCAACTACGAGCTCGCACGCCAGATCGAGCTGCTCGAGGGCGGCGGCCAGGTGCTGCAGGAGACGCGGCTGTACGATGCCGATCGCGGCGAGACGCGTTCCATGCGCTCGAAGGAGCAGGCCAACGACTACCGCTATTTCCCGGATCCGGACCTGCTGCCGGTGGAGCTCGACGAGGCGTACATCGACAGCGTGTCGGCCAGCCTGCCGGAGCTGCCGGACCAGAAGGCGCAGCGGTTGCGCCAGGACTACGGACTGTCGGCCTATGATGCCGGGGTACTGACCAGCAGCGCCGAGCTGGCCGATTACTACGAGACGGTGATCGAGCGCGCGGCGGATTTCCCGGGGGTCGCGATCAGTCCGAAGCTTGCGGCCAATACGGTGATCGGCGAGCTGGCGGGACTGCTGAATCGCGACGGCGTGGACATCAGCGCCAGCCGCGTCGCGCCCGCTGCGCTCGCAAAGCTGCTGGCGCGCGTAGCCGACGATACCATCTCCGGCAAGCTGGCCAAGGACGTGCTCGAGGCGATGTGGGAACAGGGCAAGGATCCTGATGCGATCATCGAGGAGCGCGGCTGGCGCCAGATCACCGACGAGTCGGCGATCGAAGCGGCAATCGACGCCGTGGTAGCCGCCAATCCCTCGCAGCTGGCGCAGTATCGCTCCGGCAAGGACAAGCTGTTCGGGTTCTTCGTCGGCCAGGCAATGAAGGCCACGCAGGGCAAGGCCAATCCGGCGCGCCTGAATGAGCTGCTGAAAAAGAAGCTCAGTGGCTGAACTACCGGCAGGCAGCGACGGTGAGCTACGGCGCTTCATCCTGGAACGCCATCCGGTGCGCGGCTTCTGGGTGCGGCTGGACCGCGCCTGGCGCGAACTGCGCAGCCACCAGCGTTATCCGCCGGCGGTCGAGGCACTGCTGGGCGAGGCGGTGACGGCGTCGCTGCTGCTGGCCGCGACGCTCAAGTTCGAAGGCACGCTGACACTGCAGCTCGCGGGCGATGGACGGGTGAACCTGCTGGTGGCGCAGTGCACGCATGAGTTTGCCGTGCGCGCCGTCGCCCGCTTCGAGGACGGCATCGACGGGCCGGTGCCGTTTCGCCAGCTGATCGGCGACGGCCGGCTGAGCGTCACCATCGAGGCCGAGGAACGATCGTCGCGCTACCAGGGCATCGTCGCGTTGCAGGGGGAGAGCCTGGCGTGCTGCCTGACGAATTACTTCGCCACCTCGGAGCAGCTGCCGACGCACATCGCACTGGCCGCGGACAGCAGCAGCACCGGCGGCGTGCTGCTGCAGAAGCTGCCGGCCGCCAGCAACCAGGGCGAAGCGCTGGCCGCGGTGTCACAGGACGTCTGGGAGGCACTGCAGCCACGCCTGGCAACGCTCGATGGCGCGCTGCTGCGCCGGGGATCGGCCGAGCAGGTGCTGCAGCAGGTCTGCGGCGAGTACGATTGCCGCCTGTTCCAGGGGTCGCCGGTGCGCTTCGCCTGCCGCTGCAGCCAGGGCCGGGTCGCGGGCCTGTTGCGCTCGCTCGGCTCGGAGGAGATGCGCAGCATCCTGGCTGAACAGGGCGCGGTGACCGTTACCTGCGAATTCTGCGGTCGCCCGTACCGCTTCGACGCCATCGATGTCGAGCGCCTGTTCGCGCAGGGAGCAAACCCCGAGGCCCCGCACTCGCTGAACTGACGACGGGTAGTCTATTCCACCTCGAGTATCGCGGCCGGATCCACCCGCCCGCACAGCAGGAACTTGACCCCCACGATATTGCCCCACAACCTTCCGCGGCGGTCCATGTAGGGCTCCGGCCGCAGCGCCCTGACCAGGTTCTTCAGCAGCGGCCGGATCAACAGCCAGGCGGCATCGCGCAGCGGCATCGATCCCTTGAAGTACAGGTACACGGGGTTCACGACCTGCGAGACGCCCAACCTGACACCGGAAATCCTGCCGCTCTTGAGGCCCAGGTGCACGCCCCACAATGCCCGGCCAACCGCTAACGGTCCCAGCGCGCCCACCCGATAGGAGAAATCGGTGTCTTCAAGCCAGCCGTACAGGGGCAAGCGTTCGTCGAACAGCAAGGTGTCGAACAGACTGGCGCGGTAGGCCATGTTGCAACCGTAGAGCTTTGCAATCGGCAGCACCTCACTGGCGCCGCCGGTGTTGGCGGCGTCGTACTCGCGCAGCAGGCGCTCGGCAAGCGCCAGATCGACCGCGGGACCCGAGCCGCCGTCGGCCAGCGTGTTGCCCATCACGCCCAGGACCTGCGGTTGCTCGAGCATGATCCGTTCCAGGCGCTGCAGCCAGGAGGTCGACGGCAGGAAGTCATCGTCGAAGAAAACCACCGCATCGGCCTCGCCGGCGACGCAGTGGATACCGGTGTTGCGCTGCGCGGTCAGTCCCTTGGGACCGAAGGCGATCCGCATCGGCAGGCCGGAGAACCGGCGTGCGCCCTGTACGTCGTCCTCGTCGACTCCGGAGATGCACACCAGATCCGGCAGCCTGGATTGCGTTCGCAGGTGCTCCAGCAGGTGAACCAGGAACTCACCGCGGCCGTGGGTCGCGATGACTACCGCTATTCGCATGCAACAGACGCGTGCGCGTGCGCGTGCACGGACGCGGCTCGCGCGTTACGCTCAGCCTCAGGCGTTGAGCGAGAACGGCGTGAAGTTGGTGCCACGGTCGTAGAAATCCTCCTGTTCGGCGCGCTTGAGGAAACCGACGACGCGGTAGGTCACCGGCGTCATCACGATCTCCCAGCCGCTCTTGAGCAGGTACTGCGTGAGCATGACCTGCTCCAGCAGCCCGTTATCCCACAGGCCGTAGAAGGCAATGGAATAGAACAGCACGCTGTCCACCAGCTCGCCGCACAGCGTCGAGCCGACGGTGCGCGTCCACAGCCAGCGACCGTTGCTCCAGATCTTCATCTTTGCCATGACGAAGCTGTTGACGAACGATCCGCACCAGAACGCGCCGATCGACGCCACCACGATCCGCGGCGTGTTGCCAAAGATGGCCTCGACCGCGGCCTGGTGTTCGCGCCATTGCGCCGCCGGCGGCAGCGCGACGATGACGGCCGCCATCAGTGCGGCGAACGCCAGCGCCGCGAAGCCGACCCAGACGCAGCGCCGATCGCGGGCGTAGCCGTACACCTCGGTCAGGATGTCGCCGAAGATGTATGAGATCGGGAAGAACAGCACACCCGCCAGGAAGGTCACATCGCCGAGCAGTGGCACCGGGACGGTGGATACTTTCGCCGGGCCGATCAGGTTGGCGCACAGCAGTATGCAGACGTAGGCCGCCATGATCAGGTCGTAATAGCGGTAGTTGCGCTCGCGCGGCTCCGACTGGGTGGCGGCTGTGGCGGCGACAGCCGCGGATGGTGTCGAGGTCGTGTTCATGAATGCCGTGCAGCCTGCGTGAGTGGCGGCGCCAATGCAACCGCTGGCGGCCCGCGAGCGCGGTGCGCGCGGGCCGCGACTGCAGCGGCCACTGCGATGGCGGCTACGGCGGCTCGATCTCCTTCAGGTACGCCGGGCCGCCCAGCACCGCCATCTGCCTCAGGGTCCAGTCGCGCTGGGCGAGCACATAGCTGGACGGCGCATCGACGTGCAAGCGCAGCGGATTGGGCAGCACCACGGCGAGCAGTGCGCTTTGCGAGCGCGTGAGGCGCGCCGCATCCTCATGGAAGAAGTGCCGCGCCGCGGCTTCGACCCCGTAGATGCCGCGACCGAACTGGACGATGTTGAGGTAGACCTCGAGGATGCGTTCCTTGGGCCACAGCGTCTCGATCATCACCGTGATCAGCGCCTCCAGCCCCTTGCGCAAGAAGCTGCGACCCGACCAGAGGAACAGGTTCTTGGCCACCTGCTGGGTGATGGTGCTGGCGCCGCGCAGCTTGCGGCCCTGTTCGTGGGCGCGCACCGCCTCGCGTATCGACTTGAAGTCGAAGCCGGCGTGGAATGGAAACTGCTGGTCTTCAGACGCGATCACGGCGATGGCGGCCTGGGGCGAGATCTGTTCCAGGGAGACCCACTGATACTCGGCGCGGTAGGCCCGGTCGCCATCGAGCAGCGCCTGCAGCCGCGCGCCCAGCATGAAGGCGCTGCCCGCGGGGTTGATCCAGCGCAGCGCCAGCACCGCCATGGCCAGCAGCAGCAGCGCCCCCAGCAGCGCCGCAGTGAGCGCGCGCGCGAGACGATAGACGATGCTACTTCGCCGGTTGCACGCGCCGCGCCGAGGTGATCACGATGTCTTCCAGTGGCGCGTCGGAATGGCCCTTGCGGCGGCCGGTGCCGACCCTGGCGATGCGATCGATGACGTCCATGCCCTCGGCGACGCGGCCGAACACCGCGTAGCCGTACTGGCCCGGCCGCTGATCCAGGAAATCGTTGTCCGCCAGGTTGACGAAAAACTGCGACGTGGCGCTGTGGATCTCATCGGTGCGCGCCATCGACAACGTGCCGCGCTCGTTGCGAACGCCGTTGGCGGCTTCGTTCTTCACCGGCGGATGGGTTTTCTTCTGCGCATAGTCGGCTGTGAGCCCGCCGCCCTGGATGACGAAACCGGGAACGATGCGATGGAAAATGGTGCCGTCGAAGAATCCGTCATCGACATAGCGCAGGAAGTTCTCCACGGTCTGTGGCGCGTCCTCCTGGTACAGCTCGACGGTGAAGCTGCCGTGTGAGGTCTCGAATCGAACCATCGGGGTATTCCTTATGGCCACTGTGCTTCGGTGACGCGGTCGCGACCGGCAAGATCAGCGTGGCAGCGTACGCGAGCGAAGCCTGCGTCCACAAGTGAGCCGGCAACCGCCGCCGCCTGGCCAGCGCCGTGTTCAAGCACCAGCCAGCCGCCGGCCAGCAGGTGCGCGGGCGCCTGCAGCACCAGTTGCCGCAGCGCTTCCAGGCCGCTGGCGCCGGGGCTCAGTGCCGCGGGCGGCTCATGGCGCAGCGCATGCAGCGCTGGATCGGATGCCGCCACGTACGGCGGGTTGCTGACGATCAGGTCGAAACTGCGTCCCTGCAGCGGCGCGAACCAGTCGCCGTGCGCGAAGCGCACGTTGTCGACGCCGAGCCGCCCGGCGTTGGCGGCCGCCAGTTCCAGCGCCGCCGCATCGCTATCGGTCGCCAGGATGCGCCACTGCGGCCGCTCGGTTGCCAGCGCCAGAGCGATCGCACCGGAGCCGGTACCCAGGTCGGCGACCGTGGCCGGGCTGGCGTCGAGCAGCGCGAGGCAGCGTTCGACCGCCAGTTCGGTCTCTGGCCGCGGGATCAGTACGGCAGGGTTCACGCGCAGCGGCAGTGACCAGAACTCGCGCTCGCCGGTCAGGTAGGCGAGCGGTTCGCCGGCAGCGCATCGTTCCAGCAGCGACAGGTAGCGGGCGATGGCCGACGCGTCGGGCACCTCGTCATCGTGCGCCAGCAGGTAGCTGCGCGGTTGCTGCAATGCATGGGCCAGCAGAATTTCTGCCTCCAGGCGCGAGGATTCGCTGCTGCCGGCAAGCCGTGCCCAGCCGGCCTGTACCAGCGAGCGCACCGTGGTGGGTTCGGCGCGGTCTGTTACATTGCCGGATTGCGCCATGGTGGAGACATTATGACTGCTTCGAAGCCGCCCCGGGCCGACGCCAGCGTCAGCATCCTGCTGGACGCGGCGTCACAGCTGTTTCGGGCGACGCTGCTGAAGTGCCTGCCGTTTGCGATGGTCGGGGTGCTGTGCCTTGAGATCCCGAATTTCTACTGGCTTGCCGGCGGCCATACGCTGAGCTTCGGCATGCCCGCAGACGCGCGCTACTGGCTGCTGGCGTTGGTCGCCTCGGCGGTGGCGCTGTTCATCGTCAGTGCGATGATGCTGCGCCAGCGCGCCTTCGCCAGTGGCGCGGCGGTGGATTCCATGGCCGAGCTGGTTGCGGCAGCGCGGCGCCTGCCGGGCATCCTGCTGGGCTGGGTGCTGGCGCAGCTGAGCCTGTTCGTCGGCTTCACCTTGCTGATAGTCCCCGGGATATTCCTGCTGGTGTGCTACCTGGTGCTGCTGCCGGTGTTGCTGTTCGAGAATCTCAATCCGTATGCGGCGCTGGTGCGCTGCGTGCAGCTGATGCAGCCGCACTGGTGGAAGGTACTGGCGACGCTGGTGATCGCGGTGCTGGTGCTGTTGATCTGCACGCTGGCAGCCGCCGCGGTATTGAGCATCCTGGCGGCACTGCTGGTGGGGCAGGGTCCGGCGGTGCAGGCGGTCGTGGCGGCGGTGACCGTCGGCGTCTGGGCGATCGGCTGCGTGTTCTTCAGCGCCCTGGCGCTGACGCTTCACTCGGCGGCCAGCAGCTCCGCCTGATATTCCTGCTGCAGTGCCTGCAGCAGCTCGTCGATCTGCCCCTGCATGATATCGGCCAGGCGATACAGCGTCAGGTTGATGCGGTGGTCGGTGACGCGGCCCTGCGGAAAGTTGTAGGTGCGAATACGCTCGGAGCGATCGCCGCTGCCGACCTGCAGCTTGCGCGACTGCGCCTGCGCAGCCTGCTGCCTGTCCTGCTCCGCCGCCAGCAGTCGCGCCGCCAGCAGCGACATCGCGCGCGAGCGGTTCTTGTGCTGCGAGCGCTCGTCCTGGCATTCCACCACGATGCCGGTAGGAATGTGCGTGATGCGAATGGCGGAGTCGGTCTTGTTGACGTGCTGGCCGCCGGCGCCGGAGGCACGGAAGGTGTCGATGCGCAGGTCGGCGGGATTGAGCTCGACTTTCTCGATCTCGTCGAGCTCCGGCAGGATGGCCACCGTGACGGCAGAGGTATGGATGCGACCCTGCGCCTCGGTGGCCGGCACCCGCTGCACCCGGTGGGTGCCGGATTCGAACTTGAGCCTGGAGAACGCCCCACGGCCGACGATGCGGCAGATCACCTCGCGGTAGCCGCCATGTTCGCCCGGGCTCTCGCTCAGCGTCTCGACCTGCCAGCCCTGCGTTTCGGCGTAGCGGCTGTACATGCGCAGCAGGTCGCCGGCGAAGATCGCCGCCTCATCGCCGCCGGTGCCGGCGCGAATTTCCAGGAAGATGTTGCCCTGGTCGCGGGCGTCGCGCGGCAACAGCAGCCGCGTCAGCTCGGCGTCGCGCTGTTCCAGGCGCTGACGGACCGCGGCGAGCTCTTCCTCCCCGAGCGCCCGGATGTCGGAATCCGAGTCGCCGAGCATGTCCTGGGCACTGGCGAGTTCCTGCTCCAGCCGCCGATAGTCGGCGAACGACGCGGCGGTAGGCTGGAGGCGCGCGTACTCGACCGATAAGTCCCGGAACTGCTGCGAATTACCGATCATCTCGGGGTCGGCGAGCAGGTGCCCGAGCTCCTCGAAACGCTGCTCGGCCTTTTCCAGTTTTTGGCGGATCGACGGTTTCATCTTCAGCTATAGTCTAGCGGTCATGCAGCCCCGTCACCTGATCCTTGCTGTCGTGCAGCTAACGAGCGCTGCGCTGCTCATGTGCGCGCCGCCGGGGTCCGCCCGCGCATCCTCGTCCACCCAGCGCGAGACCGAGGATTCCAACGCCCTGGTACTCACAGCCGAGATCGCGCTGCAGCGCGACGATTGCGGCCGCGCGGCCGCGAACTACACCAACGCTGCCCAGCGCCTGGCCGATCCCAAGCTGGCCGAGCGCGCCACCGGCGTGGCGCTCGACTGCGGACAGTACCAGGCCGCCGAACGGGCCGCGGGGCGCTGGCGGCAACTGGCGCCGAACGACCCGGCGGCGCTGCGGGCCGTGATGCGTGCCGAGCTCGGGCTATTCAAGATCGATGAGGCGCGCAGCGCATTTGAAAGCTGGATCAAGGATGGCGGCGGTCTGGCGCCGGTCAAGGGCGCTCGCGGCACCACCGATGACAACCTCGCCGAACAGGTCGGCCTGGTGGCGCAGGAATCGGGCGTCTCGGCAACTTACGCGATGCTGCGTGGTGCCCAGGCCGCGCGACTGCAGAGCGGTCGGGCGCAGCTGGCGCTGGCCGACCTGGCATTCGACGGCTGGAATTACCGTGAAGCGCTCGAGTACGGCCAGCGTGCGCTGACGGCCGGCGCCGAGCGGGCGCCGACCCAGTTGCTGCTGGCGCGCGCCCACGCCGGACTCGGGGAAGCCGACCAGGCGGTCGCCGCGGCGGGCGCCGCGCGCAGCGCCGCCCCCAAGGACCAGAGCTTCGCCGCGGTCGACGTGCTGATACTGCTCGGGCGCGAGCGTGAAGCGCGCATGGCACTGGAGACCCTGAGCGACAACGCGGCGCTGCGCACGCAGGCGGAACGCCGCCTGGGACTGCTGGCGTTCGATCGCGGCGACTACGATGAGGCGCAGAGTGTGTTTTCGACGCTGGTGAAGGACCAGGAATCCTCGGTGATCGCGGTGTATTACCTGGCAGCGATCGCCGAGCGCCGCGGCGAGTCGGCGGCCGCGCTGCGTGGCTACCAGATGCTGACCGGCACCGGGCTGGAAGCCGCGGCGCGCGGCCGCGCCGCGAATATCCTCTACAAGGCCGGCCAGCGCAGCGAGGCGCTGGAGCTGCTGCAGGCGAAGGACGATGCCGCACCGGCAGCGCGACTGGAGGCGGAAATCTCGCAGGCGCAGCTGCTGTCCAACGGTGGCGAAGGCGACCAGGCGCTGGCTCGCATCGACGACGTGCTGGCGCGCTTCCCCGGGCATCCGGATGTGCTGTACCAGAAGTCGATCCTGCAGGAGAAGGCCGGCCGCACCGACGCCGCAATTGCTACGCTGGAGGCACTGTACCGTGACCGCCCGCAGGACAGCGCGATCAGCAACGCGCTCGGATTCATCCTTGCCGATCACGACCGCGACCTGCCGCGCGCGCAGAAGCTGATCGCCGCCGCGCTCAAGGCCGAACCCGATAATCCGGCCATCCTCGACAGCCTCGGCTGGCTGCAGTTCCGGCGCGGCATGCTGGCGGCCGCGCTGCCGCTGCTGGAGCGCGCCTACCGGCTGGATCAGGATGGCGACATCGGGGCACATTGGGGCGAAGTGTTGTGGGCGATGGGCGAGAAGGTCAAGGCACGCGAGACCTGGAATCGGGCGCTGATGGTCGATCCCGACAATGCGCTGGTCAAAGCCGCGCAGCAGCGTGCCGGCGTGCCGTCGCTACCAATCCAGGGGACGGGCACGTCCATCTGAACGCCAGGGCGCTGGCGCTGGCTGTGGCGCTCGCGTTGCTGCTGGGCGGTTGCGCCTCGCTGCCGAAGCGCGCGGCTGCGCCGCTACCCTCGCAGGTCCCGTGGGCGCAGCGGCTGGCCGCATTGCAGGCCATCACGCGGTTCCAACTGCAAGGGCGGCTGGCGGCATCGACCGGCAGCGAGGGTTTCAGCGCCGGCCTGCGCTGGCAGCAGCAGGATCAGCGCGCCACGATCGATCTGTCGGCGCCGCTGGGATTTGGCGCGGCTCACATTGAACAGAGCGGCGACGCACTCAAGCTCACCACCAGCAAAGGCCTGACGCTCGATGGCGCTGCAGCCAGCGACCAGCTCGCGGCGACGCTAGGCTTCGAGCCGCCGCTCGCCAGCCTGCGCTTCTGGATCCTGGGCGCCAGCGACCCGACCAGCGAGGCGCAGCAGTCGCTCGATGGCTCGCTGCGACTGTCAGTGCTGCAGCAGGACGGATGGCAGGTGGAGTACACCGAGTATGTGCTGGTGCAACAGCAGTGGCTGCCGCGACGCCTGACCGTGACGCGCGGATCGTTGCGGCTGCGGCTGGTCGTGGACGGGTGGCAACTGTGAAAGTGGCAACCATGAGGTGGCAGCCGTGAGGCGGCAGCTGTGAGCGAGCTGAGCTGGTGGCCAGCGCCGGCCAAACTCAACCTGTTCCTGCATGTGACCGGCCGCAGGCCCGATGGCTATCACGACCTGCAGACGATCTTCCAGCTGATCGAGCGCTGCGACCGCATCGGGCTGACGCTGCGTCCGGACGGGGCCATCACCCGTAGCGCCGGCATGCCCGATGTCGAGCCAGACAAGGACCTGGCGGTGCGCGCGGCACGTGCGCTGCAGCGCCACACCGGCACGGCGCTGGGCGCGGATATCCAGGTAATTAAACATATTCCGGCGGGGGGTGGCCTGGGCGGAGGCAGTTCCGATGCCGCGTCCGTGCTGTTGGCGCTCAATGCCCTGTGGCGGTGCGATCTGAGCCTGGCGCAGCTGGCGCAGCTTGGGCTGATGCTGGGCGCGGACGTACCGGTATTCGTTCTCGGTCACTCGGCCTGGGGGGAGGGCCGTGGCGAGCGGCTGGCTGCCGTGGAGTTGCCGCCACGCTGGTTCCTGGTGATTCACCCCGGCATCGGCGTGAGCACTGCGGAGATCTTCCAGGCCCCTGAATTGACACGAAATTCTGCCGTCATCACAATAGGCGACTTTGCCGAAAGCCGCGCCATCAATGTGTTCGAACCGGTAGTATGCGCGCGCCGGCCGCAGGTGGCTGAGGCACTGGCGTGGCTGCGTACCCAGAGGAACGCGCAGGGCGCGCCGCTGTTGGCGCAGATGACCGGCACCGGCGCGTGCGTGTTTGCCAGCTTCGAGCATGAGCAGGACGCGCAGCGCGTCGCGGCGCTGGTACCGGATCGATGGAGCGGTTTTGTCGCCCGTGGACTGAATCACTCGCCGTTGCATGCGATGCTGCGAATGTACGGTTGATGGCGTGGCAGCGATGGACGTCTGCTGGGGTGTCGCCAAGTGGTAAGGCAGCGGGTTTTGATCCCGCCATTCGGAGGTTCGAATCCTTCCACCCCAGCCAATACAGGAATCACGGATCGTGGAATCGGAAACGCTGGCATTGTTCACGGGGAATGCGAATCCCGCGCTGGCGCATGATATCGCGCGCCATCTGCAGCAGCCGGTGGGCCGCGCATCGGTCGGCCGATTCAGCGACGGTGAAGTCAATATCGAGATCATGGAGAACGTGCGCGGCCGCGATGTATTCATCGTGCAGCCCACCAGCCCGCCGGCGAACGATCACCTGATTGAACTGCTGGTGATGGTGGACGCGTGCCGCCGGGCATCGGCCGCGCGCATCACGGCGGTGGTGCCGTATTTCGGCTACGCGCGCCAGGATCGCAGGCCACGTGCAACGCGCTCGGCAATCACCGCCAAGCTGGTCGCCGACATGATCAGTAACTCGGGGGTCGATCGCCTGCTGACGCTCGACCTGCACTCGGACCAGATCCAGGGGTTCTTCGCGATCCCGGTGGACAACGTGTACGGATCGCCGGTGCTGCTGGGCGAAGTGTGGCGCCAGCGCTATCCGAACCTGATCGTGGTGTCCCCGGATGTCGGCGGCGTGGTGCGCGCACGCGCGATTGCCAAGCGGCTCGACGATGCGGACCTGGCGATCATCGACAAGCGGCGGCCGCGGCCGAACGAATCGAAGATCATGAACATCATCGGCGAGGTCGACGGCAAGACCTGCGTGATCATCGACGACATGGTGGATACCGCCGGCACGCTGTGCGTGGCGGCGCAGGCGCTCAAGGACGAGGGGGCACTCAAGGTGGTGGCCTACATCACCCATGCGGTGCTGTCGGGCGGCGCGGTGGAGCGCATCGCCACCTCCGCGCTCGATGAACTGGTGGTCACCGACACGGTGCCGCTGTCGGAGGCCGCGCGCGCATGCCCGCGCATCCGCCAGCTGTCGGTGGCCTCGCTGCTGGCCGAGACCATTCGCCGCATTCGCGACGAGGAGTCGGTGAGTTCGCTGTATATCGATTGAAGACGATTGAATCTGTGGTGAATGTCGAAGGGTGGATGGGCACTGGTCGCGGTGCGCATCCGAAGTCGTGAACTGTCAGGAGTATGACCATGCGTATTACATTCCAGGTGGGCGCGGACGCGCGTCACGATCAGGGCAAGGGTGCGAGCCGCCGCCTGCGTCGTGCCGGTAAGGTCCCCGCGGTTCTGTATGGCGGCAAGGGCGAGCCGCGCAATATCACGCTCGATCATCAGCAACTGCTGACGCTGATCGGCAACGAGAAATTCTATTCCTCGATCATCAACATCAACGTCGATGCGCAGGGCCAGCCGGCGATCGTGCGCGACGTGCAGATGCATCCGGCACGCAATGCCGTGGTGCATGTGGACCTGCAGCGGGTGCTGGAGAACGAGAAGCTGAAGATTCATCTGCCGATACACTTCAAGGGCGAGGCGGTCGCGCCTGGCGTGAAGACGCAGGGCGGCATCGTCTCGCACCTGATCCAGGATGTGGAGGTCAGCTGCCTGCCGAAGGATCTGCCGGAGTTCCTGGAGCTCGACCTGTCCGCGATGAACCTCAACGACACGCTGCACCTGTCGGACGTGCCGCTGCCGGCAGGCGTCACGGTGCCGGAGCTGGCGCATCGCAACCCGGTGGTGGTGTCGGTGCACAGCCCGCGGGTCGCCGAACCGGAGCCGGAGGCCGCCGCCGCTGCCGTCGGCGCCACCGCGGCCCCGGCGGCCGCCTCCGGAGCTGCTGCCGAAGGGGCAGCGGCGGGCAAGAAGGACGAGCCCAAGAAGGAAGAGGCGAAGAAAGAGGCTGCGCCCAAGAAGGAAGGCAAGAAGTAGCCCCCGGGCCCCGAAGGGTGCTGGCCGGCTACAGTTGGCTCGTGGTCGGTTGGCTATAGTAGCTTCGTCTCGTGGCGGGACTGCCTCTCAAGCTGGTCGTCGGGCTCGGTAATCCGGGAAGCGACTATGCGCGCACGCGCCACAATGCCGGCTGGTGGCTGGTCGACGAGCTGGCGGCGCGCTCCAATGGCAGCTGGCGCCATGACGCTCGCGCGCATACGGAACTGGCGCGTATCGATCTCGCCGGCACGCAGTTGTGGCTGCTCAAGCCCACTGCATTCATGAATCGCAGCGGCGGGCCGGTGGCTGCGGTGGCCAGGTTCTACGGCATCGAGCCAGGCGATATCCTGGTGGCGCACGATGATATTGATCTGCCTCCAGGGGTAGCGCGGCTCAAGCACGGCGGCGGGCACGGCGGCCACAACGGCGTGCGCGATGTGATCGCCCACCTGGGCGCAGATTTCTGGCGGCTGCGCCTGGGCGTAGGCCATCCGGGATCCAGGGACCTGGTGCTCGACGCGGTGCTGGATCGGCCGACGCGGGCCGAGCAGCAGGCGATCGACGAGGCACTGGCGCGCGCGCTCGACGTCATGCCGGAGCTGCTGCGCTCGGGTGCGCAGAAGGCCATGCATTCGCTCCACAGCCGCAACAGCGGCGATACCCCGGCCGACGCCACCTGACCGCGGCTCAATTCACAAGGAACGTCGATGCCTATTCAATGCGGGATCGTCGGCTTGCCGAATGTCGGCAAGTCAACGCTGTTCAACGCGCTGACGCGCTCGCAGATCGCGGCCGAGAACTATCCGTTCTGCACCATCGATCCGAACGTCGGGGTGGTGCCGGTGCCGGACGAGCGGCTGGAGCAGCTGGCGGAGATCGCGCATCCGCTGAAGATCCTGCCGACCACGGTGGAGTTCGTCGACATCGCCGGCCTGGTGAAGGGAGCGTCACAGGGCGAAGGGCTGGGCAATCAATTCCTGGCGCATATCCGCGAGGTCGACGCGATCGCGCACGTGGTGCGCTGCTTCGAGGATGACGACGTGGTGCACGTGGCCGGACGCATCGATCCGCTGTCGGACCTGGAGATCATCAATACCGAGCTGGCACTGGCGGACCTGGCGTCGGTGGACAAGGCGGTCGATCGCGCCGCCAAGGCCGCCAGGAGCGGCGACAAGAAGGCGCTGCTGCAGCGCGAGCTGTTCGAGCGCATCCGCACGTTGCTGAATGCGGGCACGCCGGCGCGAGCGGCGACCTTGAGCGACGAGGAGAGGCGTGAGCTGCGCGAACTGCACCTGCTGACGGCGAAGCCGGTCATCTACATTGCCAACGTCGATGAGGCGGGGCTCATCGGTGACAATGCCCAGGTAAGCGCGCTGCGCGCGCGCGCGGCGGCCGAGCATGCCGTCGTGGTACCGGTGTGCGCGGCGATCGAAGCGGAGATTGCGCAATTGCCGGAGACCGAGCGTGCCGAGTTCCTGCGCGACCTGGGGCTGTCGGAACCGGGACTGAACCGCGTGATTCGCGGCGCCTACCAGCTGCTCGGATTGCTGACCTACTTTACCGCAGGTCCTAAAGAGGTGCGGGCCTGGACGGTGCGGGTCGGCAGCACCGCGCCGCAGGCAGCCGGGGTGATCCACACCGATTTCGAGCGTGGCTTCATCCGCGCCGAGGTCATCGCATTCGATGATTACGTCAACTACCGCGGCGAAGCCGGCGCACGCGAGGCCGGGCGGCTGCGACTGGAGGGCAAGGAATACATCGTGCGCGAAGGCGACGTGATGCATTTCCGCTTCAATGTGTGAGACCGCGCCACGCCTGAGGACCCGGCGCGCAATTGCGGATGCGGCGGCGCCCGTGCGAAGCTTGTCCAAGCCATGATTCCCTACGCCGGTAACGTGTCGCTGGTGCGCGCCAGGCTGTCGCAGCTGCGGCCGACGCAGTTCTCGGTAGGCTACGCCGAGGTAGAACTCAAGGCCGCCGAGTGGAAGAAGATGAAGAAGAAGCAGCGCCAGCAGGTGCTGGAGAGCCACGTTTTTCCAGCGGTGCTCGGCCTGGACGAGGCCTATTACATTGTTGACCACCATCACCTGGGGATCGCGCTCATTGAACAGGGCATGCGGGAAGTCTGGGTGACCCAGCTCGACGATATGTCGTGGCTTGCGCCAGCGATCTTCTGGCGCACCATGGAGTTTCGCGCCTGGACGCATCCCTACGACCGTCGGGGTCGCCGGCGCGACTATGAAGAGATGCCGCGCAAGCTGACGCAGCTGCAGAACGACCCGTATCGAAGTCTCGCCGGCCTGGTGCGCATGGCCGGTGGCTATGCCAAGGACAACGCCCCGTTCTCGGAATTCCTGTGGGCCGATTACTTCCGCTCGCGCGTCGGCGCGCGGCTGATCGCCGGGCAGCAGGCGCGGGCCACGCGCATCGGCGTCCAGCTGGCGCGTTCCAAGGACGCGCGCTACCTGCCGGGCTGGATCGGCAAGTCGGCGCCGGGTTAGCGGGCGGGCTTGCCCGCGTGCTGGCGGCCGGGCCCGGTGACCCGCGACGTTTACCGCGCGGGCGCCGGCCCCTACAATGCGCATCCCTCGAAGGCTAGGTAGCTCAGCTGGTTAGAGCGTGGCACTCATAATGCCGAGGTCGTGAGTTCGAGTCTCACCCTAGCCACCAATCGATCAATGCCTAAATTCCAAACGCACGGGCGACGGTGGTTGACCGGAGCGATTGCCGCGGCGCTGTTCGTAAGCCTGGCTGCGCTGTTGCTGAGCCCCATGCTCGAGCATGCGGTGCGTGCGCGGATCGAGTCCGCCGCCGTGCGCCACGGCATGGTTGCCCGAATCGGTCGGGTGCATGTCGGCGTAAGGCCATTGTTACGACTCGACGGAGTTGATCTCGACCTAGGTCATGGATTGCGAGTGCATGCCGACATGATCGCGGCGACGTGGCCCGGTCGCCTGCGACTTGCAGTTTCTGCCGCCACTCTCGCGGCCCCAGCAGGGATTCAACTCAGCTCGCCACCTACTGCCTGGGACATCGCGGGAATTCACGGCGGGGATCTCCAGCTCACACTGGTGGAGCCAAAGGGCGGCCTGTCAATCCGCAAGCAGGAGGATGCGGTGGGCGGCGCGTGGAACGTCGAGGCACGTGGACTCGATGTCGGCCATCTGCTCGGCGTACGGCGCGAGACCCGCCCGCTGTTCGATGGTGGTATCGCAAACGGCCGTGTGGATTTTCAGGCGAGCAGCGATGCGCTCCGTTTCCAGGTGGACATGGGCGCGCGCGGCGCGCGCCTGGGAGCGTTAGCGAATAGCGGCGTGGACGAACCGCAGTTCGGCGATCCGACGGACGTGAGCGTACGATTCGACGGTGCCTGGCTGCGGGCCGGGGGCACGATCGAGATCCCCGAGATTCACGCGACGGTGGCCAGTGCAGACTTGACGGGTTGGATCGGGCTGCGCGGACTCTACACTGATCCGATTGTTGATCTCGCACTCGGCGTAAAGCGGCTGGATTTCGCGCAAGTGCTGGGCACATCGGGGCTAGGGACGCCCGATAGCCTGGGAATGGTGCCCGGCGGCGGCCAGGACCTTGGCTCGGCCAGGATCGAGGTGCGAATACTCGGGCGCCTGTCAGAGCCCGGGTCACTCTCGGTGAGCCAGAAGATCGACTTTACGCCGCCACGCCAGATGCCGCCGGCGATAGCGCGCCTGCGCGGTGATTTCGTTTTCGGCTCCGATGAAGGCGCAGGCCGGCACCGACCGATTGATGTCTCGCCTGCATCCGCGGACTTCATCGCCCTGAGCGACGTTCCGCCATTGTTCGTGCGCACCCTGCTGCTTGCCGAAGACGCCGGTTTCTACGGCCATCGCGGCATCGATCTGCGCGAAGTAACCTCTGCGCTACTCACAGACTGGTCGCGCGGGGACACAGCGCGCGGCGCGTCGACGATAACCCAGCAGCTGGCCAAGAACCTCTTCCTTTCGCGCGACAAGAAGCTCGGACG
>Ga0116229_10004142_pt1 | contig 23790 bp, 17 predicted proteins | sample S1TSphgellanicum_3_FD_87313 | JGI IMG/M metagenome (GOLD analysis project Ga0116229, IMG submission 87313) | Host-associated microbial communities from peat moss isolated from Minnesota, USA - S1T2_Fc - Sphagnum magellanicum MG | ecosystem: Host-associated > Plants > Peat moss > Unclassified...
CTGATTCAACTATTAATAATCACTACTTGGAGGCTTATAAGCATTCCAATCATTAGTACTAAAGAAAATTACGGAACTAAGGCTTAACTAATTATTGAGCTATAATCCATGGCTCACACATTCCTTCTTGGTCAACACCCATAGCAAAATCAATGCCTTCTAACTTCTCCTTAACCCATTTATTTTCCACATCTAAACCTGAATTAAAAAATTTGGATATTGTCCCAAAATGTTCACCCTAATAATCCTATCTTCTGACCTAAACATGTCTTCCATCCCCAACATATACAACCTAACATAATGTTGTTTGGTATTTATCAATCCCAAAGTCCAAATATCTCCTAATTTGGGAATAGGTTTTCCTTTCTTAAGACTAGGGATTTCAAAATTGAACAAAGAAAGTTCATGGACGTTATTTGAAACCAAACTATTTCCTTGATGTTGCCATTCATCATGAACTCTAGCAATAATCATCTTCATTATAATTCCAACTCTTGGTTGGGGTCATCATTGATCACAATGTACGATTTGGCTGACAATTGATGTGATTCATATTAGATCTTTAAATGTTTCCTCATGTTCAAAATTCCACAACCATTATCATCAACATCTTTTCCCAATCTCCACACTAAAACCTTGGATTTAACTCTTGAGTGTTCAATTCTAACCACTTTGTCACCAACAAAAAACAACGTTTCTATTCCTAGGAAAAAAAACCTTACTAAATGAAAAGGTGAAACTATAGCAACAGGTAACCACAAATTTCCTATTCTTGGTATTGATTCAACTTCTTCAAATATTTCAATTTATTCAACTGATTGGATAGAAATTAAGGAGAAATAATATATGTGTTGATGTTGGGCAACAATGGTTTAACTTCTTGTTCCATCTCTTGTTCTCAGCTAGATTTGAACCTAATGGCTAATATTTCATTTCTATGTTGAACTTTTTTCAATTGATCCCTTCTTCCTTCGTCCATAATGGTACCATTAGCATGCCTCTTCACCTACACCATCAATACCTAGCATTATCCACAACCTTAATAAACCACTTTAGACTACTAGAAAGAACCTATTTTGATACCGAAAACAAGGGCTATTACAACACACACATTGCCCATCAAAATCAATATCACAAAGTTGGTAAGGAAATGTGTAACTTGCACATCACTTCCATGTGTACATTATTCAAACTGTTAAGTTTTATATATGTTCTGGAGCCAACTATTGATACACTATTTAATTAATTGGCACTCAATCAAATCAAAATATTTTAGAGCCCCTTTTTGTTTGGCTATCATGACCTTTTCTTGGCATGTTTCACTAATAGACATATTCCCTAACAAAATCAATGATCTTTAGTCCCCAACAATCTCAGATGATAGAACAAAATCAAAAGTTGGTACAAACTACCCAAATACCCAACATCTACATTTAGATTACAAATATTTGTTTGGAGCTCCCATAATTTAGGTATTTGACCACATTCATGTTGTCCACATATACTAAACATGGACAAATTGAAACATGCCCAAGTCAGCCTTTAGATCCCCTAAAGCTTATCGTCCCTTCCAATTAAATGCCATTTTGACTCTATCCTAACAAACCCTTTGTAAACTTTGTTCATTGAGCAGTGGAATCACAATTCAAGAGGTTCATGAGGCTACAAATTTCAAACACAATGGGCATTCCTCCCTTCCACACAACATCTTTAATTACTACACAGAACAATCTTCCAAGTAGAATCATGAAAAGCTAGTGTGAGAATTTGGTGCTTAACATCAATGAACCTCAACTACTTATCCCTTCCACAATAGATAATGCTCCATCACCAAAAAGACCTGCATCCACACATAGAAAACAACAAAGTACAACCAAGCACATCCCAAACTTTCACTCTAGCTTAATTGATGCCATTGTTAGCATCCCTTGCATAGATCAACTTAAGCTATGGTGATGAGCAAACAACAAAATAAGAGTTCATTTCTAGTGCACAAATGCAAACAATACACTTTTTACATAGGAAACCCTAATCCATAATTCCGAGCAACATAGGGACCTCGAGTGAGTCTTGCGACGAGTCTTGCCTTGTGCAAACCCATTGAGCTTTGGTTCTTAGAACTGGACCCAGATCCAAACCTGGACAAAACCCAACACTGGTCCAAACTCCAAACACTTTCTCAATGCCAACAAGTATCACCATATGAGACAAACTCGCATTGAGATGTGATTCATGGCATAGGAAGCCCATCACAGGACAACAATATTTTGAGACGTCCATAAGTCAAGAGGCTGTTCTGGTGTCTGGACCCTAAAGACTAAAACCCATTTTCAAGAGTTATTTCTGAATCTCAACCTTCTCAAAATAGTATTAATTTAGGGTTGATCATGCACATGGGTGAGGTATACATGTTGAAAGAGTTTACAAGGTGCATTTAGCCCCACGCAAGAGGGGGATGCTGAGAATCAGCTCCAGCTTTTAAAGAAACTTCCCTAAAGAAAGGCCATACTTGATAAGTGCATGGCTTCCAAGTTTGCAAATTCAATACATAAGGAATTTATTATATGAGACAAGGCACAGGAAGAGAAGATCTTGATTATCAAGAATTAGTTTTCAATTAACAATTTATTGCAAGGAAAACCCTTTGCCCTTGCAAGAAGAAGCTGAAGTTCCAGGTGCCATACTTTCCACATGCGCCTTTGTGCTTCTTAAGGGGTAATTCTTTTTGTGTCTTCTTTTGGTTTGTTTTGTAGGGAACTGTTCCCAGGACACAGTCCCTACTCTGAGTACTACACACAGTAAACCTAGAACGGAGAACTAGGAAGGGTTGGTGTGTGTGCATATGGGGGCACATGGCCCATCTTGGGGAATCTCTTTGGCACCCAAAGCTGTGTTAGACTGCATTCCAGACTTTTCTGAAGATGCAAACAGAATGATAATGAAAAAACCTAGCCCAGCAAATTTTCTTGAGAAGCTCTTTGTCTTTTTGTGTCAAAGTAGGTGTGAATCTTTTCAATAGGTAGGTTACAAGCCAGTCCAAATTTGAGGTGCATAAGTTTTGGAAATGAAACCAGGCATGATGCAAGGGAAGGGAAGGGAAGGGAAGGGCAGGGAGGGGGAGAGGAGGGGGCTTGTCCCCCTCTTCAGGTTCTAACCAATTCCCTAGGGCCATTGTAGTATTTAAGCAGGGCTAAAATCCAAGTTAGAATCCTTTTTATTATTATCATGTAGCATTATTCCATACTTCTTTTTGGAAAATCCTGGAAGAGAAGTTTACAAAGTCATATTTGTCTTGTTTGGCAAGTAGCCTTACTTTCCATATAGTTTTGCTTTCACCCAGTTGCACAACGTGGGTTGGCACTTGACACCCCATTGCTTATCTTCAACATTTCCTAAACCCACCTGAAGAACATCTCCCACCCACACCCCATATTCTGGGCAGCTATTTAAAGGTGTTTCATCCGGAATATATTGTACAAATCATTTTACTACTACTCATGGAGATGCTTTAAAAATTCCAAAATGACCGTATCTTTGATTATTTTGGTCTTTCATACATTTTGTGGTTCACAACTTGTCCATGCAAAACTATCAGCTGTTTTGAAGTGTGCACTTGGACACCTCAAACACGATTGTGAGCATCGAAAACATACATTATTCCATATGACCTGGCTTCTAGTGTTGGTGGCATGAAGATGTGTTTTTAATGTTATCCAACTTTGCTTTCAACTCCCAAAGTCTAGAGCTGTTTGCTGTATTGACTTGAAATATGCAAGCATCAAACCAAGGAGGGGTTTTGTGTACGGTAACACCCTTGAGCTGGGCTTTGCTACCCAGCGTAAAAATCAATGATTTTTTAATTTAAAAAAAAATCATGATACCCAAGGGGTACCAGCTGGGTAACCTCCAGGTATAATTGTAAAAATGTGAAAAAACCTAATGCTAGAATTTTGAAAAACAAAACTCCTATAGATGCGGGCATTTTACTTTTTGAAATGCCCACTTGCAGATTTCATCAAATAAGGGTGCCTTCAACCACAATAGTGGAAATCACTGAGGTTCTTACATCTCTACTAATGCATACAACCAACCACACAAAGCTTGACCTAATAATGTTTTGATTGCAAGGTCTCTGTGTCTCTACATTAAAAGTAAGATTCCCTGCAGTTTCCACAGCTTACAGAGCTTTAAAAAATAATTATAGGTGTTGAGTGTTGACCTACTGCTTATAAAAAAACTGCTTTAATTATGGGTATAGCATCTGAACTGGCATGTAAATTTAGAGAGATGTGAGGAAAACACATCATGCAAAATATTCTTTACTTTTTTACAAGGCTTTCTTTCTCTGTCCAGCTTCAAACCACCATGAGCAAATGATCAGGAGGATTCAGCTTGCAGCCTTGCTGATTCATTAACAAAGAACAATGAACAAAAGTCACAAAAACTTGCAGAGCAAACCACTGCCAAAAGTCTGCTCTAATATATAGAGTATATATATGGATGAAGAACACACTAAGTGAAACCCATTTCCAACTTTGCAGAAGATTTTATTGTTGTCTGAAAAAGCTCCACCTCCAAAACAGACACAGGTGAAGTTGCATAATTGATTTTTGATCTTTAATTTCAAAATGTAAAACCAACATTATTATGAAATAAGAAAATTTCAGAAAAAAAATCAAATTTCTAGCCCAATTCAAAGCTAAAGAAATACATTTGAGTTTTTGAAATACACATATTTCACTTTCCTGACACATTGGCTCTTTGAGAACCCAATGGGTGTTCTGACTTCTTTCTGTATTGGGTGTGTTCAATTTTATTGGAAAATCCCAGGATTTTGAAAAGAAAAAAGAAAAGCAGAGTAGAAGTACTAAAGGGGGAGAGTGTAGGAGAGAGATGGTTGCACTTTGCACTTTGCATAAGACAAACACCAAATCAAAAACCCAATATAATTAGCAGAGACTGGGACTGACTACAGTATTGAGAAAATAATGGGAACTAGTCAACTCCACTGTCACACACAACAGTGTTGCTTTGGATCAATTGCTTTGTCTCTCACTTCTGCTGCATTCATTACTTGCTTAAAAAAGGCCTGCACAAAAAAGACCTAATTGACTCACTATTCACCTCTACTTTAAAAAATGAAAATCTTTGAGACTCACTATTCACCTCGACCTTATTAAAAAAACAATTCTAGACTGACTATTCTCCTTGACTCAAAAAATCTCCTGGGCTCACTCACTAGGTATTCTGTAAACCCTAACTTCTTGAGGCAGTGAACCAAAAAGAATGAACAGTTTCATTAGCTAGAACATAGAACCTCCTCGGAACCTCGTCAAAGGGTGGGGTGATGATGCATAGTTTTATAGTTGATGAAACAAAAGTCATAAACAGTTCATTACCGGAGCTTTCTGATCAATTAGCCATCATCCTGTCTTCATTTGTGGAGCTCCCACCCCTGTATATGGCATGGAGCATAAATGTGAGAGAATTCTGGCATGGAGTCTTTGATTTCTAGCTGAAAATTCTTAGGCCTTGGCACAACTGTTGCCACTTGGTAGTTTCATGGGCACCCCCATCAGATTCTTCCTTGCCATCAACTTCCACTAGACAATTTTGTTCCATTTTTTTGTTCCAAATAGCAACACTTGAGAATGCAGGTATCAAGTATCAACTCCGTATCTTTTCAAAGTAGAGAATAGAGACTTCAGTTTAGGTCACCAAACTCTCATGCTTTAAGGTGTTGGAATTATGTTGAATGTGCAGAAGTAATGCTTTTTTTACACACTAGCACATACGTTGTACACATTTCTGTGTACAAACTACTCTTAGAGCTTACAGACTTAAAAGTTCATCCTGAAAAAATATCAATTAATTTCTACCACAAAACAACAACAAGAAAAAGCCAAAAGAATAACTAGATGCTCCTCCACATCCTAATGGCTGCTCCCTCCCAAGGCCCTCCCCTAATTTGAGGGTTGTAGCCTCAAGGGTGCTTGCCAAGAGGGTGTAGGCCCAAAAATTAGGGCAAGCCCTTTGGAGCAGGCCTTCCCTAGGGTTGAAGCGAGAAAAGGTTTTTTAGTTCAAATCATGCATTGAGGGCACTTTCAATTACCTTGGGTTAGAGATGGTTATTAATGGTTATTTGTTACTATTGATTTGGTAGCTTTTAACAAGATCTTTTCAACACCGTGTTGCAAGTTAAAAAAATTTAATCATAGTTCTGAGAATAATACAAAAATATTTCAAAACGTTTTCTTTTTGGGTATTGTTGTGCAATTATGTTGAGCCTAATGTCACATTTAATTCATTGGTCTTGTTTAGGCTTGCCAAGAGTGTGGGGGTAACATTTGAGTTTTCACACCATGTTGGTTTTTTTAATTTTGACTTTATTAAAACAATGGAGAGGAAGTCTAAAAAAAATTTGTTCATCATAATTCAATGTCTTACATAGAGCTTAGAATGCCCATATCTTTTGGCCAAAATAGAAGCCCACAAAATGCATTTACATATAAAGGCTCATAGACTTTTGTGCCATTAACTAAATTGAAAAGACCTAAGAACTTTTTTCCTTTCCCTTATTTGTTTTAAAGAATCATGTGTGACCCAAAAACAATTACATCCATATGACAAAATAAACTTTCTTTTGAAAAACATTCAATTATCCATGTGATACAATATACATTTCTAAATAACTACAATCTAGTGCATTTGGGTAAAGATTAAACTAAACTAAGTGGGATAAAATAATTTAAAATAGGTTGAAATTAAAAGAAATTAGATAAAATTTTCCCAAAAATAGAAAAAATATTCAAATTTACACCAAAATTTATATGTCCAAAAATTTCCCAACTTTTTGGTTGGAAAAAATCAAAATTAAAATAATAAAATAAAATAAAATAAAAAACCATTGCTATAGGTACCCCATTTTGCATTTGTTCAAGCAATAATAAACGAAAAGAGTCATAAGTAATTGACCAAATTTTATTTTTAACTTGCTTTTTAACATAAATTTTTACACGCCTACCTACCTACTAACGAACCCTAGTTGCTTGAAACAAAACCAAAGAAGACCACAAGAGCCCAAAAGACACCCCCAAAAAAAAAACAAAAAAAATTTCCTGTGCCCCTGCGCGTTGCGTATGCATGCAGTTTGGCAAAACCTGGCAAAACGAGAGGATTTGGGAATCGTTACATATTGGCGATCCTAGGGGCGTAAATACAAAAATATAATGGCGAAATACAGAAAGTACGGAATCTCCGTAGCAATAGCCTACGGTAGGTACCCTACAAGGTAGCCTTTTGAAAATCACGCCGTACGTGTCACCGATTCCCTAGGGAATCTTTGTACGTACCGGCAGCTCCTCGAGTCCCATCAACGGCTGAGATTTCTGTGCCCACACCTCCGACAATCAGATCCCTTGGCACGTGGAAGATTCGTTCCGAGCCCCGGGATTCCAAATTCTCTTTGATTCTACTTGATGTGGACGGCTGAGATTGTCCCTGTCTGTTTAATCGGACGGTAAAGATCTATTAAAAACTGACAATTTAAAATTTTAATGCAGTTCAACACTTAATTCTAGTTTAATATTTTTATGATATTTCTATAATTTATTTGCAGTTCATTAATTTATGATTAAAAAATTAGGGTTTTACTTTTGAGTTTACCAAAAAAAAGAATTTGCTGGAAACTTGAACCTAAACCCTAAACCTAGGCAAACTTTGGTCATTTTCTTTTTCAGAAAAATCCTTTGTACTGGATTTTCTTAGGTTTCCAAGTGGCAAAAAATTTCTCCCCTTGACCCCCGCCCGAAAAAACACTTCAAGTTTCATACAATTGAGAATGCATCATTTATCATGCCATCAAAATTATATGAAACTTTTTTTTAAAAAATTTGTCCTGGCGTGACATACCACATACAACCTGAGCATCGACTCCTGGGGGGTTTAGGGTTGTGTACAATCATACTTTCCAAACTCCAATACTTGCTCATCTTAGCTTGGCCAAGAACATGAGATTTTTTCAGGCTTTATGTACAACTCCACAATCATCAAAAGTTGCAATGTTTGGCCATATGTTGCAGAAGTCATGTCTTGCCGCTGTAACTGATTAAATTCTTTTTAAATCGGTTTAAATTAATTAGGTCCACCCTAAAGTATTGTGCCAGGATTTCGAGATTCCGAAGTCTTCTTTTAATAAACAAAAACTATTTTTTTGGAACAATACATTTTTTTTTCAATTTTTCTAGCATTGTGAATTAGTAGTGAGCATCCCAAGAGGGATTCAGGATTAAATGGCAACATGCTCCTCAAACCTAAATAAAATAAAAAGAAAAAGCTGCTTTAAAAAAATGCAACCAAACCAAAATCTGAGTCCAAATGGGGTGAAAATTATAGATATATAATATATACACAGTGTACACATAGGAAAATTGGTGATTTTTCACCCCAAAAACAGGGAAAATACGGCCACAATGAACTAGCACCCATGAACTGATGGATGGTAAGTGGGTCCGGACACAGTTTTGTGTTGGGTCCCAGTTCCCGACATGTTTCGAACAAAATTGGTTACCAAGGTGAAACCAAATATTAACTCAGTTGATGTTCATCCACAGTTGAGTAATAATGGACATCCAGTGGATGGTGCACTAGTGGGTGTTGGTTCAGTGTGCTCGGAATATACCAGTCTTGGGCTTGGGCGGGTATGGAATATGTGTTCAGAACTGGATCGGATATCATCCGGTTCTCTTGCAAAGCATGGATGGAGTATCATCCAAGGTGATACTTGAGCTAATACTTGACCCCTTGGTTCTCACTTCAATGAGAACCGTTCACATGAGAACCATCCTATAAATAAAAATGCAAAATACGAAAATTAAACCAGTTTTTCAGTAATTAAAAAAAAAAAATTCTAAAGGATTAAAGCTGTTTAGGAACTATTTTAATGAATGAAGGGATAATTCAATTTTTGAAAGTGAATGAAAGTGGTATTCAATATTCATCCCTTCTTTTTTGGTTATTGTTCCAAGGAAGATTTTCCATCCCTGTACTTGAATGAATGGTGGGCCTTTGTGAGTGACCCGAGGAAGCACAGGGTCAGAGACTTTAACTCGCACTTATTTCCTTCATTGAAAAGGGGGGTTTGTGTTAAGGGGTGGACCCGGAGGGCATCTTTTGCCGAGCCTTTTTTGGCATTTCATTTTGTTTTAAACATTTTTCTTTTTTTAGTTGGTACAGTTTTTTTGTTTTGAGATTTTTAATTTTGGTTTTTTAAAAACATTACAAACACGTTATCTCCTCTCTCCCTTGCAATTTATTCTCGCAAAAATATTGTAATTATCTTTTTTAAAACCTAATTTTAGGTTTTGAGGATCCACTAGACAAAAATGTAAGATTTTTTGTTTTTGGTTTAACTAATAATGTTGATAATAATGTTGTAGCCATTTGGAATAGGATTTTGACCTAAACATACTTGTTAAAAAAGAGAAAAAAACTACACACACATAATTTTTCTCTCTCTTGCAATCTATATTAGCAAGAAATTTGTAATTATGTAAAAAAATAATTATGGGTCTTGAAAATCTATCGGATAAAAATATAAGAGGGAAAAACAAATTGAATTTGAATGTGAGTTGGGGCAACTTAAAAGACAAATGAAGTTATTACTTTCTTTGTTACCATGCCAAAAACGGTAACAAGTATTATGCAAAAATGATAAAGGTTGTATAGTGTGTTGGCTATGGATCCAAAGTGCTTACATACAAATTAATGACTTGAAGAAATTGGAATAATGCCTTCCACATTTTGGCAACCCTTTTTTGTGGAAACTTTAAAATAAATAAGTAAAGTAAATTATCTTTGGAAAGTACTTGGTTGAATTTACGATTCTTTTCAAAATTAAAACTTTGCAAAATTCCAACACAAAGCTGGGAAAATCCCTTTTACATTAACTAGGGTTGACATATGATTACATGATTAAAACTCTACCCAAAACTCTACCCAAATACCGTAGGTAAGTACTTTCCCCCTAGACAAAGGAAAGTACTTCCGTTTGCCATAAATGTAAGGTACTTGTTAGCCTCTATAAACTATAGAAAAGTACTTCTCTTTGCCATACCTATAGTCATGTACATGGTGGCCTTTTCATCAACTCTAAGAAAGTACCTGAATCTCGACCTCCCCAAAGGCATGAGTCTGTGTTGGCCTCTCTATATTGATCGAATTTGATGGATCCATCTTGTGCCACTTCGCTACTTACATCCACCACCTCCTCATTTCCATTACATGAGAAGCTCTCGGGCCATGTTTGAAAGTGTTTCTAGAGTGTTTCTTTGCTATTTGTGAGTGAATGAATGGTGTACCCTCAACAAAGAAATTTGTTCACATTTTGCATGAAAATGTGCTGTAACTTCAAAGAGTGAAAAATTGTTCACATTTTCACCCAGTTTCCATCATCCAATAATGACGACATTGTTGTATTACGTGTAGGGTAAAGCCCGAGGGTGGGGAGGTGGGGGCATTTCCCAATGAAGGGGCCTAGGATGAAGGGGTAGATTGTAAGAACATTGTCTATAGTAGGCTATATTGTAACAACATTGTATATAATATGGTAAAGTATCTACCAAGTTGTATTGGGCGGTTGACAAATGGAAAGTTGATTGACAAATGCAAATTGTTTTGAGTATGGGTCCAAAGTCCAAACTGGTGCCTGACAATTCCAGGCCCTAAAAATGTGTGAGGGGTTGTAGAGTGTAGTACCCATTGCAGTTTTTGTCAGTCCCTGTCATCTTCTCAAGTACCATCTCAAGGTTCATATCTGAAGTTCACACATGTCCTTTTGGTAACTCATTTAAATCTCAATCTTTCCTAAAGTTTTATCTCAATAATAATAATATTTTAATCAAAGAAATTTTACTTTAGTATTCTTTCAACAAAGAATTTTAGGTGTGGATGGAGAGAATTAAATAATTCTACAATTTGCTGACCTAGTATTCTGGCTTTGAAAGTTTATCATATTTTGGTTGTTGCTTGTCGAAGCACTCTAGACTGAAACTGACCTTGGGATGTGTGACCTCACAACATTACAACTGCAAAGATTTGTGGAATCAGTGCCCAAAATGAAGCAGCAAGTCTTTGCACCAGCTCCAAACTAGTGTTGATGTTCTGTTCTGGGTGTGGTGATTGCTGTTGTGCATATATTTGGATTTTGATTGAAAAAAATTGTTGCCCAATGAAGAAGGCTTGGGATTGGTGATGGACATACCCTCATGAAAATTGTTGGAAGGTTGGGTTGTATTGATTTTGTTTGTCTGGGATGGTACATTATAGAGTCCCCAATCATGCAAAAGTTTGTGAAGAAGGATTGATGTGTAATTGTTCAATATTACATATCATACTGATAGACACACCCCTACTTGATTTTGTGATTCCCGTTCGCATAATTGCCATGTAGGCATGTTACCAATTACATCCCACATAGCACAAAAGGCCATGCCATGACAACCATGGGCTGAAGATTTTGACCATTGCATGTCATTTCATCCCAAGAGCCGGTCACATAACTACAAGGATTTCCAACCCTATAATCAAGACAATCACCAAATCCATCATCTTTGATCCTAAACCCTAATGCAATGTAATAGTCTCTATCAGTCTACAAGCTTCAAGTACCATCTCCATTGTTGCACAAGCTTGAAGCAATGACCACCAAGTTTATTGCACATGAATAATATTCATATTGTCATAGGAGAGTTCAAGTCATATTACATTAGGTCCTTCTAGGCACTTAGTGAATTATTGCGAATTGTTTGTAGAAAGGTAGTGGAGTAGGAACGCAAGCCATTTTTTCCAAGGTCATTCTATAAAGGCAAGCATCTAACCTAAGTTTTAAGTTAGTTTAAAACCATTTTTCACTATGTAGTTCACAATTATGGGACCCATGTGTGCAACATTTAACTACATAATTTCAAAGCCCAACCAAGGGAGGCTTATAATACATGCAAGTGTTGTCCAATTACAACATGATACTCAAATGTATTAACCTTTAGAAAGTGGCTTCGCATCTAAATCTTTGCATGAACTTGTGTCGTGTATCTACAAAATGCTACATATCGATTTGAGTTCACAACCAAAAAAAAAAAAAGGAGGTTATATTTGAACATGAAGCACATGATGTAAAAATGCATCTAAGCAAACCTTAATGATTACCAAACATGATCAACGGTTCACTTGCACTAAACTTGAACAAGATTTTGGCATAAAAAAATAACGTTTGATTGCCTAACCTGTATAACACAAAACTCAAAAACATTTCAAGGAAAACCTTCATGCTACATTTTCATGAATGTGAATACTTGTCTGGACAACAATGCATAGAGCAAGGTATCTTCTTGCATGATAATTTATTTTTTATACTTTTCCACATATTTCATGGTGCATCGAAGTGGAGCATGCCAAGAAGATCCAAGATATAAAACTTGATCAATAATCTTCAAATGATAATCTAGCATGATACATGAATGCCTTCTACCACAATTGATGTTCATGTGATTTTCAATTTCTATAGAAATGGCCTTTGTCATATTACTAGGAGACATGTAGAACGTATCATTGTCAAAAACATTATCTTCAAGTTCTAGCGAAGGCCCAATGCACTTCATATTCTCCCAAACACTTTTATTGACGCGATCCACCTCTTTCTAAATAATGATTTGCCTAAAAAGAATCCACAACCACAACTATCCCAAAGTCATTAGTAACAAACACTACTACAAAACTTGTCCCTAAACCAATATGCATTCCCCCCAACTTTGAATGAGAAGGGCCCATTTCCACTTGAATGGATTCTTTATGGAAGTCCCAAGTGATCTAAATTAAGTGGCAATGTTCCACTATGATTCCACTAGGCACCACTCCAATCCATTAAAATCCACTACCCTCCATTAAAAATTCACTAAAAATCCACTATGCACATGTTTAGGTGGAAATGTTCCACCAAATAATCATGGTTTAGTGGTTTGGATGAATTCCTTTGCAATAGTTGGCCTAATTTGGGTGAAATTATGTAGTGGATTTGAAACATGTTCTATAGTAATGAAATGAGATGTACAAGCTGCAATGTCCTTTGAAGTTTTTATGACTTGTAAAATTAATTGAAAAAAAAAAATGGGATTCCCTTACAAAACCTCTTCATAACGAAAGGGTATTCATTCTTTCTCGAACAATATGTTTGCTCATAGTTGTTATCACTATAAACTTTTCCTTCAATGTGCATGACATTTTCCCTATTCCTTTCTCCTTGGCATTATTCACCAAATATGTTTTAGACCTTTCTGATGAATGTTTTGGGCAAATCACAAGTGCCCAAATGGTGTTTGACATGTTATAGGACCCTTGGTGCATGCTACTTGGCATGTTATGTTCCCCTTGGTACTCATAACATGGGAGGTTATGGGTGCAAAATATGGCATGGTGAAAGAATAAGGGTTTGTAATAGGTGACATCATAACATGTGTGTTGAAATGGGCACATTTTGGGAAAAAGTTGTAAAGGAGGACCAAGCTAGTTTTAACATCTTTATTGCCTAAAGTGCCATTGTCACAACCTAAAGTTACCTACTATCTATAATAGGTAGCTTGTAGGGGAAATGAAAAGATTAGGGAAATGTAGTTACAATGATGATTTGTTAGATCTTTAAGCTTTAAGTTTTGATCATTGTTTTGAAATGTTTCATGCATGTTTCAATTGAATTTGAAGTCCCTTGTGTTTGAATTAGTGCAATAGATTGTTACCTTTTCAAGCAAGTTCTTTTGAACAATTATAAGATCAGTTGTATAGGTGAAAAGAATGTGGAATTTCACTTTGCAAAGTTGCTATAATGATTATTTAAGCACTTGATGTAGCATCATGTATCTTCAAGGTATGTTTGGGTGTATTTTCAACCATAATTTTCTTTTCAACCAAAGTTAAATTATGGGGAAGCAATTTGAATGCTCCATGTTTTTTTAAAAATCACTCATGCCTTGTTGACAAGTTTATCATTGTAGGTATGGGGCCATGTAACATTAGAGGCTGTTATGTTATGTTTTATCGAAAATGTACCAACTATGATTATGCATTCCAGCACCTTGTTGGTAAGTTCATCACTATATGTATCAAATCATGCAACATTTGAAATTGTTGTTTAAGGTTTTATTCAATGTGTGTGCCAACTATGACTGTAAATTTTCAACAATAATATGCTGTGCGTTTTTTGAAGGATCAACAAGTCACATTTTGAATGTTAGAAACAAGAATGAAAGGAGATGGTGGTGTAGATAGGACACCCCATGTAAAGTTTTAAAAACACATACTTCAAAAAAAATAGTGACAAACAAATAAATATTGTAATTTATATGGACTTACGAAAATAAGGTCAAATTTTGACCATTCAAAAGTTCATATCTATCAAATGGCCTAAAGTTTTTTTTAAAAAGGTTCTTCATATGAGTTTATCAGTTTATACTACATCATACATTTGAATCACTATAAAAAATTTGAATTAAAAATTATATTAAATTTTTCCATTTTGTGATGTTCCAATGAGAAAACCAGTCGATATTTTTGGACTTTTGAAATCAATTATTATTAGCAAATGAATTCTTTTATCAATAAATAACTACATTGCATTAATTAATAACCCACTTAATGGGGCCACACGTGACAAAAACATCTCCAATAAAAATTCATTATAAAGTTCAAAAATAACCCATTGTTCGATAAATTGAATAGGTGTCAACATCACATAAGATGTCAACATTTCCTTCAACCCATTTGGCACTCTTATTTCTTTTTTTTTGTAACCATATTAAATAGAATCTCCTAAACACCAAACTTTTTCAACTACCAACTTTATATTACTTCTTATAACAATGTAGACCCACCACCACATGAAAAATAATTTTCTAACAACTAATTGTCCCCATAATTTGCAAAAAAAAACCCTTAAAAAACCTCAAGGTTGTATATTGCAAGAATTTTCTTTAGAATATTTTAAACTAATAGAAATCCTACATTTCTTCTTTACTTGTTTAAGGGTTTCAAACCTCTATAATGTTTCAGACTTCTATTTGTGAATTCAAGGTCATAGATTCACAACACCAAACATAAACATGACTATATGTTTCATGCCCAATATTGTTATAATATTAATTACCATGCTACAAATCAACCCATGTTACACTGCAACATGTGTCAAATTCGAAATTAAAAAAATATTTAATTAATACTTGAAATTCATACATTTGAAATATTTGGACTCACACAATTGAACTAATTGATTTTGTGCATTTGGATGTGTGAACTTCAATTGATGTATTTTGCGCAACTCACTTCAAATATTGTGACCTTGGTTAAACACTTAACATTTTTCAAGCATTTACAAGAAAACTCGCAAACTTAAACATAAACTTGAAAGTTGCAACATTTTCACTCAACATTCTTTTCCTTTTGTCATTGAAGCTCAACCAAATCATACTAACAAATTGTTAACAATATATTTAGACACATTTGTGAAAACACATGCACAATAAAAAGTTCAAAGTAAACAACTGCACAATAACCAGGCTTGAATGAGCTTAAGAACAAAATTGAAACTTTCATGTCAAATTTGTGTTTCAAAAAAAGGACCCACCAAATCCACAACAATTGAAGTTAGAAAAACTATTACACCATTGAACTTGCCAACAACATTGAAACTCTACTCAAAGACCTAAAGGATCAAAAGTGCAACAAGACCCCAACAAAAAAAATAAAAAATAAAAAATGAAAAACACATGCCAAAAATGCTGGAAACATAAACCCCAATGGGAGGAACATCGTATGTTGGCCATGGGCAGAAGAACATCCTTGGGTTGCTTACATGCCTTCCACGAGGATGGCATGGCAGGTTACAAAATTCGGCATAACATGATGATGCGGGGGTTACCCAGACAAGACCATCGGGACCATGAAGGGGAAAAGGTGATGAAAAAGTGGGGGCGGGGTGAGGGGGCAAAACATGCTGAGTCAGTGCAGTGGCAGCAGTATCCTAATGGTGTATTTAATTTGTTTGGCCTGTTTAATATTTTCCCCACCCATCTACCAGCCTACTACAAAGCTCGTTTGTGAATTAATTAAGCAAGTTTAATTCACAAAATTTATTGCTTAATTGCCAAACTTCCAAGACCCTTGAATACTGGGGTCCTGCAGCTAGTATTTTGTTGTAGAACAACAATTTGGAATTTGGGTATAATTCATGGGTGTGAACTTTGAAGTATGTTTATTATTATAACAAAAGGTTTGGAGTTTGGATTTCTGGAATACAAATATGTTCATAGGATTAGATTTGACTAAGTGTAAGTCTAGGCAAAACCCATTGTGGGATAAGTGTCCTATTTAGTTGAGGGGTGACAAGTGGAAGCACTTGGAACGTGGCTCTTCCCTTAGCCCCAGGTAATAATACCAACTTGCAAGTTGGAACACAAAACAAACTACCACACTTTTCTTCTCCAATATCTCCATCAAAACCAACCCTAGAATCTCCGCTACAACACGGCATGTATTGCGATGGGCCCTTGAAATCTTACCGTAATTCAAACCCCCTAGACACAAATGTGGTGTCACTAGACCGATATTTCTATGGAAGTTGCACCTATTTTGTTCTTGCAAATGGCAAATTGAATATTCAACCAACTCAAAAGGCCCAAAAACATTGAGTAATTTTTTTTGAAGGAACTTAGCACATGGGTCTTGTGCGTGCATGTAAGAGAGAGCAACATCACTTGAGCAAAGTGCACCCATCCTAAACAAGCACTTGACAAGGAAAATTTGGATCTCTGCCTCCACCCCCTTCCACCTACCCATCCTTTGTGACTTTGCTTAGTCAGCTGAGCACATTGTTGCATGGCTGCCACTCTAAACCTATAAACTCCCAAGATGCATTCCTTTATTCTTTTTTTGTTGGGCCAAATTGGTCAGGTGAATTGTATTTGTCTCCTTTCCCCAACCGTCTTTCCAACCTTCCCTTCAACTGCCACACCCCTATATCTCTCTATAAATTAATTTTGCCAAGCAACTATTTTTTAAAAACAACTCAATCTTTAATTCAATCATATCACAGAAGAAGGAAAAAAAAAAAAAACTTTTGCAAAACACAAAATGGAGGTATCTCTTCCTCACTTGATGTTGTTGGTAGTTGAATTATGATCTCTATTATGAGCCCCTTGATATTAGAACTTTGGCACTTAGTAATTAAAATAACATAACACTAATGAAGGAGTTCCCCCTTGTTTTCCATTCCACATCTTCGTTTGTAATAGTGCTTTTCTCCTAATAAAGTGTCCTCCCTTTACATCAAACTTTTCCCCCATTGATTATAGTGAGATGGTTTTCTTGTCCACATAATGTCATCACGATAAGGTGACAAAGGCAATTAATTATATGGACACAAAACATTGTATTAAGCTTCCAACCACACCATGAGTATTAACTATTAACCCACCAATTAGGAGCATACCAAGGTAACAGCTAAAGCCTTAAAGAAGTAGGAAGCAAGCAAGTGGGTGCAAAAGCACACTACTTTCATGGATGAAACCCATCTAATCTTTCAAAGAATATGCTTGTTTAGTTGGCCATTTCATCCAACACAAAAAAAATTTGTGAAAAATGTCAAGTTAAAATTTAATCACCCATAGTTGACATCTATCTATGAAGCAAGGTAGTTTGTTTTGTTTTGTTTTGTATTGTAGGTATGAGATCCACTGAACTGGTATGCTTCAAATCATGTTCTTGGTGTCTTTGGAAAGCTCTAGACTAGGAGGGGTGCATGGGTTTGGTTCCATGACGTTTGGACTTGTGGTGCAAAAGATCTTGAATATTGGATGATTTCTTCACTGAAAATTAAATTAAATTGTAGCTAAATTTTTTGAAGGAATTGGAACGTGCCTTTGGTGTTGTTGGGAATATCTTGATGAGCAGGATTTAATGGAATTTATTTGGTAAGATTTGGATTCAGAATGTGGGAGATATTGATTTTTAACTGATTTCTGCTGCTGAAAATTCAAATAAATTCCAAAAGACCAGGTTTTGGAAGGAAAAATCAGTTGAGGATGTGGTAACACTTGGGCCAACGGCAGAGGCCAAACTAGTAATAGTGAAATGAACATGGGGATTGGAGCCCCTAGGTGACAACCCATTTGACCCAAATCAAAAAAGTATTTTTTAGTAAAAGGACATTGAGTAGCTTATTTTGGAAAGTGGTAATTGATTATTAAAAAATCAAATTATTCATTCCCATAGATTTTGGTACTCGTAATATAGTTGAGTACTTTCACTTCTCTTGTGATTTTTTTGTTTTCCCAAAGGAAGAAGAAGACTTGGTTGCTCATCATTTGCATAAGGTATTAAGAATATCTTGGGTGGGTTGTTGCTTACACTCTCAAGCACATGCCCCCAACCGTTTCCCTTTTTGCCTAGGTTTTTTTAGTATTCTATGTTGTCCTTCATGTTTTGTGTTCAGTTCTTCTATTGATTAGCACATTGTGGAATGATGCAACCCAAAATATTAAAAAATAAATGACATGCGAGAGTACTGATTGATCCAAATCATTTGGATTTTTCGTCCAAAATATTTAAGAGAAAAAATTTAATAATAATAATAATAACAACAACAACAAACTTGTCATATAATGGCTACATTTTAAATGATATCCATAAGGATGATAAATATTTGACAAACCGAATTGGAAACACATTGTGGGTAGCAACAGCCCAAGTAGATCCTTCAGTTATGCACGAAAATATTGCAATAGTGGTGGGACTCCACATGACCCTAGAATGTAGGGACATGGAACTTTGGCCTTTCTTTGGGTGCGCATCCCAATGTCTCTCTCTACCCTTAAGGTAAAGTGCAGAGCCAACAAATAAACCGAAGAGCTTTGGATTCAATTTGTGTTGCATGAAATTTACAAATCCAACGGTCATAATCTTCAAAGCATAGACCCACCAAAACAATATACACCTTTGATGACCTAAAGAAGTAGACATAGGTAAAAGAAATGAAGTTGGGGGAAAAAAAAAAATTCCCCAAAGAGAAACAAACTCTGGGTGGTACCTACCTACCTAACCACTTTTTATCATTGAGGTAACTTGTTGATTTTTACTGTGGCACCCACTTGACGTATACGAGATGTATACTATAGTTAAAGATGGGTCAGCTCTGCTGCATGGGGAAGTGAGGGTGGCACCTGACAAGTAAGTATAACTGCTGCTCTTTTCAACCTTTTCGCCTTTTGGCTTTTTTCTCAAATATCACCCAATTGGCCCATTTGCATGGTCCCGTGTTGTGCTCCATCAATAATAATAGTCAAGGATTGGCAGGGGTAAAAAAAGTTAATTCCATACATGAGTAAAAACAAACAAAATTTGTAAAGAAACAAAAGTGCTGGTTGGTGGTTTTAAAACAAAAGTAAAAACAATGGTTTTCTTTCTGCACTGGATTGATTTCTTCCATTTGTTCTCCAAAAGAAATAATATTAATTAATTAAAACAATGTGTGCAAGTATGGCGATTTTTAAAATACAAATGGGAATATTTTGACAGATTATTCCTTTTTTATTTTAATGTTTCCGCATTTTGGTGAAATCTTGCACACGCACACACAAATACAAATAAAAAATGGAGTGTGCGAGTGGGTTAAGAAAAAGTTTTCTTTTATGTGTAGAGTTGTAAAAGTTAAAATTTCAGTATATGCTAAAATGAAGAAAAAGTAAAGATGGTAACAAAAAGGTGGCTGGCGACATGGTCGTGAACCCGGGTGTTTCCCGGGTGACCCGGTTCACTGCAGAAGCCAGGAAGAAAGGAAGGAGCGGAGTAGCGAGAGAGAGAGAGAGAGAGAGAGAAAGAGGGAAGAGAGCGCGCGAGCGAGCGAGTGTGATGCGGAGCTTTGCGCTCATTTCGCTCTCGATCGACTGATTTTTTCAGTGTTTTGCTGCCCGATTTGCCTCCATTCTGTGGCCGGTTTGGTTTCTGAGCTTCGTGAGGTGAATTTCACTTTTTTATTTCGCTCTATTTGTTGTTTTTATAAGGCTTTTTCATGGTACTGTTCCGGGGAGAGACTATAATAAGACGCGGCCCCCGGAATTCATATATTGCGTCACTGCAGAGAGCTGATATCTCTCGTGTGCATTTCCTTGGTTTTCTTGAGGGAGTCAGTGGTTGGTTTTTTCTGGAAGGTTTCTTCTTGAGGAAGATGGAAATGAGTTTTGATTGCCATCACGGTTCCTTCTGGTTTTGTTTCTGGTCTGTGGAATTGCTCGGATTCTATGTCCCCGTACTGCGAGCTGCTGCGGCTTCTCTTGTGGTGTAGTGTGCCTGGCTGGCTGGCTGCTGCTGACTGACTGTGATCTGAAACTAGGAGCAGTCCATTGCGGAGAATGAGCCCAGACGTCTAGGTAGGTGCGTTGCAAGGAGCTGGAGAATCGAAGAACGTACGAGGTTTTTGTTTAGAGCTTCGGTAGTTCTAAATTCTTCTGTTCGCATTCTTGTTGCGTAGCATGGTGTGCAGAATTGATCTGCGACTTGCTGAAATCTCGGCAGTATTACAGGGCATCTTTGTTTCTCTAGTAGCCCCAAGAGGAGGTAAGAGGAGGGAGCATTTCCTACTTCCGATCTGTAGAAAAATGTTTCCAACAGTCTGTCTACGAGGTTGCTTTTCACTAGCGTGTGGTCTTATTGATTTGTTGTCGAAACAAAGGTTGGAAAGCTCGGAAGAGAAAAGAGGAAGAGGAAGAGAGAGAAGAAGAAGAAAAAGAAGAACGAGGACTAGAACACGACTCGGAAAAAGGTTTAGGAGTAGTGTATCTAGAATGAGGAGACGCAGGGAGGTCCAAGCGAAAGTGTGCCTGCCTGACTTGTCGAAGATCGATCGTTCTCTATTTCTTCAGGCAGTGAGAGACGTGCATGTGTTGTAGATTCTTCTGCACTTCCACCTGCAGCAGATTCGTGATTTCGTAGTTCTTCCTGGAGACGTCTCTTCGAATGTTCATAATCCGTCCGTCAGGCCACAGTTTAAGTGTGATCATCGGGTCATCGCAGGAGAAGAGAGTCGATCTGGCGTCGTCGTCTGAACAATTGTCTTCAGTCCTTGGACATTTGTTGTTGTCTAGTTTCCGCGATTTCGTTGAACTGTTGTTATATAGGAGATAGCTCTCTAACTGGCCGGCTTGAGCATCTGAGCGCATGCTCTTTCTTTCTTTCTTGATTTGTTCCAGAGCAAAACCTCCTTCAGAATTTGCTGCTAGCTATTGCGTCGTGCTCTGTTTTCTGCCGCTGCATGCAAGTCGTTTGTCGAAGTCCGTGTGTATTGTATAATTTCCTTCTTGTTGAATGGTTCTTGGAAGGTCTGGGACACGCAGAGCTTCGGTCCTTCTCTTGCAGTGGACGACAAGAAGCTCGAATTTGCATCTTCCATAGTCATGGTTGCCTGGGGACGACGTTGTGATGTTCTTCTTCAAGTAGTTCAAGAGCTTTGCTAAAAGGGCTCTTGGGATTCTTTGCCAGGTTTAGACTCAATTGTGTTGGTGACAAGCTGCTGCCGCTGCTGCTGCTGCTGGGAATGGCCGCCATTCTGAAGAAGATCCTCCAAGGTGCAGCTTCAAGGAGGAGAGTACATTTTATCTCTGAGAAAGTACGCGGTAGTAGAGTCTGAGCAGCGATATATATATCCACAGAAGAAATTAGCAGCGCGTGCTCCTCACGAGACTTCTCCTTTTCTGCTTCTTCTCGATGTCAGGGGTGAGCGAGCTTCTGTTTCGGTACGAAGTGACCGCGGAGTGCCTGGCGGAAGCATGCCTTAACTATGAGCAATATAGTTCTGTAATGGATCCATACGCTGAAGACGATGATCTAGAGGTTTTCTTCTTCTCCCCCTTATGTACCTCAAGCTCCCTCATGAGTACAGGGGACGTTCACACTCTTTGCAATCACAACTAGATTGCATTGCAAAGCTTAAATAAAAATGTCGTATGTGAATGTTTTGAGAATTTGCCTCTAGTGCATGACCAGAGCAACTACGTCCCACCCACAGTAGGGATCATGAGGTCTTGTCAAATGGGTGACGGTGCTTGTTCTTGTGGCTAACACAAGAACACTATTTAGAGGAGCTACATCTTTCTGTTGGTCTCAGTTTAAACCAAACCCTTGAAGTGTAAGCTACTCGGAAGTATTTTGCAAGGTAATATGAGCAACACAGGTCGATGGGCAGAAGGTAATAATGCTCTAGGGTTTTTTCTGCATCTGAAGCTCAATGTACTGGGGGACATTGTGCTCCATTTCTGAGCTAGAAGAGTTTTTCTTGATGGATGGGATGAGTACTTGACATGTGGAGGACAATGTACGGATCAAGTTATTTCATGACCCAAGTTAGCTTGCTCATGACACAACCTGCACCAGGTTTAATCTTGTTTTCTGTCCTTCAAAGAGAACTGAATCTCTGATGGTACATAGACAATCATATGGTACAAGCTAGGACACCATCCTTTGATTGATGGTTTCCATCATAGATCTCTTGTTGTTTTTGGTTTCTTATTTAAGCCTGTCCAGGTATAATTCTGTGACTACATGAATTGATTCTCTTGCTGCATGATAGCATCATGGGATATGATATATCTATCTGGTTAGCATTTTCAAGGGTCACTGTCATATTGTCCCTTTGAATCTTCTGGGCAACGAGTACTGCAGATGAGAAAGATGAACAGGAGACTTAGGCAGCCAAGGAGTTTGCATGTCAGATTCAGAATTGGAAATTGTGAGTTTCCAGAGTGGCAGGTTTCTGGTCTGCAAACATGCCATAGTACTGTCTTGAAGAAGGTTAGTTAGAGAGATGAGGTCAGAACCATCTCCCTTGGTAACATCTTGTATCATGTGTTCTTCAGCTTGGGACTCCACAGCGTGGTCCAGCAGTTGGATCTTCACATGGAAATGACACTGGTCTGCATGGCCTTTGTGTTCTCATGTTTGTGTGTGGTATGGATCATGGCAACCAGGAACTGTTCCAAGGCGCATTTTCAACATTCTTAAACATGGGCAAGGAGGAGGGTGTTGGGATGAAAACAAATGAGGATTCAATGCATAGGAATGGATTCAGAGCAGAAGAAATGCTATATCTCCCTCAACAAGTTGAAATTTCCATCCCTGGTACCCCATATGCAAATGGTGACTCTCAGTTGTACATGGAGCTCAATGGAGTTGCGGCAGGCCTAACCTCTCCTTCTGGTTCTTCTGTGAGCATGAATAGCTCAGATTCCCCAACAAATGGGGCATCTGAGAATATGAATGCCCTTTTCCTTGAGCACACGCCATGTTTTGGTCCACAATCATTCTATAGACCTGAAGTGTTTGATGCCAGTGGATATTTCCAACAATATGGTCAGTCCACTTCTGCAGCAGGAGTGATTCCTGTCAGTCCCGGAATTGAGTCATGTTTCCCTTCGTCTTCTCTACCTTCTCTCCCCTCCTCCCCTATGGTGCCACCCCCAGCACAGCCACAACCAAATGGGAATGAAGAATTGTCCCAGTATTATTCTTCATCATGTCAAGATATGCCAAGCTCACCCATTGGAGGGATTGATGGGATGCTATGGACACACTTGCAAATTGACACATCATCTTCTGCATTGAGTGTAGATTACAAAGATTCTGCGGATGTGATGCATTTGGGAGAGCAGAATGTCATTGTCCCCATTCAACAGCAACTGGACAATTTGCTTCAAACAGAAG
>Ga0116229_10004143_pt1 | contig 23786 bp, 20 predicted proteins | sample S1TSphgellanicum_3_FD_87313 | JGI IMG/M metagenome (GOLD analysis project Ga0116229, IMG submission 87313) | Host-associated microbial communities from peat moss isolated from Minnesota, USA - S1T2_Fc - Sphagnum magellanicum MG | ecosystem: Host-associated > Plants > Peat moss > Unclassified...
AGTCGGGCTTCAACTTGCCGAGGTCCTGGTTCACCAGCGCGCAGGCTTTCTTCAGGATGCCGAATGCGTGGATGACTTCCAGCGGCATCCGGTCGGTGCCGATGTTGAAATGGATCAGCGAGCGTGCCGTCTGCGCACCGTAATAGGACTCATGCGGCACGGGAATTTTTCCCATGCTATCGGATTCAAGGCGGTGATTGGCGGGAGCTTCGGTCGGTTCGGGAGGATGGGACATAGAAGCAATTATTACAATCCGTCGTCCTGACTTTGTCGAGGAGGCAGTAGAGCAGCTCGGCTTGCTTAGGATGAGAAGCTTTTGAAAATTCCGTTAATTTCTGCCTAATTTGGTAATTCCGTCAAAATTCAGCGACTTCCTACCTCAAAAACTCCCGAATCAACTCCGACTGCGGCTCCTTCAGCACGAGGAACGCATCATGTCCGAGGGGCGCGTGGATTTTGTGGTGCTCGGCGTCGCGACCGGCGGCCCGGGCGGCGACGGTCATGGTCTCGATGCGCTCGGGTGAATAGAGCCAGTCGGCGCTGTACGAGAAAAAGCGGAAGCGCGCGCGGGTTTCGGCAAAGGCCGCGGCCAAATCGCCGCCCGTTTTTGCCGAGAAGTCGAAGTAATCGATGGCGCGCGTGATGAAGAGATACGAGTTGGCATCGAACCGCTGATGGAAAATGCTGCCCTGGTAAGCAAGGTAACTCTCCACCGCATAATCCACCTCAAAGGTGAAGCTCTCCTTCTCGTTCTTCTGCAACGCGCGCCCGAATTTGCGGTCCATTGCGCCCTCGCTGATATAGGTCACGTGACCGATCATCCGCGCAATGGCCAGCCCTCGCTTCGGCGGGCCGTCCAGCGAATCGTAATATTTGCCCTGGCGCCAATGGGGATCGTTCATGATCGCGCGTCGTCCGATCTTGTTCCACGCGATGGCCTGTGCGTGGTTGGCGTGTCCGCAGGCCATCACGACCACGCGGTCGGTCATCTCCGGGTAAAGCTGGGCAAACGCCAGCGCGAGCATTCCGCCCATGCTGGCGCCTTTCACCGCGTGAAGCTTCTCGATCCCCAGCACGCGCAGCAGCGGTCGTTGCGCGCGGACCATGTCATTGATCGTGATGACCGGGAAATCCATGGCATAGGGCTCGGCCGTGGCGGGATTCGTCGAACTGGGGCCGGTTGAACCTTTGCAACCGCCGAGCACATTGGCGCAAATGATGAAATACCGGTCGGTGTCGAAGGCGAGTCCCGGCCCGACCATCAAGTCCCACCAACCAGTGCGGCCATCCTCGTGCGTACCCGCGACGTGCGAATCGCCGCTCAGCGCATGGAAAATCAGGATCGCGTTGGAGCGGTCGGCGTTGAGCTGGCCCCAGGTCTGATACGCGACGGTGTAGGGCGAAAGCGTCTTGCCGCCGTCGAGAGCGAGGGCGTCTTCGGGCGCATCAAAGGTGTGGAAAAGGGTGCGTTGGAGAGTCAAAGCGCCCAAAGGATACAAATCTCACGGGGATTTAGAATCTAGAAATAGCGTTTGCCGTGAAGAGCATGGCGATGTCAGGTCGAGTGAGGATTTTTAATTGCCAACGCGCGACGCAAAACCAGAAGAAAAGCGGAATCAAGGCAAGAAATGGCGGAATGGCTGGACCAATGAAACCGAGGATGTTGATGTTTGCGTGGGAAGCCGTAAATGAGAACAGGCCAACAACCAATAGCAGGATGAGCTGGAGACAGGTGCAAAACAAGGCGTAGAGACGCCAGGCGTTCGACAGACGGAGAAGCCCCCAATAAGCGAAAATGCCAAGAAAACCGAAATCCAGCTGCAGCCGATTGTCTGCAGCGCAGACGATCATCGTGACAATTGAGCTGATCCCGCTGAAAAGGAAAATGAGGGCGACCCAGCGTAATTCCTTGGGGACGGGGCCTGACGTCATTCTTCGGAGTTAACAGATTGACCGGATTTTGTCACCAATACTACTCCACCATCACCGTGTCGTCGTTCTCGTAGCCGGGAGCGCAGCAGCAGAGCAGGACGAGCGGGACGTCGCCCGTATTCCAGATTTTGTGGCGCGCGCCGGGCGGGATGGCGATGGCGTCGAGCGGGCCGACCTCGTGCAGTTCGCCGTCGAGCTTCATCCGGCCCGTGCCGCTGAGGATGTAATAAATCTCCTCCGACTTAGGGTGGTAATGCTCCTGCGTCGCGGTGCCGACCGCGATGGTCGCTTCGGCCAGGCTTTGGTTGCGGATGGACGAATTGCGATAAGCCAGCAGTTCGCGAATTTCCGAGCCGTCTTTGGTGGTGAAAGGCCTGGTGGCCGCGCGGTTGATAATGTCCATGGGGAGGGGAAGCAGGACTAAATTACCAGATTGACCAAATTTACGAAATGAGGAAGTCAGGGGAAGGTTTCGCACAGAGGGCGGAAGAGGATTGAAGAGAAAGGCAGAGGCGGATTTAGGGAGGATTTAAAAAATAAAAAGGGAACCCCACTCGGAGTTCCCCTTTTTTCAATTCTGTAAATTTGGCAATTTGGAGAATTTAGTAATTTGGTAATGCTTTCCTGCCCTCAAAAGAACAGCGGAATAATCAGGATCGCCACGATGTTGACGACCTTGATCATCGGATTGATCGCGGGGCCGGAAGTGTCCTTGTACGGATCGCCGACTGTGTCGCCGGTTACCGCCGCCGCATGCGCTACGGAACCCTTGCCCCCGTAGTTGCCTTCTTCGATGAATTTCTTCGCGTTGTCCCACGCGCCGCCCGAGGAGGTCAGCGAGATGCCGACGAAGAGTCCGGTCACAATCGTGCCGACAAGCACCGCGCCGAGCGCCTTCGCGCCCAGGAATCCGGCCACGAGCAGCACTGCCAGCACCGGCAGGAGAGCAGGGAAAATCATCTCCTGCAGCGCGGCCTTCGTCACGATATCGACGCAGGTGCCGTACTCGGGCTTGTCGGTACCGAGCAAAATGCCCGGCTTGGCCAGGAGCTGACGGCGCACCTCGCGCACGACCGCACCCGCCGCTTTGCCCACGGCATCCATCGTGTAGGCCACGAAGAGGAAGGGCAGCACGCCGCCAATGAAGAGGCCGATGAGAATGATCGGTTCATCGAGGCCGAAAGTCGTCGGCACGGCATCGGGATGAAGGATCAGCCGGTGCGCCTGCAATTCACCCACGTAGGAGCGAAACAGCACCAGCGCCGCCAAGCCCGCCGAAGCGATGGCGTAACCTTTGGTCACGGCCTTCATGGTGTTGCCGATGGCGTCGAGCTCGTCGGTAATCTTGCGAATTTCCTTGGGCAGCTTCGACATGACGGCCAGCCCGCCTGCGTTGTCGGTGATGGGACCGAAGGCATCAAGCGAGATGATGATGCCCGAGAGGCTGAGCATGCTCACCACCGCTATAGCCACGCCGTAGAGTTCATGGCAGTAGTAGGAAATCAGGATGGAAAGCCCGATGAAGAACACCGGAAGCAGCGTCGCATGCAGACCAACGGCCAGCCCCGCGATGATGTTCGTGGCGTGGCCCGTTTCCGAGGCTTTCGCTATCTTCCGCACCGGCGCAAACTCCGTCGCGGTGTAGTAATTGGTGATCATCACGGTGATGAACGTCATCGCCAGCCCGACCAGCGTCGGCACGTAGATGGAAACCCATTCCGTGGGAAACATGACCATGCTCAGCGGCAGGAAGAGAAGGCCTGCGATAATTGCACTCAGCGCCACCCCTACCAGCAGAGCTTTGGATGGCGCGAGCGTACCCACATTGATGAAGATGATGCCAATGACCGAGGCAATGACCGCCAATCCGCAAAGCAGGAACGGAAAGATAAGATACTGGGGCTGGTCGGCGTAGCTGAGCGCCGCCACCAGTACGCTGCCGATGAGGCTGACCGCAAAGGTCTCGAACACGTCGGCGGCCATGCCCGCGCAATCACCCACATTGTCGCCCACGTTATCCGCGATGGTGGCCGGATTGCGGGGATCATCCTCATCGAGGTTCTGCTCGATCTTGCCGACGAGGTCCGCGCCGACATCCGCCGCCTTGGTATAGATTCCGCCCCCGAGCCGGGCGAAGACAGAAATGAGGCTGGCCCCGAGCGCAAGACCAACCAGCGCATCAAGGGCCTTTTTATGATCGGCCTGGGCGAAGAAGGCATCGGCACACAGGTAAAATCCGCCTACTGCCGTCAGGGCAAGTCCAACGACAAGCAGACCGGTCACTGCGCCGCCGTTGAAGGCCATGCGCAAGGCCGGTTGCGCGCCGATCGTCGCGGCCTGGGTCGTGCGGACATTGGCCAGCACCGCCACGCGCATGCCGATGAAGCCGGCCAGCAGTGAGCAGCTCGCGCCGATGACGAAACCAAATGCCGTCGCGCCGCCGGAATCCCACCCAACGGCTATGCCCTTGGAAATCAAAATAAGAACGAATAACACCACCGCGATCGCGCTGATCGTCTTAATCTGGCGGCTCAGGTAAGCTTTGGCCCCTTCCTCGATGGCCGCGGCAATTTCGCGCATCAGATCTGTGCCGGTATCGGCTGCGCGGACTTTAAGCGCAAGAATGACCGCGACGGCCACGGCGAGAATACCTAGGGCGATGGCAACAAAGATGCCGTACTGGATTAAAAAGGACTCCATAAATAACGATAATATTGATTGATTGTTTCGGGGGTAAGAGGGCGAAGTGTAATGAGGGAAAAACGAAGCGCAACCCTAAATGATGGCAAATTAACATGAGCTAGGTAGACAGCTCTAGCTATGACGGAAACGCCTGCGGCTTCGCGTATCGTACGCTCTTCCAAACAAATCCTACGACTTGGATGGCGAGGAAGAAAAGACCGCAGAGGATGAAGTCCATGGAGAAATCAACGGCAAAGACATCCCAACCGCCGCGTTCTCCGCTGTACCAAGCCTCCGATAGTCCTAAATCTGGTTCGAAGTGCGAATGCCCCAGGAAACTCACAAAGGATTGAAGCAGCCAGAAGCGAAGGATTATAACGGGATAAATGATCAGGCACGCAAAATCCCCCGGCAGCGTCATGTTAATCTCGAAGGGCGTCAGGCTGCTGTCCGGATAATCATCACGCTCGTAAGACGAAAGAAAGTCGAGTGTCGAAACAATCAGCCAGACAATAGCCCAAGTAAGCCAAATATTTTTGATGAACCTGTGGAGCACCCAGCCGCATGCGGTGTAGACCGCACCATAAATGCCAAGCAGCACGACGAAGGAATCCATGTGTACGAACTCCCTTACTTCTTGATCTTCCTCAACCGCCGTGTGGTCTCAAGATACGCCTCAATTTCGAGTTCGTCAGCAATTTCACTAAGTCTTCGCGGATCAAGACCTGGTCGTAGTTTCATTGAATGGGGTGGAAGAAGAAGGTGTTTAGCGGGATGTTTTTTGCGTTTCATGCGCACCCCTACATCTTGATCTTCGTCGAAATCCGGATCTTTTTGTCTTTATCCCCACCCACCGCCTTCTTAAGGCGCTCGAAAAAACCAAGGTTGACCGGCGTATTGCCCGCGGTGATCGCCTGCTCCCGGCTCCGCGGCAAAGCCTGCGTGGGCACGACGTGGTGCTGCCGGATCAATTCATTCGCCCGCCGCAGGCGATAGCTCAGGCACGACGCCATGCCCATCAGCATGATCCCGGCGTCACCGGTGTTGTCCATCAGGTACTCGCGCAGTTCCGCCATGTCCATGCTCCACAAGGTGGCATTCTTGATTACCCGCACGCTCGCCGAGGCCGGACCCGGTTCCAGCAGACTCACTTCGCCCAAACATTCCCCCTGCCTGGCCGTGGTCAGGGGCACCTCTTTGCCTGCGCTTAAGGACACGACCGCCAGCTCGCCCGAGACGACAACGTAAAAGCGGTTCTGGACTTCCCCTTCGCGAATGATTTCAATGCCCGCCGGGAATCGATGGTATTGACCAAAAGTGGCCAGATTAGCCAGGGAACGCTGCCCTAAACCCACCAGGATTCCGAGTTGGGGCAGTTCCAGGTCCGCCGGGGCGGAGTCTTTCGCCGGATCAGATGCTTCGTTGGAGGGGCTGGCTTCTTCCATAGGTTCCATGATAGGCGATCTTCTATTTTGGCGTGGCGGCCCAGAGGTTATCCGAAAAAAAGACGTGGGTCACGCCGAAAGGACTTCGGCTCGAAGGGTGACGGCGAATTTGGGCCGAGATCTTCGTTGCTCACTCCTCACGTAGCTTAAGCTATGATCGTCGTTCGCGCCTCGATTCGGCCCAAATTCGACTCGTCACGTGACCCACGTCTTTTTTTCGGATAACCTCTCAATTGAATTGCTTCCGCAGGATGTTGACTCTTACCCTAATACCTCAACTTTAGCAATTTCCATGTCCCAAGTTATCCTGCCCCGCACCGGTATCCTCTCCTTCCTGGACGATGAAGCGCGTCAACGGCTCGCCGGTTACGGAAAGAACGTTGCCACCACGCCCGGCCAGGTTCTGATTCGGGAAGGCGAGCTGAGTCATCATCTCTATATCGTCCTCAAGGGGATATTGAACGTCACGACCATCGCCTCCGGTAAAACGGTGCTGCTCGATACCGTGTGCGAAGGCGATTGTCTCGGCGAGGTTTCAATCTTTCACCCTGACCGCGCGTCCGCCACGGTGGCGAGCCTCATCGCGGGCGAGCTTTGGATTATCGATGCGGCCGCGCTGCAGAAATTTCTTCTCGAATCACCCAGCGACGGGTGCGCGGCGATTCTGGGCATTAATATCGTCCTCAGCCGGCGACTGAAGAAAGCCAACGCGGTGATCCGGTCCAACGAGATCGTGCCCAGCTTTATCAGCGTGCGGTCGCAAAAACATACCCAGTCGCTCGACCAATTGCTGAAGCGGAAGTAGGCTTTAGCCTCTTACGTAGCCGCCGTCGTGAGACGGCGGATGCCCGGGCGAAACGCCTGCTTTTTCCCTTCGCGCGCCCACGAGCGCGGCTACAGGGCAGAAGATGGCACGGCGCATGCGTTTCGTCTGTTCCGTGATCGATTCCATTAAGAGCATCTTGCTGCGGGAGACGATGCGTGGCCTTTATATCGGCGGGTTATTGTTTCTTGGCGTGATAGTCACAGGCACTATTGCTTATCGCCTCGAAGGGTGGACTCTTTCCGACGCCTTTTACATGGTCATCATCACTGTCTTTTCGGTTGGGTACGAAGAAGTCGAGCCGGTTGCGACGCCCACGCTTCGTCACCTTACCGAGTGCATCATCGTGGCCGGTGATGCCAGCAAGGTCTATTTTGTCAGCTCATTAGTGGGTTTCATCACCGGAGGAGAAATAGGAAAAGTTATGGAAGAACATCGAAAATCCAGGGACATCGATTCCATCACGGATCATGCCATCATCTGCGGTTACGGTCGGATCGGGCAAGTTTTGGCTCGCGAACTCGAGGCCAAGAAATTTCCCTTTCTTATCCTCGACAACAATGCCGACCGCGTGGCCCTTGCTCAAACGCATGGCTACCAGGCGCTCATGGGAGATGCCGGGGAGGAAAACACGTTGTCGGAGGCCCACATCGAACGCGCCGTCGTCTTTGCCACCGTGCTGCCCAACGACATGGTCAACGTCTTCATCACGCTCACCGCGCGGAACATGCGGCCTACCCTGCGTATCATCGCCCGCGCGGAGGATCCCGCCACGGAAAAGAAGCTCAAGCAGGCCGGGGCAAACGAGATCATCCTGCCCGCGTTCGCCGGCGGCATGCAGATCGCCAACAGCATCACCCACCCCTCGCTTGACAGCATCCTCAAGGACGGTGCCCGGCACATCAACAAGGACCTGAAGGAGCTTGGCGTCGAAATCAAAGAGCTCCCGGTCGCGCCCAACGGCATCCATGATCGCAAAACCGTCCAGCAACTACTCCGCGGCGCGGAAACGCATTGTCTCGTTCTCGCGGTTAAGAAACCGGACGGGTCTCTCCATCAACACCCGGACGGCGCCTACCGGCTCGAAGCCAACGATGTCGTCATCATGCTTTCCCACGGGGCCGTGATTTCCTAGGGCCGCGCCCGTCGCCCTCTCAAAAACCTGTCATCACAAGATTACAATCTTTTGCGCTATTAGATCGGTTTCGATGCTCACAAAAAAAACATTACCAAAAATCCATAATTCCGGTTGCCCGCTTAAAAAGCGTCTGGTAACCACAAGGCGGGTGCGAGCAATGAGTTGTCATAATTTCTCTATTTTGGTCCGGAACGAAGGGTGGAGAGACTAAATCTCTCTTGAAGACGCCATGGCCAATATCTTCCCCAAGGGCACCAATCAAACCGTCATCAAGGCCGGTCTCGCGCTTTCGATCATTGGCGGCTTGGTCACCCTGGCGGTCTGGTACTACTTCACCCCGAAGTATTCGCGCGTCGGCTATCAACCCGTGCAGCCGGTCCATTTCCAGCATGACATTCACGTCGGCCAGCTCGGGCTCGATTGCCGCTATTGTCACAGCTACGTCGAAGTCAGCGGCCACTCCAATGTTCCCACCACGCAAACCTGCATGAATTGCCACAGCCAGATCCAGAAGGACAATCCCAAACTCCAGCCCGTGCGGGATAGTTGGGCCACCGGCGTCCCGATTGCCTGGGTGAAGATTCACAACGTGCCCGACTACGCCTATTTCAACCACTCGGCCCACGTGAATCGCGGCGTCAGTTGCGTCAGTTGCCACGGCAAGGTCAACGAGATGAACGTCGTTTACCAGGACCAGTCGCAGAGCATGGGCTGGTGCCTGCAATGCCACCGTAATCCGCAGGAATACGTCCGCCCTCTGGCCGCCGACAAACCCGGTGAACAATCGCCGATTTTCAATCTCGATTGGACGCCGCCGGCTGGCATGACTCAGGCTAAGCTGGGTGAAAAATTGGTTAAGGACTGGAAAATCAATCCCCCAAAAGACTGCGCAGGTTGCCACCGATGAAACGCATATTTAATCACTCCACTTGTAGCCGCCGTCGTAAGACGGCGAAGGTTTGCGCGGGGCGTGAAGCTTCTTCCCCGTGCTCTCGCGAGCACGGCGACACTTTCTTGAAATGAAACGCATTTTTAACCATCCACCGGCTTCGGCAAGCGGCAAGCGCTACTGGCGCAGCCTCGAGGAATTCGCGGACACCCCCGAATTTCGAGAAAAACTTGCCCGCGAATTCCCGCAGGGCGCGGCTGAGCTTGAGGGCAACGAAGTCACCCGCCGCGGTTTCATGCAGTTCATGGGCGCATCCATCGCGCTGGCCGGACTCGGCCTCACCGGTTGCCGCCGTCCCGAGTTGCACATGGTGCCTTACAGCAAAGGCGTCGAATGGCAGATTCCCGGCAACGCGCTTCACTACGCCACCTCCATGCCGCGCCGGGGCGGGGCGATTCCGCTCATCGCCACGAGCTACAACGGACGCCCGACCAAGCTCGAAGGCAATCCCAACGTCCCGGGCTTCAATGGCTCGACCGATTTTCTCGGCCAGTCGGCGGTGCTCGATCTTTACGATCCCGATCGCTCGAAAGTCGTCCTGAAAGCCAACGATCGCGGCAAGGATTACTCCGACGCGCAATGGGACGATTTCTGGGACGAGTTTGCGATCCTCAAGCGCGATTATCTCAAGAATGGCGGAGACGGCCTCGCCATTCTGACCGAGCCCAGTTCTTCGCCGACCCGCGAACGTCTGCGGCTGGAAGTGCAGAAGCAATTCCCGAAACTCATGTGGGTCGAATACGAGCCATGGGCGGGCAACCCCGGCATTTCCTACGATCTTTCCAAGGCCGATGTCATCCTCTCTCTCGATGCCGATTTCCTCGGCGCTTCCGAAGGCACCGTGCAGACCATTGCCGGGTTCGCCGCGGGCCGCCGGCGCCTGGGCAAGACCGATGAAACGATGTCACGTCTTTACGTGGCCGAGGGCCGCTTCTCGCTCACCGGCGGCATGGCCGACCATCGTCTCCGCCTGCCATCGAGCGCAATCGGCGGGTTGGCTTCCGCGCTCGCTTCCAAGCTCGGCGCTGGCGGTGCCGGCGCTGGCTCGGGCTTTGCCGCGTTCACCGATCCCAACATCGATCCCTGGATCACCGAAGTCGCGAAAGATTTGCAAAACGCCAAGGGCCGCTCCGTGGTCCTTTGCGGAAGTCAGCAGCCGCCCGAAGTGCAGGATTTGGTCGCGCAGATCAACAAGGCGCTAGGGAACGAAGACATCACCTATTTCACCCATTTTGTTCCCCATATGGATGCGGCGGGCATCGGCGATCTCGCCGAGCAAATCAGCCAGGGCTCTGTCAAAACGCTTCTCATCATCGGCGGCAATCCGGTCTTCAACGCCCCGGCCGATCTCGGCTTCGACGGCCTCATCGCCCAGGTCGAGCAGGTCATCCGCCTCGGTTTGCACGTCGACGAAACCAGCGCCGTCAGCACCACCCACATTCCCGCCGCCCACTTCCTCGAATCGTGGGGCGATTCGCTCGCCTACGACACCAGCACCTATCTTTGCCAGCAGCCGCTCATCCTGCCGCTCTACGGTGGCCTTTCCGAAATCGAGCTTCTCGCCGAACTCGCCAGCCTGCCCAAGGCCACGGGACCGGAATATGTGCAACAGACTTTTGGAAGCCTGACTTTCCCCTCAAGCTTCGAAAAGCCTCCTTTATCATCTGACTTCCAAAACGCCTGGCACAAGTTCGTCCACGACGGCTGGACTCTGGCGGGAAGCTTCCCCATCCCCGGCGGCCTGTCTGGAATGCTCAACATGCAGTCCACCATGGGCGCACAAAAAGGCCTGCAACAGGCCGTTGGCAAGCCGCTCCAGCCCGGCGAATATGAACTCAATTTCGTCCTCGGCTGCGTCGACGATGGCCGCTACGCCAACAACGGCTGGCTCCAGGAATTGCCCGACCCGATCAGCAAGCTGACTTGGGACAATGCGCTCTACATGAGCCCGAAGACCGCCGCCGCCCTGGGCATCAAAATCATCACCGCGCAGGACAATCTCAACGATCTGCCCAACACCGACGAAGGCCCCCGCAGGCTGACCCTCCCCATCCCCGACGTCGATCCGATGACCGCCTTCCCCATGGTCAAGGTCACCACGCCCGATGGCCGCAGCATGGAATTGCCCGTCCTCATCGCGCCCGGTCAGGCCGATCCGACGCTCACCATCGCGCTCGGCTGGGGCCGCACCGGCCCGCGCATCACCGACGCGACCCAGGAGAAGAATCAGGTCACTTCGCCGCTGCGCGTGGCCGATGGCGCCGGGTTCAACGTCTACCAGCTTCGCACCTCCAGCACCCCCGGCTTCGTCACCGGCGTCAAGGTCGAGAAGCTCGACAAGACCTACCCGCTCGCCATCACGCAGGAACACAACTCCATGGAAGGCCGCGGCCTCGTTCGCGAAGCCCCGCTCGATAAATATCACGACGACCCCGCCTTCGTGCAGGAAATCGGCATCGACAAGGACGTCCCGCAAGGCCTCAAGCACGGCTACCAGAATTTCGAGTCCGGTTACGATACTCCGCCGCTCAACTCCGCGACCTACCATCCGGACCGCCCCGCCTGGGGCATGAGCATCGACCTCAACACCTGCGTCGGCTGCAGCGCCTGCGTCATTGCCTGCCAGGCCGAGAACAACATCCCCATCGTCGGAAAATTCCAGGTCATCCGCGGCCGCGAAATGCACTGGATTCGCAACGACCGCTATTTCGCCAGCGATAATCCACCCCAGGATGATTCGACCGGCACACCGCTCCCGAATTCCGATTATCTCGACGATCCGCAGATGCTCATCCAGCCGATGGCCTGTCAGAATTGCGAAAACGCCCCGTGCGAGCCGGTCTGCCCCGTCAACGCCACCGTCCACAACGAAGAGGGCCTCAACACCATGGCCTACAACCGTTGCATCGGCACGCGCTATTGCGCCAACAATTGCCCCTACAAGGCGCGCCGTTTCAATTTCTTCAACTACAACGACCGCCCGATCGAGAACGTCAAGCTTCCCGTGCTCGGCCTGACCAACGAGCTCTACCTCGGCCCGTTCGCCGGCAGGGACGGTCCGCTCACCTACAAGGGCTCTCCCGAGAGCCTCATGCTGCAGAAGAACCCGAACGTCTCGGTCCGCATCCGCGGGGTCATGGAAAAATGCACCTATTGCGTCCAGCGCATTGAGGAGGCCAAGATCAACCAGCTCCGCCACTCCAACAACGACGGAACCGGTTCCGATAATATCGAGCTGCCCACCGATTCGTTCAAGGTCGCCTGCCAGCAGGTTTGCCCCGCGGAAGCGATTGTCTTCGGCAACATGAACGATCCCGCGAGCAAGGTCACCATCGCCAAGCAGGACGAACGCACCTACGGCGTCCTCGCCTATCTCGGCACCCGCCCGCGCACGACCTATCTCGGACGCGTCCGTAACCCGAATCCGGCCATCGCGGGCGCCCAATATATCGGCCACACCAGCGTCTTTGAGGAACCGGCGTCCGGCGGGACAACCCCAACCTCGGGCGCCAGTAATCCCTCGCCCGGCGACACGAATGGTAACCACGCCGATGCGATCAAGCTTAACCTGGAGAAGTTGATCGGGTAAAACCGGGAGAACTGCACGGCCATGTCCTACTTCACACCTTCCACCAAGCCCGCCCGCCCCCGGTTCGACCTGCTCCAAAAACACGAGGAGACTGAGATCGAGCGCGCGCATCAGGAGAACATCCGCGAGCCCTACGTCATCAACAACCGGGACGCCGTCTGGGTCGGCGACCGCATCGCCTCCGTTATCGAGAATCCGACCCCGCTCTGGTGGTACATCGCCACGGGCATCGCGGCCACAGTCGCCTCGTTTACCGCGATTGGCCTGCTCTATCTCATCACCACCGGCGTCGGGGTCTGGGGCGAAAACAACTCGGCCAACTGGGCCTGGGACATCACCAACTTCGTCTTCTGGATCGGCATCGGCCATGCCGGAACCATGATCGCCGCCATCCTTTATCTTACGCGTCAACGCTGGGCCACCGGGATCAATCGCGCCGCCGAAGCAATGACCGTCTTCGCCGTCATGTGTGCGGGCATCTATCCGGCGGTCCATGTCGGTCGCGTCTGGTTCGCATGGTATCTCGCGCCGATCCCGAACGGCAACGCCATCTGGCCCAACTTCCGCAGCCCGCTCCTTTGGGACGTCTTTGCGGTCTCCACCTATCTCTCCGTCTCGATCATGTTCTGGTACGTCGGCCTCATTCCCGATTGCGCCGCCATGCGCGACCGCATCAAGAACAAGATCCTGAAGTACTTCTACGCAGTCCTTTGCCTCGGCTGGCGGGGCAGCGCGCGGCAATGGGCAAACTACGAGTTCTGCTATCTCATGCTCGCCGGTATCGCGACGCTCCTCGTCATCACCACCTGCACCGTGGTGTCGAGCGACTTCTCCACCTCGGTCGTTCCGGGCTGGCACGGCACCATCTTCCTGCCCTATTTCGGTGTGGGCGCCATCTACGGCGGTTTCTGCATGTTGATCACCCTCCTGGTGCCCTTGCGGGAACTCTACAAGCTGCGGGACATCATCACGCTGCGCCACATCGACCTGTGCTGCCGGTTTGTCCTGCTCATGGCGCTGCTCATCACCTACATCTATCTGATGGAGTTCTTCATCGCCTACCTCGGCGGCAGCCCGAACGAGCGCTTCACCTTCTATTATGACCGCATCTTTGGACCCTACGGCGTAACCTGGCTCTGCATGCTGATCTTCAACAGCGTTATCCCGATGCTTTTCTGGAGCAAAAAGATCCGGCGCAACCCCTGGCTCGCCTTCGGCATCGTCATTTTCCCCAGCATCGGCATGTGGCTCGAACGCTTCGTCATCATCGTCAGCTCGGTCCATCGCGACTTCCTTCCCTCCTCTTGGGGCATGTTTTACCCGACCTACGTCGATATCTTCACCTTCACCGGCACGTTCGGCGTTTTCTTCCTTTGCTACCTCCTCTTCATCCGCTTCCTGCCCATGATCGCCATCGCCGAAATCCGCGCCGTCCTGCCGGAAGCCAATCCGCACTCGCCGCCCACCGTCCTCAAAAACGGGGCAGAACCCGGGAGTCACCATGTCTGAGACGAACCCCCTGGTCTGCGCCGTCGGTTCCGGGCCGGTGCCCAGGAAGCTCTATGCCGTGGGCGCCGAGTTCGCCAATCCGAAGGAGCTCTACGCCGCGGCCGAGAAGGTGCGCGATAAAGGCTACAAATGGTGGGACTGCTACACGCCCTATTATATCCACGGCCTCGACCACGCCATGGGCCTCAAGAAATCCCTGGTCGGCCTCTTCACCTTTGCGGGCGGCCTCACCGGCCTCGTCGGGGTGTTCCTGCTTATCACCATCAGCTCAGTCTACGTTTATCCCATGGATACGCAGGGCAAGCCCTTCTTCAGCCTGCCCGGGTTTGTGCCGATCATGGATCTTCTCATGATTCTCCTCTCGGCCATCATGAGCATCGTCGGCATGACCACGCTTTGCTTTCTGCCCCGGCTCCATCATCCGCTCTGGGAATGGGACGACTTCACCCGCGCCACCCACGATAAATTCTTCATCGTCATCGAGGCCAACGACCCGCGCTTCAATGAAAAGGCCGCGATCGATCTGCTCCGCGAAATCGGCGGCACCAATCTCACCCTCATCGGAGAAGAAGAATGAAGCTGCGCTATTTCTTCCTCGCCCTGGCGCTGGCCGTCATCACGGTCGTCTCCATTGCCGGCTTTCGCGGCGATCACTTCACCAAGCCGCCCTTCGAGGTTTTCCCCGACATGAATTACCAGGACAAGGTCAAGGACCAGCAGCCGAGCGCTTTTTTTGCCGACGGCAATTCCGCCCGCGCGCCGATTCCCGGCACCGTCGCCGAGGAAATGCCCGCCGTGAACGATTACTGGGCCACCGGCAAATGGGACGATACGCATTGGGGCGATGGCATTCCCGTCCACGACGGGATCGATGGCGGTCGTCCGCTGCAGATCGACGCGGAAAACATGGCCCGGGGCCGCGAGCGTTACACCATCAGTTGCGAAGTCTGCCACGGCGCGGCGGGCGACGGGAAGGGGATCACCTCGAAATATGGTCTCAATGGCGCGGCCAGCTATCAAACCGACCGCCTCCGCCAGGATCCGGATGGCGATATCTTCAACACCATCACCAACGGCCATGGCCAGATGCTCGGTTACGGTTACAACATCACCATCGATGACCGCTGGCGCATCGTGATGTATATCCGCGCCCTACAGAAGAGCCAGAACGCCATGGTCGCCGATGCTTCGCCGGCAGAGCAGGCCCAATTGCAGGCGACCGCCAAGCCCGCAGCCCCGGCACCTGCACCAGCAGCGCCATCCCAATCCGCACCGTCTACACCTGCTCCGGCGAAACCGGCGGGTTCTGCGATGAATGAGAACAACAACGGTCAATACTATAATAATAAGAATACCAGCGGCCACTTCAGCTTTGATGTTGGTTATGAAATTAGTCCTAAGACGAATGCAACACCGTGTCCGAAAGGACCTTTAAAGCTCGATTACGGAGTGTCCTACAATGACAAATCGGCTTCGTCGCCAGAGCCTTCACCGGCTGTGCCAGCTGCGACCAACGCATCTCAGCCATTGGCCTCTTTTAAATCACCAGCCACTACGACCAATCAAAGCCAAGCCCAGCAGCAAACAACCATCACTTTTAAAAATGGCGAAAAATTTGTGATCAAACTTCATTACGGTCTTTCGAGCGCCAGGGTCCAACCTGTGCCTGCCTCGGCTCAGCCAGCAGGGTCAGCCAGCAACGAGACCAATAAGGCAAATAGGACCGATACGGCTTCGACGTCCTATCCGTCCTATATGTCCTCTTCAACAAGACTAGCCGTCGTTTACCTCTGCCAATCGACGATGAAGGGCTGGGTCGACCAGATGGCACCCTATATACCCAATAACGAGACGGGCTCAAACGAAAGTCCCACCAAATGAGCGGCCATCCCCACACCCTCCACATCCCGCCGCCCGAACACCTCGGCCCGGGCAAGTATCCGCTCACGGCGATTTTTGCCGCCGGCTCGATCATCGGCATCATCCTCTCGATCATTTCCGCCGTGGCTGCGCCGGTTCAGTTCGCCTATTCGTGGTTCCTGGCCTTCTACTACTTCTTCACCATCGCACTCGGCGCCTTCTTTTGGGTCATCCTTCACTACGCCTGCGATTCCGACTGGTCCGTGATCGCCCGCCGCACGTGGGAAAACCTTGTCGCCTTGTTCCCCGTTCTCCTCGTCATTTTCATCCCGCTCCTCTGCCCCGGATTCAACGAAATCCTCTGGAAATGGATGAGCTATGCCAATTCCACCAGCCACGAGGTCGCCATCCGCAGCATGTGGCTCAACCAGCCCCGCTTTTACTTCTTCGTCGTGTTTTACTTCGCCTACTTCATTTGCGCCGGTCTCTATTACCGCAACTATTCCGTGCTCCAGGACGTCGACGGCAATCCCGTTTTGACCCGCCGCATGCACGACCACAGCTACCTCGCGCTCGTCATCTTCGGCCTGGCGGAAACCTTCCTCGGCTTCGACTGGTTCATGGGCCTCGACTGGCGCTGGGCCTCCAGCCTCTTCGGCGTCTACAACTTCGCCATCTGCGCGCAGGCCAGCATGGCCGCCTGCATCGTTATCATCTTCATCCTGCGCAGCGGCGGCTACCTGCGGATGATGAACCACGAGCATTTCTATCTCATGGGCAAGCTCCTCTTCGGCTTCACCATCTTTTGGGGCTACATCGCCTTCGGCCAATACCTGCTCATCTGGTACGCCAACATACCCGAGGAAACCATATTCTATAACAACCACAATCGCGGCCATTGGCTCTATCTCACCTATTTCCTCGCCGTCGGTAAATTCCTCTTCCCCGCCGCCTATCTGCTCGCGCAGGACAACAAGAAAAGCCTGCGCGCGCTGACCTTCATCGCGGCCTGGATCCTCTTCATGCATGGCGTCGAGCTTTATTGGTTCGTCATGCCCTACGCTCATCCCGGCCTTTGCCCCAGCATCGTGGATTTCATCGCCTTCCTCACCGTCGGATCGATCCTCGGTTTCGCCTACATCAGGATCGCCGCCACCGCCTCACTCTTCCCGACCCGCGACCCGCGCCTGGTCGAATGCCTCACCATCACGAACTGACCATGCCTGACGATCACGTATACCACCCTCAGATCAAGATCACCTGGCTCATCGGCACGCTGGCGGCCTTTGCCATCTTCGTGCTCATCGGCGCTTATTCAGCCCGCATGACCCAGACCTATACCGATTACGATCAGGACCGGGCGGCCCAACGCTACGCCACGCTGGCCGAGGTCCGGCATGACGAACAGGCTTTGCTTTACCCTGTCGATGCCCAGGGCCATTCCACCGCTGTGTGGGTCGATCAGGACAAAGGCATTATCCGCATCCCGATCGACGAGGCGATGGCGGAGACGGTCAATGCGTTGAAGGCCAAGCCGGTCCAGATGGGCGCGGCCATCCCCGGCGCTGTTCCGCCGCCTGCGCCGGCGCCGGCCCCGGCTGCAACTGCTCCTGCCAAGCCTGGAACCCCCGCCGCCAAGCCTGCGACAGCCGCCCCGAAACCCAAAGCGTAATATGGCCACCTTATTTCCCACCACTGTTGCCCCGAGGGGATTCGTCTCGACCGATCCGGAACTCGCGGCCATCGACGCCTCGGTGCGCTGGCCCGTGCTGGTCTGCTTCCTCAGCGCGGTGCACTGGATGGTCGTCGGCACCTTCCTTTTGGTCTACGCCTCGTCGCTCACGCATCCGCAGGACGCCTTCCCGATCCTCGGCTGGTTCGTGACGCTCTCCGACAACTTCAGCATGTTCACCTACGGCCGCGTCTGGGCCACGGCCATCGATGCGCTCGTCTACGGCTGGGCGAGCACCGCCGGGCTGGGCCTCGCCGTCTGGCTTCTCGCCCGCACCAGCCGCGCCACCGCCGGTTCGCCCGCCTCGCTCATGACCGCGGTCGTTTTCTGGAATCTCGGTGTGGCCATCGGCCTGACCGGCATCTTCCTCGGCGACAGCACCGGCGTCGAGCTCCTCGAATTCCCCGCCTATGCCTCGTGGATTCTTTGGATCGCCTACGCCCTCTTCTCCCTCTGGGCCGTGGCCACCTTCCTCGGGCGCAAGCCCGGCAACGACCACATCGCCCAGGCTTGGCTGCTCGTCGCGCTCTTTGCCTTCCCCTGGCTCTACGGCGCGGGAAGCACGCTGCTGACCGGAGACACCGCCCATCGTCTGCCCGGCTCCGGCGTAGTCCAGGAAGTGATCGATGCCTGGTATGTCCACGGCATCTACACGCTCTGGCTGGCTCCGCTCGGCCTGGCCGTGCTTTACTATCTCATCCCCAAGGTCTCCGGAATCAGCATCCGCTACGGTTCCAACGCGCAGGTCGCTTTCTGGACTTGGATCATTTTTGCGCCTTGGACCGCCGTGCACGATCTCGTCGGCGGGCCCTTCCCGGCCCAGACAGTCACCATCGGCCTGATTCTCAGCGGACTGATCTTCATTCCCGTCGCCCTCATCGGAATCAGTCTGATTTCCACCGCGTTCACCGCGGAAGGTCAGCAGGGCCATCACGGCGGCGTGGTCTTCCCCTTTTTGGTGCTCGCCTCGGTCGCCTTCGTCATCGCCGGGGCCTCCGAGCAAATCCTCTCGATTCGCAGCGCCAACGAACTGCTCCGCTTCACCATGTTCCGGGAATGCAACACCTGCCTCTGGATTTACGGCTTCTTCAGCTTTATCGTCTTCGGCGCCATCTACTACATCGTGCCTCGTCTGCTCGATTTTGGGTGGCGTTCCGCCACGATGGTTAAAATCCATTATTATACCAGCCTCTACGGCATCCTGCTGGTCATCGCCATGCTTGGCTTCGGCGGCTTCATGCAGGGACAAACCCTGGAAAACACCGATCCGGCGGTTTCGATCGTTACCGCGGTCGACGTTTCCCTTTCCTACCGCATCGCCGCCACAATGTGCGTCAGCCTCATCGCCGTCGGCAACGGCGTCTTTGCCTTGCACCTCGCCTGGATGTTGCTCGATTGGCTGCGACTCCGCGTCCGGGGCAACCGCCTTGCCGCCGAGATCCTGCTCGAACCATATGAAGGGGATGCCGCCGCCAGCTCCAAGGAGGTGGCCGCATGATCCCCATTCAAAACTTCCGGTCCTTCTTCGCCCTGATCTTCGCCATCTTCTTTTTCACGTGGTTCGGCTTCGTCGTCTTGCCGTGGATTTCTCTCGGCCATCTGCCGCCAATTCAGGACGAGGGAAGCACTGACATCACGCCCTGGGATTCCTCCGGCGAGGCCCATGCGGGTGAACACATCTACGCCGCCGACGGTTGCGCCTATTGCCATACCCAGCAGGTGCGCCCCGCTTCCTCCGGCGCCGACATGATTCGCGGCTGGGGCACCGCCAAGGACGAGGACGGCAAGGACGTCACCCGCCGCAGTTATCCGCGCGACTACATCTGGCAGGGGCAGGTTTTTCTCGGCAACAACCGGATTGGCTCGGATTTGAGCAATGTCGGCGCCCGTTATACCGATGCCGCCGCGCTCTACCGCTTTCTCTACGATCCCTACCTCGGGGATTTGCACAGCAGCATGCCCGCCTGCCGGTTCCTTTTCGTCACGCAAAAGATCAGCGGTCAGACTTCCCAGGACGCGCTCGTCCTGCCCGCGGCCGACGCCCCTCCCGCCGGCTTTGAAGTCGTGCCCACGGCCCAGGCCAAATCGCTGGTTGCCTACCTGCTTTCGCTCAAGAAGGGATATCACTTGAAACCGGACGAAGCCGGCCTTCCCTATGTCCCGCCTTCCACCAAAAGCTGATCCATGAGCAAACAGAATCCCCACGTCGAATCTCCGCATGAGCCGTCCGGCGATGACGCCATTCAGCCAACCGCGCCCGATTTCGTCGAGATGCCGGAAGTTCCGCCGCTTTCGCTCAAGCACGAGCCCATGCCCGTTTGGCTCTATCTTGTTTGCGGCTTCCTGCTCTTCTTGGCGGGCAGTTCGTTCACGGGATTCGACATTTTCGGCACTGACATGCTCGACCAGGGACCGGGCGGACCGGCGGCTCCCAGCGGAGCGCAGGCCATCGCGCAGGCGCCGACTTCCCCGATGGACATTGGCAAGGGACTTTACAACGGCAATTGCGCCAATTGTCACCAGGGTTCCGGCATGGGCCAGCCGGGCTCCTATCCTCCGCTCGCCGCATCGGAATGGGTCATGGGTTCCAAGGAACGGCTCGCGGCCATCCTGCTGCATGGAATTTCAGGACCGCTCAGCGTCAAAGGCGACACTTACAGCACCCAGGTCATGCCCGGCTGGGCGGGAGTACTCACCGACGAGAAACTGGCGGCGGTCATGACCTACATCCGCGGCACGTGGGGCAATGCCATGAGCCAGGTCACGCCGGACGAAGTCTCCGCCGCCCGGACCAAGTTTGCCTCCCAGGGAGATGCTCCCTACACGGAGGCCGAACTGATGGCCATCGCCCCTAACGGGCCTGATCCTTCGGATAAGAAATAGTGTTTATGCCCTCTCAGCGGGCCTTGGTGGTAGACGGCGCAGGCCCTTGCTCCGGTCGGCAAACTTGCCCAAGAGGGGCCAATACCATCACCGTTTCCGCCCCATGTCTTATAAAGCTTATAACGCCTATTTTTTTAAGCCGTATAGGCTTTTTAAGCTGCGCAGTGCTAACGGCCTGCAATTTTTCGTGTGAAGATCATCCCATGAAAAGCATTTCGATCTCTCAGGGTAAATTCCCCGCCGCTTTCCTCGTTCCCAAGTTTCACCTGGGAACGCGCCTTGTTCCCGCGAAATTTTATTTCGCGCTGACTTGTAGGCGCCGCCGTAAGGCGGTGGGCCACACTCTTACCAGCGCGGCTACAGCGTCGGGGCGGAAGGCGATTTCCCTCATCGGCTTCGGTCTGTTGCTCGCGTTTTCCAGCGCAGTCCGCGCTGACATCACCGGTACCGTCACTCTCGTCGGCAAGCCCAACAGCAAGGACGAAACCTTCGTCGCCCAAGCCCCCAACTGCGGGGAGAGCCCCATCCGCCATACCGAGAATTGGAAAGTCGGGGCCAAGGGCGAGCTCGGCGATGTCGTCGTTTGGATTGTTGAGCCGAAACTTCAGGATAAAATAGGGGCCGCAATTCCACCCGAAATCGAACTCAAACAACTCGGCTGCCGTTACATCCCCCACGTCATTGCTGTGCAGGCCGGGGTTAACTTCAAAATCACCAATGACGATCCCACGCTCCACAACATTCGCGCCAAGGTTTACGACGGCCCCGGCCAGCCGCCCGGCGCGGACGTCTTCAACTTCGGTCAGGCGACCCAGGGCCAGGTCGATGAGCGCGAATTCGACGATCCCGGCATCTACACCCTCCAATGCGACGTCCACTCCTGGATGCAAGCCTGGGTCATGGTGCTCAAGGACGCCGTTTTCGGCGTCACGGGCCTCGATGGCAAATTTACACTGCGACAGGGAGGGGAACTGGCCGATGGCGACTACAAAATCGAGGCGTGGCATCCCCGTTTTGCCCAAACGCTCGAACAAACCATTCACGTCAAAAATGGCACGGCAACTGTTACTTTCCAATTTGACGGTACGAAATCGTTCTAAACGCGAGGTTATAAGTAAATGCTCATGCTTTTTGAGCCCCAACGGGGCGTTCTAACTTCAGCCCAGGGCAACGCCCTGGGCTGGCTTGGATCGCCCCTTCGGGGCTGGGGTCATGCCGGAATGTTTACCCAGGGCGTTGTCCGGGCTGGCTTGGATCGCCCCTTCGGGGCTACTGACACCGGCATTTATTTATCAAGCGATGCTCGTAAATATCATGTTCAAATTTATCAGCGGCCGCAGGACAACTAATACTTTAAATTTCGAGGAGAAACCTTTGCGCACTTGCCCAAAAATGTGTAATCGTATTGCCAGCTTGTAACGCACCTTATGGACGATCTTCCACCCAGCTCAGAAGCCGCCGCTCCCGTTCACGCCCCGTCCTCCGATGGCCACGCGGTCCACGACGATCATGGTCATGAGCACCACGAGCTTGGTTTTTGGCGGACTTATATTTTTTCCACCGACCACAAGACTATTGGCATTCAGTACATCATCGCAGGGCTGGCCATGCTCTACTTCGGTTTCGGCCTGATGCTGCTCATGCGCTGGCAGCTCGCGTTTCCAGGCGAGGCGCTCACCTGGGCCAACGCCAGTGCCCACATGGGATACCAGTGGGACCAATTTTTGTATCATTTGGGCCTGATGTCCGAAGCGCCGGCGGTGCCCGTTCCCATCGAACCCGACCCGAATCATCCTCCGCTGCTCGAATATATTTTCGGCAAGGACCAGATGCCCGGCGGCAAGATGAGCGGCGATTTTTATAACACGCTTGGCGCGATGCACGGCACGATCATGGTGTTCTTCGGCATCGTGCCCGTCGCGTTTGCCGCGTTTGGCAATTACGTCATGCCCCTGCAAATTGGCACGGTCGACATGGCTTTCCCTCGGTTGAACATGGGCAGTGTCATCCTTTTCTTCATCAGCGCGGTGCTCATGATGTCCAGCTTCTTTGTTCCGGGCGGCGCGGCGAAGTCGGGTTGGACCTCGTACACCCCGCTGGCCACCATCGCGGACCAGCCGATCAACACCGTCTTCTGGGGGCATAATTTCCATTTCCTGTGGCCGATGTGGCTGACCGGGCAGTCGATCTGGATCATCGCGATGGCGTTCAACATCACCTCGTCGCTTTTGAGCAGCGTCAATTTCATCACCACCATCGTCCAGCTCCGCGCCAAGGGGATGGGCTGGATGCGCATGCCGTTCTTTGTCTGGACCCAGTTCGTCACCGCCTTCCTGCTTCTCCTCGCGTTCCCTCCGCTGGAAGCCGCGGCCCTGATGCAGTTGATGGACCGCCTGGCTGGATCGAGCCTCTTTTCGCCGAGCGGGTTGGTCATCGGCGGCACGCCTTCCCACTATACCGGAGGCGGCACACCGCTTCTCTGGCAGCACTTGTTCTGGTTCCTCGGCCATCCGGAAGTCTACGTGCTCATCCTTCCCGGCCTCGGCATCATCGCCGAAGTCGTGGCCAACAACGCGCGCAAACCGATCTGGGGCTACAACCAGATGGTTTACAGCCTTCTCGTTCTCGGCTTTCTCTCCATGATCGTCTGGGCGCACCACATGTACCTGACCGGCATGGGCACGGCGGTGAGTTCCTTCTTCCAGTTGACGACCATCATCATCTCGGTGCCGACCATGGTGATTTTAAGCTCGCTCATCATTTCGCTGTGGGGCGGCTCGATTCGATTTACCTCGCCCATGCTTTGGGCCACCGCGTTCCTGCCGCTCTTCGGCATCGGGGGACTGACCGGCATTCCGCTCGCGTTCAACGCGCCCGATACCTTCCTGCACGATTCCTACTACATCATCGCCCACTTCCATTATGTCATCGCGCCCGGCACGATCTTCGCCCTTTTTGCCGGCGTCCACTATTGGTATCCGAAGGCCACGGGCCGCATCATGAGCGAGTTTTGGAACAAGGTCCATTTCTGGCCGACCATGATCCTGATGAACTGCGTTTTCTTCCCCATGTTCCTCCAAGGCATGGCCGGGATGCATCGCCGCATGTACGACGGAGGCAACACCTATCAGCTTTTGAACCACGATGTCATCGGCTGGAACAGGTTCATCTCCGAGTCCGCGTGGATCATGGGCGTGGCGCAAATTCCCTTTATCCTCAACTTCGCGTTGAGCTGGAAATATGG
>Ga0116229_10004144_pt1 | contig 23786 bp, 22 predicted proteins | sample S1TSphgellanicum_3_FD_87313 | JGI IMG/M metagenome (GOLD analysis project Ga0116229, IMG submission 87313) | Host-associated microbial communities from peat moss isolated from Minnesota, USA - S1T2_Fc - Sphagnum magellanicum MG | ecosystem: Host-associated > Plants > Peat moss > Unclassified...
CCCAATCCCTTGAATTTGAACATGCGTCAGTTTCGGGCACCGGTCGGTTTGTTGGGCCTTCTGTTTAGCTCAGCCCTTTTCGCCCAACTGGCACCTCCTGCCACTGGAGTCGACAGAAGCGGTCCCGTGCCCGCGGACGTTACCGCCCAGCCTGCTGGGAAGATCGATCTTGTCGGCGGAGACGCACAAATCATGTCGCCCGGGAAGTCTTCGCGGCGGGCTTTAGTGGGCGACACGGTGAATGAGGGCGACACGCTTGTCACCGGGGACAAGGGCGAACTCCACCTGACGATGGCGGATTCCGGCTTCATCGCGCTTCGTCCCAATACACGCATGCAAATTGCGACCTACAAGGCTGATGGCGGTGCCGATGACCATGGAGTCTTTAATCTGGTCAGCGGTGGCATGCGGTCCATCACCGGATGGATCGGAAAATTCAACCAGAAGTCATACCAGGTTCGGACACCGACAGCCACCGTCGGCATCCGCGGCACAGACCATGAGACACGCTATCTCCCGCCAGGATCGGCGGAAGGGCCCCCCGGGACCTATGACAAGGTCTTCTATGGCGAAACGACGATCGTAACCGGTGCCGGCGAGGCTGAAGTCAGCCCTGACAGGGCTGGATTCAGCTCGTCTGACCCTGGCCAACAGCCTGAAGTACTGGCGAAGGTGCCGACCTTTTTCAAGCCCGGTCCGCACGAAGACTTGATTAACGCCAAGCATGCCGAAATCCAGAAAATCATCGAACAGCGACGTGACGAACGACGCAAGATAGTCGAGCAGTTGCGCGTCGCGTTTCTGGATGCTGCGGCCCAGCTAAAAGCGCAAGGCGACAGCAACAAAGCGGCAGACGCGCAACGCCAGGCGCAGGCAGATGCGCAGCGTCAGGCATTCGACGAACGTCGCGCTGCGCTGCATGCGAGGGAAGATGCCTTGCAAGGCGCGCGGCAGACGATTGCCGATTTACGCATGGAAATTGCGCGCGAAGTCGCACCTGATATCGCCAGAAATCGTGAGCTAGCCGCACAACTCAAGGCTTTGCGCGACAAGAGCCAGGAGATCCGGCAAGGCTACGATGATCTGAAGGCGGCACGCAAGGCAATGGCCGATGCGAATCTTGCGGCAGCTGAAGCGCGCCAAGCATCGACCGATAGTCATCGAAAGCTGGCCGACGAGAGGCTTGAGACGCTCAAGGCAAAGCTTGCAGAATTGCAACAGCATCAGCTGGCCCTACAAGCCATGCGCCAGGCTATCAAGGATGGCTACGCCAAGTATCCGGAAGGCAATGCCGAATTGACGGCGCAGCGACGTGCCGCAGATCAAGTTGCTGACAATGTGGCCAAGGAGCAGAGCGACTATCAGAGCGGAATCAATGCACTGTTCGAAGACAACATCGCTTTCGCTGAGGCAAACATTGAAGCTGCCAAAGCGCAGCGCATCAATACCGAGCAGCAGGTCGCGGCTTTCAACGCAAAGGATGAAGAGCTTGCCCAGGAACAATCAGTCATCGACACAAGCCGCGAAAACCTGCAGGAGAAGAGCGTCATTGATCCTGCAAAAAAGGCGCATGTCCATGACCTGATCCTGAAGGTCCGGGCAGCCGTGCAGGCGCTACGCGAAGAGCGCAAGAATATTCTGGCAGGATGGAAAGCGCTCAGCGCAGAGGATTCCCGTGGCGCAGCGCAACGGCAAAATGCCAACGCTGACGAACTCAAGAAGATTCGGGAAAAACATCAGCAGGTCAACGAGAAGCTGGCCGATCTGCAAAGTGAGACTGCATCCATGCAGCAGGAGATCAGGAGCCTCTACGAAGCGGAGCAGAAGCGCTACCTGGAAGAGCTAAGAGCAGCGCGACAGCAGCAAACGAGTCCGGACGCGACTGCGGATCCAAACTGACCGCGGTCTTTTGGGGGCGAGAGGCGCTCCTTCCTCCCGGCTCTTAACGCGGTCAGTGCTCACTTCAAAATGATGGCCGGTCCAAGAGCTCGTGTCACCGATCCAGTGATCAAGAAATCATTCGGTGGGGCTTAGAGCCGATGCGCAACAGGCGTTCTGGAATTCGGCCTGCTGCGCCGAAGTATTTTTCGTTTTTTCACTGAAAACCGGGATGTCGCGCAGTGTGTGGAAGTGCTCCCAAGCGACGCCTTGCGGATCGGTGACCCAATGCTTTTCGCTGTTGGCGTAGCAGCAGGTGGTCGTCCCCTCATCGAGGAGCGCCATGTCAGCCGCGCGAGCGCGCGCTTTGAGTTCGCCAAGCTCATTTGCGTCGTCCGTCTGAAAACCCAGATGGTCGACACCGATCGCAGCGCCGCGCGTGGAAATGGCGAAGTTGACGCGGGGATCGTCGAGCATCCATTTGGCGTAGTCCGCCTCAATTCGCGCGGGCGCGGCCGCAAACATCTTCGAATAGAAATCGATGCTTTGGGCGATGTCTTGAACATGGAGGTGAACGTGGAAGCGCTTCATGAATAACTCCTTAACATGGGCAGGGCGATCTGCTTTCGGCGAGGCATGCCTCCCCCTGACAGCAGTTTTCCGTGAGGTATGAAAGCAGTGCGTCCATTCGGTCAAAAGCTGCGCGGTAGACAAGGAAACGACCCTGACGCTCCTGTGTCACGAGGCCGGCATTCACGAGCTCCTTGAGATGGAAAGACAGCGCGCTCGGAGCCACCCCCATGCCTTCTGCGAGGGTCCCAGGGGTCAATCCATCATGCCCCGCGACTACGAGCGCCCGGAAAGCATGCAGCCGGTGAGGCTGGGCGAGGGCCGCCAGCGCGCTGATCGTTTCGGCTTCGCTGTATTGAATGGCAATCGAGGGAGCTGCGATCAATGTCATGTTTCAATATTACTCGAACTATTGAAATATGTCCATAGATTTTTCGATGCCCGGCATCCAGCACGATCTTCCACGCTGCGGATCGGGCTACTCTCGCAACGCTCTTGCGCTCATCCGCAACGCGGCAAAGTGCCGACGGTCGTTGAGTAGTTGCGGTCACCTCCAGCCGTGTTTTTGCAAGACGAAGGCGCAATTGAGTGGTGACTTGGCCCACTCCCATTGATATCAGCGTATATACCGAAGTCGTCTGGTCTGCGGTTGCTGTCGATTGCTGTCCTGCCCGCTGCTGTATTCTTGTGCGAAGCGACCCGACGCCGGCGCAATCAACTGAAATGAGGCCTTTGGATGCAAGCGATGGTTCTCAACTCGCAAGCAAGTGAACTCATCTGGACTGAGCTTCCAGATCGCTTGCCCGATGCGCATGAAATTCGAATTTCGATCAGCGCATGCGGTGTGTGTCGAACCGATTTGCATGTGCTTGACGGCGAATTACCAGACATCAAATATCCAATCATTCCCGGCCATGAAATCGTAGGACACATTGACATGCTAGGGGCGGCGGTCAAGGATTTCCATGCTGGCCAGCGCGTCGGAGTTCCCTGGCTTGGACATACCTGCGGCGTTTGCATGTTTTGCAAGAGCCAGCAGGAAAATCTCTGTGATCACCCAAGCTTCACGGGCTATACGCGAGATGGTGGTTTCGCTACATCGGTCATTGCGGATGCAAGATTTGTCTTTGCCCTGCCTGAAGGACATAGCGATGTTGCGACCGCGCCGCTGCTTTGCGCAGGGCTCATCGGATGGCGGTCGCTGGAAATGGTCGGCGATGGTCAGAGGCTTGGAATCTATGGGTTTGGAGCGGCAGGGCACATCGTTGCCCAGATTGCCAAGTTTCAGAAGAGATCGGTTTTTGCCTTTACCCGCCCTGGCGATAGCGCGGGGCAAGACTTTGCCAAAAGCGTGGGTGTCGACTGGGCCGGTGACAGTGATCAAACTCCACCTGAGATGCTTGATGGCGCGATCATTTACGCGCCTGTCGGGGATTTGGTTCCGCTTGCTCTTCGTGCGGTTCGCAAGGGAGGGCGCGTGGTCTGCGCGGGCATTCACATGTCCGATATTCCCCGTTTTCCGTATCGGATCCTGTGGGAAGAGCGCTCGCTGCGTTCAGTGGCAAACCTGACACGAGCCGATGGCCTGAAATTTTTCTCTGTCCTTCCCGAGATGGACATCACGACGCATACCAGGACGTATGCCCTCAGGGACGCGAACCAGGCGCTCGCTGATTTGCGAAATGGTGAGTTTTCTGGTGCAGCGGTATTGGTTCCGGATTAAGACCTTCCTCCTGGCATTCCGGCCATCCCGCCGCGTCGTGCCGATGAATGCGTCGGTGCAGTCGAGAAACGTCAGTGAATGGTGGGTGGGAACTATCCGGTGAGGCCAGCGGCAAAGGCTCAGAGTGCTTTTCTCTTCCCTTGTTAAGCGCGAATGCCGAGAAACTCAGGAGCGGCGATTGCCGCGATCCAGCGCCGATTGGTCGAACTGTTTGGCCAGCTTGAGTTCTTGCCCCTGGTAATTGGACGCGAATGCTTCGCCGTAAAGCGCGTCGGGTCGTTCTGCCATGCGTTCATAGCGCAGCCATCCGACGGTTTGGCCATGCTCGAGAAGAAACGGCACTTCATGGGAGCGCACTTCAAGGACGCCGCGGCTGCTGCCGGCTTTTTTCGTGCGGGCGTCCCATCCGAAGCCCGGATCGAAGAACCCTGCGTAGTGAACGCGAAATTCGCCGGCCCGCGTATCGTAGGGCAGCATTTCGGCCGCGAAATCAGGCGGCACGGCAATGGCTTCCTTGGTCATGAATATATAAAACTCGTCGGGGTCGAGAATCAGGGAATTCCTGCGGTGAAAGGCGATCGGCTCCCAGAATTCGAAGGGGTCATAGTCGCGGCGCTCCAGATCGATGCGCTTGACGTGTTTCTTAGCCCGCCAGCCGATCAGCCCACCCTCGCTGCCGTTGCCGCGCAGATCGATCGTAAAGGGAAGCATTCCTGTTGTTGCGAGTCCCCCTGACGATGCATCTGCAACCTGGCCTTCAGAGACGAGCTGCTTCCATTCAGCAGAAGTGATCTGTTTTGGAGCCTCACCGCGGGTTCGTTGAAAACGCAATTGGTTCAAGCGCGTGCCGGTCTTGACCACGACGCTGAAGCTGCGTGGGGCGATCTCAAGGTAGAGTTGCCCCCGGTATCCTTCTTCGACCTGATCAAAAAGCGACGCCTCGTCGGCAATCAAGCGTGTCAGGATGTCAAGCCGTCCGGTCGAGCTTTTCGGATTGGCAAACGCCTGAACATCCGCCCTAAGCTTGATCGCTTCGAGCAGGGGCACGACGTATACACGGCCCTTCTCAAGCACCGCGCCCTTGCTCAGGTCGATCGCGAAGCGCTTGAACTCGGCGTCCAATGCGGCCATTTTTTCCAGCACTTTCGTGCCTTTGCCAGGCAAAAAGCTCGCGTCAACCGGGTACGCAAAATGGCCAAGGCGTAAATCGAGACTCGCAGGCTGGATCTGGTCTACCGTAATCGGTGCATGCAGATCCATATCTCGGGGCGCGCTGATTTCGCCGACCGCGATCATCTCGCGTATCTTCTGGCAGGGCAGTATGCCTGTGTACGCCGGCGATCGGGCGCTTGCTTCGGCGGCGGCTGGTACTGCGGGCATCAAGAAAGTCCTGTCAGTTGCGCACGGTCGTCGGCGTTGCAATGCGGGCGCAGTGCGACCGTCGATAAGGTCGCGAGGCGCGCAAAGTTTGCAATTGTAACCCGCGCACCCGCGAAAACCTGCGGCGTCAAAGCGCTTGTGACGGGCGCAAATGGCACGACTGCGATCGATGCCAGGTCTTACGGTGCACCCGCGGAGACTTGCGAATCCGCGGGCGCTGGCTTGGCGCGTCCGGCTCGTAACAACGCAAGTCGTAACCTGTTTTTGGCAAGGAGTTGAAATGCACAATAGTGCATGAGGCCGACCTGCAACGCGACGAGCACGGCAAAAAACGTGATGTGCGAGAACGAGAAAATCAGGCCGCCATAAACCATTCCCGTGGCAAGGCTCGCGAGGGCGCTCAGCACGCGCGAGGAGTTCACGAGCACGAGCAGGGCAAAGAGGATCAGCCCAGCCAGCACGCTCTCTGGCAGCGACACGAACTGGGAAGAAAGCCACATTGCAGCGAAAATGCCATCGGCCGCACAGACCCAAATGGCGCCGATCAGCAGCACATTGGGTGGCAGTTCGGCTAGGACGCCGAATTGATGCGTTGAGAGCTTTGGATCCATGTTCAGGCCGCCACGAGATTGATCTCTCGCGTCAGTGTTTTTCCCTATACGAGCGACGCAGCACCAGAATACTGCCGATTCGTATCCGATCGGCATACAATTTAGCTGCGACGCCCAAAATCGATAACAGTCGCGCCATTTTACGAAGCTGACATAACAGCTCTACAAAGAGGAGACGACAAATGTTGAGAAATGCCTTTGGCATGGTGGTGTCTTTGGCTGCGATTGCGTTGACTGCAGTCGGAGCTGCGGCACACGCCGCAGACCCGATCAAAATCGGCATGGTTGCACCGTCTACGGGACCGGTTGCCGAGTCCGGCAAGTTCCAGACTGAAGGCGCAATGCTCGCAGTCGATGAAATCAACAAGGCTGGCGGGGTACTCGGGCGCCAGCTTCAGCTTGTCATCGAGGATGACCAGAGTACCAACCCCGGAGTCATCCTGGCCTTTAGCAAGGTGGCAGGCGACAAGGACATCGTCGCCTTCCTCGGTCCGATTCGCAGCACCCAGGTGCATGCCATGGCGCCAGATGTGCTGAAGGTCGCAAAGCCGGTCCTGATCGGTGGCACCGATCCGTCCTTGACGCACATGGGAAATCCGTGGCTTTTTCGCTTTCGCCCGAACGACAGCTATTCAGCGCGCGTGATTGCCGACTTCGGCGTCAATACGCTTGGCAAGAAGAAGTGGGCCGTGGTGCATGCGACTGACGCATTTGGCACGGCTGGCATGACTTCGCTCGTCGCCTCCCTCAAGTCGATGGGCGTCGAGCCGGTTCTGGTGCAAGGCTACACCAGCAATTCACAGGATTTCACGCCGGTGGTTCTCGCTGTCAAGCAATCCGGTGCCGACATCCTCGGTACCTATATGACCAATGAGCCCGATCAGGGAATTTTCGCCAAGCAGCTGCAGCAGCTTGGTGTCAAGCCTGCGTGGGTGGGCTCGCCCACGACGGTCACGACGACCGCGCTCAAACTTGCCGGCGCGGCGCTGTACGGATCCTACGCCGTGGTCGATTTCAATCGCGACTCGAGCCCGGCTGCCAAGGAATTCGCGGCCAAGTACGAGGCGGCCTATAAGACCACTCCCGACATCTTCGGCTCGTGGGCCTACGATGCGGTGCACGTGCTTGCGCTTGCAATTGCCAATGGCAAGAGTCTTGAACCCGAGAAAGTGCGTCAAGCCATCCTTGCCGTGCAGGGGTACCAGGGTGCAGAGGGGGTCTACAACTTCGACAAGAACGGTGACGGCCTGCACGGCTATAACATCGTCAAGAACAACGACGGCACCATCGTTTTCGAAAAGCACATCGACTTCAAGGACTAAGCCAAGGCACGATGACCAGGTACCCGTGAGACTCTGAGAATGGGGTTCAATCTGCAGTTGCTTTTCACCGGCATCGGGGTGGGAAGCATCTATGCGCTGGTAGCGCTGGGCTTCGTTCTCATCTATCGGGCAACCAACGTGGTCAATTTCGCCCAGGGCGATTTCGCCATGCTTGGCGCATTCTCGATGGTCGTGCTCGCCATCGATTTCGGCTTGCCCTATTGGCTTAGCATCATCCTTACGCTTGCCGCGCTTGCCGCCTTTGGCGCGATATTCAATCTGGCCGTGTACTACCCCTTGCGCAATCGCAGTTTTCTGCCGGTCATCATCAGTACCATCGGCGCATCGATCCTTCTCGAAAACGGCGTCCTGGCCGCATATGGCCCCCGGCCGCAAAGCCTGCCCACCGTGTTTTCAGGGCAAGGCATCACCATCGGCTCGGTTTTCCTTGACAGCCAGTATCTTCTTATCATCGGCGTGGCCGCGGCCATGGTGGCGTTCCAGTTCCTCCTTTTCGAGCGCACCTTCATCGGCAAGAAACTCCAGGCGGTTTCGCAGGACAAGGAAATGGCTTCGCTGCTTGGCATTTCAGTGGGCACCATGATCATGGTGACGTTCATCTACAGTGCGACGCTTGGCGGTCTTGCCGGCGTGCTGGTTGCGCCAATCCTTTTCGTATCGGTTGGCATGGGTTCGTCAATCGCGCTAAAGGCTTTTGCCGCGAGCATCATCGGCGGCTTTGGCGAGGTCACAGGCGCAATCATTGGTGGACTGATTCTCGGTGTCATCGAGACCTTCGGCGCCGCATACATTTCGGTACCGTACAAGGACGCTTTCGCCTTTCTCGGCCTCTTTATTGTCCTTCTGTTTCGACCCCAGGGCCTTCTTGGTGAGCGCGTTGCGGAGAAGGCATGAGTGCCGATAGCCTGGCCGCAAAGGCGGTGCCGACCGGGCGCGGCAAACGACGCTGGCATCCGGGCGACCTTGGCACCGTGGTCTACGCCATCGTCGCGTCATGCACCGTGCTCGCAGTGCTGTCTGTCCCGCTTCAGGGGTACGCGCTCAATCTGCTCATGCAGGCATCGACGTATGCCATCGCGGTTCTCGGGCTGACGATCGTACTTGGCTATACCGGGCAGATCAATCTGGCCCAAGCCGCATTCTTTGGCCTTGGTGCATATAGCGTGGCCCTGGGCACGACGACGCTATCTCTATCGTTCTGGCTCGCGGCGATTCTTGGCATTGGCATCGCCGCCCTTGCCGGGGCAATCCTTGGCCTGACTTCGCTGCGACTCGGTGGGCATTATCTGGCGATGGTGACTATCAGCTTCCAGATGATCGCAACGCTGATTCTGACCAACTGGATCGCCGTCACGCACGGTCCCGACGGCGTGCCAGGTATTGCAAGACCGACCTTGCTTGGCCTTTCCCTTGCGGAGGGCACGCGCTATCTCGCGTTTTGCATTGGCATCCTCTGTATCGTTGGCTACTGGGTCTACCGGTTAAGAATGATGCGGCTGGGTCGCGCCATGCAGGCCGTGCGCGACAATGAACTCGCAGCCGGCGTAACCGGTGTCAACACCTACCAGACCAAGGTCCTCGCATTCACACTATCTGCTGCGCTCGGTGGGCTTGGCGGCGGTCTTTTTGCGGGCGGATTTACCTATATCAGCCCGGATCAGTTCAGCTTCAGCGAATCCGTGGTGTTTCTCACCATGGCGCTGCTTGGTGGTGCGCGATCACCGTTTGGCACGGCGTTCGGGACGGGTCTTCTCATTCTCCTGCCTGAATGGCTGCGTTTTCTGAAGGTGATCTATCTCGCGGTGTATGGCGCGGCGGTGATCCTGATCATGGTTTTCATGCCCGAAGGTATCTGGGGTTTTGTCAACCGCTTCTGGCAGAAGTTCTATCCGCCACCCTTGCGCGTGCTGGACGGCCTTGCCCCGCTTCCGCTGACGCTGGAGAAGGGCGAACCCGACGGCAGCGTCATCCTTGAGGTGAGCGCCCTGTCCAAGCACTTTGGCGGACTGAAGGCAGTCGATCAGGTTGATCTGAAGATCGCCCACAATACCGTGCACGCACTGATCGGCCCCAACGGCTCGGGAAAGAGCACGCTCCTGAATGTCCTAAGCGGCATCTATCGTTCAAGTGGCGGGCACATCGTGCTTTCCGGGCGCGATATCAGCGCCTTGCCACCCCACCGGCGCGCCGCATCCGGCATGGGACGGACGTTCCAGAACATCCGACTTTTCGGTGCGATGAGCATCCTTGACAACGTCAAGGTCGGCGCCGAGAGACCCGGCAACACCCTCGCTAGTGGCGCCAAGGCCCTCGATAGCCACGCGCTCGCAGCCCTTGAATTCGTGGGTCTTGCAGAACGTGCCGATGAAAGCGTCGGCAGTCTTTCCTACGGGCACCAGCGCCATGTTGAAATCGCGCGCGCACTGGCGGGCAATCCCGCGCTCTTGCTCCTTGATGAACCTGGTGCGGGGCTAAACCACATCGAAAAGGACGCACTGGTGTTGCTGCTGCAACGTCTTAAGGGCCATGGGCTGACGATCCTGATCATCGATCACGACATGAATCTGGTTGAGCAGGTCGCCGACCATATCACCGTACTGAATTTCGGTCGCCGCATTGCCGATGGCAAGCCGATCGATGTCTTGCACGACCCGCAGGTGATTGCGGCGTATCTCGGCGAGGAAGCAGCCCATGGCACTGCTTGAACTTGATGGGGTTTCGGCTTGCTACGGCAAGGTCGAGGCCATCAAGGGCCTCACCCTTCGTGTCGGTGAGGGCGAAATCGTGACCCTCCTGGGTGCCAACGGTGCGGGCAAGAGCACCACGTTGCGGACGGTTTCAGGACTTATCAAGTCCTCTTCAGGCGATATCCGTTTTGGCCAGTCTTCGCTTGCAGATCTTTCGGCCGAAGCCATCGTGCGACTGGGTGTCGCCCATGTGCCCGAAGGACGTCGGGTGTTTCCTGGACTTTCCGTATTCGAGAACATTGCCCTTGGCAGTTCCAACCGCAAGACCACGCGCGCCGAACGCGCGCTCGAAGTACGTCGCATGTTCGAGGTGTTTCCCGAGATCGAACCGTTCGCCAACGCTTTGGGCTGGACCCTTTCCGGAGGCCAGCAGCAGATGGTGGCGATTGCGCGGGGATTGATGGCCCGGCCCCGGCTGCTGTTGCTTGACGAGCCATCGCTCGGCTTGGCGCCGATGGTGGTGCAGCAGGTCTACCGCGTGATCAGCGACATTCGCCGCCAGGGGACCACTGTGTTGCTGGTCGAACAGAATGCCCATATGGCGCTTTCCGTTGCCGATCGGGGCTACGTGCTCGAGACCGGGCGACTCGTGATCGAAGGAAGGCCGGAGGAACTTTGGAGCAACGACGAAGTTCGCCTTGCATACCTTGGCGGCAGAAAGACGTAGGCCAAAAGGTGCTTAGGCACACGGCGCTAAATCGCTGGGTGGAAGCGGAAGAAATGGCCGGCCCTGTCATGTTCTTGGCATCCGGTGCCAGCAGCTTCTGACGGCAACGACGATTTTTGCCGATGCCGGCTGGACCGTGATCGATGGCCGCTACGAGCCGCAGTCGAGGACCTGAGCCGATTCACCTCGAGCGTCAGAAGGCGTCAGGCTGCCGCGACGGCTCTGCCTTGGAAAATGCCTCGAGCGCGCATGCGGCGTCGTTGATGCGTGCAATGGTTGGATATGCGTCAAGGGCGATGCCCATGCGTTTCGCGTTGAATACCTGGGGTACAAGGCAGATGTCAGCAAGCGTAGGATGCTCACCGAAACAGAATGTGCCCGTGCGCGGATCGCTCGCCAGGGTCGCTTCGATGGCATCAAAGCCGAGCTTCACCCAGTGCGCGTACCAGGCCGACTTTGTGTCTTCGGCCGCGTTGACGACGTCCTTCAGATACGAAAGTACGCGCAGATTGTTAAGCGGATGAATCTCGCATGCGATCTGCAAGGCAATCGAGCGCACGTAGGCGCGATCGGCAGCGGCAATAGGTAGAACGCTTGGGTTCGGATGCGTCTCTTCGAGGTAGTCGATGATCGCAAGCGATTGCGTGATCACCGCACCATCGCTTGCAACGAGCGTGGGCGTGAGCGCGGAAGGATTCAGCTTGCGGTACTCGGGGGAAAACTGTTCGCCGCCACCCTTGAGAAGATGAATGCCGATGTATTCGTAGGGCAGCGACTTCATTGCCAGTACGATGCGAACGCGATAGGAGGCTGAGCTTCGAAAGTAGCTGTAAAGCTTGATCATTGAAAGGGCTGGCGGGCTGGCACGCGGTCAACGGCCAAGTATAGAGACCTTGACCTTGCATCGTCCAACCGCGAAAAGGTGTCAGGCTGCCTTCGCCCGGGGCGAACGCCTGTCTTGAAACGAAGGACAGCGTCGTGCCGCCAGCGCGTGGGCGCGGCCATGGACAGCGCGGCTAGAGGCGCGCGGCGCGCCTGCTTGGCCATCGGCTAAGATGAAACAGTTGCGGCAAGCGTGCCTGCGAGCAGCACGACAATCACGGGTCTCCGGCTGATTGTTGGCGACAATGCGCGCGAATCGGCGCGCGCGGATGCGCCTCTCTACTTGCCGCCTGCGGCGCCGCCGGTGGGGCTTGCGCCCGAATTTGTCATGGACGTGTCACCTGAGCCGCCGTTGCCGGGCTTGGCTGACGCCGAGCCGGGGGGCGTCTTGGGTGTGCGCGTTGCGTGGACGGGACTCTTCGTCGAGCCCGTTGCGCCGACGTCGGTCTGGGCGCTGGAGCCGCCCACGCTCTGGCCGTTGGCGCCAATACCGGCCTGCGCGTTGCCGTTGCCAAGATTGCTGGATGCGGAACCTGTGGCCGTAACCCCGGTACTTGCAGCACCGGGGCCGCTGCCTGCGCCTTGCGCCATCGCAACGCCTGACATTGCAACCAAGCTGGCTGCACCAAAACATTTCGCTAGGGTCCTCATGTCGATCTCCTGTGTTATTCGCAATGGTCTGCCACTGTCGCTGGCATGGTCTTCCCCTCGCAACCGCTGTGCCTTCGTTGTTCTTGCCCTGTCGAGCTTTGCCATGGCGCGGTAGCGCGGGTTGGTGCCTGCGAATTGTTCGCAGGTCTGATCTGCGCTGGCACCGGGGCATGCAGGCTACGATCACGGATGGCATTGCGTCAGAACCTGGGTTGCGGATCACCTTGCACACCACCAGCGCATGCGGCTTGCGGACGTGGAATTCCGAAGCGGAGCCAGCGCTGAGACTCGCATTTGCCTGCGCACTCTTGTGCTTACAGGAATGACGGTGTTGGCCTTGCCGCTCGCAGCCGCCGACGCGCCGCCCGTTGCACAGGTCCGTCCGGTCGTCGACGATTATTTCGGCACCAAGGTGACCGATCCCCATCGCTATTTGGAGAACCTGTCGGATCCTGAAATCAGGAGCCGGATGAAAAGCCGAGGCCGCCTTCTCGAGGGGTCGGCATGAGGTTATTTCCGGCCGCGCGGCGCTTCTCGCGCATCAGTGGTCATTTGCCCTCTGGCAGATGGGTGACGCAGGATTCCAGCCGATCGTGAAACCTTAAACGCCAGCGGGCATCAGAGCGTCCAGGTGCGCCATGCCGGTTGCAAAGTGTTGCCAGATACGCGCGCATTTTGTGGCTGATGGCCGGCTATGTCGCAGCCGAACGTGGCACCATCGGGTTTTCTGTCGATTACGGTTGTCTTATGCGCCTTTCTGGATTGCCTCTCGGGCGCGCGATCCTCATCGCGCTGTCGGTGCTGGCTGCCGGCTGCACGTCCACGGAATCGGCTGTCTATCAGAAGGAAGCGTTTGGAACCACTGGCGTATTCTCAAGAGAGTATGCGGCAAACGCGATTGCCACCTGCGAGGCGGCGCGCCGCGCGCTTTTGAGTCAGGGCTATATCGTCGCTGACGTCAAGGCCGACCTGGTCAATGGCCAGAAGAGCTTCCAACCCGCGGCAGATTCGCACGTCGAGGTGGCGTTTCACGTGGTCTGCGTCTCCGATAGTCCCGAGGGCAACAAGTCGACGGTGTTCGTCAATGCACTGCAAGACCGCTATGCGATCAAAAAGACCAGCAGCTCGGCAAGCGTCGGCGTCGGCGCCTTGGGTGCAGTGTCACTGCCTTTTGGCTCGAGCGACGATTCGCTCGTCAAGGTAGCGAGCGAAACCATTCCGGCCGGACCGCTCTACGAGCGCTTTTTCGGGTTGACCGACAAGTATCTGAAGCAGCTGGGCGCTGACTACGGCACGAAAAAGCCCGACCCGTTGCCTGCCGTGAAACCGGCGACGCAAAATCCGGCGGGCGAGAAGAAACGCGAGGATGCGGACGCCTCGTTGCCGGCTCCAGCGAAAACGCCAGGCGATGCCGCTCAGGCTTCGCCGGGCAGCCCAACCCCGAGTGCGCCTTCTGCCGGCGCAGCAGGCGCACCTGCAGCGGTCAAGCCGGATGCGGGCGCCAAGCCGGCAGCGGGAGATGACAATTCGGCCCCTGCGCCTGAGCTTCTCGGACCGGTGACGACGCCTTCGTAATCGTCCCGCCCCTAGGGCGCTTGCGCGCCGGCAGCTGCGAGGATCATGTCGGCAGCTTTTTCGGCGATCATGATGGTTGGCGCATTGGTATTGCCGCCGATTAGCGTGGGCATGATCGAGGCGTCGACGACGCGAAGGTTCTCGATACCGTGAACGCGCAACTCGGCACTGACAACCGCCTCCGCATCGTTGCCCATTTTGCAGGTTCCGACGGGGTGGTAGACGGTGTCGACGCGTTGCCGCAAGAGCGCCCGGATGGATGCATCGTCGCTGACGCCCTGCGTATACAGGTCACGCTGCACCAGCGCTTGCAGCGAGGGTGCAGCGAGAAGGCGCCGCGTCGCCTTGAAAGCGTCAATCATGGCGAGCACGTCTTCTTCCTCGCCCAGAAAATTCGGATCAATCGTTGGTGCAAGGCCGGGATCCGGCCCGGACAGCGTCACCGTGCCGCGGCTTTTGGGACGCAAAAGACACACGTGGCAGGAAAAGCCTGCTCCGGCGTGAAGTCGACGGGCATGGTCATCCACCACCGAAATGCAGAAATGCAGCTGGAAGTCGGGTCTTTGCGACTGGCTCGAGCGCTTGATGAAGCCGCCGCCTTCCGCGAAGTTGGTGCAGAGCATGCCGCGCCGCGTGCGCTGGTACTGGCGCAGGCTTCTTGCCAGACCCCACAGCCCTGGCAGCGACAGTCCGAAAAGGCCAGGATGGGAAGCGCGATAGGCAAAGATGAAGTCGGGATGATCCTGCAGATTCCTGCCCACGCCCTCGAGTTCAGCGACCGGGGCAATGCCGTGCCGGTTCAATTCTCTCCGCGCGCCGATGCCTGAGAGCAAGAGCAGCTTGGGTGAGCCAAATGCGCCGGCACAGACGATGACCTCCTTTCGCGCGAACACCTGGCACAGCTTTCCTTCGCGCCGAACTTCGATGCCGATGGCACGCTTGCCCGCAAACAGGATGCGCAGGACGTCGGTCTTGATGGCGACCTCAAGGTTGGGGCGCTTGCCGATATGCGCGCGAAGATAGGCGCGCGATGCGCTCCAGCGTTCGCCGTCTTTTTGCGTCACCTGATAGATGCCGATGCCCTCTTGCGTCGTGCCGTTGAAGTCAGGGTTGATGGCGAATCCGCTTTCGCGCGCGGCGTTGAGAAAGACCTCGTGCATGGCATTGTCGGTACGCAACCTGGCGACGTTAAGCGGGCCGCTTGTGCCGTGCAGCGGGCCGTTGAAGTCCTGGTTGTTCTCGGACTTGATGAAATACGGCAGGACGTCCTGCCAGGCCCAGCCCGGGTTGCCAAGCGAGGCCCAATCGTCGTAGTCGGCGGGATGGCCGCGCACGTAGACCATCGCGTTAATCGAGCTCGAGCCGCCAAGCACCCGCCCGCGCGGCTGAAAGCCGCGACGCCCGTTCAAGCCCTTTTGCGGGGCGGTCGTGTAGGCCCAGTTATTCAGCGCGCGCGGAAGCATCGCGACAATGCCAAAGGGCGTGTCGACGATCCATTGCCGATCGCTAGGCCCGCTCTCAAACAGCCCGACCCGGTGTTTGCCGTCCTCGGAAAGACGCGAGGCGAGCACTGAGCCAGCCGATCCCGCGCCAACGATAACGAAATCGAGGGTCTCGTTCATGTCTCCAACCTTTGGTATGGGGGCCCCAATCAGGCCTTTTTCAATGCTAGCGGGTGTTCAGTCAGGACTGGACGGGGTCAATGTAGCGCTTGCGGTAGCGCCAGCGCCTCGTGTGCTTGCGCAATCTGCGTGGCTGCGCTCGACGCGTCGGATTTGGTCGTTTGCATATAACTAATTAGAATAAAGAAATCATTTTTAGTACTTTTACAGAATATGCCGCAGTGCGTATTCTTTGCGCACGTTCATTTGTATCGGCATGCATGTATCTCTATGACGAAATCGATCGCGCCATCGTTTCTGACCGGGTCGCGCAATTCAAGGATCAGCTCGCACGCTTTCTCAAGGGCGACCTGAGCGAGGACGAATTTCGTCCGTTACGCTTGCAAAACGGCCTTTACCTGCAGCGCCATGCGCCGATGCTGCGCGTGGCCATCCCCTACGGCATGCTCAGGGCGAACCAGCTGCGCAAGCTGGCCGAAATTGCCCGGCGCTTCGATCGCGGCTACGCCCACTTTACGACACGCCAGAACATTCAGTTCAACTGGCCAAAGCTTGAGGATTGCGGCGACATCCTGGCCGAACTTGCCAAGGTCGAGATGCACGCGATCCAGACCAGTGGCAATTGCATCCGCAACACCACAACCGACCATTTCGCCGGGGTCGCGGCCGACGAGGTGGCAGATCCGCGGCCGACGTGCGAGCTGATCCGGCAATGGTCGACCTTTCACCCGGAATTCGCCTATCTGCCGCGCAAGTTCAAGATCGCGGTGAACGGTGCCTTGAACGACCGCGCAGCGGTGCTTGCGCATGACATCGGTGTACTGCTGACCCGCAATGAGCAAGGTGAGCCGTGCTACTCGATCTACGCCGGTGGCGGTCTTGGGCGCACTCCGGTCATCGGCCACCTTATCCGCGAGCGCCTGCCGCGCGCCGAACTGCTCAATTATCTGAGCGCGATCCTGCGTGTCTACAACCGCTTTGGCCGTCGCGACAACCTGTACAAGGCACGCATCAAGATCCTCGTTCGCGATCTCACGCCCGACGTGTTTGCAAGGCACGTTGAAGACGAGTGGTCGCACCTCGCAGGCGGTCCCGGCAGCGTTCCAGACGCCGAATTTGCAAGGCTCGCGTCGTTTTTCGAGGATCCGCCCTATGCCGAGTGCGCAAACGAGGAGAGCCTGCTCGCCCGCCAGGCGGCGACATCCAAGCCTTTTTCGAACTGGCTCAAGCGCAATGTCACGGCGCATCGTGTGCGCGGCTACGCCGCGGTCACGCTGTCGCTAAAGAAGACGGGCTCGCCCCCGGGTGACGCGAGCGCCGATCAGCTCGATGCAATTGCAGCGCTAAGCGAGGCCTTCAGCTTTGGCGAAGCACGGGTTTCTCACGAGCAGAATCTGATTCTTGCCGATGTCAGGCAAGACGCCTTGTTCGCGCTTTTCGAGGCGCTGCGCCCGCTTGGCCTTGCCACACCGAACATCGGCCTTGTGACCGATATCGTCTGTTGCCCAGGCGGGGACTTCTGCGCGCTGGCGAATGCCAAATCGATCCCGGTCGCAGAGGCGATCCAAAGACGCATCGACGAGCGCATCGACGCCATCGATTTCATGCACGACATCGGCGATATCGATGTCAATATCTCGGGCTGCATCAACGCCTGCGGTCATCATCACATCGGTCATATCGGCATCCTTGGCGTCGACAAGAATGGCGAAGAGTGGTATCAGGTGACCATTGGTGGCTCGCAAGGAAACGCGGCATCGATTGGCAAGATCATCGGGCCGTCGTTTGCTCGTGCGCAGATGCCTGATGTCATCGAACGTCTCTTGCAGGTCTATGTGCGTGAGCGCCATGGCGACGAGCGCTTCATCGACACCGTCCACAGGGTCGGAATTGAACCCTTCAAGAATCATGTCTACAAAGAGCCCGAACATGCCTGAAATCGTGCTTGCACGTTACGGCGAGCCAGCGCGCATCGAAAAGCGTGAAGCGGTGGTCATTGCAGACCTGGAATCGATCGGCGCGATTCCCACCACGACGGAAATCGTCGTTCCGCTCGCGCTTTGGCTCGATGGTGCGACGCAAGGCGCGCTCAAGGGGCGCAAGGTCGTGGTCCTGTTGAAGTCAAGCGACGACCCGCTGCGCCTTGCCGGCCAGCTTGCCGCAGTCGCGGCAGTCGCCATTGAATTTCCGGTATTTAGCGATGGTCGCGGCTACAGCATCGCTGCCCTGTTGCGTGAGCGCCTGCGTTATGGTGGCCAGATCCGGGCGGTGGGCGATGTGTTGCGCGATCAAGCGTTTTACATGCAGCGTTGCGGCTTCGATGCCTTCGTGCCGCGTCCTGATCGCTCGATCGATGAATTCATCAAGGGATTTGGCGACTTTCGCGAAACCTATCAGGCAAGCGCGGTGCTCGAGCCCCTTTTTCGCCGGCGCGAGGAAGCGCTCCTCGCGCTTGCCGGCCGGGCGTGAGCATGGCGCCAAGAGCCGACCTCGAAAGAGACTTGCACGATACCCTGTCGAGGATCGAGCAAGCGCATGCAAAGCCGCTGCTCAGCACGAGTTTCGGTGCCGAGGACATGGTTCTGACCGACGCCATCGCGAGGAGCCATCGCAAAATTTCGATTGCCACCATCGACACGGGGCGACTGCCTGACGAAACCTACCAGTTATGGCAAAGCGTGACCGAGCACTATGGCGTCAGGATCGAAGCCTTCTTTCCCGCCGCTCCTGCAGTCGAGTCTTATGTCAGAATCAATGGCATCAACGCGTTTTATGAAAGCGTTGCGCAGCGGCGCGAATGCTGCCACATCCGCAAGGTCGAGCCCCTTGGCCGCATGCTTGCCGGACACGGCGCCTGGATTACGGGTCTAAGGCGTGCCCAGTCGGCAGCCCGCAGCACCCTAAGCGCCGAGGAGTTCGATGCGGCAAACAAAGTCGTCAAGTTCAACCCGCTCATCGAATGGTCCGATGAGGACGTCTGGGAGTACCTGGGCGAAAAGCGGGTTCCGACGCACGCGCTGCACGCCCGCGGATACCCGAGCATCGGCTGCGCGCCGTGCACGCGCGCGGTCGCTGCAGGCGAGGATCTGCGCGCTGGCCGCTGGTGGTGGGAAAATGAGACTCAGAAGGAATGTGGCCTGCATGTTGCAGCAGGACCCATCGCATGAGGGACGACATGGTCATTGATGGGAGCGAGCATTTGCGCGTTAAGGACGCACATCTCGACTGGCTGGAATCCGAGGCGATTCACCTCATGCGCGAGGTGGCGGCGGAGTGTCGCCATCCGGCGCTGCTGTTTTCCGGCGGCAAGGATTCGATTGTCATGCTGCGCCTGGCCGAGAAGGCCTTTCGGCCGGGACGGTTCCCGTTTCCGCTGCTGCACATCGATACCGGCCACAATTTCCCCGAAGTCGTCGCCTTTCGCGATCGCCGTGCGGCCGAACTCGGCGAGGAATTGATCGTGCGCTCGCTTGACGATGCCATTGCCAGCGGACGGATTCGCCTGCGTCATGAACGCGAAAGTCGCAACCGCTACCAGAGCATTGTTCTTCTCGATGCGATCGCGGAATTCAAGTTTGATGCGTGCTTTGGCGGCGCCCGCCGTGACGAGGAAAAGGCACGCGCCAAGGAGCGCATGCTGTCGCTGCGCGACGAGTTTGGCGAGTGGGACCCCAAAAACCAGCGACCGGAACTGTGGAATCTGTTTAACACCCGCATCCATAGCGGTGAGCACTGGCGCGTATTTCCGATCTCCAACTGGACAGAACTCGATGTCTGGCAATACATCGCCCGCGAGAAGCTGGCCGTGCCCTCGATCTACTTTGCCCACCAGCGCGCGGTGATCGAGCGTGATGGCGGCATTTTGCCCGTGTCGCTTTTGCTCCAGCCGCGTGCGGGCGAGATTGTGCGCGAGCTCGGCGTGCGTTTTCGAACCGTGGGCGACATGACCTGCACGGCGCCGGTGCGATCGAGCGCCTCGACGCTTGAGGAGATCATTGCCGAGACTGCGGCAAGCCGCATTACCGAACGCGGCGCAACGCGCCTTGACGACCAGACGTCCGAAGCGTCGATGGAGTTGCGCAAGAAGGAAGGATACTTCTGATGGATCGAGGCCTTCTTCGCGTGTCGACGGCGGGCAGCGTCGATGACGGCAAGAGCACGCTGCTTGGGCGCTTGCTCTATGACTCCAAGTCACTTTTCGACGACCAGCTGGCAACGCTTGCGCGCGCCAGCGCGACCCGGGCACGACGCTCGGGCGCCGACGCGGGCGATGGCCCGCTGGATCTCGCACTGATCACCGACGGCCTTATCGCCGAGCGGGAGCAGGGCATCACCATCGATGTCGCCTATCGCTATTTCTCGACACCAACGCGCAAGTACATCCTCGCTGACACCCCCGGGCACGAACAGTACACGCGCAACATGGTCACCGGCGCATCGACGGCCGATCTTGCCATCATCCTGCTTGACGCCTCCAAGGGTGTCTTGCCGCAATCCAAGCGCCATGCGGCGATCGCCTCGCTTTTGGGTATCCGTCATGTCGTGGTTGCGATCAACAAGATGGACCTGGTCGATTATTCCGAGGCTGCGTTCGTTGCCTTGCGCGAACAATTTGGCGGCCTCATCGCCCGCCTTGGCATCGATTCGGTCCACTACGTGCCGCTCTCGGCGTTGCATGGCGACATGGTCATCGAGCGCAAGGAGGCGATGCCGTGGTATCACGGACCCACGCTGATGGAGGTGCTCGAACACGCCAGCGTTGTACCTGTTAAAGGCAGGCCGCTGCGATTGCCGATCCAGCTGGTCAGCCGTCCCGGCCTGGATGCGGGTTTCGTGCGCGGTTACATGGGCCGCATCGAATCGGGCACGCTGCGCGTGGGCGATGCCATCGTCGTCGAGCCCTCACGGCAGACGACACGCGTCGCCCAGCTGTATCGCGGCGCACAAGCGGTCACGGAAGCGAGCGCCCCGGAATCGGTGACCGTGGTGCTCGTCGATGAGATCGACGTGTCGCGCGGCAACCTTTTCACCCACGAAGCCTTGCCAACGCAGATGTCGCGCGAGTTTTCTGCGCTGCTTTGCTGGATGGATCAGCAACCCCTGGATCCGGCGCGCCGCTACCTCGTCAAGCATACGACGCGCACAACGCGCGCGACGTTTCCGGTGATCGATTATCGCCTCGATATCGCATCGCTTTCGCCGTCGGACGCGAGCGGATCGCTGCAGATGAACGATATCGGCCGCGTCTTCTTGAAAACCCGCGATGCCTTGTCCGCGGACGACTTCATCGACAATCGTGCAACCGGTGCCTTCATCGTCATCGATGAAGTCACCAATCACACGGTCGCGGCGGGGATGATCGGGCCATCACCGATGGATCGCGTCCATGGCTAGGATTTATCTCGTCGGCGCAGGGCCTGGCGACCCCGAACTCCTGACACGCAAGGCATTTCGCCTCTTGGGCGAGGCAGATATCGTGTTTCATGATGCCTTGATCGATCTTCGCGTGCTGGCGCTGATCAAGGGCAGGAGCGTTGCCGTTGGCAAGCGCTGCGGTGCGCACTCGAGCGCGCAAAGCTTCATCAACAAGCGGCTGATCGATGCCGCGGCCCGTTATCCCTGCGTTGTCCGCCTAAAAGGCGGTGACCCGATGCTTTTCGGTCGCGCCCAGGAAGAGATTGACGCACTCGTGCGAGCAGGACTTGAAGTCGAGATCGTGCCTGGCATCTCCGCGGCGTTCGCCGCGGCCGCCGATCTGGGTATTTCGCTGACGCGCCGCGCGCTTAGCCGCTCGGTGGTGTTCGTCACGCCGCGCGTTGCAACGGACGAGAACCCGTCTGACTATGTCAGGAGCATCCTCGCTGCAGATACTGCCGTGGTCTATATGGCCGGGCACGAGACGCAAAAGGTGGCCTTGGCCTTGATCGAGGCCGGCCGGGACAGGAATTGGCCGGTCGCTGTCGTGTCGGGCGCATCAAGCCCTGAAAACACCGTGATCCCAAGCACGCTTGAGCGCCTGTCGAGAGGGCTTGACAGGCCTGTTGGGGATTTGCCCACGCTGCTTTGCATGGGCGATGTTTTTGCCGACGTCAGCCGCGTTCAGTCTGAGCCTGCCGCTGGCGAAGTCATGCCCGATGTCGTCGCGATTGCAGCCAATCGCACCTCCTGATTACGCCCACCCTTGTTGCATCGTCGCAGAAAAGCACGTCTGGTCGGCCCGCTGCGCATAGTCGTTCGCGGCGCTGCCGTCATGCTCGCCTTGTGCATTGGCCAAGCGGCATTTGCGGTGTCGCTTCTGAACGTCTCCTACGATCCGACGCGCGAATTCTATCGCGACTACAACCAGGCGTTTGTCGACTACTACAAGAAGACCCACCCCGATACGATCGCGATCAACATGTCTCACGGCGGCTCCGGGCAGCAGGCGCGCGCTGTCATCGATGGACTCGAAGCCGATGTCGTGACCCTCGCGCTGCAGTCCGACATCGACGCCATCGCAGCGCAGGGCCTGACTGATCGCAACTGGCGCGAACGCCTGCCCAACCATTCTGCACCGTACACGTCGACGATCATTTTTCTGGTCAGGCACGGCAACCCGAAAAATATCAGGGGCTGGGACGATCTTGTCAAAAGCAACGTATCGGTGGTCGTTGCCAATCCGAAGACATCGGGAGGCGCACGCTGGGCCTATCTGGCAGCCTATGGTCACGCGCTCTCAAGCGCTCACGATGATGCCCGGGCAAAGGATTTTGTTGCCAGGCTCTACGCAAATGTGCCGGTGCTCGATGCCGGGGCGCGCGGCGCGACCGTGACGTTTGCAAGACGCGGCATTGGCGATGTCCTTCTCACCTGGGAGAACGAAGCGCAACTCGCCCGCGACGAATTTGGCAAAGACCAGTTCGATATCGTCTATCCGGCTGACAGCATCCTGGCCGAGCCGGTGGTCGCTGCCGTCGATGCCGTGACGGCGCGCCACGGTACGCAAAAGCTGGCTGAGGCTTATCTCAACTACCTCTATAGCGAGACCGCGCAGGAACTTGCCGCCAAACATTATTATCGGCCGTCGGATGCGAATGTCGCCAAGCGCCACGCTGACGCCTTCCCTGCGATCAAGCTGTTCACCATCGATGCCGTCTTTGGCGGCTGGTCGGCGGCGCAGAAGCGGCACTTTGCCGACGGTGGCGTGTTCGACGAGATTTCTGCGCGCAAGAAGTCATGAATCCCGCCATTGCAATTCCTGGGCTTAGAAGGAATGTCCTGCCGGGATTTTCGTTAACGCTCGGCTTCGTCATGGTGTATCTGAGCCTGATCGTGTTCTTGCCGCTCGCCGCGACATTGGTGCGCAGCCTCGAGCTTTCACCTGCCCAGTTTTATGCCGCCGTGACCTCGCCGCGTGTACTCGCGTCATTGCGCCTGTCGTTTGGCGCCTCCTTGATCGCGGCGCTATTGAATAGCGTCTTCGGACTCCTCGTTGCCTGGGTGCTGACACGCTATCGCTATCCGGGTCTGAAGATCGTCGATGCGTTAATCGACTTGCCTTTTGCACTGCCAACAGCCGTCGCAGGCATTGCGCTCGCGACGGTCTACGCCCAGAACGGCTGGCTTGGAGCGCCGCTTTCCCTGCTTGGCATCAAACTCGCGTTCGACCGCGCAGGGGTCGTCGTCGCACTGGTCTTTATCGGACTGCCCTTCGTTGTGCGCACGGTGCAGCCGGTCCTGGTCGAGGCCGAGCGCGAACTGGAAGAGGCGGCCCGGCTATTGGGTGCGACGGCGCCGCAAATCTTCTGGCGCGTGATCCTGCCCACTGTGGCACCTGCGCTGATGACCGGATTCACGCTGGCATTTGCGCGTGCGCTGGGCGAGTACGGCTCGGTCATTTTCATCGCGGGCAACATTCCCATGGTCTCTGAAATTACGCCGCTCGTGATTATCACCAAGCTCGAGCAGTACGACTATGCCGGGGCCACGGCGATCGCGCTGGTCATGCTGGTGGCATCGTTCGCGCTGTTGCTTCCGATCAATTTGTTGCAGGCGTGGATGCGGCGCATGAGCGCGCAGGATCGGCGAGTCTGATGGCAAGCGCAGCCTTGAACCCCGCATCGCCGCTGCCAAAGCGGCGAGGCCTGCACTTCGATGC
>Ga0116229_10004145_pt1 | contig 23785 bp, 15 predicted proteins | sample S1TSphgellanicum_3_FD_87313 | JGI IMG/M metagenome (GOLD analysis project Ga0116229, IMG submission 87313) | Host-associated microbial communities from peat moss isolated from Minnesota, USA - S1T2_Fc - Sphagnum magellanicum MG | ecosystem: Host-associated > Plants > Peat moss > Unclassified...
AAAAAAAAAAAGTTTGAAACTTCACTTGAACTTTCCGATCACATGAAATTACATTCTCCAATTCGCTCAAATCCGTTTTGCCCGTCGATCGACACGTTTTCAAACGTCGAAATGATGAGAAGCCAGACACATCCGTTTGCAGATCAAGTGAAATTTCCGATCAGTGTAAATGCACAGTGTGAATCACTGGAGGACAAATTCGTCGATGACGACACCGTACACAAATGAATAAATGCCTCCTCAAAACCAGGTGGCACCTTAATTAAGCTTACAAGAGGCCTCTCACACCCACCTACACCTAAGGAATAACTACATTACATCCACCCTAATACAAGTTTGAAACTTTCTCAACACAAATGAAGCACACAGAAGCACTATGAGAAAGAAATTCCTGGTGTCTCTGGAGGGCAGCGTACACGAATTAACAATGACACCTGACAAGCCTCAGTTGGCCTAATATTTATTAATTATAAAATTGTAAACCATTGCAATTATGCAATCACAAGTGATTGCTGTAAGATCTACATTATATGACTTTCGATCCAGTTGTTGTGATCAGAGCCTATCGTGGGCCGCTCTTATCGGAGTAGCCCAATCGTAAAAGTAGCCCATTTAAGACATCTTCCATTAAGTTTATCAACTTTCCATGTATTGTTTTCCAACATGTGCTCACAATCACCTCATAACTAATAGTCTCATAGCTAATGGTCAAGCACTACTCAAATGGAGGAGTTAGGAGAGTTGTGAATCAAACTTTGAATTATCACAAAAGGACATTGTCTTTTTTTTTTCTCGTCTCAACGTGTTCCCCAAAGTTCTTAAGTTTGATTAACTAGGGTAAACATGCCCTCCCCACTGAACATCACCCCATGATCAAACACCCCTCTTGTGCATACCGGTGCCATTGTATGGTCCTAGTCCTTTTGTGCAAGTGTTTAAATACAACCCTATGATCAAACGCCCGGTCTTGAAAAAATGTGTTCAGGTTTTATATATAATTCCAAATGATCTTTTTCTTTGGTGTGGTTATGGGCATGGGAAAAAGAAATAATTAAAAAGAGGCACAATGTTATATGTAGTCATGTTTGGTTATGGGAGAGGACCATGTCACATTGGATATGTAACCATGTTTGGTTATGGCAAAAGACCAAGATAAAAAAAATGCAAATAAAAAAGAGACTGTTTGGTTATGGGGTTTAGGCTCCCATTAAAGGTCATGAAACTGTTTTGAATATGTGCTCTCTACAAGCTAAAGTAGAAAAATAGTTCCAACTTTGCTTTAAATTTATATGTCCTAATGCTATAATGTTAAAATATTCAAATTTGTCAATGATAGTAAAACATATAGAGAATGATAGTCTAAGTCAAAAAGTTTACTTGCAAAAAATAGGTTTCAAAAAAAAGTAGAGCAAGTATGAGAGCAAAAACTAGGTTCAAAAGCATATGTACAAAACATGAAAATAGAGCATGTAGAAGAAAAATCAACATTAGACACACAAGTTGAAATTGTAGATGACATTTATAATCAAAGGTTCCAAAAATATCTAAATTACAGATGGATCCAAAAATCCATAATTCAAAATGTTCCATTGAAGAGCTTTAAGAGTGTTAGGGATCAGTTGACTCATATTAATCACCCCCATTACATGCATAGTAATAAAAGATGTTGATTTAAATTGGGATGATTTTGTATAATTTTATAAGTTATTATATTTTACTATAGTAATCCATGAATAGACTCAAGGAAACAAATTAGATTTATTACACTTTTTGGATTTTTGGGTTGTTTACATGGAAGAAAAAGACATGCCTTTGGTGAGGCCAAAACACATTTCACCAAGTTGTTGGAGGCTAGGACCAAGAAAAGAAAAACAATATTGAATTGCACAATCCCTTGTAGATGGAGTAGCATGATGTAAGGGAGATACTTAGGCATGTCGATAGAACATGAATATTATATAAAATCATAGCAAGTCCCTTTGGAATTGTCAAAACATAGTAAGTTAATACAAGTTAAACTTATTGTGTTGATATGATAGATAGATTGTCATAACTACATAACAATATGACACAAAAGTAGTTACAATTACTTCTTGGAATTGCCAGAAGGCATGTCGATACAAAGGTAAGGTTGCCACATGAGACTTTGAAAGGGGATTATTTTGAACAATGATAGTGGTGTTTTTGAGTGAAAAGACTATTATGTGAAATCAGCTTGGCATGTATGTTTTCTGATTTTTTGAAGTTTCAATATTTTCCCAATTGTTGTTAATAGTTTCAATTCAATAATGGCATAATGGTAAATGTAGTTCTTCAACATTTATAAGGAATTTTATAGTAGTAATTCAGATGTTTTAATTAATATTTTATTTGGTATTTATATTAATAAAGTATCACAAGAATCCAAAATGGTACAAAAATGTATCGTTAACATTTGGTGACCATGCTAGGGATTCAATTCAAATTGTTGTTGGAGAAACTGAAGAAGAAGGTTATGTAATCCTTCCTTGTGTAAATAAATTAATGGAAGATGAAAAAAGAAAAGTTGAAGTAGACAAGTAGCCCAAGGTGATGGCCTTAAATCTCAACCCCTTCCATTTAAAAGATTTTTCTACTTGAACAGTTGTTTTTTTTTACTTCTTCACAATTCTGCCTTCTCCATTCTCTTAGTCTATTTTGTTCTTTCATTTTTCTACTTTTATCTGTCATAGATTCCTAAATTTTTTGCTCTCTTACTATTGACAAGTTCTTTTTTTTCCCCTCAATTTTTTTTATATGGATCGGAAATCATCATTGTGTGGACCATAATTTTTTTGACTCAATTTTTTCTTGACAATACTTCTCATTTCCTTTCAATCTCATTGTATATTTAGATCCTAAAAATCTAGATGTCCATAACAAATCACATGGTATCCATTTCTTTACCAAAACATTAATATTTGATTTTGTAAAAAAAAATTTTTATCATGAAATTTAATAATGTGATAGGTTGTAACTTTTTAAATTGAAATTAACATCAATAAACACACAATTACTGGTAACCATCTTCAATACTTTGTTAGTTATGTAGTATCAATTATTAATGTTTGTAATTGTATACACCACACTTCCATTCCCCCATGTAGTTTTTTTATTATCAATTCTTGATCATTCTCAGGCAATGTTTTAAATTTTTCAACAAATGTTTGCCGTTTATCACAATATGTCCTGAGTATTGAAAGTGGAATGACAGGCCTACAATAATGAAGAGATGTGAAAAAAATTGGGTATTCCAAACCTTAGAATGCAAAAGGTTATGGCACATTTTCGTTTTTGGGTTAAAAAAAAAACAATATAGTGGAATAACACAACATACAATGCATGATTTGAGGTGCATCACATGTCACTTTTCCATTGTCATTCACATAGAAAAATGACCAACATAAATTATTCCTATTATGTGACCTCCACATTTTCCTTTGAAAATGTACTAGTTTTATTTTTTCATTTTCTTTTCATCAAAAAATTTTACTTTCTTTAGTTTGCAAATTTGGGTCCTTTTTAGTTTCTTCTATTACTTCATCTTCACATTCAACCTCATTTAGAAATCTTTCACAATCTTCATATTAGATTAATGTGTTTTCAATTCCACCAAATCCTTCCATTTATTCAACATGCCAAAGGTAGAAATATTCAAGCAAACACAATGATTTACAAACAAAGATCTTGGTCTAAGGTTTAAGGTGAAATATGAAATGTGCTATTGCCCCAAAAAACTTAATGTCAACATTTACAATATTTACAAGCAAGAATCCATCTCCCTCTCTATCACAAGACAAAGAGATGTGCAAAAAATTATTCTAATGTAATAAATGTTTTGTACAAAAATCTACACAAACCAACATAAAAAAATCAAAGATGGAATTAAATAAAATCAAATAACAACAAAAACAACTGAAAATATAAAAATAACAATATACAAACTTGACAAAAAAAACATAAAACAATGAAAATATCAAATTTACCGCACAAAAAAATGTTTTTAATTATCACCAAGAAAAGCTTCAAATTTAAAAAGTGCAAAAAAAAAAAGAATTAAAAATTTGAATAACATGAAAGGAAGGTGTAGTAATAGCAACAACAAAAACAAAAAGTAACAACACAAAGAGAAACACAACAATAACAAAAAGGAACAAATATTTACACAATATTACATAACAAGAGTGTGAAGGCAAGTAGTAGCAATAGGAAAATAAGTAACAACACAAAAGCAAACAACATTAATGGAAATTAAGAAATAATGACATGAAGGTAAGTAACAATAGCTCGAAGGCAAGAAACAATTGTGGCATGAAAATAAGAAATAATAATCAAAAGCGAAGAGCAACAACCGAAGGCAAGAAACAATAACGCAAAGACAAGAAACAACAACACAATAGCAAAAAGTAATAATATGAAAGTAAGAAGCAGTGTCAAGGCAAGAAGTAGAGCAAAGATAAAGAGACCAAAAACACAACAACAAAACAAACAATGACACCAATAACAACAAAAAAAGATAAAAAAAGGATGGGGCCCAATTGTGAACTTAACCCTTTTATAGAAAAGCAACACTATTCATAAAGTTTGAATGACAGACACCTCAAACCTTCAAACATTTTTTTTCCAAACCTAATGTTTAATTAATTAAATTTTTTTTTTTTCATTGGCTTGATATTGAAATCTAGGAAAGGAGTTCATATCTTGCTTAGATAGAATCTATGTGATATTCAAATTGAACTCCATTTATTGCACGACCGAATCTCAAAGTTATGAGATCTAATAATCAAGATATCATCTCAAATATCATGATTTGTGATATTCAACAAACATCAAAAGTGATATCGAATGTGATATTCGAATTTGATATCCAGATTTTGTTGGATATCTGCCCAACACTTGTGTACACCATACAATGAGTACCTTGGGAGCTTTTACACTAATTATATTATTTGTGAAAATGTTGAAATTTTTGAGATTTTTTTTTTTTTTTCCAAAGGACAAAGTTTTGTGAAGCAAAAGAGAAAATCTTTTGAAATTTTAAAGAACATTTTACATTTTGATATGGAATCTTCAAATTTCATTTAATTATTTCAGGGAAATGTGTTGAAGCTGCCCCTGTAGAATGGTATTGATGTTAGAGGGTTGGTCTTAAAAAGTGGGATGGTTTTTGCATCTTACACATTGTCACAAGGTAGAGATGAATTTCCAGTTTCTCCTCTTGTGATCAATTTCTGTTCTCAAGAAGATCAGAAACACTTGGAACTTGCTACCTTTGGCTTTTCTCCTTGCTTTCATGCCTAGGCTGGTTAGGCACTAATTAATTATATTTTGGATTTGCCAAAAATTCTGAAAAAATATTTACCTGCCATGCTGAAAATCTCAAAGAAACTCTAAAGCACATTATCTTCATTATTTAATTAATTATATTTTGGATTTGCCAAAAATTCTGAAAAATATTTACCTGCCATGCTGAAAATCTCAAAGAAACTCTAAAGCACATTATCTTCATTATTTAGTATAGTTACTAATGATCAAATAGAATTATTTTTACAGCCAAAAGTAAATGATATTTAAAAATAAATAAATTAGGTACCTTGATGCCAAGTCAGCCCACATACTACAACATTATAGCCCTAGGTTATTCCCTAGGTTGTTCCCTATGATGGATAGAGGCCCAAATAAAGCCCACTCCATAAAGACCATTGTTGGTTAATTGTTCCTTATGTTATTTCATATTGTTATTCTTGGGAACATGTTGAGAACACTTTGAGAACCCATTGAGAACTGAAGGGAACATCATGAGAACCTTTTGGGAATTTAGCGAGAACACTTTGAGAACACCAAAATTCAAAAAAATTAAGATTGTTTTGAAATCAACTTTTGAATCACCCCCAAACCCAACCCAAACTGAAAATTGGAGTTTGGTCAAGAAAAATTGAGTTGGCCCTAGAATCAATGAGTTTTCCATTTGAAAAAAAACTCTAAACCCAGGCCCAACGGTTCTTCTTGGGAAAAACCTAGAATTGGGCCAACACTGCTTAGGCACCCTTTACACTAGGAGTCAGGGCATAAAAAACTTGAGGCCAACTTTGAGCATTTTGGGCTTGTTGTTTGGCCCCAAGATACTGCTAATAAACGTCAAAACATTGACATTGGGATATTAATAAATTCTGGAATATTGGCCCCGAGGGTTGCAAATTGGCTTCCCAAATTAGATGGTACCTAGTTAGGGCAAGAAGGTAATAAGTACAACAAAAACATGCCATTAGATGCATAACCTTAGCACAATGAGATGGGCTGCTTGTCTTCTTTGTTGCTTAGGCAGTGTTGCGAAGGCTTAACTTGTTTATTTACAAGGAATGACTTAGATGAGATGGGCTGCTTGTTGGCTTTATTGCTTAGCAATGTTGTGAAGGCTTCACTTGTTTGTTTACAAGGCATGACTTAGGTGCCAGATGCCTTGCTTTTGGTGCCAGAGTATTGCACCAGCACCCACCAGTGATGCACCATGCAGCATGAATGCTTCCTGGACAAGAAACACTTTTTCCATAGCCAACCATGGCGGGTGGTTAGCAATGTACTAAACCATCAACATGCATCTACCTACCTAGTAGCCACGACATGCCTTCTACAATTAACATTAAGTAATTAGCTCAGTAGTGTGAGGAGGAAATAGGAGGATTGTTACTGAGTTGAACTCACCGATACCAGAGATAACCTATTATTCATTTACCCAAAGGAATCATACAAAGAATGTTACAAAATTGTAAAAGACTTTCTGACCCTTTCAGCACCTGAGTTAGGAAGGTACATCAAGACTTACAAATAATGTACTTGCAAGGGTGCACAAAGAAGGGAAGTTTTTCCAAAAGACAATAGCAAGTGCAAAATTCCTGATCATGCATGCATCCTTGGTCTCATTTGGTCATCACTCTCAAAGACTTGCTCCATAGCCAAAGTAGCCAAACAAAAGTAGGTCTCTGTGGATATCTCATTACACAATTTGTGAAGAAATGCAGTACACTGCAGTTGTCATGGTATTGGGGGTAATACACAATCTCTTAAAGCCTCTCACAAACAAGCACAACATCATCTTCAAGTAGTCTTTGTAAATGACCTTTGACCTTCTCTCAATGAACCTGTGAATGCATAGAACTTGAATATGTCAGGACAAGTGTTTTCAGACAATTATGAATTTGTGGATGAGAAAACTCAAAACCCTGTTATTAATCGCATCAATGTCTAATTAGTTACACAATGAGTACAAAAGGGTATGCTTACTGGATTAAATAGTTTTCGCAAAACTAGGAACCTAATCTCAAACAAATTTGCCATGAACTCACCAAGTATGAGGTGCATACCGCACATGCTGATCCTAACTGCAGACACAAATATGGGCAGACTAAGAAGATGACAAATGTCTGCAAATGCTGGAGAAAAGGACAATGAGAATATTGAATGCTACTCTTGTCGTTCCAGCTCGCCCATTCTCTCGATAATGGCCTGCATATCAGGAAGCAACAAGCCATAATCAAGCCAACCATCAAAAATCTTCCCAGAGATCCCATTGATTTTGTGTCTGAGTGAGATAGATCCAGTGTACACTGTTTATGTTTCTTGTCCATTTGCAAACCAAAGCAAGATTAAAAGTGGTGAACAGTTGCACCTTTTTGCTGGTTTCTTGCAACTCTCCAGCAAGTATGAACTCGTCCAAAATAAGGTAGACCTGCAAGAGTACAAGTAGCTTGTAATGTTCTGCAAATAACAGTTTCAAACATAAACAGCATATATATGATGAGTCTGAGAACAGCAACAAGAGTCATATGATGCTGGTGCCAAAATCAATGCTAAAAATTGGCACCAGTATGGCCAAGAAATCAACTGATGAGAAGGCAAGGCAAAGATGAAGAGGAAAGTAAGTGATAACAAACCTTTTGAAAATTGAAAACCAAATCCAGCTCACATACATTGCTGAAGAAATGATCAAGAATCTCCACAAACAAGTGGATACTTTCAAGGTACACGAGCTCATTGTCAGTAATGTCAACACACAGGGAGAAGAAGAGACCCGCATATCGCCGGTATATTACTTTGTGTGTCCGAAACTGTAGGCCAAACCAGGTCTCAATCACCAAGATAGGAGAGGACAGATATCCCAGATCACCAATAGGAATTGGCACAAGGGGAAACCAGAAATCCCTCAGTCACATACACAAACTTGCAACCAAGTGACTCCTTTATATGAAAAAGCAACCTCACTGAAAATTCTTGTATTACAGCATAAAAACCCAATAGGAAGGAGGAAATAGGCGAAGGAAGGAGACCTCGACAAAGTTTGTGAACTTGGGATCTCTGTTGACCACCAAGCGATGCACCTGAAATTAGCAGTCAAACACAAAAAACTTCTCTCTTGTCAATATTTGTGTCTAGGAATCAGAAATAGAATGCCCCCTTGCATTGAACCTCCCTACTTTTGTGTTGATACTCCATCAATGCCTCAGGTTCACTGACTGTAAGGATCTCTCTTGTCTGTAGCTCATTGTATTATGTTGTGTTCAGAGATTCTCCAGAGGATACATCCAAGAAACTCCAAACTTCTTTAGCCTGGGAGGAAGAAGCCTGCTTGATAGATCTAGCCTCTTGCCAGTTGGAAACAGAGATAGGGACAGGGATAGGGATAGAGAGATTGGAATTTTAGGTCAGGAAAAAAGAGAAGGAAACAGAGAGATACCTCAAATTCAAGCTTATGCTTCTCGGAGTCCTCAAGAGGAATGTAGTATTTGGCAAGACGAGTTTTCCCCTGCCGATTCTGCAACAAGATGAATCGAATCTGTTTCCACACCAAAAGGAAAAAAAAAACACAGAGTCGTTCATCAACAATAATCATATTCAGGATCTCCAAAACAAGAACAGAAAGATTCTGAAGCGAAATCTGCCTGTAGCACAACAACAACAAAACCCTAAAAACACAGTCACAAACTCACTGATGAAAAAGAATGATGTCATATCTGCAAAAACAAAGGAGTGATAGACCTCTCTCCCCTCCTCAAACCTCAAAACTGATAAAGATGCGCAGAGGCAAACAATAAAATCTCGGCCCCCGGAAAACAGGCAAACACACAGCCACGTACGTACGTTGCTTCTTCTTCAATGGAAAGCTTGTTGGATCTTGCAAAAAAAAAGGGCGGGGGGGAAGAAAAGTGTGGAAGTATATGGCAAAAAGGTAGTAGTACTCACCATGTTGAAGAAGTCGCTCGGCGCTGTGTGTACTTCGCTTCCTTGTTAATGCTGCGCGTGTGCTCCTCCTTCCTTAATGGTGCGGTGTGTTTGTGTTCTCTTCTTGCACCTCTTTCCTTTCAGCAACAGAAAACAGACAAAGAGAAAGAAAGAAACGATAAAACAGCGTGTGCTCTACTAGCACCTCCTTTGCTTTTCTGCAACAGAAAGGGACGAGAGAGAGAAAGAGAGATCTGTGCGCAGATCTAAGAAGAAGAAGAAGGGCGACGAGAGAGCTTCGCACGCAACACAACGAAGGACCTGCTCTCTAATTAGGGCGCTAATCTCTAATTAAGAACCGGATTAATCTCTAATCTCAAAACTGGATCGTCTAATCCTTCTACAACATACGTATTAGTACAAGAATACAAGGTCTACATATCAATATGTACATGAAACCGTATAGTATATATAGTATGGATGGTACATTACCCTACAATGTTGTATAGTATGTATTATGTATATATCTGTATAGTATTGTATGGACCTAAGTGCCTGCTCTCTAAGTAGGCGCTACTAATCTCTAATTAAGAACCACATTTACAATCTCTAAACAGAATCGTCTAATCTTTCTTGTATATACGTATAATTATCCATATTTGCACTGGTATGTACGTATCAGTATGCAGATATGAGACTGTATTGTATGGGTTTTGTGTTCCCAATTAAGCTACCAGTTTTTTACTCTATAATATAGTATGGTATATAATATAATATTTATGTATCTGTATATTAGGTATTTATCTTTACCTGTAAATTGTATTGTATTAGACTGCATTTATATACTGTACAGTATTTTTATTTAAATTGTGTACTTTGTAGTATAGTATGTCTTTGTGTATTGTATGTATCTGGTACTGTAGTATAGTATTTGTGTACGTGTGTGTGTCTAGAGTGCAGTATTTTGCAGTGCTCATGTCCGTGAGGGATTCTTCGACAGATGATTGTCGAGGCTTCTTTGGATTTTGCCACAATTCGGATTTTGTTGCAACTGAGCTGATCGTCTTGGTCACAGTGTGTGAGTGATCCGTGGAGCTTTGCTTTGCTGGAGAAGCTTTAGAGGGTGGGGTGGAGGTGGGAATTGGGATGGCAGTGCCGGCATTGGGGTTGAGGAGCTCTGGGTTGAGCAATCAGTTTTGGTTTGGACATGGAGCTGGAGAGGTGAAGAAAGCAGCAGCTCCTGGTGGTGGGTATTGCATGGTTTGTGTACAGAGGCAGTGGAATTATGATAATGGGTTGGGAGAGAAGCAGAGAAAGAGGGGGTGGTGGTCGTTGTTGCAGAGCAGACAAAGAAGAAGGAGCAGCGTCAACTTGATGTGGAGATTAGGGTTTCAAATCTCTCGAGTGGAGGAAACAAGAACTACTCATAGTAGTAGTAGTACTACGACTACTGTATTGGTGAATTGTGGGTTCCAAGGATCTGCAGATACTGGAGTAGTGACAAAAAACAAGTACAAGATCAATCTGGATGAGTACATGGTCACTCTTGACAGACCACTGGGGATTCGATTCGCACAAACCCTTGATGGGAAGATTTTTGTTGAGGCGCTTGCAAAGCAGGTCAGTTGGGTGTGTTTTGTAATTTTTTTTCCTTTTTTCTTTCCCCATGATTTTACTATTTTACCACCCAGTTGCTGCTACTGCTGTAATTCTTCAAGAACTGGTATCCTGCAGCTGACATCCTGCAGTTTACCACCACATGGATTGCTTGATCCAGTGAATCTGAATCTTAGCTGCTTGAGAAATCATGTATGAAATCCAGCATGCACCAGGCGTGAAATAGCACAACCCAGCTGCAAGGCAACCATGAACCCTAAGCGCTATGCTGCTATTGCCAATGGCTTGATGCTCTCAGCAAAAGGAGCAGAAATGGAAGATGCTATCTTACAATTCTCTGGGTTCTTCTCGTGACATTGTTGGGGGGGAGCTCTGTTTTTGCAGGGAAATGCAGAGAAGTCGATGATGATAATGGTGGGTGATGTATTGAAGAAGACAAGTGCAATATCTGGTGATGCTATGTGGGATGTGGATGACTTTGTTCGTGCCATGTATTCATCCATTATCCTCTGCTAAATGTATGCTTGCTTTGGAGTAAATGCAAGTTTCAAGTCTAGGAGCTTTCTCTACACCCACTTTGTCCACTAGTGTTCTTACACTCAATGTTGTCAGGTGCAGTCTTGAGCAATTCTTTTCAGGTTGATGTAAATCATCAGTGTTGAGAAATTCTTGGCATATTATTCTAAAGATAATAGTTTTCAGGTCTAGAACTTGTCCAAGGTGCGTTTTTCTTTCAATTGGGGAATTGGTATAAACTGGATGGAGCTTATGATGTGTCTTGTGTGGGGGTCAGGCATGCAATCAAGGCACGGAATGGGTCAGTCAGCTTGGTCCTAGAGAGGTCTGTGACACCGCCAGTCCACACTCGGGTGAAAAAGGCCATGGAGATGCCTGTTGCATTCAACCCAGCACGAGTGGCAATTGCAACTTGGAATGGGAATGTTCTAGCCAAACCATATCAGGGGGGGAGCATCGGCTTTGTGACATTTACAACAAAGTTCCTCATGCCAAAAGGATTGATGAGCTTGGCATCTGCAACTGAAGTGAAGGATTCAGCTAGCAACACTAATAGGAGCAGAGCATTGGGTGATTTTCAAGTTGAAGATAGAAATGAAGTGATTGCCTCTGCAACTGCTGAAGATTTTGATGGAGAGATTCAATGGACTGATGGCCCCTTTATGAGTGAGGAATATGAAGCTGCTCTGGCAAGATCACAAGGAGATTTGACATACAATGCAGCTAGTGGCATTTCTCATAGCAAGGTATAGTTTTGGATACTTTGCTAGAGCTAATTTTGTTACAAAACTTTCAGCCAAACTTGTTCCGAAATTCTATGCAGCATATCTGGGCATTTTGCATTAGAATGTGTCACATGCAATCCTCACAATAGCAATATTTCTGACAATCTGGAGACTACTTCATACTGGTAATGTGCATGCTTGTCCTTGCAGATAACAGAAAACATATACATTGGATCATGCATTCATTCTGAAGCAGATGTCAACCTTCTCACTGAGAATTTGGTGGGTACTTATCTTTGTCCTTATGGTTGTTTCCTGTTCATATCAGTGTTGAGTTTTCTTTGAACAAAAAGTTCACAAACACTGTTGAATTAATGAATTGATGGTTTTTGTATTTGCCATCTCCAATGAGAGCTGCTATGGAAAACAAGTAGAAGGAGATGCAGTGTATTACCCACAAATTAGTATGATGGTCCTGAGATCAAATACTTTGCTTTGTTAGTGCTCTCCAATTGAGATCAGTAAAAACTTAAAAGAGAAGAAAAGGAAAAGCCAGGAGAGGGATGTGAATTTTCTTGCCAGCATTTTTTTTGAAGGCATCTTGTTGCCTGTTCAACTAAAGCTTGGACCCGCAGGGAATCACAGCAGTGTTGAACTTGCAGCGCAAAAGTGAGCAGGTGAACTGGGGAATAGATGTACAGTTGATTGAGGAGACTGCTCGTAAGAAGGGCATTGTGTATCTCCAGTGTCCAATCAGGTGATTTTCACAGTTAAAGATTCACCAACTATTGATGATCAAAGGGTATGTGGGTTTTTTAGGTCTGAAGACCAATACAGCACTTTCATCTTGAATAACGAAGACACTGAGAACTCTTGTGCATAATTGAACACAAAGTCAGCAAATTGATGCTTTACAAGTTACATAACAAGAAGCAATTGTGACCACCACCACAGGGATGTAGACACAGTGGATCTGAGGCGGAAGCTACCATTTGTAGTAGGAGTGTTGCATCGAATGCTGCGGCGATCACATCGTGTATATGTGACATGCACAAATGGCCTTGAGCGCTCTCCATCATGTGTGATAGGATATTTGCACTGGATTCAGGATGTGAGTTTGCCGCAGGCTTATGAATTTGTCACTGCCATGCATCCCTCTGGTCCTGACCGGTTAGTCACATGCTGCCACCCCACTGTTGTTGTTGAGCTTTCAGGAAGAAGTGGTATTAGCACTGCAACTTCAGAAGATTGGCACCCATATGGACAGGAAGCTGCTGAACTTCAGTTCAAGATTCACTGTAAATATTGTTAAATAAATGGTTCTGTAAGATTTGCTCATAAGTTCCTTGTTTGCAGACCAGCGTTGGTTTGGGCAACATGGGATCTCATTGCCATGGTTGAGGAGGGGAACCACAAAGGACCTCCAACTCACTCTGTTCAATTTGTTTGGAACCATGGTTGTAATCAGGTTAATCTTTTCTTTCTCTTCCAGATTTCCTTTTCAAATGTCCTATTACCATTGGCATTTAAAAAAAAAAAAGAAATTTGGCAAATTTTTGCCACTTGGTGACAACAAAAGAGGGGCTGCAACTGATATAAAGGAATTTTTTGGAAGAAATGACCCAAAGTTGCCATATTTCAAGAAATTTTTTTTTGAAATTGCCAAAATATAGTGGGGTTGCAAACTTTTTCTACTTTCCTCTTTGACCTGTAGCCAAAATTTGCCATGTCCTCTTGATGATGATTGCCAGTCCACCTAGCTCACAACATTTAAAAAGAAACCCTGATTACCATTGGTTTGAGAGTTTCTCCTAAACTTTTGCAAATGGTGCAGGGCGAGGAGGTGTTGGTTGTAGGGGAGTTCACAGCTGATTGGACTCAACCAATCAAAGCAAACCATGTCAGTGGAACCAAGTATGCTGTCAACCTCCGACTTCCACAGGGCAAGTAAGTACTGTACCTGGCCTGGTAGGGTTCTTGATACCAGTCACAGGCCTCCTATACATGAGACCGACACCAATGTGAATTACTGTATCATTTAAAACCACTCCTCAGACTTTGCTCTGATTTTCTAGCATATGGGTCTCTTTATATTTCTCTATTCACTGCTATCGTTGATCTGAAAGTCTCTTGTAATAATCTTCATATAATTGGATCATCTCTCCATTCTGTTATGCTTGTCTTACATATCAGTATGAAGAGAGTTTCTCAATAGTTATGAAGATTGTGTATCAGATTGAAATAAAATTCAAACCAGGTGCTTTTCAATGGTTCTGCTACATTATCTTTATAATTGCCAGTGTTAGGAACTTAGAGTTTAGGGCTCTTGAGAATTATGGGTTAGGGATTTAGGGTTTAGGGGTCTTGAGAATCAAATACTTGTATTGTACAAGAGGGTCTTATATTTTGGTTTTGTGGGTGGATAATAGGTATCACTACAAATTCATCGTTGGGGGACACTGGAGGCACTCTAATAGTTTGCCGACCAATGTGGATCAGTGGGGCAACATCAATAATGTAATCCAGATAGGAGACGTAGCCTCCTACAACATATACCAGCAGAACCCAGTTCGCACTCATAGGAAGGTAAAATTAAATTGTCATTTGCAGATTTTGGACCCACCATATGTGCTTTGTCACTTTGCTGCAGTGGGAAAAACCAACCTTGTGACATTTTGTGGATGGATGGGGTGTGAATTCTAGGATTCAACAAATATCAAAGTCATAGAGCGGCCATTGACAGAAGATGAGCGCTTCACACTTGCATTTGCTTCACGGAGGATGGCTTGCTCTATTTCTCCACTCGATTTCAAATCCAAAAGATTAAGTAAATAAGAATGTGTACCTCATTTTCCTCCATACCACATTTTCTCTGTCTGCTTGTTTTATGGAAGCTGATGTGTTTTCTGTTAACACAGAGTGTCAGGTATTTGCTTGCTCTAGATTGAAAATTGTTAACTATTTTCCTCACTGTCTAGCAGCTGTACACAACAAACTGCATTTGGATCATGAGGTTGAGTTGGAACTGAGATTGGTGTCTGTTCCAACTACCTTCCTAATGTATTTTAGCCCAGGTATAGAGTGAATGATATATTGTACACAGAGAGACATCAAAAGCAGAGCTATTCACACAACAATGTGTGATCTTGTACATTCAACCAGTTATGGGAAGAGATTATTGCTCACCAAAAGTGAAGATGATGATGCAGAGTCCACACAGAAGAACTTTGCTTGTTGGCTTCAGAAGAACTTGTTGGCTTTCACCTGCATTTGGGAAAGAAGCTTGTTTGCATAATGATGAATCTGAAATGAAAATAATAAAGAGAATGTTGAAGAGCAGAGCTAACTGCTGGACAAGGAGGTGGCAGGGAATGGTGAAGAGCAGCAGAGCAAATTGCTGGACACAAAGTTAGCACGAACATAGTTGAATTGTCATTCCTCTGCTTAAGAACTCCACACAGAAAAACCAATCTGAGTTTTCTTGGCAAAAGATGCGCAGTTTGCACAAGAGCTAACTCTTTTATCCCTTAAATCCTGTCTGTTGCAACACCCAGTTGTTGCTCAGGCAAATGTGACGACACTAAGAACCCAAAAGAAAGCAAAGAGCACAAAAGAACGACTACACAGTTGTGCTCATATAAGAAGAGATTTTTTTGGGATCTGTGTTTTTTCTAGGAGCTCGAGCAGAGGCCGCTACTGCCCGACACGCAGTTTCCAACGAAGTAGCCAGCAGGATAAGGACCTACAGCGCTGAGATAGTTGATGAACAGGATAGGACAAATGCTGTTGAAGTCGTTGACCTGATCAGAGTACTGGCATGCTGCGGTTCTGTAAGCAGTGCAACAAGCGTCGCTGGGTGAGACGGCGTTCAAAGGGCAAGCGCTCTTCACGTCCGCGAAGCTCACAGTGCTGAATTCGGTTGAACATGCATCTGCAGATCAGTGTTTTGTACATCGAAACGTCGATCAAACTAGCTACATCTGCAGATCAGTGTTTTGTACATCGAAACATCGATCAAACTAGCTACATCTGCAGATCGGTATACAATTGACACCAGATTAAACACATTCCAATAGCGATTTGCGTCTATAGGAAGATCTGTCTAGTGGAATTCACGTCTGCATGAACGGCGCGATTTTGCATCGACCAGCACTACAATATTATATTCCAGCACAGATCAAGAGATTGGAACGCGGGGGTCGTCAAAGTGGACAGAGACAAACCGCTGGACATGATGTTCTCTGCTGCAACAAGGTAATATGTACTCCCGGATTCTTTACCGCTCAACTTCCGGCCGTCGTCCACAGCTACTACAACGAGAAAACAAAGACATATGAATGTCAGACAACGCTTCTTACAAGGTTCTACAGCAGCATTGACAAGTGCTGCATGAAGTTTCTTTGCAGCTAGTTGCTAGCAATGCATTAGTTCCATTACTGCTGCGACATTTCCAAATGCGTCTGACAACAATTTCTTTGCAGCTCTGGAATTTTCAACTGCGAGGATGAATGACGAGTGCAGCAAAAGAAGCCAATACATGATACATCATCTTCCCTCCACAACAACAATTAAGGGAAAGAAAAAAACTCGCACAAGGCTTGATCCGATGTAAATGAGCAACGCAACACAAAATACGATCCACAGAGGAAACGAAAAGAACCTGGCAGTGTAAAACTACTGCAAGTTTCGCACCAGCGAAAGACGAAGAAGGCAACAGCAGCGCCAGAAGCACTGTGCACACGAGTAAAACCAGTTCCCTCCTGGCACAGACTACACGTCCGCAAGTAACTGCCGCTACCATTGCCGCCAAGTTCCTGAAGCTGCTGCAGAAAATCAGAAACTCCAAACGTGCTGCAAACTCTCCTCCAAAAGAAATTCCTGACCAAAAAAGTGACGAAAATGAAGCTCAAAAACACTCCTACAACTTCCACAAAACCAACTTCAGAAGCAAAAATCTTACCAGCAAGCAATACTGATACCAAGAGTTGATGACGACTTCCAAAAACACAACTTCAGAAGCCAAAATCTTACCAGCAAGCAAATGATACAATACTCGATCACGACTTCCGGAAACAACACAAAACTTCAGAAGCAAAAATCTTACCAGCAAGCAATACTGATACCAAGAGTCGATGACGACTTCCGAAAACACAACTTCAGAAGCCAAAATCTTACCAGCAAGCAAATGATGCAATACTCGATCACGACTTCCGGAAACACAACAATTTCAGAAGCCAAAAACTTACCAGCAAGCAACGATATCAAGGCTGGATCACGTCTTACGAAAACATAACTTCAAAAGCAAAAACAAAGCAAAAACAAAAAAAAAAACAACAACAATAACAACAATAATAACAACAATAAACGGTATTTACTTGAGCAAGCCAGCAGAATTTGACTTGTTTGAAGTAATTTGACAGCGGATTCATGAGAGGTGGAGTCGGCCAGCCACAAACATGGAGACAAAAGGCCAAGAAGCTGGCAACAAGCGTGCATTGCGAGTGCAGGAAATGGACGGAAGGCGAAGTGTCGAGCACTGTTTTCTGGGCCTGACAGTGCACCCCTTCGGAGAACCGTGTGGTTCTGCCGCGGGGTTGGCTGTGAAAGTTATTCAAATAAAAAAGAAAGTACAATTTCCTTAGAGAATCTCCACCGGTGCTCAGTATGTCACTCTTGATAATAAAATTAAATGTCTAAGTTCAGCTTTTTTTTTTTTTTTTTGGCAACCCCACCAATAAAACTGCATTATACGTGGGAACTACTAATAGCAGCCCTCTTGAACCAATCATTATGATCAACTGATCACAAAAACTGAGTCGCAGTCAGGTCCAATTTATTACAATCTTTTTTGGAGGTGCAAAACTGTGTTGCGCCTTTTACCAGCTGCGGCAAGCTGCATGAATTTGGTGCAGAAAAACCAATTTCCTGAGCTAAACCAGCACATTTTGACTTTTTCACAATAAATTTTACTGTCTGGAGTCACATACTGAGCACCGGTGGAGATGCTCTTAGTGCCGAAATCTGCTGAACCGCAGCTAGTACTGAAAGCGGTTCTTAAATATAAAAAAAATTGCTAAGTTCTTTTTGCTGAATGAAATAAAAACATGTAAAACCGTGCTGCGTGATTTTATGTTGTTTGCATTAATGCAAATAGGTGATCTTTATGATCTTTGTATTCAATAAAACAAGCTTCAAGTAAAGATTTTTTAATTTTTTTTTTGTATTAAAAATTTTGGATGTTGGTGTGAGTTGTGAGCTTTGAACATTTGAAGTCTATATTTGCTTTTCTTTGTGAGCATTATGTTTCATTGAGCTTTGCATGTGGGTTTGATGGAAAACTTTCAATTTATTTCACCAAACTTTGTTTTTATCAAACATTCTAATTATCAAGTTTTATTTAAAATAAATTTGTTTTGTTTGAAACCCTCAAATGGGACTTATTTTATTGAGCTACAATTGCTTGAGTTCTTGTGTTTTTTTACTTGTGAAAGAGGTCATGTTTTTGCTATGTTCTTGAAGAGGCTTTATTTTGTCAAAACCTTAAAACATAATTTGAATTATTGAGCTAGAGTTGCTTGAACTTTCATGTGTTTTACTCATAGTGAAGGTGGTTAGGTGTTCGTTGTATTTTGCTTGTGATGAAAGGAGTCAAGTTTTCAATGTGTTATGCTTGTGGAGGTTTTCTTGCAACTTATGCACCTTGTGTTTTGTGGGTTCAAACAAAAGGTGTGTAAATACAATGGATATTTTTTGTTTTGTCATATTCTCACATCATGCATATATACAACCATTACAATTTTATTGTGTTGTCTTCAATCCATCACTTTTGTGTTTTGTTGCATATCAATGGATTCAAATTAGGATAATGTAGATTTTGTGAAAGTGAGAAAAGAACTAGTATAGATTTCCCTTTGTTAATTATTGATTATGATGATTTTGTTGCTAAAGGTGGTGTGGGACTTAGAATAACAAATAAATTAACTAGAGAAGGAAAAACATTTAGGAAGAAATTTTGGCAATGAAGGCATGAACACATCAACAATACAGAATAATTTCTTCAATTGGAGGCAAATCAAAGGTTTTGGCTTGCTTGGAACAAAACAACAAGTATATGGCCTTTTTTCAAACTCTATAATTTTGTTGTTTCTAAGAATTTTTCTATATCTCAATGGATGAGATGTGTAGTATGTTATAATGTTTAACAAGGATTCATTTTTGTTGTGAAAAAAATACTCATGATCGAAAAAGGCTACTTATAGACACAATTGCCATGACCATACATGTTACTTCCAAACACTCAAAGTTGTTGATCCTTTAAAAAAATGATTGTAATCAATTTAACACCTTATGTCAAATAACATGTTAAGAAGAAAAAAATACCAACTTCAACCTTGTTGATTTATTCAACTATCAAATGCTTTACAAAAAATTTGACCATGTTCAAGAAGCATTTCTTGAGGACCTAACTTTATACATCATTAAAGGGTACCAACCTTTGAATTCGATTAAAAACATATGGCTTAGGAAGGTAGTCCTTCAATAATGTGATTGGGTTGTGTTTTCAAGTAAATGCCATTTTTCAAATGAAGTAATTAACCCCTAACATGGTTAAGAAGACCATGGAACAACCTCACAATTGGTGTTAACAAACATAGTGTCATGCACTCCACTCATATTAATAATGTTTTATTTTGCCACATGTTAAGGGCATGTAATGTCCAAATGTTTTCAATATGTTATTCATGATTTGAAAGTGTGTGTTAGAATCATAGGGTGAATGCATATAACATTGTACACAAAATATTATCACAATTTGACAATTTTTAGTACCTATTTGAGTTTCATGCATATGGTGGAAGTTTGGAAAATAATTTTCATTAAAATTTTGTAATAGATGATGGTTTATGTTTGAATCTAACATTATGTTGTCAAATCAATGCATATATGAATGATATAATAGTCCAATAAAATATTATTTTGATTTGTAAAGCCTTGTCACATTTTTGTAATTCCAATAGGACTAAAAAGTATTACATTTAATGACAAAAATTTCATGAAATTTTACACATACATTAAAAGAAACCATAAAGAACAATATTTCTCATTGAAGTTTTCAATTTTTATTAAAGTCATGGAATTTAGATCATATGATTTTAAAATGTTCATTAATACATTATGATATGATAATGTTGATGATTATGATTTTTTAAAGTTAAAAACTGTTCTTCCATTGAAGATTTACTTGGGTTAAGTGTTTTTTAATTATTTAAGAAAAATGAGATGGTCTTCAAATTTTTTTTAAAATGGAAAATTATTGTCAAATAAGGGTATTTAAGAAACCTTTATTAAATTATTGGTGTACATTTTCACAAATGTACAATTACGTCTCAATTTCACATTCATGATTCTTGTGAGTTTTAAAATTTTGAAGCCCAAATCATTTATATGTGATTTAAATTATAATTCAAAGTGAGTGAAATCTTACATGTTGATACTTTTGATACTATATGTAGTTCCAAATTTCCCTCAAGTTGTGTACATTGTAATGTGCCTTCACCCAAAAGAGGTAAAATCTTCTCTTTAAAAGACTATCATGACAAATAAAGTGGAAAGGGTAAACAAAAGTGGGTAAGAGATCACAAAGATTCATCTCTTTGTCTTCAAAAGTTGAAAACTCTTATTAAAACTTGATTCACATCAAAAATCATTATTTTCAAAGGGACTTTGGAAATGAAGCATGCCATCATATCTATACTATTCATGGCAAACCATTGTTTTGCAAAGTAAAATTCCTAGCCCATAAACATGGGTTATGGCAAAAAAAAGTGAATGAGATCTTGATTCATATGATTACCTAATGTGTTACACACGAACCAATCCCATGGGTATTGGTTATTATTTGGTGTAATTTTTGCAATTTTTAATATGGGTTGGATAATTTAGAACACGAGTTTTCATGGAGCTAAAATAATGTAGGTATGTGTTTCATGCAAATGAGATGTGATTTCATGAATTGATGGCTTTGTTTTCAAACTAACATGTATTTAATTTTGTTTTTTGTTGATGTTGATTATAACCTGAAGATTTTGACTTTGAACTCTTACATCAATAAACCCAAGATCAAATAATCAAGTAATATCAAGTAATCACATGAAAAATGAAAATTTAAATTAAATCCATTTCTAAGTTTTGCTTCATCCTATCAACCCTAAAATACACATAACATGCTTGTGCTTATGGTAGACTTGTGGTTTTAAAACCTACAACTTATTACAAATTTTGTGGGCCTTGATACAACCACATATATTACCACAATTTTTGATCATGAAGTTATAATGCCTATGTTGATGATTGTTTACAACAACTTGACACCAAATATTGTTGTCATTATTAAACTTGTTTCTATTGTTGCACTTGGATTGTGTGTCTTTGGATGTTTGGCTTCATTTGAAAAAATCGTAGTTGGGTTCTTAAGAGTAGAATTGTCTTTGTTCAAAAGGACTCATATGCCAATGGTTCCATTCAATCCTTTGATTTGGTGTATAGAACATGGAGGGCAATTTCAAAACATTGGATTTTTGATGTGTCAACTCATGGGTGTTCCAAAAAGATCCCATATTCAAACTAAAAGAATTTTTAACATGGTAAGGGTTATTATTGGTTTGATATGGTGTTGGCTTGGTTTTGACAACTTGGACAATTGGTTTTGACCATCAAGAATTAGTTAGAAAATATCACCTTTGCTTGCTCAAATGTTTCACAATTCAAATCAATTGAAGAATACTTAGACGTTGAAGATGGTCTTGTTGAGGAAAATACAAAGATGATTGTTGGTTTTAACTTGTTTGAAGAAAATTGAAGTAGCATTTGTGGTAGCAAATAATTCAATGCTAAAAATAGAGGTAAACCTATCCATATTTTGCTTTTGTGTTGCCTTAATGTTGTGGTAGAAGCTTTTTTGGTGCTTTGATTTGAAGAATTGATTTAGTTGGTTTTTGTCTTTTTTGGGTCTACTTTACAAATGGAAAGGTTTCAATGTGTGTAGATGGGCACCATGATGGACTGCTCAAAGGCATAGAATGGCTCAATGATGAAATGGTTTAAAATTTAAAATGAAACAATTTGCTACCACTTTTTGAGCAATTGGCCATGGGCTATTTTAATTATGTATGCCTTGAAATATCTATCCTAGTATGGTGCCAATTTTATGAAGCTAGACCCAATCTAAGAGCATTTCCACTCTATGTTGGCTCTATAATTCAGAGCAAATTTATAATTTAAATTAAGGAGATTGTAAATTTTAGTTCAACATTGCAAGCTTGCACATGTAATACTTTAGTCGTTTACAATTTTTGCTTCAGTTCAATGAGGATTTCACACAACATTAATGAAGGACTATGATGGTTTTGAATATAGTTTTGCCAATATGCATGCTCGGGTTTATGTTTGAAAGGCATCTCATTTATTCAAATTATGTGCATGCCTCAAAGGCTTAATTTTACAAAGAAAAAAAACAAACTCGGACTACAGAAGCTTTATATAATGCCCTATTCATTGGTTTGAACCTATCTCTTCCAAGCCTAATTATTTCACTTTTGTCCTCTACCCACTTACATGAAAATGCACATGCTCATATGCCTTTTTCCCCATGCTATCTATATTAAAATAATTTAATAACTTGCCTTTGTAAAATTTAACTAAATAACTCCTTCCCTTAACCACCTACATGGACATGAAAAAATATAATATAATCCCTCATAAATAATGATGAACTATTGGGAACCATATGAAAACATATAGAGAAAAAACGATGGCTTGGAAGGGCAAGGGTTTTAATTGACAACATGGCTAAAACTTTTTTTAATTAATATCAAAATTTAACATATGCATGATTTTATTTTTTTAATAAAAGATATATTGGTTCAAAATCTAAAGTGTGTGCATTTCATTTTCTTTTGGTTTTCCTTACATTGATGAACTTGTTTCTAGATAGAAATTTGATTTAATGTACCCCAATGAAATGAGGGTTGACAATATTTTGAATAATTTAACCCAACCAATTTATAGTTGCCATTATGGTTGCAAAAAACACTTTGTTCAATTACAACACCAATGAAAACCAATGTTGAATAGTTTTAGGTTTTCAAAAACGAGCTAGTGTGAACTAGAACCCACATTGATACTTTCATTCTTTTTTAGTAAGGACTTTTATGGTGCATTCACACTTGATGTTAAGTCAATGTTAAATGAAATCTAGGTGGCATCCTAGGTGGCACACAATGTTAAATGGGCGATAATTTAATGTTAAGTGAATGTTAACTTAAAATAAAATGTTCATGATAATTAAGTAGTTGTAAGTCCTAAGTGACTAGCATGGTGTTAGGGGATTCAACATTAGAGTCCTTAACACCAATTGTGAATGCACCTTTAATGGCCATATTAAGCCCAAGAAATGTTAGATTTGAACTTAGGCATCAAATATTTATAATATTTATAAATAATTTAAATGAATTTTGGTCATGGAAAACCCAAGGTTGGCTAAATCTAGCTGATGGTTCTTAAGGCTTTTTTCCATAGTTATGACATTCTTCATTTTGCACATTAAATTTTTTTAAAATTCTTCATTTAGCACCTTGTCATAACATTCTTTACCCGCGAATGTTTACCAAATTACACTGGTTGATCTATAAATT
>Ga0116229_10004146_pt1 | contig 23785 bp, 22 predicted proteins | sample S1TSphgellanicum_3_FD_87313 | JGI IMG/M metagenome (GOLD analysis project Ga0116229, IMG submission 87313) | Host-associated microbial communities from peat moss isolated from Minnesota, USA - S1T2_Fc - Sphagnum magellanicum MG | ecosystem: Host-associated > Plants > Peat moss > Unclassified...
AATAGCGCAATGATCTGGGCCTGGATCGACACATCAAGCGCGGTTGTCGGCTCGTCGGCAATGATGATTTCGGGATCGGCAGCAAGCGCAAGCGCAATCACCACGCGCTGGCGCATGCCCCCTGAAAACTGGTGCGGATAGTGATCGATGCGTTCGCGCGCCGCCGGAATGCCGGTGGATTCGAGAAGCGCGATGGCGCGCTCCCGCGCGGCGGCGCGGCTCATATCAAGGTGCGTCTGGATCGTCTCGATCAGCTGCTTGCCGATGCTAACCAGCGGATTGAGCGAGGTCAGGGGGTCCTGGAAGATGGCGCCGATGCGCCGGCCGCGCACGCGCCGCATGGCCTCTTCGCGCAGATTATCGATGCGCTCGCCATTGAGCAGGATCTCGCCTTGGGCGATGCGCCCTGGCGGCTCCAGCAGCCCGATGATCGCAGCCCCGGTCAGCGACTTGCCGGCACCTGACTCGCCAACGACGCCCAAAACCTCGCCTGGCGCAATCGAAAACGAGACGTCGTCAAGGGCGACGAGCGTTCCGCGCCGGGTGGGAATCTCAACGCGCAGGTTGCGGACTTCAAGCAGCTCCTGCGTCACTGGCTTGCCACGCTGATGATGCGCGATCCCGCGTCGGCATTGGGCTTGCCGTGCAGCCCGGCCTTTTGCATTTCCTTCTCCGCATCGCAGCCCCCGACCGGATCGGTCTCTTCGATCACGAGACTCCAGTCAGGCGTGAGGCGGTTGGCGCGATCGCCTGCGACGTAGTAGTAGGTGCAAGGCAGAATCGCCATCGGATAGGTCTTCTCGACCGGGATATGGTAGCCCGTGGTCGGTGCCGCATCGAAGGTCATGCGATGCTCGCCAGGCGCGATCGGCTGCGGCCTGAAGGCGACCGATTCGCCATCAATGGCAACCAGCCGCACCGGGATGCGATGAATGTCGGTGCGATCGATGACATCGCGATCGACGATGAACGATAGCGGCGCCGTTGAACAGCCGCAAAGACCTGCTGCGAGCATGGATACGATCAGGATCTGCTTCATGACGCTCTCCTCATGGCCAGGGGTGCGACGCCTCACTGCAGCTTGGGGTTGAGCGCGTCGCGCAGCCAATCCCCAAGTAAATTCACCGACAGCACCAGCATAACCAGCGCCAGCCCGGGAAACACCGTGATCCACCATTCACCTGAATAGAGATACTTGTTGCCATTGTCGATGAGCGTGCCAAGCGAAGGGCGCGTGGGCGGCGCGCCCACGCCCAGAAATGACAGCGTCGCCTCGGTGATGATGGCCGTCGCGATCTGCACGGTGGCAAGAATCAGCACCGGCCCGATGACATTGGGCAGCACGTGGCGAAACAGGATCGCAAGCCGGCCCGAGCCGATGACACGCGCGGCCAGCACGTAGTCACGGCCTTTCTCGACCAAGGTCGAGCCGCGCACGGTACGCGCGTACTGGACCCAGCCCGAGGCCGTGATGGCCGCCACCAGGACGACGAAGGCGAGAGTTTCGCTCGCATTGCGCGGCATCAGTACGCGCAGCACGCCATTGACCAAAAGCGCGATCAGGATCGCCGGAAACGACAGCTGGACATCGGCAAGGCGCATGATGAAGGCATCAACGCGGCCGCCGACATAGCCCGAGGCAAGACCCAAAATGACGCCGATCAGCATCGACAGGATGACCGCGACGCCGCCGATCAATAGCGAGATGCGCGTGCCGAACATGATCGCCGAGAGCATGTCACGACCCTGCTCGTCGGTGCCAAGGAGATAACGATGGTCGCCGCCTTCGAGCCAGGCCGGCGGCAGCCTGGCATCGATCAGATCGAGCGTGGCAAGATCAAGCGTATTGTGCGGCGCAAGCCAGGGCGCGCCGACCGCTGCGATGAGCCACACCAGAAGCACGACGGATGCGACGATGGCCACCGGCGAGCGGCGGAATTGATAGCCGAAATCACTGTCCCAGAGGCGATACAGCCGTCCTCTGGGCACCGGTGCTGTTGCGTCATTCATCGCGAGGGCCATAGCGAAAAGTAATGCACGCTCCGTGCCATTGCGATCGAGCCTTCGGGGGGCGGACTAGTGCAGCACCACCCACTTGAAGAAAAGATCGTTGGTCGGTAACTGTACCAGCGATACGCTCTTCTTCATGCCCCAGGCCAGCGCCTGCTGATGTAACGGAATGTGACCGATGTCGTCCTCGTGGATCTTCATCGCCTCGCTGATCATGGCGCTGCGCTTGGCATCGTCGGTCTCCGACTGGATCCTGGAAATCAGCTCGTCGACCTTGGGATTGCTGTAGGCGCCAAGGTTGAACTGGCCCTGGCCGCCGTCGCCTGGCGAGGCCACGAGCGAATACAGGGCGTCGTGGGCGTCGATCGTGGAAGGCGTCCAGCCCAGCATGTAAAAGGACGTGTTGCGCGACAGGATCTTCGGGAAATAGGTCGCCTTGGACTCGGCCACGAGGTCGATCTTGACATTGACGCGCGCCAGCATCGAGGCCACCGCCTGGCAGATTTCGGCGTCGTTGACGTAGCGATCGTTGGGGCAGTTCATCGACACCTCAAAACCATTCGGGTAGCCGGCGTCGGCCAGAAGTTTTTTCGCGGCTTCCGGATCGTAGGGCAGGCGCTTGTTCAAGCTCGCGTCAAAGCCATGCACGCCAGGCGCAATCATGAGCGCAGACGGCGTCGAGGCGCCACGCATGACCTTGGCCTTGATCGCCTCGATATCGATGGCCTCGTAGAAGGCCTGGCGCACGCGCTTGTCCTTGAACGGGTTCTTGCCCTTGATGTTGGAAAAAAGCAGCTCGTCGCGCTTTTGGTCCATGCCAAGGAAGATGGTGCGCAATTCCGGCCCTTGCAGGACCTGCAGGCCCGGCGTGGCGTTGATGCGGGCGATATCCTGCTGGGGCACGGGTTCCATCATGTCGATCTCGCCCGAAATCAGCGCTGCGACCCGGGTTGCGGCATTGCCAATCGGGGTGAAATCGACTTCCTCGACGTTGCCATCGATCTTGCCCCAGTAATTGAGGTTGCGCACCAGCACCGTGAGCGTGCCGGGATCACGCGACTTGAGGCGGAAAGGCCCGGTGCCGTTGGCCTTGAATGACGCCGTATTCTCGATGCCCTTGCGCTTGTCGACAGGCTTTTCAGCGCGATTTTCGGTACACCACTTCTTGCTCATGATGTACCAGCGGGTGAAGACGTTGGGAAGGATCGGGTACGGGCCGTCGGTGATGAAATCGAGCGTGTAATCGTCGATCTTCTTGATCTCCTTCACCTTGCCGACATAGGTGCGGATGTCCGATCCCTCACCGCGGGCGCGGTTATACGAGAAGATGACATCGTCGGCAGTAAACGGCGTGCCGTCGTGAAACGTGACGTTGCGCCTCAGGTTGAAGCGCCAGACGGTGGGCGCGGTCTGCTTCCAGTCGGTGGCAAGCGCGGGCACGATCTTCAGATTCCTGTCGAGCTGCACGAGCGGCTCGTAGATGTTGCCATCGAAGGCCAGCTGGAGCGATTCGTTTAGCGAATGCGGATCCATCGACAGCGCGTCGCCCTGGTCGGCAAACCTGAACACGACGGTCTTGGCCGGCTCGTCGGCAGCCACGGCAGGTGCAGCCAGGCCAAGGCCGATCAGCGCCGAGAAGGCAAGCGTCTTGAATTTCATCAAATTTCCCCCTGGATAGACGTCGGTGTGCGATCAGAGCGGCAGCGAACGCTCGGCGATGCCGGCAAATAGCCCGCTGCCCACCGGGATCACGTGGTCGTTGAAATCATATCGCGTATTGTGCAAGAAGCAGCCGTTCTCGGCGCCGCCCTGGCCAAGCCTCAGATAGGCGCCGGGCCGTGCCTTGAGCATGAACGAAAAATCTTCCGAGCCCATCGAGGGCTCGAGGTCGCGAATCACGTTGTCTTCGCCAAGCAGCGCCGATGCGACATCGCCTGCCAGCTGCGCCTCGCCTGGCGTATTCACGGTGGCCGGATAAACACGCCGGTAGGTCAGCGTGGCGCTCGCGCCAAAAGCGCTGGCAATTGACTGCACGATGTCATTCAGACGTTGCTCGACCATGTTCTGAAGTTCGGGCTTGAAGGTGCGCACGGTACCCACCAGGCGCGCCTGCCCGGGTATGACGCTCATCGCTGCCAGATCGCCGGCTGACATCGCGCAAATGCTGACGACGGCGGACTCGAGCGGGCCAACGTTGCGGCTGACGATGCTTTGCGTCGCGGTGATGATATGCGCTGCGACCAGCACCGGGTCGACGGTGAGATAGGCATGGGCGCCGTGGCCGCCACGCCCCGTGACGACGATCTCGAAGCGGTCCGAGGCGGCCATCATCGCACCGGCATTGAGCCCGACCTTGCCCAGGGGAAGGCTTGGCCAGTTATGCATGGCATACACCGTGTCGCAATCGAAGCGCTCGAACAGCCCATCGTCGATCATCGCCTTGGCGCCGGCGAACCCCTCTTCACCGGGCTGAAAGATGAGATGCACCGTGCCGTTGAAATTGCGCGTCTCAGACAGGTAGCGCGCAGCGCCAAGCAGCATCGTGGTGTGGCCATCGTGGCCGCACGCGTGCATCCGCCCCGGCGTTTTCGAGCGGTGGGCAAATTCGTTTTCTTCGCGCATCGGCAACGCATCCATGTCGGCGCGCAGCCCAATCGTGCGTCCGCTGTCGGTGCGCCGTCCTTCGATGACACCGACAACGCCGGTCTTGCCGATGCCTTCGTGGGTCGCAATATCCAGAAGCTTCAGCGCCTTGACGACGGTCGCGGCCGTGCGCACCTCCTCGTAGCCGAGTTCCGGATGGGCATGCAGGTCCTGGCGAAAGGCGGTCAGCTCGGGAAGGAATGTGCGGATTTTGGCGATCGGCGAGCGCTCGGGCGATACGGGGGTCATGGTCAGGCGGCAGTGGAGACGCGTTCAATACGCAAGCGGGGGTCGACGACAAAATAGAGCAGATCGACAACGAGGTTGATGACAACGAAAACCAGGGCAATCAGGCACAGGTAGGCGGCCATCACCGGCACGTCGGCGACATTCACCGACTGGATGAAAAGCAGACCCATGCCCGGCCACTGGAATACGGTTTCCGTGACGATGGCAAATGCAATGATGCCGCCCAGCTGCAATCCGGTGATGGTGATGACCGGCACGAGCGTGTTGCGCAGGGCATGGCCGAAGTTGATCGCCCGCGTGGTCAGCCCGCGCGCTCGCGCGAACTTGATGTAGTCGGTGCGCAGCACCTCGAGCATCTCGGCACGCACAAGACGCAGGATCAGCGTCAGCTGAAACAGCGACAGGGTAATCGAGGGCATGATCAGGTGACGCCAGCCATCGAGGGTAAAAAGCCCGGACTTCCACTCGCCGATCATCACCGTCTCGCCGCGTCCGTAAGCCGGAAGCCAGTTCAGCTCGACGGCGAAAACGAGGATGAAAAGGATGCCGATGAGAAATGTCGGCAGCGACACGCCGACAAGAGAAAGCGCGAGCATGCTCTGCGAAAAGACGCTGTTGCGCTTGAGCGCGGTCAAGACGCCCATGGGCACGCCAACGACGAGGGCAATCACGGCGGCAACAAAACTGAGCTCGAGCGTGGCTGGCATGCGCTCGCGAAACAGCGTCGAAACCTTGCGCCCTTCGCGCAGGGACAGGCCGAACTCGCCCTGGGCCGCATTGACAACGAAATGCGCAAACTGCACAAAGAAGGGCTGGTCAAGGCCGAGCGATTCGCGCAGCGCCTGACGCTCGGCAGGGGTGGCGTTCTGGCCGAGCATGAAGTTGACCGGGTCGCCCGTGAACTGGAAAAGCAGAAACGAGACGAAGGCCACTGCGAGCATGACCAGCACGGCTTGGAAGAGGCGGCGAACGACGAATGCGATCATAGGGAAGAGGCGGTCGAACGAGCCACCTGCGTAATCCTTCGATCATGCAGCGCGCCACCCGGGGCGTCAATCGCGGGTTTTAACCGAGAAACATCTTGGTCGAGATGTTGTTTCAGCGTGTTTCCCTATGAAAAATCCGCTTCTGCCTGCGAAAATATGCTTCCATACAGCGACAACTGGTTTAAACTTTGCCGCAAATTTGTGCTTAAGTGGGCAGCGTTGCCCCGAGGCTTTTTGATGCATAGAGTTCCTGCCAAACGGCAGTTCAATCTGATGGCTACCGTCCCGGCGCAGTGCGCCGCGTCGCATTTCGGGCGGGCCACACACCGCGTCTTCTCCCCAGCTTCTCCCAGCATCGATGGCCATTTGCGCTCGTCGATGGTGCGCGGCGCGTGGGGCATGACACCTGTTCGACAACCCCGCTCGTCACACTTTGATAGGAGCATGTGAAATGGCTACCGCAAAAAAGCCTGCAAAAAAAGCCGCACCCGCAAAAAAAGCCGCGAAAAAAGCCCCGGCTAAGAAGGCTGTAAAGCCTGCCAAGAAAGCGCCAGCCAAGAAGGCCCCGGCGAAGAAGGCTGCTGCCAAGAAGGCCCCGGCCAAGAAGGCTCCGGCCAAGAAAGCAGCAAAGCCAAAGTCTGCGAGAAAGCCCAACGCCGCGTTCATGAAGGCCATGACGCCAAGCGCAGCCCTTGCAGCCGTCATTGGTGCAATGCCCGCGCCGCGCACCGAAGTGACGAAGAAGCTTTGGGACTACATCAAGAAGAACAAGCTGCAAGACAGCGTCAACCGTCGCCTCATCAATGCCGATGCCAAGATGAAGGAAATCTTCGGCAAATCGCAGGTTTCGATGTTCGAGATGGCCAAACTGGTCCAAAAGCACCTGAAGTAAGGCGCCTCGCACTGCGAGCGACTCGAGCCCGGTTCAAGCCGGGCTCTTTTTTTTGGGGCTATGGCGTGTCGCTATCGAGAAGCCGGATGCGATCTTTCGTGGCCGGGTGGCTCGACAGATAGTCGGGCGGCTCGACCGCGAATTTCCTGGGTTTTCCCTCGCCTTCCTTGGATGAAGTCTTCTGCATCGCACGAAAGAGGTCCGCCGCGGGGCGCGTCGGGATGTGCGCCGCGCGCAGTCTGGCGATGGCGAAGGCATCCGCTTGCGCCTCGGCCTCTCGCGAGTAGCGCAGGTTCAAAACGCCAACGGTGGCAAGCGCCAGGGCATTGGAGACGTCGCCCGCATACCACGTGATCAGGATTGATGTCAGCGTCGCGCGCGCGAGCAGTTTCACGCCGTGGCGATAGTAGAGATGGCCAAGTTCGTGCGCGAGCACGAACATCAGGGCATCATCGTTTTGCGTGAGCGCCTCGATCTCAGACGACATCAGGATCGTGCCGTCAGGCAGGGCGAAGGCATTGGGGCCCGCTGGAAAATCGCGAAAATCGAGCTGATAGGGCACCGCCGTGCCCCCTGCCAGTTGCGCAAAGCGCCGGCTCAGCCGCTCTTCGCGCGGCGTCGCCGCGCGTTTGGGCCCGATCAGGCCGTAGCTCTCGAGCTGGGTGAGGGTCGACTTGCCAAAGTGGCTGTCAAGCGTTCGCGGCGCGCGCTCGACGATGATGCCAACGGCAATCGGAATGCCCCAAACGTAGACCGATGCGACGCACACCACGATTACGGCCAGCGAGAGCAGCGCGTAGCGCCAGCGCGATTCGATCAGCTCGATCAATCCCGGTGGCTTGGCCAGGGCGCGGCGCAGCCCCAAGAAGTCGCCCGGGGGAACCTCGCACAGGGCACCATCAGGAAGATTCACGCGCGCCGCCGAGCGCGCATAAGGCGGTGTGAACTCGAGACTTTCTGCGCGCTCGCAACGCTGCCAGCCGGCCGCCTGGATATGCAGGAGGCCGCCGTCGGCACGCAGCGCAACCGGCGTTGCCACAGTGCTCTTGCCATCGAAAAACAGCGCCTGGATCACAGCGAGATGTCAAATCCGAAAAGATCGACGAACTCGGAGCCCATCGCCCCGCTTGACGCCTCTTCGGCGCCTTCAAAGACACCGACATCGCCTTCAAAGCCGACGGCTTCAAGACGGACGCGCGCCGAGCGGATGGCAGCGAACGGCCGGAAAATGCCGAGGGTGAAGATGGTCAGAAAGAAATTGACGGTGTCGATCCAAAACAGGGGCTTAAAGCGCAAGTCGCTCCGGAAGCGGCTGCCGGCCAGCGCGGTATTGCCCCACACGATGTTTTGCGAGCGTGACGTCCAGTACGGAATCAGAGCCAGCATGAAGCCATAGATCGGAACGACAACCAGGATCGTGATCACGCCGGCCATCTGCTGGGAGACGGGTTCGTGAACGCCCGAAGTCCTCGCAACACCGGCGATCGCAGCGCCAACGACACCCACAACGATCCCTGCCAGAAACATCAGCCCGGCGCATTTCATGATCAGCCCGTAGAACATGCCGGCCGTGCCGCCGTAGCTAAAGCGCGTCCTGCCGAAGTACGCCTCGCCATGCTGATAGGTGCGCAGGCGGTGCAGGAAATACGGCCACACAAGGAGGATCAAGAGGTACAGGCCGACCAGCTCGAAAGCCTGGGCATAGCCCGGCTTGCCCCCTTCTGCGAGCGTCGCGAGCAACAGGTTGGGCGCGAGCACGAGCAGAATGATCGGCGTGAAAAACGCGTAGGCGCCAGCGGCCGTGCCGCCGAAGTGAAAGCGTACGCCACGATAGCTGGTATTGCCGAGCCGAAAACACAGGGAGCGGTAAAACAGCCACGGAAAGATCGCGGCGATGGCGAGCACCGTGCCAACGAATAATGCGATCGAAATCTTCGCCGACTGGGTGTAGAGCACGAGCAGGATCAAAGCCACGATACGGCCGCGCAGGATCGCCGCCGGTCGTCCATGAAAATCGAAGGTCGAGCCAGACAGCGTGGTATTGCCATAGAAATAGCGCAGGCGCCTGACCTTGGCCCAGGCGGAGTAGATGCCGATGGTGAGGATCGTGAGCGCAAGGTTGGTCGCCCAGATCTTGAAATACTCGCCACCGTCCCCGGAAAACCGGACCCTTTGCCCCGGCGGCAGGTCATCGATCGAGCGCTCGTCTGGCGGCACCATCGGCCGTCCGGCCGCAAGCGTTGCTGCTGCGTCGGGGTGGATCGGGACGGGGTCGTGCATTTCCTCGGTCAAATCCATTGTTTTTCCCTTGGCCGAATCGGTGAGCGGCCTTGTCGGTCCACTGTATCGAAGCCTGCGGCAACAACAAAACGCAAATCCGCAGTTGTGTTGTTTTCTACCACGCGCGCGCCGCAAGACTGCTATTTTCAAGAGGAAACGCGGCCCTGATCGCCTTGCGCAAAGCGGCGCGTTTGCGCGCCGACTTCGAAACTGTAAGGATGAGCGCCAAGGCCAGACCAACTGGCAAGACACGGAGGAGCCGGCATGGAGCGCGCAAGACAAATCATCCACCCGCGATGGGTGCGCATCGCGCACTGGCTCAATGCGCTTTCCATCGTCATCATGGTCACCAGTGGCTGGCAGATCTACAACGCCTCGCCGATCTGGCATTTCACCTTTCCGGCGAGCATCACGCTAGGCGGCTGGCTGGCCGGCGGCACGATGTGGCATTTCGCTGCAATGTGGGTTCTTTTTGCCAATGGCCTGATTTACCTGGCGCTCAATGTCGTGTCGGGCCGGATCGCGAGGAAATTCCTGCCGATTGCGCCCAGCGAGGTGCTCAGGGAACTTGGCGACGCCTTGAGGCTCAAGCTCGCCCACAATGATCTTTCGCACTACAACAGCTTGCAGCGTTGCGCGTATCTGTTCGTCTGGCTTGACGTTGCGCTTTTGATCTGCAGCGGCCTTGTGCTATGGAAATCGGTGCAGTTTCCGCTCTTGCGCGAACTTCTGGGCGGCTACGATACGGCGCGCGTCGTGCATTTCGTCGCGATGGCATTGATCGTCGCCTTCGTTTTCATTCATCTGGTGATGGTCGCGCTGGTGCCGCGCTCGTTGCTGCCGATGATCCGCGGCCGCTAGGGGGAACGCCATGATCCAGCCCAAAAAGCCCGCCGGCCGCGAAGGCGAGTTGATCGTGCGCGAGGCCCTTTCGGTCATGCCAGCGCCGGCCCGACGGCTGTTCATGCAGCGGGGCTTAACCCTTGGCGGCCTTGCGCTTCTGAGTGGCTGCGACATTCGCATCAGCAGCCAGCCCTCGATCGAGCGGGCGCTCAAGGCCGTCTCGCGCATGAACGATGCTGCGCAGGCGGCGCTGTTTGATCCGAACCGGCTTGCTGCGACCTATAGCGAATCGGAACTGACGCGGCCGTTTCCGTTTAATGCCTTCTATCCGATGAGCCAGGCGCCCAAGGTCGACGGGGACAGTTATCGCCTGAAGCTTGCCGGGCTGATCCAGAACAAGACGCCCTGGGCATTGACCGATCTTTATGCGCTGCCGCAAACCCAGCAGATCACGCGACACATCTGCGTCGAGGGCTGGAGCGCCATCGGCCGCTGGGGCGGCGTCAGGTACGCGGATTTCCTGAAGCAAATTGGCGCCGATACCACGGCGAAGTACATCAACTTCGAATGTGCCGATGGCTATCACACGAGTATCGACATGCCAACGGCGCTGCATCCGCAAACGCTCCTGACCCTGAGCTACGACGGCTTTCTCTTGCCGCGCGAATTCGGTTTTCCGATGAAGTTGCGCATGCCAACCAAGCTCGGCTACAAGAATCCCAAGCACATCATGGTCATGACCGTGACCAACACCTACCCGGGCGGCTACTGGGAAGACCAGGGCTACAACTGGTTTGGCGGCAGCTGAGAATCCTGGCTCTCGCTGGCGATCCCCTTTCTCGCGATCAGCCGGTGAATGGTCCTTCCAGAGGACGCGCTCACTTCCTCCTTGTCCCAAAGCAGCGTGTCTGAAGAACCGAGCGCGCTTCGCACGCGTTGCGGTGCAAATGCCGAAAAGAGCCGGGTCGTCTTGTCGCGCTCCTCGCCCGCCTGGGTGACGCGCCAGCTCAAATAAAGCGTGCCGGCAGGCACGAGGAGCGCCATCAGCGTTTTGACCGCGGCCACAATCTCCTCGATCGGCAAATGCATGATGACGGTCTCACAGACCACGTTCTGAAACGCGGCACGCTCAACGCCCGCCAGATCAGGCAGCTCGGCAAAGGCGAACTCGACGCCGGCATGACGGGCCCGCGCCTGCGCGAGAAGGCCCCTTGAGGCGTCGTAGCCGATCACGTCGAAGCCGTTTTTCAAAAGCCACGCCGCATCACGGCCGGAGCCACAGCCGATATCGGCGGTCTTGCCGGCGCGAAAAAAGCGCAGCAAGAGCGCGTAGAAATCGCCCGGCAGCGGCTGCGTTTCCCAGAGATTGGCAAAGGCCTCAGGGTCGCTGTCGTAGGCGAGAAGCGTTGCGCGATCCATGCTCTCCAACGCCTAGCGCAGCGCGTCGCCCTGACGATAGCGCAAGGTCAGCTCGTCCATTTTCGACTTGAGCTGCGCATCAAGTGCAAAGCTTGCCGCGGCTACGCTGTCGTCAAGCTGTGCGGCGCGGCTTGCGCCGATGATGGCAGCGGTAATCGCCGGATTGGCAAGCACCCAGGCGATGGCCACGGTGGCCAGGCTTGCGCTCGTCTCCAGAAGCAGGCCGCGCAGCGCTTCGACCGTCTCGAATTCGCCCTCATGCCAGTAGCGGTCCTGGTAGGTCTTGGCCGCGCTGCCGAGCATGAAGCGGCCATCGTTTGGACGCGCGTCAATGCGGTGCTTGCCCGTCAGGAGGCCCCCGGCCAGCGGATTGTAGGGAATCACACCGATCTGCTCCTCGGCAGCAAGAGGCAAGAGCTCGCGCTCGATCTGCCGAAACAGGAGGTTGTACCTGGGCTGCACCGAGACAAAACGCGCGACGCCTTTGACATCGGCGCGGCCGAGCGCTCGCGCCAAGCGATAAGCGAGAAAATTCGACACGCCAATGTGGCGCGCCTTGCCCGCACGCACGATGGCATCGAGCGCTTCCAGGGTTTCGTCAAGCGGGGTTTCGGCGTCGTCCGAATGCAGCTGGTAGAGGTCGACATAATCGGTGCCAAGACGATGAAGCGACGCATCGATGGCGGACAGCAGATGTCTGCGCGAGGCGCCCTGCTGCCAGGGCCGTGCGCCCATCTTGCCGACCGCCTTGGTCGCAAGCACGATGTCACCGCGCTTGCCCTTGAGCCAGCGGCCGACAATCTCTTCGGTACGGCCAACCGTGCTCAGGTCGCCACCCAGCGGATAGACGTCGGCGGTATCGATGAAGGTGATGCCCGCTTCGAAAGCGCGATCCATGATGCGAATCGATTCGGTTTCATCGGTTTGCACACCGAAGGTCATCGTGCCAAGGCAAAGCCTGGAGACCTTAAGGCCGGTACTGCCAAGGCGCCGGTAATCCATCGTCTGCCCCCGGGTTTCTCTTAGCCTTTGCGCTCACCTGCGACGAGCAGCATCAGACTCGACGTGTCCAGCCGGCCCTCCCCCCGCTGTTGCAGCTTGGCGTAAAAACTGTCGACCAGTTGCGTCACCGGCAGCTGGCTGCCATTGCGCTTGGCCTCGTCAATGCAGATGGCCAGATCCTTTCGCATCAGATCGACAGCAAAGCCGAAGTCGAACTTGCGAGCGAGCATGGTCTTGCCGCGATTGTCCATCTGCCAGGATTGCGCCGCACCCCCGCAGATCGCCTCGATCACGTGTTCGCCGTTCAAGCCCGCACGCTCGGCAAAGGCAAGACCTTCGGAGAGTGCCTGAACGAGGCCCGCAATGCAGATCTGGTTGACCATCTTGGTCAGCTGACCGGCGCCAGGCGGGCCCATGTAACGCACCGTCTTGGCGTAGGCCGAAATCACCGCCTCGCCGCGCTTGAAGGTGTCTTCGCTGCCGCCGACCATCACCGTCAGACGCCCGCCTTCTGCGCCGGCCTGACCGCCAGACACGGGCGCATCGAGAAACGCGACGCCCCGGTCCTTGGCGGCCTCGAAAACACGCAGGGCCGCCGTGCGCGATACGGTCGTGTTGTCGATCAGGACCGCGCCTTTTTCCATCGCAAAAAGCGCGCCGTCGCCTTCGATCGTGACCTGATACAGGTCCTGGTCGTTGCCCACGCAGGTAAACACGAATTCGGCGCCGCGAGCCGCATCGGCGGGCGTCGTCGCGACAACGCCCTTGTGACTCTTGAGCCAGAGCGCGCCGCGTGCCGGATTGCGGTTGTAGACGGTGACCTCATGACCCTTTGCGGCCAGATGTCCTGCCATCGGGAATCCCATCACGCCAAGCCCGATAAATGCCACCTTTGCCATCGCAATCCCTCTGAAATGCCTTGCCAAAACGACCCGGACGTACATTCTCACATAGCTCTGCAAATCCGGGCTTTTTCGCTGCAGCGGTTAAGACACCACCTGATAGTAGAGATTCTGCGGGTGCCTGGCCTGCGCGAAAAAAAACCAGCGCTCGCAAAGAAGGCCAAGATACTGGAGCGGAAAGGCAATCAGCCACGCACTCCTGTCGTGCGACACCAAAAACCAGGCGACAAGCACGGCAGGCACGGCAAAGCCAAGGACGATGAATCCCCACTTGATGTTCTTGAGCACCGCGCGCGATGCAGGATGAAAGAACTCGCGCGTGTTAAACGAGCCTGCCGACATGCCCATCGAAATCTGCTTGATGTCGCGCGCACGAACGCCAATGGCCGATTGCAGCGTCGATGCGTGCCTTATCGTGCGATTGCGTCTCAGCGACAGGGCACGGGCAATCCAGGCAACGATGGTGATGACAAGCGCGAAGGGTGCGACTTGCACCGCGACGCCTTGCGGGCCGATAAGGGCAAGCAGTGCGCCGCTTAGGATCAAGCCCGATGACAGCCCGATCAGCGTGTAGTTGATGAGGGTCAGGGGATGGGCCCATTCCTGCAGGAAGCGGATGCACATGTAGACCATCGCCGTGCAGTACCAGAGCAAGACCGAAACCAGGACGCAAATGACGGGCAACAGCGGCACGAAGTGGCCAAGCGCCTGGGTCAGCCACCAAAGGCCGACGGTCGCGGTAAAAAGAGGCAGCACGATGACCTCGCGCGAGAGCCACGAGGTGCGCCACATCATGACCGCGCGCCAGGCCCGCTCGGGCCGGCCCAGATGCAGAAATGATGCGGCAAGACTCGCAAGCAGCATGACGCCTGCAAGCACCAGCCCGGAATTGACCGTGGCGTTGCTGGCGTCAAGCGCACCGCCAAGCACAAGCACGGCGAGGGTGACCACGAGGCCTTGCGCTGCGCCACAAAGCGTCGTGAAAATCACGACCGACATGGCCGGGTTCATGGACCGCAATCGTCCTTGCTGTCACGCGTTGGCGCGCTCGCCGTGCGGCGCGGCAGGTACTGGTTGGCCGGGTGCGTTTCCCATTCCGGCATCAAGGCGTAGCCGCCGCGTTCGCGGATCGCCTTTGAGACTTCCGAATTGGGGTCCTTGACATCGCCAAAGAGGCGCGCCCCGGTCGGGCAGGCCATGACGCAGGCCGGTTTGCGCTCGGCGACGGGCAATGATTCGTCGTAGATGCGATCGACGCACAGCGTGCATTTGGTCATCACCTTGCGCTCTTCATCGAGTTCACGCGCGCCGTACGGGCAGGCCCAGCTGCAATACTTGCAGCCGATGCACTTGTCATAGTCGACGAGCACAATGCCATCCTCGGCACGCTTGTAGCTCGCTCCCGTGGGACAGACCGGAACGCACGGCGGATCCTCGCAGTGCAGGCAACTTTTCGGGAAATGAATCGTGTCGGTATCGGGGAAAGTCCCGGCTTCAAAGGTCTGCACGCGATTGAAGAAGGTCCCGCTCGGGTTTGCGCCGTAGGCCCTCTCGTCGGCGAGCGGTCCCGCTGCGCCAGACGTATTCCACTGCTTGCACGACGTGACGCAGGCGTGACAGCCGACGCAAACGTCAAGGTCAATGACCAGGGCAAGCTGCCTGGCGAGCGTCTCTGCTACGGGTTTAGTCGTCATGGTCATCCCGGCCTGCGAAATAAGCGACTGCGTCGTGGGCGTGCCCGAGCACGCCAGGAACTGCAGGTACTGCTGCCACCTGTGGCGCGGATACTTCTGCTTCATCGGCGCTCGCCGGCCGAAGCCGCACGCGCACGTCATACCAGCCGGCCTGCCCCGTGACCGGATCCGAATTGCTGATGGTCGCAGAGAAGGCGCCGCCGTCGAGGGGAAGCTCTTCGGTGATGAGGTGATTCAGCACAAATCCCTTGCGTGATTCGTCTGCCCCGGGTGCGAGTTGCCACGCGCCGTCTGCCTTGCCGATCGCGTTCCAGGTCCACACCGTGCCAGGCTCGACCGCCTCGCTATAGCGCACCATGCAGCGCACCTTGCCCCAGCGGCTCTCGACCCAGCTCCAGCCGCCATCGGCGATGCCCGCATGACTTGCCGTCAGCGGATTGACGAACAGGTAGTTGTGGCTGTGGATCTGTCGCAGCCACGCATTTTGTGAATCCCAGGAGTGATACATGGCCATCGGCCGCTGCGTGATCGCAGCCAGCGGATATTCCCTGGCATCGGTTTGCGCGACTTCGAGTGGCGCGTACCAGAAAGGCAGCGGATCGAAATAGGTTTCGATGCGCTTTCTGAGGTGATCGGGCGGCTGCCGGCCCTTCGTCTTGCCCTGGGCTGCAAGACGAAAGCGCTGCAGCGTGTCGGAGTAAAGCACAAGCTGGATCGGATCGTTGCGCTGGCGCCAGCCGGCGGCCTTGGAGGCGTCAAGATACGCCTGGTTCCAGTTGCGCATGTATTGCTGATCAAGCGGCAGGTGATGCTGGAACACGCAATCGTTTTTCGCATACATCTCCCATTGGTTCGGATTGGGCTCGCCACGAATGCTTTTCTCGCCGTTCGCGCCGCGCCAGCCCATGAGAAATCCAAGCCCGGGCTGGTGCTCGAAGTTGACGATGAAATCGGGGTAATCCTTGAACTTGCGCGTGCCCGCCTCGGTCGTGAACGCCGGCAGCTTGAGCCTTGAGGCGAGTTCCACCAGCACCTCCTGGAACGGCTTGCACTGGCCAAGGGGCGCCACCACCGGAACGCGCACCGAATCGACTGGACCCTCGAATTCGCTGATCGGCCGATCGAGCATGCCCATCACGTCATGGCGCTCGAGATAGGTGGTATCAGGCAGGACCAGATCGGCAAACGCCACCATCTCGCTCTGAAATGCATCACAGACGACAAGAAAGGGAATCTTGAATTGGCCGTTGCCGTCACGCGCGTTGAGCATGTCGCGTACGGCCATGGTGTTCATGGTCGAATTCCAGGCCATGTTGGCCATGAAGATCATGAGCGTATCAAGCGGGTAGGGATCGCCCCGGGTGGCATTGGTAATGACGTTGTGCATCATTCCATGGGCTGCAAGCGGATGCTCCCACGAGAAGGCATGGTCGATGCGCATCGGCGAGCCGTCGTCGTTAAGCGCGAGTTCTTCGGGGCTTGCCGGAAAGCCAAGCGGCGCGGCGTTTAAGGGTGTGTTGGGCTTGAGCATCGCGGGATCGTTAAAGACGCGATAGTTCGGCACGATGTGGCGCGGATACGGCGGCTTGTGGCGAAAGCCGCCAGGCGCATCGATGGTGCCAAGCACACTCATCAGGACGGCAAGGGCACGGATCGTCTGAAATCCGTTCGAATGGGCAGCCAGGCCGCGCATGGCATGAAACGCAACCGGGCGTGCCTGCGTTGTTTCATGCCGCACTCCCCACGCATCGGTCCAGCCAATGGGCAGCTCGAAGGCCTGATGCAGTGCGGTCTCGCCAAGTTCGCGCGCGAGCATGCGGATGCGCGCGGCGGCAACGCCCGTGATCGCTTCGGCCCATTCGGGTGTGCACGCAAGAACGCGCTCGGCGAGCAGCTGAAACGATGGCGCAACCGTGCTGCCATCGGCAAGCCGATAGCGACCTCTAAGCGCGATGTCGCATTCGGCAGCGATGCCTTCCGGATAGGCCGGCTTGACCGATCCGCTCTTCAGATCCCATACGAGCTTGTTGTGTGGATTGCGACCATCGCTAGCCGGCCCCTTGTTCGGGTCAAACGCGAAAAGGCCTTCCATCTCGCCTTCATCGAGCACGACCAGTTGCGGCGCATTGGTGTAGCGCTTGAGGAAGGCATGGTCGATGAGGTCGTTTTCGATGAGTTCGTGCAAGAGGGCCATGAATAGCGCGCCGTCGGTACCCGGGCGAATCGGAATCCACTCGTCGGCGATCGCCGAATAGCCGGTGCGCACCGGGTTGATCGAGATGAATCTGCCGCCAGCGCGCTTGAATTTGGAGATAGCGATCTTAAGCGGGTTGCTGTGGTGATCCTCGGCCGTGCCGATCATGACGAAGAGCTTGGCGCGTTCGAGATCGGGGCCCCCGAATTCCCAGAAGCTGCCACCGATCGTATAGATCATGCCGGCGGCCATATTGACCGAACAGAAGCCCCCATGGGCGGCGTAGTTGGGGGTGCCGAATTGCCGCGCAAAGAGGGTCGTCAACGCCTGCATCTGGTCGCGACCCGTGAAAAGCGCGAATTTTTTTGGGTCGGTGGCGCGAATGCCGCGAAGGCGCTCGGTCAGGAGCTCAAAGGCGCGCTCCCAGGAGATCGGCTCGAATTGCCCCTCGCCCCTTGCGGCACCCGCCTTTCGCAACAGCGGCTCTGTCAGGCGCGCGGGCGACACCTGCTTCATGATCCCGGCGCTGCCTTTGGCACAAATCACGCCACGGTTGATCGGGTGGTTCGGATTGCCGTCGATGAAGCGAATATCGCCATCGCGCAGGTGCACGCGAATGCCGCAGCGGCAGGCGCACATGTAGCAGGTGGTACAGCGGATCTCGGTTTTGGATTGCGGCTTGGGCTTGGCAATCGGGTCATGCACGGGCGAGCGCGAAAAGATTTTGAACACGCGATGGGCCTAGGAATCGGAGCGCGCCGCGACCGCGTCAAGCGGGTCTTTCATCAATCGCGCCGTCACACCTGATCGTTCAGGGGCGAGGATGAAAAGCGGAGGGAGCCAGTATTGCATTTTTCCGGATGCCCCTCTATGGTGGGGAACAGGGACTCAGGGCCACGATGCTCGATTCTAGCGGGTGCGGTCGCAGCACCGCGGCATCGGGAAAGCGCGCATGGCCATGTGTGTCATACGGCTGCGACGCGCACGCAGGCATCAATGGAGCCAAGGCATTTTTCGGCGCGCTCGCCCTGGTGACGGCCAAACAGGACGTGACCGCAGCTTGCATAGGTTCGCCCAACCGGCGACCCACCAGGACCCATGGCAGCGTTGTTGCGATGTCCGCCTTTTCGCTACAAGTGGCCGCCGCGAGGCTTACGCGGTGCTAATCCAGGTATTGCTCGGTGTTTGCGCCATCGAGATGCCGGACCCGCGCGAGCGCAAGGATCTGCGGGTCCAGCAGGCGGGCATTGATTCCCATGCGTTCTGCCGCCGGATCGACGGCCGTCCAGTGCGTGACACAGCCGCAATCGGCGCAGCGATGAAATTCGATGGACTTGTCATCCCAGCTGTATCGATCGGTTTGACGCGAAATGACGTCGATTTGCACCTGCTTTGGCGAAAAATAGGCCCAAAGTACGCCGTAGCGGCGACAAATCGAACAGTTGCACTCGGTGACCGTCGCAGGAGCAGCATCGACTTTGAGGCGCACGCCGCCGCAGTGACAAGACCCTTCAATCATCGGCTGTCTCCAGGATTATCGTGACCCTTCAGGAGATCATGATAACGCCGGCGCCATAGCCGCCGCAGCGGGCGCTTGCGTGTGCGAAAGTACAGGGGAGGCGAGGCTTTTTCGTGGTCTAATTTCTCGTCGAAAATCGAGCGACATCGATTGAGGCACATGCAGGGGAGACGCGAGGTGAGCGATGCTGGAATTTCCGGCAGGCGCCATCGGCGAGACGATTAGAAGACGGTGGAGATCGCCGCAGAAATGACCGCAGGTCTCGAAGGTATCTTCATACCCGCCGCGTGGCACGGCATCGGCGTGGCTTGCCTTTGCCGTACGCGCTTTCACACCGCTTTCGCGCCGGTGAGCGCAACCTTGCCAGCGTCATCCCGCAGTTGCCCGCGACGTTTTGCCCGAGGACTTGGCCCAAGCCGAAATTGCAAACCACCCATGGAGGTATCGTGTCGCCGAAACAAACCCGTGCAGCACCCAAGAAACCCTACAGCGTTCTGGCCATCGACATTGGCGGAACACGCATCAAGTTCCGGACACAGGCACAGCTTGACCCGGTCAAGTTCGATTCGGGACCGACCATGACCCCGCAACGCATGCTCGAGTCCATCAAGGAACTGACGCGCGGCTGGAAATACGATCGCGTTGCCATCGGATTTCCAGGTCCGGTTGTCAACAACGCTCCGTTAAGGGAGCCCTGGAACCTCGGCAGCGGATGGAAGGACTTCCGCTTTGATCTGGCATTCGATCGCAAGCCCGTCAAAATGATCAACGACGCGGCGATGCAGGCCCTGGGCAGCTATGACGGCGGCCGCATGCTGTTCCTGGGTCTGGGCACCGGGCTCGGCTCAGCCATGGTGCTCGATCACGTCGTGCACGGCATGGAGCTCGCGCATATGCACTGGAAGAAGGGCAAGAGCTACGAGGATTACCTGGGCGCCGCGGCACTTGCAAAACAGGGCAAGAAGGCCTGGACCAAAAACGTCTTCGAAGCCGTCGAAATCCTGCGCGACGGACTGCTTGGAGACTACGTCGTTCTTGGGGGTGGCAATGCCAAGCTGCTCAAGGATCTTCCTGCCCATTCGCGCATGGGGTCCAATCGCGATGCCTTCATCGGCGGCTTCAGACTTTGGGGATAATGCGCATCGTTTACTTCACGGATTAAAAAAATAGGCGCTAGAGCTCACGGTGCCGCAGCGTCAGCCCTGACGCTCGAATCGCCCCCTCTGACGGCGCCCGCGAGCCGGCAATCGTCGGCGTCGCTTAAGATAGCGCTTTGCCTTGTTGCCGCATGCGCGCGGATGGGCAAGAGGCGGGAAACGCGCATCATGCAAAAGGCTTGAGCGATGCCAAGTGCCATCCTGACACTCAACGCGGGATCTTCAAGCATCAAGTTTGCGCTCTTCGAGTGCGGCTCTGACCAAGAGCGGCTGGTGTCGCACGGAAGCATCGAGAATATCGGCACGGCCCCTCATTTCAAGGCAACAGCGCCCGATGGCGCCGTGCTCAAGGAAAAAAAATGGCGTCATGGTGCGGCACTCAAGCAAGAAGCGCTGCTGAAATACCTGCTCGAATGGATCAATAGCCATCTCGGCGACGAATCCCTCTACGCGGTTGGGCATCGCATTGTTCATGGCGGCAGGCGCTTCGCAGCGCCGGTGATCATCGGCAAGGCCGTCTATGCCGAACTTGAAAAACTCATCCCTCTTGCACCCTTGCACCAACCGCATAATCTCGCTGCGGTTAAGGCCGTGCGCCGACTGCGTTCCGACCTGCCGCAAGTTGCCTGCTTCGACACGTCCTTTCACCACGACATGCCCGAGGTCGCGGCACGACTGCCCTTGCCGCACAAGTATGTGAAGGAAGGGCTGCGCCGCTACGGCTTCCATGGCATTTCGTACGAATTCATCAGCGGCAAGCTGCGCCAGATGATGCCGACACTGGCCAAGGGACGGATCGTCGTCGCGCATCTTGGCAATGGAGCGAGCCTGTGCGCGATCAACGACGGTCGCAGCATGGACACGACGATGAGCCTGACCGCGCTCGACGGCCTGATGATGGGAACGCGGTGCGGCAGCCTCGATCCGGGCGTGATCCTGTATTTGCAGCAGGTCCACGGCCTCCCTGTTGCGACGATCGAGAAGCTGCTCTACAACGCCAGCGGGCTGCTTGGCGTGTCTGGCATCAGCAATGACATGCAAACCTTGCTGGCGAGCACAAAAGCGGCCGCGCGCGAGGCCATCGAGCTCTTCGTGTACGACCTCGCCAAGCACGTCGGCGCCATGACTGCGAGCCTTGGCGGCATCGATGGCTTCGTGTTCTCTGGTGGCATCGGTGAGCATGCCGCGCCGATCCGGGCCGCGCTTTGCAAACAACTCACCTGGCTAGGGATCGAATGCGACGGCGCGGCGAACGATCGTCACGCGACCTTGATTAGCAGCCCGCGCAGCCGCATCCCTGTCTACGTCATTGCGACCGATGAAGAAGCGATGATCGCAAGGCACACCGCACAAGTCCTGAAAGACGCATCCGGGCCGCTGAAGACAACGGCCACTGGCATCCCCGCCTGATACTCCTTCTGGGCCACACCAACGGCGCCGCCTCGCGCACGAATCGCGACGGCTCGCCGGCGATAAACGTTCTTATATGAGCCATTGTCGGCTCCAAGCGCTCCTATTAAGAGTATCTATCGCAACAGGCGTCAATGCTATAATTGTTCTTATTAGAACTTTTTTGCTGATCAAGCGTTCTTATCAGGATGATTACAAGTGATTGCAGCGACTAACATCGCCGTAGACAGAGCGCTCAAGGCGCTAGGCCAAAGCATCGGGCTCGCGCGTCGGCGACGGGGTATGTCTCAAACCGACCTGGCGTCCCGCATGGGTGTTTCGGTAAGCACGGTACGTCGCCTGGAGGACGGACATCCCGGAACGGCGCTCACCTACCTGGCAATGGCTCTACAGGTCTTTGGGGAACTGGAGAAGCTGCGCTTGCTTCTGGACACGCCGACGGATTCCGTGGGGCTCGCGCTCATGGATGCAGCACTGCCGGCTCGGGTCTACAGCAGACGCCGAAAGGTACCCAAAGCATTTTGAAGGGGGGCCCGATATGGCTACGCGAGCCGGTGCCACGGCACGGAAAATGAAAACGGAAATGGACGTGTGCTTAGGCAAGGCAGGCACGCCCGTGGGCAAACTCGTGTTCGTTCGCAACGGGCCTAGGGCGTTCACGCAGTTCGCCTACTTTCAGGATTGGCTCGACAACAAGGACACATTCAACGTATCACCAGACCTCTTTGCCACGCCAGGGTACCAGACCCGCAAGCCCGCGAGCAAAGAGGACTCTTTGTTTTTTCTCGCGCTGGCAGACACCGAGCCGGATGCCTGGGGGCGCCGTGTCATCGCCCGCGCGCATGCCAAGCGCCGCGCGGATGACCCGGCGCTTGGGGCTCTGACCGAGCTGGATTATCTTTGCGCGGTAGATGATTTCAGCCGCATGGGCGCCTTACGCTTGCGCAGTACGCACGGCACTTATCTGGAGTCCGCGCCTGCCGGCCGGCGTGCGACGCCTCCATTGCTGGATCTCGAGAAGATGCTTTCGGCGTCACGGGCGGTCGAGCTAGGCGAGGAAACAGCCGAGGATTTGGCCTATCTGCGCGGCAAGGGTACCTCGCTCGGAGGCATGCGCCCGAAATGCAGCATCCTGGACGAGGATGGACTCCTGGCCCTGGGCAAGTTCCCGAGCATCAACGACGAGCGCAGCGTGACGCGAGCGGAGGTCCTTGCGCTAAAGCTGGGGCGCTTGGCGGGCATCAACGCTGCGCATGCTCATGTGGCTGTGGTGCAAGGCATCCCTGTAGCGGTCATCCGCCGATTCGACCGCACCGCCAAGGATGCGCGCGTCCCCTATATGTCAGGTGCAACGCTGCTCCAGGCGAGCCGACAAGCTGACCATGCCTACACCGAGGTACTCGCCGTGATGAAGGGAGTCTGCGCGAACTATGTCGACGACGCTCGCGAGCTATGGCGCCGTCTGGTGTTTCACCACCTGATCACCAACGTCGACGACCACTTGCAAAACATCGGATTCCTTTACATGGGCGACAACAAGTGGCAGCTGTCGCCAGCGTTCGACGTCAATCCGATGCCGGAGAAGGACCGCGAATCCAAGACATGGTTAAGCGAAGACACGGGTCCCATCACAAGCATGGCCCAATTGATGGCGCACGCGTCACAATTCGCGCTGACCGCTGAACAGTCATTGGCCGTCGTGCGACGGGTCATTGAAGCCGTGGGGCAGTGGCGCGCTGTGGGCCAGTCTGTAGATGTAGGAATGACGACGCTTGAACTTGACGCATTCAAGCTTGCGTTTGAGCATTCCGGCTTGGCAGATGCCAAGAAGTTGGTAGGCCTTTAGTGAGATAGGACTTAAGTTTGAGGAATTCCGTAAGCGCCCCGAGAACACATACCTAGACACCTTGACGTGTCCAAGCGTTCTAGTGCGCCGTATTACGCGCTAGCTATGAGACGACCTTTGCTTCGCCTATGATCCGTCCCTCCCAGAGATAGAAGGTCCCCAGCTTGCGGAACAGCGGGACTGCTGTGGTCGGCGACAGGAACACTATTCCTAACCGCTTGGTTTCGCCAAGGTGGATTGTCTGGCCCCCCAGAAGTATCCTGCAATCCCATCCTTGAGAGGCTTCCGGACTCGCCTTGCACGGGCAACCGTACCATTCCCCGCAAATCGGGCCAGTTCGACCGATTTTATAGAGACTTATATCGACTATAAGTTGAGGTTGAAGGGCGAGCATAGAGAGCCGGGGCCTAAAAACTGGACAGGCGGTTAGGTGAATTTTCTGCTTCAATGGGCATTGTGCCCGGAGGAGCATTGCATGAGAAGACCGCGCAGGAATCACTCATCGGCCTTCAAGGCCAAAGTGGCGATCGCCGCCATCAAAGGCGACAAGACGCTGGCCGAACTGGCCGAGCACTTCGATGTCCACGCCAACCAGATCACGCAGTGGAAGAGCCAGCTGCTCGAGCGCGCTGGCGAAGCATTTGGCGGCTCTGAGGCGCCGATCGCGGAGGGTCCCAACATCAAGGACCTACATGCCAAGATCGGCCAGCTGACGCTGGAGAATGATTTTTTAGAAAGT
>Ga0116229_10004147_pt1 | contig 23783 bp, 25 predicted proteins | sample S1TSphgellanicum_3_FD_87313 | JGI IMG/M metagenome (GOLD analysis project Ga0116229, IMG submission 87313) | Host-associated microbial communities from peat moss isolated from Minnesota, USA - S1T2_Fc - Sphagnum magellanicum MG | ecosystem: Host-associated > Plants > Peat moss > Unclassified...
CAACAAGAACCTTAAACAAAAAAAAAAAAAAAAAAGGCTAACAAGGGCAACTCAACACAATGTCAATAAAATAATTAATCAATTTTGAAGATTCAATGTAGAAAATATAAGATGTTCCAAAACATTCTTGATTTCCAAACAATGTTTACTTGTTATTTGAAAAATATATATTTTGAAATTTTCAACATTCCTACAAATAATATAATTAGTATCAAAGCTGCAAAGGTACTAGGTATATAGTAATATATACCATGTTAACAAGGAGATGCAATGCAATGAACTTCTGAGGGCAACATAAGCTTTTATTCAGCTTGTGTCTTTATGTGCAGTAATGTCCTTGGATGAAGGCATTATGCTTTGCATAGGGCCTCTTTCAGTAAGGGCCTCTCCAGGGGTGTTATGGCCTTACACTTAATTTTCAGATTACAAGAAAGTGGGTCTAAGAGGACTATAATTTGGAAACCCTAACCTTTGGAAAATACCCTTTCCCCCTAATTACAAGAAAAGGTTTAAAAGGACAAAAGTAAGGAGTCTTGACCCTCTTCAAAACTCTTTTTCTCCAATTAAGAGAACAACCACAAGTAAGGGTTTTTGAAAACTAAATTGGAAACCTTAACCTATCAAAATTGCATTTCACTAATTAGTGATAGGAAAAGGACTACAAGTATAGGTTTGTGAAGAGAAACACTAGCCTTTAATTTTTTACTTCTTTTCTTTCATAAAAATTAACAAAGGAACTACAAGACAGGGTCTAATAGGATCATAACTGGGAACCCTAACCATCCCAAAGTGATTTTGGTTTTGTCCACTTTGATCTATGCTTTTCAAGGTTTTGTGCTTGAAGACTTTTTATTGGCTCTTCCATTAGGGACAACATTGCATGCATTGGTGTAAGAATTTGGCATAAAACTTTGGCTCAACCTGAAACCCATGAGTGAGAGATGTTTAGAATACCATGTATGCATATGATGGATCAACATATTTTGTAGAAGTGCATGCATCTAGATGAGAAGTTTTATATTTAGTAATGAAAGTCTTTAGTTTGAACTTGCTTTCTCATTTTGTAAAAAACAATTGTGAACATGAAAATGTCATGATGTGTAGTGTTATGACATTTGGTGTCATAAGGGTGTAAATCCATAGTAAACTCTATTGAACAAAAAGACTAAAACCAGTCAAAGGTAGAAACTATTCAACCAAAAAGAGATGCACACACATATATATACAATGCACAAGAGGAGGTTGAGATGAAATTTTCATGTATCCCCCCCCTAGACCTAAGCTAGGAAAAACATGGCATGGTCTAAATAGAAATCAAGGTGCTACAGGAGAACATGATGAATAGTACCAAAGGCCGATGGGAATTTGAGTGAGCTCTAGCTTGAAGTAGAATAGATGGTATCCACCATTACAATTATTGCAAAGTAGCATCTGATTAGCATCAATGTCCTTTGACATACTTGACATGGATAGTCAAGTGGAGGAATCCAAATTGACATGATGATGGTAGGATCCAAGTTTGACAGGTGGCAGGGTGCATAGTTTTTGGAGTGATCCCGAATTGTGCGTTCGTCAGCTCCTTGCAACTCCAACACACATCAAAACCTAATTGTCTTAATCCTCAAGATAGTGCAACTAGAGTATCATTAGGTTGTTGCTAGAGATACACAAAGTCACCAACATCAAATTGTCTCACCTTAGGTTTATAACTGCCACCTTGTGTGTGTGCATTCCGTAAGGTGTCTCAATGATGTGTAATGGACAAGTTCTCCATGGCCATGGGCATAACCCTCCTAAATAGAGTAGCCCTCTCTATGATGGCCTTAACCCAAGTGGATGGGGAGTCCAAGTCCACAACCTAGTCCATTTGAGCAGCAATGGAAAAGGGTGGAATGGGATGTCTCCTAAAAAGTAGAAAGTAAGGAAAGAAATGACACAAAGAGGCGTGTTTAGACATCCTATAACCCATGGTGATGTAAGGTAGGGCTAGGTCTCAATCCTCTTTGTTCCGAGTGAGGCAAATCTTTCAAAGTCCTTTCTTGCATGTCTAAACCATCTTCTCTACAAGGCCATTAGCTTGGGGATGATCCCTTGAAGTTGGCGATGGTCAATGAGAGCATGATCAAGTAGGTATCGGAATTCTCTTCTGAATTCTAATCTTTGATCATTAAGGCACTCAACACAAGCCCCAAACCTACTTAGGACCTATTGTAAGAAAACTTGGCTAATGTTGTATGATGACTTGTTTGGTAGTGCAACAAGTTCGACCCACTTTGAAAAATGTTCAATCATAATCATGATGTAGACATTACCCCTTGAGGTCTATGGTAATTCTCTAGCTAAATCACATGACCAACAATAAAACATGCCCTGAATAGGGAGTGGAAAAAGCACGAGTTGTTGAGAGGAGAAGGAAAATTTCATTCTATCACATTGTTCACACCTAACAATGACATCTCGAACTTGAGCATACATACCTCTCCAATGGTAATGAGGAGTGAAAAGGCTATAAGTACATTTAACTTCAAAATGTTTAAGCTTTGAGTGTACCTTCTGAATAAGACCATGTCGTTCATGTAGTGGAGGAACCACTCTGTCGCCTTGTGGTAAACATCGGACGAGGTGATTGTCCTTCCATGAGTAGTGTTTGGACTGCTGTTGTATGCGATCCCAATGACTTGATGTAACTTGGGGAAGGTATTCCCCATGTTGAAGAAACCTTAGAATGTCGAAGTCCTCCCATATATCCACAATGGGATGCTCAACCAGGTTACATTGCAATAATGCAAGATAACTAGATGCATAAGATACATGTACTACTGGAATTTGGTCAAAGTCTTGCTTAGTTTTTGAAAAAATTTCAGAAGTAATGAGGGGTCTCCGTGACATGGTATCTGTGTTTTGATGTGTAATACTAGGTCGATGAATAACCTTGAACTCATATTCTTGAAGTATAAATGCCCAACAAACTAACTTACCAGTAAGCATTGTCATTGGTCATTAACCACTTGATAGGCTGGTGGTCGGTATACAAAGTGAACTTGGTGCCATAAAGATAAGGCCTGAAATGTATGACAACCCATACAACAACAAGACACTCCCCTTCGTATGAAAAGTAGTTGCTTTCAACCTTGTTGTTGCTTTAAGATGCATAGGCGATAACATATTCCTTGCCTTCTTCATCAAGTTGGCCAATAATAGCACCAATACCAAGAGCGCTCTAGTCAATGTGTAGAATGAAGACCTTGCTCAAATTAGGTCTTCTCAAAATGGGGAACTCTGAAAGCTTTTCCTTGAGTGTGTTGAAAGTTTCCTAAGCCTCTTCATTATATGTCTAAGCAACATCCTTATTTGATAATGCATAAAGAGGATGAATAATAATACTTATGTTTTGGACATAAATCCTATAGTAATTACATAGTTCGATGAAGCTCCTCAAAGTGTGAACATTAGTAGGATTGGGCATCTCCAAAATGGCTACTACTTTGGCCCAATGAGCCATAATACCATTTGGCAAAATTATGTGTTTAGGGTAGACTATTGAGGTGACAACAAACTCACATTTTTTAGGACGGATCTTCATATTGACTTCATGGAGCCTCTTGAATAACTCCTCAAGATGAGCCAAGTGTTGTAGGAGTCCCTTGCTATGCACTAGGACGTCATCTATATAGCATTTCAGGAAATTTGCCTTTTCGAGAACCTAGTCCATGACTTGCTGAAAGAAGACAGGTGCATTCTTTAATCCAAAAGGCATCACAAGCCATTCCCACAACTTGTTACTTCCATGGAATGTCCTTTTTTTACAATCCTTCACAGCAAGCACAATCTGGTTGAAGCCTTGCCTTAGATCCACAATTGCGAAGTTGTTTTGAATTTCCAATGTTATCAAACAGTTTTTCAGGGATGGGCATGGGGTGCTTGTCCTGAGGTGTAACCAAGTTCAAAGGCCTATAGTCCCCGCACATCCTTTTTGTAGTCCATAATCCAACTGAATCCTTCTTTACTAGCATTACTATAGTGATTGCGAAATTAAAACTTAATGGCTGAATGAGACTAGCTTCATGGAACTCTTTGCATCTTTCATTTACCAATTCCCACTCATGTTTGCTCAACCTATGCCTCCTTCGATAGATGGGTGTTTCATTTGTAAGGTCTATAAAAAATTGCATGTTTACCTAAGTCTTTCATTGAGAATGCAAACACATTTTCATTCTCAATGGTCTATGACCTAGTCTCTTTCCTTCTTGGTGAGCTAATTCCCCATAACGAAAGGGTAGTTGGAAACACAAGGAATGGAGTTGGAAAGTGTGTTTGAAAAACCTGGTGTATTGGGTTTTCCGCTATCCAACTGCATAGATTCGTAGAAGGTTATCATTATGTTTCTAGAAGCTGATGTATTTCCAGAATTATTAGAAATAACTTGAGTCAAATTACATGATACCTTTTCCCCCCCAACACTAAGAGTGAAGTGTACAGTGTTAAAGATAGGCAAATGTACTTGGTTAAAGTGCCATGTAGGCACATCGCCAGAACTACAAGCTAATTGAATCGGTGCTAGTGTTGTGTAGATTTGAAAGAGTACACAGGTTACCAACAACCATTTAAAGGAGTTTAGGTCCATGCCTCTCCCCAGTAGAGCGTTACGCTCCAATCTAGTCACCTTGGTGTGACTAGTAGTGCTAATTTGGAACCCCATTACCCCTTTTTTTTTTCTAGGCTTGGTTCATCCCAAGTGGCTGAAACATGACGATACACCAAGCCTGGTCCATCTCCCTAAAAGGTGTGTGCTCCTAGGAAGGAGACAAAGGTGGGCCAAACACCTTTTAGTTTTTTTATTATGTTCGAAGGAAACCAAGGAGGTTTCTCTTGCCTTGTAATTGGTTGCCAAGATCTCTTATCATCTAATATGTGAAAAACCTACAAGTTGGGGTCTCTAATGGTGTATCTTAGAGCCAACTACAGAACTGAGAGTGGTGCAAGGTTGGTCCACCAGTTGTAGCCGGTGCACATAGGAACCGCATTGTGTCGCATTGAGTAGGAAGGGTTCTCCAAGGTAATGCTTAACCAGCGTGTAGTGCTCCTGGATTTTTTCCCTATGGTCAAGTTGAAAAGGGGTGTTCTCAATTACATAACCAAGCGTAGGATAAATGAATTGAGCCCAAGTGATCAATTGTACCATGTCCGTGAAAAGACTGAATCTTGTGTCACTCAAGCCTTCTCCAAATCCAACCGTTGAAAATCCTTGACACTCACAACATGAAATGATGAGGTCCACGAGGCCAAGTAATTCCATATGTTTGTTCTGAATTAATTGTATGTCAGAGGGCAAAAAAGTGAAATTGGCCTTCCATGTGGTGGTTGCAAATTGTTATGGAAATTTGGTTGTGAGTTTCATCATTCTCAATGCCATCACTTGCCTTGCAATAGGATCAATGTTTACGTAAAAATACCTCTGAACCACCATCCTTGGTTGTAGTAAGGCTTCGAGACTTGTACCAATACCACCAAAGAGTTCTAATAATGTAATCCCCTCCTTAGGCGGTGTCCAGGTGATTAGCTGATGAAATACTAGCTTAATCGGTTCACCATGGCTCTCCATCTTCTCAAAACTAAACAGAGCTTTGACCAAGGGCTCGTGGGCTGCTTTGAACCTCTGTAAAACCTCTAGTCTGTGTTGAATGTTTGTAGGAACCACCTTCAAGCTTTCAATAGCTTGGGCATAAGCTGTCTCCTCTTCATCTCCTTTTATCCATTCATGGTTAGCTTTTTGGATGTAGGAAATGGTGTGTGCTTCCTTGAGCATACAATGATAAGCCATAGGACTATGGTTCCCATGTAAATCAAGGGGTATGTACCCTAGGTGGTGGCCATCAGTCTCCCAATCCACTCGGTAGTACGTATGTTCGAACTAGTTATCAATTATGAAAATGGTGGAAATAGGGCCTTTTGCCCAATAAGCACATTGTAATTGGTGGCATTAGTGATTAAACATTTGACTTGTAGGAAAAGCTCCTAATCTGTACCTTTATTGAAGTTAAGTGTAATCAAATTGGAGCTCTCCCCAAGTACCTCCTCTACGCTCCCACTAGCATGCGAATTTGCCACATATTTTCGTAGTTTAGAATCAAGCATGCCCATCTTCTTGGCAAATTGAACTCCAAGAATCATTGGTTGGGCACTTGTATCAAGAAATACCACTCTGGGTGTATGTCCTCCCACTTAGATTGTTGATTCAATATTGTCGACCTTGGCAAATCTAGTGGTAATGGAAGTTCTCTCACTAGGCACCACCTTCGAAAATGAGTGAAAGATTTTGTGGAGAGAATGGTTATCCACAATGCCTTTGTTAAATAACAAATCCACAAGTGAAGTGTTCTTAACTCCCTTTTGATATGTGAATGTAGAATCAAAGGTAGGAGAGCCCACTAGTTTAGCCATGCTAGAACTAGTGACTGGATTATGAATGCCATCTGCAACACATGAGCTAATTGAGTGTTTCTCCAAGGTGTTGGATGAGACCCCTATAACATGTGGATTAGGGATTGGTAGAGAACCTGATGTAGTGTTTAGGGTATCTTTTAGTATTGTAATTATGTCCCTGGTGCTTAGTTTCAAATTTTGAAAACAAAACAACGGTGTACTCACAAGCTTTTGCGCGTTTTCATGCATTTGAAGTTGGCACTCCATAAACTGATTAGTGGAAAATTGTGTGTTTTCTCAATGTACATGTATTCTTGGGGCACGAAAATTTGATGCCTTAATAGCTTGTGGTGTAATAGTCTCCTTTCTCTTCGCTAACAATGTGCGTTTTTCTTCCATGTTGAGAGGAGGAAAAGATTGTGGCATGATTGTTCAAGCTCCTTTAACCCTGGTAATAGGACTTGAACCAAATGTGAGTCCATTAGTCTGAATTACTTATTTAGTGGCAGAAACTCTCGGTGCCACACTAGCTTCTTGTGTTGCAAAGTAGGAAGGGCAAAAAGAAGTGGCAAATTCTGGTGTGAAACTAAAATTGTGTGCACTGAAAAGAACATACTCCCCAACCATGGCATCGTGTGAGAGGCCATAGAATGACCTAAGAGGTCCCTCTCGTGATCCTAAACCATGTACAGGTTGGGCATGATTAGTTGGTTGGGAAGACTTATTTTTTAAATTAACAAGTTAAGCTTTCAATGATTCGAGTTCATTTTGTAGAGTTTGAACTTAAGCAGCATGGGCTTGAAACACCTCCTTCTTGTCAACATTGTGCTCCCTCTTCTTAGCATTTTTATTGAAATTACTTTTGGTGGGGAAAGCCTGAATGGAAGGCTAAGGTGCCTTGGCTTTTAGTTGAAGGGCAATGGAAGATGCTGGTAGATTTTGCCGTGGTAATCGGAGTTACTTCCGTTTCGGGAACTTGGCAAAACAAATAGCTTCCTGATGTCCTTCTTTCTCACAATAATCACAAAAGAGATCTTTAGAAGGAATGTTACACTCATTAGCTTTGTGGGCAGGATTGCCATAGTAGTTGCAAGAAGGTAGGATCAGTGCAGCCGAGTGCACCGTTTTAGCCCTTGAAAAAGAATGTGATGATCTGGTTAACGTAGCTGGTGGAGGCTAAGGCCTTGAACGTGATGGAGGCCTCATAGTAGTGGCTTCATAGTGTGCACGAGTTAGTTCCAACTTTTCAAAAATGTTGTACATATCCAGCAAAGTGTATGAGTCTCTAAATTCTACAAAAATTCGTTGTAAAACCTACGCATGGAATGTTAGAGTACCTTCCAACAAATGAAGATACCAATGGGCAGCTTCCAGGTCTATGATGCTCTGAATATCCTCTTTAAGCTTGAGAAGCCTCCTGTAAAACATCTTGAAGGTTTCATCCTTTTGCCGAGAGAAGGTGGCGAACTATAAATTTTTTTCAAAACTCTTCACCAGAAATTCTAGCTCAAGAACTCGAAAGAATTCCCCCACTAGATCAGCAAAAGTTGGTGCATTAATGGTGGGAGGAATGTTTGCGATAGCAACAATGAGTTGTTTAGGAGAAAAAATTACTGAAATAACTACCGGATCCGGATTATTGAGCATAATCCCATGATGTGCAATGGCAATTTGTAGTGCAGCTTGAAAAGTGTTGGTGATGGCTGTGGCATAAGCTAGACTGGGGATCTAGGTGACACCCAAAATCTTCGAAAAATGTTGCTCGTAGACATCCAATGTTTCATGTTGCACATAATGGGCCAATTGTTTGAATGTGAACGCTTCAATGTAATTATCGTCATACTTAAGCTCTAAATCATAAACCATAGTTGAGAAAGTTGCCTTGAATTCCCTCAAAGAAATGGTACCTGGCCTTTCACTGAACTTCTCAATTCTCCCAGAGGATTTGCTGACCTCCATGGTGTATATGGGTGTAGAGGTCACGGCTTGTAGCGGAATATATAGTGATGGTGTGAAAGCTAGTACAGTAACAAACGTACCCCACTTATTAACCCTTCCAAATGGACTATGATGTATTATTGATGTAGTGTAACTTGAACTTGAATTCTTGGTAGGAGTTGTACTGGATGACGATGGTGCTGTAGATGTTTGATGGTATTATCGTGAAGATCATGAGTTCAAAAAAATCAATTCAAATGATTGTGTGTTACTTCATAGTTGATACCTTGGTTCTGGTTGAATGGTAGTGTTATCATCATCCGAAGATATGGTGTTGTCCCATGCCCTAAAATTTTGTATCAATACAGAGCATTAGTTACTAACACAACATACGGTTTGTAGAATACAGTGTGTTAACAGGGATGAATAGCGATGGACGGATGTTCGTGGACGGAATTGTGACAAACGTCAAATGGAATAGCGACGGACGTTAAACAAAATCGCAACGAACGTCGGACATAACGAAACAGGAACAAAACAAGTAGATGGAGGGCAACAGACAACAACTATAATGATGACAATGTTATAGAGTGATCCGTGTCCGCGAGCTCTATAATGATGGCGTGCAGAAGAGAAGAGAATTTTTTTTTTCCTTCTACTTCATGTTTTTTTTATAAATTATTTATTTATTTATTCTTTTTTTAGAGCTACTACATGGGCTATTCACTACATGACTACAAGCTCAATAACACATAGGAATGCACAACCCAAATGCTAACCTCAAAACCCATGTACAAGGAAAGCAAGTGCATGTGGGGTTGCATCACCTAGTGCAGATCTTGTATTGCAATCAAACCTTGTGTGTGTGTGTGTGTGTGTGCTCGTGCTCCCAAGACCTAAAGCTGGTAATAAAACAAGTTTTGGAACTTCTTGCTCTTTCCTCCCTTCGAAGCTCCGAAACTTAGAACTTCATAGCTTGTAGCTTGTTTTCAGTGTCCTTTTTCCCTCGCTTGTGTTGTTGCTAATTATGGTTATTGTTGTTCCTATTGTAGTTGTAGTACAAAAATAGAAAAAGAAAAAAAAGTAGCAGCAACTCAAGAACACAAGAAACCGGCAAGCAAAAGAAACCCAAGAAACTCAAAACTAGGAAAAATTTATCGCTTTCAACATTAAGTGACAGAAAATAGTTTTTCTAGAATTAAATTAAAAAGAAGGAAAGAAAATGTAGTGTATGTAAATAGTGGTTGTGCAATAGCCATCGTGAGCATCTAGAAATCCAATCTGATTATGGACGAAACTCTCCCTAACAAACTAACAAGAGAAGGGAAGAGCTTGGCTTTTTATATTCCCATCAACAAGTTGAGACCCTAAACAAGCCATAACCCTAAAACACCTAATAGCTTATAATAACCTAAGAACGTACATTAACCTTAAGAGCGTACATTAACCCTAAAAAGCATGATTGGCATGCCCATAACTGACCGTCATGTATGAGGCCATGAATATATGCATGACAAAAATGCAAATGACATACTTACCATTGTTGTGATTTTGATTAAAGACCTTAATTAGTAAAAAATCATAATTAAGAATACCTATACTTCCTTTTAGGTTATATGCAACAATCATCACTCAATAATCTTAAATAATGTTTCATATTCATTCTAGGTCTTTTATTTTCATATTATTATTATTATTATTATTATTAAGAAATGCTTGTTCTTAATTCAATTATTAATTTAATATCTTTAATTATTTTCAAATAATTAAAGAAATGTTTAGGGTCTTTGATCTTTGAATGTATTTAAATTTTTTAACTTGCACCATCACAAGTTTAAAATTACGACCTTTGTAAGAGATTGAATTGCCATTGGGACCTTGATTGAGATTGGAATTTGGGACATCTTCACATGTTCTTTTTTAAAGATTTAACCTTTGATGGTTCAAGTCCAAAATTGCCATAATGAGTTGGGCATTAGAGTGTTCCCTGAGACATTAACTTGGTGGAGGGGAGATAGTTAGATATTCTTTTGAAAAAGTCAATTCCTAAGTCCAAAATAATATTGCATTCAATTGGCCTTCAAGTTGTTCCAGCATTCTCATGGAATAGGAGATTTAAAATTACAATCACAAATTACAGCCCATGAAACATGGAGCTAGGATTCATCCTTCATTCTTTTCTTTGAAAGACCAAACATTGATCCTATTGAACTAGGCTTGGGAGTTTTCTAGCATTCTAATTTCTTATGGAGTTGAGAAATTTAAACTTGCATCAAGTTGCATCTTCAAAATTTGAGTTTTCTTAATAGTAACCTAAGCAATATTCTCTGAAAAAATTCCTCAAGTATGAACACAAGGTGCATTTCGGTGTTGTCCATTTATTAACAATAATGATCAAACAACCCCCAAGAGTTATCAACATGGGGTTCAAAAGATCAAAGAACTCGAGGTCCGAAGGTTTGGGACTGAGAGAACTTTGTTGTTGAAATAACTAATTAACCCTTTAAATTTTTCATGATTTTTTTTGAACTTTGGAATTTGTTTGTGATGTGCTTTGTCAACTCATTAGAAAATTTCTATTGTCATGAAAATGTTCTCATTCTTTTGGTTTTTGGTTTCCTTTCTACTTCGATTGCACTTGAAGCTCAAGGTGTTGATGCATTAAGGCATATGGCATTGAATGTTAGTAGTGACAACATTGGTAGGGACAATTTAATTTTTTTTTGACAAACATGATGATGAACACATAAAATGTAAAGCTCAAAACTTAAACATTTTAACTTTCAATTTCAAGTTTTTATTTTTTTTAGTTTGTATTGTGTACATTGTAAAAAAGGCAAAGACTATCAAGAGTTAATTGAGGTTGAATTTTCTTTTATTTTAGTGTTTTCATTTGTCAATTCTAGATTCAATCTAATGTGATGTGCCCCCAAACTCCTTAAAACACCCAAATGCATCCTAAAGTAAAAAGTCTTAAAACATTAATTCTAAAATGAAACAATAGAAAAAGAGAGGAATTGAAGCACATTCCTTAGCTTGCAACACTTGTGGGGTAGGAGGGCATACCATAAAATTATATTTTGTGCAATTGGAGTTATGCCTCATGGGTTGCAAAGTTCATGGTACTATGTCATCATGAAATAATACATTTGGTAACATGAAATTTAAACCATGAAAAATGAAACCTATGACCAAAATAAATGATATTAATAACCATACAATATTGAAACTTACACTTGTAACCTCGAAAAAAATGTATCAAACAAATTCTATTAAAATTCTATGCAAATTTTACACTTTTACATTAGTAAATTTGACAACATGCAAAATAAATAAATAAATATATATATATCATAACTTTTGCCTCACATTCTTGGTTGAATAAGCAATCAAAACTACTAATTGCAACTTTCCCTAATTGAACCATGCATTGTTCCATAATACACCCAAAGTCTCTTATATTAATAATGTGAATTTCTAGTAGAATTATCAAGGTCTAAATTGTTTAAAGAAAAGCAACAATAACATTGGGAATTTAATTAGAGAAAATATGATGTATGAAATTGAAATTGAATTAAATTTGAATGTTTAAAAAAAATAGATTTTTGTCATTTTGCTTGAAGCATGAGCATTTGGCTTGTGGCCTAAGGAATTATAATATTCTTTAGCATTTTGATTAATGATTTAAACATTTTGACCTATGGCTTAAGCATTTTTTACTTGTAGTTTAAGCAATTTTACATGTGGTCTAAGCATTTTGGCTTGTGCTAGTGCATTATTGCATGTAATATATGCATCTTGATTTGTGGTATGAACATTTTAGCATATTATGCATTCCTCCATAAGATTCAAACAATAAATTAAAAAACTTAAGATTAGAAAAATGACCACTCCTTCAAGACAATTTGACAATGGGAATGATAGAAAATACATTAACCTACTTTTTCAAACATTTGTTATGATATTAAACAAAAGTGTTAATGCTTGGAAAGAAATATTTTATAATTCACCATACATTTTTTATACAACAAGATTAATATTTTGATCATCATAAAAAATGTTCTCAAGTGTGGTACACAACAAGCATATGTCAACACATAAATATTTAGAATATAAATATAATTTTAAGATTGTGATATATATTTCTAGCTTGATGTTTTAGTTTAGGCCAAAAGTTTATATGTCAAGGTTTTGCTTGAGCATTTTTGTTTAAATTATAATATTTTGAAGAACTTTAGTTTGTGGTCCAAAATTTTAACTTGTGCTAAGAGCATTTAGACCTACACATGGCATCTTTCTTTAACATATGGCCTATGATTCTACTTGCATTATTGCTTGACGCTTTTGGTATTCCATAGTACAACAACACAATTTTAGAAACCCATTTGATTTCTAATCCTCTACAAGCACATGTAAGATTCCCCATCCAATAATGAAAACTTTCTTCCTATTGTTGTGGAAGTCATGAGCTAGAACAACTCATGATTAAATAACTTATTGTACAAAATAGTCATGTGATGGACCTCTAGTAACCATTGAAACAACAAGGTATCTAACCTAATGATTGTTGTTTGCAAATCAACCCAAGTTTGGGTTGTGCATCACTTTCATAGAGTACTGCCATTATAGACCACTTGCAATATCCACCACTTGCAATATCTAATCTTATTAGGGTTAAGGTTGTTTGATTGTCCTTTGTTATGTTCAGTTCACAAGTATCATCGCATTGCTCTTCTTTTACAAAAACCACAATGGGAGTTTGGTGGAGTAAGTAGAATATTTCTTTTTTCCACGTCAGACCTAGTGTGCTTTGTTCTAGGAAAAAGTATTTGAGCAAGAAAAACTACTACATCATTTTCAAAGTTCCACAAGGTGAGAGAGTGTATCTTTTTTGTATCATGCACATGAAGGTGCATGCCTTTATTTTTGCTAGAAAACACAGTGCAAATTGCTACTATATGCTCATTACATTAATGAAGTTGGAAAAGTGGAAACTCCTACTTTGCCTTTGACGACAAATGACCTTTGCCACTCCTCCCACGTTATGCAAATGGGGTTTCCCCAACAGAGCTAAACTGCAATGCTTGCTAGGCAAATGATGATGTGGTGGCTGAGTGGTGGGGTTGATGGGAAGGTTAGTTCATTGTTCAACTACCTTACCCCTTGTTTCTTTTTTTCCTTTTTCAAGCCCCTACCTAGGATACCCACACCTTTTGGTTTCTTTTGGGTTGGGTCAAACACATGGGCATATGGTGGGGGCTTGATATTTTTTAATTTTCTTTTTTTGGTCTCCTATTTATTGAACCATGTGGGCATGTGGGACTTGCTTCTTGTCCCCAATTGGTGGAAAAAAATAAAAATAGTCATTCATCCCAACCTAAATTAAATTAAATTCATACTTTTTTCAACTTTTGTTTTTAAACATGAGTTCAACCAATTGTTTCTAGCCAATTAATCATTTAACAAGGATCATCTTTCTCCTTTTCATTAATAATTAGGGTTTGAAGCTCACAAATTTCAATCCTTTGTATTTTGAACCCAAATTCTACAAACCTTGTTTTTGAGACCTTGTGGAAAAAAACCATGACCGAAAATGACACAATACTTATGTTTGCAATTTTTTTAATGCTCCTTGCCAACATTCACCCCCCTAAGCCTGTTCAAATCCTCCCCATGCCGGTGGTCAATTTAGAAAAGTCTTTGTTGGAGCGGTTCATGCCATATTTTCTATTGCTTACTTTGAGAAACAAAGTAAGGAATAGGATGTGGTGGGTTGAACCTCAACAAAAAATACATTTTGATGTTATTAAAGGCGATGTTTGCCATTGTACACCAAAAATGCTTGATAGGAAGTACTTTCAATCTTATAGGATGACATTTTTAACATTTGAGTATTTATTACAAGAGCTAACACCATTTATCTGTCCATTTGTAATTCAATCTGTTAGAACACCTATCCCTCTCAGCAAAGTTGTGAAAATGGTTTTATATCGATAACACATTGAATTTCTTTTGAGAGAATGAATGCATTGTACAATGTAAATGCATCTACAATTAAAAAATATACCTACATTGTATGTGATGCTTTGTCTAATGGTGACAAGTTGTTTTTCAGTTTCTGTTCACACTCCTATTAGAGATCGATTGCTCAACAACATTGAGTGATTTTGTGACATTATAAGTCTATAGTAAATTTGTGGTGTGATTGATGGTACACACATTCCTTTGAGTGTAAAATCAAATAAACAAATCACATCTTTTACTGCAGATTTTTATAATAGGAGATAATTTCATAGTATAATGCTTTAAGTTGTGTGTGATTATGATATGTTCTTTTGGAATGCATGTGCTGATCAACTAGGTGGAGTGGCAGATGGAGGACAATTCAAAATGTCAAGTTTGTATCGTTCTCTTTGATTAAGACAAATTTTGCAAGAATTAGTTGTTACTATTAAAAGTGTGCATATTCAACCTTACTTATTGAGGGATGTAGCATATCCTATTTGGCCATATTTATTGAAAGGTTACAAACCTCAAAATAGTGATATGGTATATCAAATCCAATTTGATCAACTATGAACAAAGGTTGTGTTCTAATTGAAAATGCATTTGGAACTTTAAAGAATCAATGGAAGATTTTCAAAAAAATTAATGTTCATGTTGATTCAGCCCTTATGATTACTTTGGCATGTTGTACCTTGCATAATTTTTGTCAATTGCAAGGTATGCCAAAACTAGTGGTTTGTGATGTTTGAGCATGAAGAGATCCTTTTGTGGGTTTCGTTGGTATGCGTATCTCAGTTCCACAAAAAGGTGAAAGAGCTAAGGCTGCTGGTGAGGAGATGTGAGATGTGTTATTTAAATCTTGGATACAACATAATCCTAAAAAGTAGATTCACATTTTGTTGTTTTATGTAAAACACATCATTCAATAAATAAAATTCATGTTTTATTGAAACTCATGTTTCACACAAGAATGCAATTTGTATGAATATTGTATTCATACAAAGTATAGATGCAAATCTCTTGTCAATTTTCTTGAACATCAGGAGGATGTTTAGTTCTAAATTTAGTTGTAAAAATTTATGCCAATGTAAAGTTTGTTCTCTACTTTCTATCCTAGACCTTTCTTCCATTGTAGTCATAGATTGGGTAATGGATTTTGTAGTTTCAATTGCCTCCCTTTACAATTCAACCTTCAAAGTTTCAATTTTTTTTAAAGGTTCAATTAACTTCTTGAAAGTAGATGTCATGTCACCACTCAATCTACGTCTTTTGTTTCCCACAACTTTGCCATAAACACTAGGTAAATTTGCTGCACATGTATGAGGAGATTCAATTATAGTATTACCTTGAGTGTCCATATTGGATGTATTGACAAAAAGTGTCAAATGCAAGAATAGTGGATGGAGGAGATTGTGGAGGAGCGCTCCTAGCTTGACTTGGACTTGTATCATCATCTTCAATGGTCGGTGCTTGAGAAGGACCAACATGAGCATAACCCTGATCAAATCCATTAGGTGTGCCATCTACCTTTGCTGTGCCTTCCAAAATTTGGTTCGTCCTATTGAACCAAATCCATGAAGTAGTTGCAGAACCTATAACACCTTCTGTTGTCTTTCTTGAAAATATTTCTTCTTCATCTTGTCCCATTTGTCATGACATTGAGTTGCTATTCTCGCACTTTATGTAGAAATATGTGTTACAAGCTTTTTCCAAATGTTTTCCCAATCCTTGATTCGAAAAGACCCACGGTCAAATGTCAAATATTTCTCCTCATACAAATCCAACAAAGTTGACAAAACATCATTTGACCATTGTATTGCCCTCACATCTCTCTTACTTCAATGAGATAGACTTGGTTGAGCTATGGCAGATGCATTTGCAAGTAATGCAAGCGTTGTAACTTGAGAGCCTCGTGAAGGAGAATGGAAAAGAAGACCCGTGTAAGAAAAATCCTTTGGAGGTGATTGAGACATGTTGAGAAAATAAGAACTGTGTTTAAGGAAGGACACAGTTTTTTGTTTTATGCGGGTTAGCATTATTATTTTTTGGATTGTGGGTCTTCTGTGGTAGTAGTAGTTTTTTTCTTGAAGGAAAGTTGGCTGTAGCAATTTTTAAATAGGGTAGTTTGGCAAAAAGAATCTGGGTGGATGAGCTGAGCTGAGTGGACGAGCTATGCAAGCCGGCTTGCACTTTGGCCTCTGAGCGAAGCGGAAGAATGGCTACCAGGGCCACTTTTTGTGGTTGAGCGGACGAAATTGTGTGCATGTGCGAAGGCCTTCTGGTGCCTTCTCCGCCTTGCCTGAAGTTCTCTGGCTTCCCACATGTTACTTTTTTCTTCCTCCCACCCATTTTTTTTACCCTGCTTATTCAACAAATAACCTAAAACTTGAAAATTTTAAAACTAACACACTTTAATTAAAATTTTAAATAAACTTCTTAAACTTCAATTAACTTTTAAATCCTTTAAAAAAATAGTTATTAAAAAAAATTCCATGTGATCACATCCTAAAAAGAAAATTTATCAATTGTAAGAAAAGAGAAATTTTTAATGAAATGAAAAAAAAGGGATGTGATTAATGAAGATGATCCAATGTCTTTTTTTTTTTTTCAATTTTCTCATGTTGCTTCAAAAGTGGGAATCAGCCAAGAGGAGTTAGCCAAATCTAGCTACAAGGCAAATAGAAAAATAGAAGATTTAGAAATGTTATTACATGTTGATGGACCACTAGAACCTAATAGCTAAATATGGTGATTTCAAAAGAAGAAAGCTAGAATTTTGCTCAAATTTTCCAAAAATCTTTGTGATTTCAAAAACAATTCCTCTGAATGTGGTGAGTTTTTTGGGAAATTTTTCTAAAAGTTCCCTTGACCATTTTGCTTGGGACTTCTAAAAAACAAAAAGCAAAATGGCCAATTTTCGCCCAAAAAAATCACTGGGATGACCACAGCCCCCAGGAGAAAGGAAAAAAATAGGAAACAAAAGAAGAAAAATGAAAAAGGGGAAAGAAAGAAAAACGCAAGAGAAAACAAAGAAAAGAAAAAGAAGGAAGAACAAAAGAAATTCTTCCTTAGAAGAAAAAACAGAGATGAAAAAATTGACAAGAACGAAAAGACAAAAGAAAGTGAAAGAATTGAGAAAAAAATGGGGAAAATATAGAAAAATGAAGAAGAAAGGAAAAGAAATGAAGGAGGGGGGAATTTTTTTGATTTTTAAAGTTTGAGCTTTTTTGTTTTGTTTAAAAGGCGGCAGCCATTTTGGGCTGGCCGGGCAGCTGTTGGGCCCACGCTACCTGTTGGGCAGCCGCACGGGCACAGCAAGCATGCGCTACATGTGCGTGAGGCATAGCCGCGCCCCTGCCACGCCGCCTCAGAAAAAGGCATCTTCGGTGAAGATGCTCGCGTCCGCCAGGTCGGCCACAGTCCATGCGCGCGGGCCTTCTGCCATCATCAGTTTGGTTGTAAGCGAATATTAAATATGGACGAGGATGGCGACTGCAACTGCCCTTCGCCAAGCCTTGCAGGATTGATTTGATGTCCAGGTGTGAAATTCAGAGGTGATGACATCAAGCAGTTGGTGGACGCGGGATATGATACAGAAACTGTACTTGCCTCTGAGGATTCCTTGGACAAAATTCTTCCTACCCGACCTGGTGTGGTGGAGGTACTCGTGAAGGCATTCGTTCAACCTGCAGGTATGTTGCCCGATCAAGGGTTTGCTGTCTTGACACTCATTTTCGTGGCTGTATTTGGGGGCGGGTGATCGTTAGTATGGATCGATGCACTTTGGTTTTTGAAGTCAGGGCTTCTTGCCTTCCACAGGTAGAGTAACCCGGTCCGATGCAGGTTTCTTCGCTGCGTTCACCCATTAGGGTGTCGGATGGTGCGTCATGGAGAGAGGGCCACAGTGAACCACCACCCACCAGCGCACCATGCAGGATGAACGGTAAGTGGTCAGGAGATGGTTTTCTGTTGGGTTCCAGTTCCCTAGCTAACCATGGTGGCTAGCGCAGGAGCTTTTTTTGACTACCTACCTACTAACAACTCACTAGCGGGTTGTTATTAGGTAGGCAGTGAAAATGGGCCTGACATATATACGACCATCTACTTACCTAGTAGTTATCTATTTTCCTACCTATCTCCATATATGAGACCTATTTCTTACAGAATTGGTTACCAAGGTGAGGCCATATACTAACTTAGTTGAGGTTCACCCACAACTGAGTAATAACAGGCATCCAGTGGATGGTGCACTGGTGGGTGCTGGTTCACTGTGGCCATGGAGAGAGAGTCTGGCGATTGTCAAGCCTGCTTACTGTTGTTGGTAGGAATACGGCTGGTAAGGCTTCTACTGGGGGTCTACGCCCAAATGTACTTGGGATCTTGAGACAGCAATGGGCCTTGTGGAGAGGGGAGGAAAAGTCACCAGGCAGTAAGTGTGACCCCAAGTTGGAACTGGTCAGCAAACTCCTATGGACATGTCCTGGGCTCCCTTACATTCTATTCTAGGGTATCATGCCAATGGGGTGATGGTCACTATCACTGCTTTGTATTTCAGTGGAGTTGTGAAAGTCAAAGACCTGTGGACCTTCAATTTGTTGGAGCTAGAGCACCGTGTGGACATGGTATTGGCCTGTCTCAATGTTGTGAGACTTTTACTAGTTCTGGGCTTATTGTGTCATGAGCATAATCTTGAGTTAGATACCATGGTCATAGGAGATGAAAGACAAGGGGAGCTGGTGAAGCTGTATGGTAGGTCAGTGAAGAAGACATTTAATTCGTCAGATTTTGGTTACCATGTCCTGCAAATATAAGCACGTGTCAGTGAATGTCCTCATACTGAACACGCAGTGAGCTCCAGCAAGTTCTCAATATTCTTCCAACCTCATTGTAGCCATTTATAGAGAGCCAGGCCAGAATCGCAATCGGTGAAGGCTTTGATAAATGTTACTGAAGTTTTGGTCTGGCTTCATGTGAAGTCATGGATGCATCACAATGTGGCCAAACGTTGCGTAGATTGTTTTGGAATTTGATGAAGCATGTGTTGTGCCGCAAATGCAGGCTCACAAGATTTTGTGTCCTGAAAGTCATGTGCCAGAGATGATCACAGGAGGACATGAATGCTCCATTGATGTTTGGTGTGTTGGCCACTTGATCAAGACTTCTAAATGCCTGGTTTGCCTCCAAAGCTTATCCAGCTTCAGGAGTTGTGCTTGAACACCAATCCCAGCTTCAGACCTTCTGCTCAGAATGTTTTGCAAGAACTTAAGTCCCTGCAATGTCCAGGAAGGATCCTTTGACATAGAAGTTTCAACTTTGTAGCTTTGCCCCAGGAGCCTTGGGAGCCTCAGGTGGTGTTAAAGACCATGAATTTCTTAGATTTTGGTTGTTCTTAATATTGGGGAGGATGTCTCTTTACTGCTCTGCCACTCAGCTTGTCATAGAGAGCTCTCAAGTCAAGAAATTATCACTCCCATGGGCTGCTGAAGTTTGCAGAAATTGACAGTCCACAACTGAGCATGCTTGAAGTGATGCAGGACAACTGCTGAATAGCCACTGCTAATGGATGGAACTTGTCTGCGCAGCAGTTAGACAAAAGTGTCATGTTTTGTACAGTATTTCTGCTGCCTAGCCCAATGCTATCACTTTCATGTGGATCCAGGATTCCTATGCCAGTGTATTGGCCCTTGAAGAGGGGAGGCGTGTTCATGAGCAGATCATTCAAAGTGGTTGCAAGTCAAATGTCTTGCTTCATTGACAGGTATGCCAAATGTGGAGCATAGAGGATCTTTGAGTGTATTGAATGAGATGCCCTCACATGATATGGCATCTTACACTATAATGAGATATGGATATGTGAAATGTGGGAATTGCAGAAGGCATTGGAAATATTTCAACAAATGCAACACAAAGGTGTGCGACCAGAATGTTTGACTTTTGTGGGGATACTAACTGTGTGTAGACCAGTGTAGTTGCAGTTGAAGAGGGCAGTTGTGCTCATCAACAGATCATTCAATGAAGTTATGAATTAGACTATTTGTGGGAAACAACCTTGTTGGCTTGTCTGAAATGTGGGAGCATGGAAGATGCACATAGAGTCCTTAAGGAGATGCCCTCACAGAAAATGATTTCTTGGAATACCATTCTTGGAGGATATTTGCCTTGAATTAGCATGCTAAGGAAGCAATTGAAGATTTCAGGCAGAAGTGCAAAGAAGGTGTAAAGCTCCCGACAATGTCATTTCTGTTTGTCTTCTGTCAGCTTGTAGACATGCTGGCCTCATGGATGCAGCCCAGGGCTACTTGATTCCATGAGCTTAGCTCACAGTATATCTGCAATACATGAACTCTGCAGTTGTGTGGTTGACCTTCTTGGTCATGTTGGCTGAGGATATGGTCAAGGCACTGCTGTATAAGCCACTATGTGGAGGGCTTTGCTTGGTGTTTGCAGAATTCATGGTAAAGTGGAGATGGGATAACTGATCATGAAACGAGTGCTTGAAGCAAGACCCTGAGAATGCAGCAGGCTCTTTGCTACTATCATACATGTATGCTGCTGCTAGCAACTGGGACCTTAGTAGCATGTGTGATGGTAGAGAAAGGAAGGAGGTGAAAAAACAGCCAGGTGCTTGTCAGACCTGAGTGAAATGACTAATGAGGTGCATACATTTGTGGTGGATGATCACGACCAATCTCAGATTAATGGAATCCATGCAGAACTCAAGAAATTGTCAGGACAGCTGCATTATGCAAGGTGTGTGCCAGATACAAAAAAAATTGTTACATGATGTGGATGAAGAAGGATAAGTGTTCTGTCTCTGTAACTCTAGTGAGGAACTGGTTATTGCATTTGGGCTTATCAACACATCTGCTGGTGCTCCACTCTGGATTTTCAGGAATCTGAGGGTATGTACTTTCTGCAACACTTCCACAAAATCCAATGCAAAAAATCGTTGAGAGCAATTATAGTTAGGGGTGCAAATTATTACTTTCATTACTTTGAGGATGGTGTTTGTTCCTGCCTAGCTTACTGGTGATGTGAGAATTTGGTCTTCAAAAAAACTATTATATGGTTGCAGAATAGTATGTGTAATCATATTTTAGTGCTTCTTTTACATTTTTAATTGAAGTTTCAGGTTGTGGATGCCGTGTGAAGTATGTACGCTCAACATAGGAAGGGGGCCTGAAGTAAAGTTGCAGCATGGGGTTATGCTATTTTTTCTTGCAGAGACAATGTTGGACAACAAAAGTTCAGAAACAGTAAACTCTGTAGTCTCAAGGATTCCCTCTTTTTGGGGCAGTGGGAATTGAGCAAGGGGTTTTAGGGATGAGCAAGTACCTGTGGAAAATTAATGAAGGGGATGCTTTTTGTCACTTTGATCTCAATCTTGGAACTATGTCAGTTCAGGCATTGTTCTTGGAATCTTCTTGTAGCATTTCCCATGTTTTGGTTTTTTATTTTTTTTATTGGACTTTAATCCCAGCTTGAGCATTCTGTCTCGTTGATGCATAGTTTACAGAACTTAAGATTAGACCCCAGGAATTTTAGAATTTATTCTACTCCCTTCATTCTTCCATCCTCCACCTTGTCTTTCAGTTCCACTGAAAAAGCATTCTTTTTGAATTTTTTTCTCAAAATAGTGAAAACTCCTCACAGTGGGATATGCGGACAATGATCTTGAAGCAGGGTGACTCTTGTGGCAAAACCTTGTTCACAATTAGAGATTGGTTGAGATGCATGCAGGTTCAGTTCATGCTGAAGCACAAACCTCAAGTTTTGTGGTATAGTCAAACATTGATCAATGCAAATTTCAGTCAATTGAAACAATGGTAGGGAGTTCATTTGAAGTTCAGAGTATTCAACATTGCAACTAACTGAGATTGGGCCAGTAAAGTTCACATGTATTGGTTTGAAAGGTGTGCATATGTCCATCAAAATCTACATGTTTCCTTTATGACTACTATTGTTTGGTTCAAATCCATGCAGATTGTTACTTGTCTTTAATCAATGTCAACTCATTAAATCTCGTGCAATGGCAAGGTTCAATTTGTGCCTTGATATATGGGGTCCTCTTCACCTAGGTGAGGTACAATCACATTTAACACTCAAAAACTACCATCAGCAACAACATAGAAGATCAAGATCATGAAGATTGCAAGCAGGTTTTTGGAAATCTATTTTGTGGTGCAGTCCTGCTAAATGCAATCTCTGTCAGCCTTTGATTTTGCCAAAAAGTGAAATTATAACTTATAAATGCAAGAATGAAGTGACATTTGAGACTTTCAATTGCCAGAATTTGAAAAAAAGGAAAAATTAGAAAGATTTCTGTAGTTGGTAGCCAAAGATACAGAAAGATGTTTAAATGTTTTTGGCCTTTATAGCTTGTTTATAGCCAAATTTGGCTAAATCTTGGTATGGAAGATGATCACTTTGGCAAATCACAAAATTGCCAAGAAAAACACTGATCTGTGTACAAGTGGAAAGATTAGTAAGTAATGGTTCTAAATCAATGGGCCTAGCTCTCAAGGACAACAAATGTTTCATTTTGACTTTCCATTGATGCTCTATAATTCCACTACAACTAGGGAGCCAGTTAGTCAACAGCAATATACTAGATCATATTGCTACATAACAAACAGTAGTTGGTGATATTAGTATGTTCAAAAAGTGTCACCATCTTCTAGAGACCTTGATCTTCCAAGGGATCCTATTTTTTTAATGAAGGTTTTTGAAACTTCAAAGGAGTGGCTCTTACAAATGCAATTATCGTGCATATTTGACAATATTGCAAATGTTGAAGTGTGGAACTTCTGGTTAAACAAAGTTTGGATAAATAAAAAATTGGCTATGTGCAAGAAAAAAATTCATTACAAGTTGGCATGTTGATATTCAAATTTATAGCAACAAAGTCTAGCAAGATTCATGAAGGAAAATATTAAATATGGTTATGGAGCCTATGTATAATGGAGCTTTATGGTGATGCACTAGGGAGCTATCAGTGTGCACAAATTTCTTTAACATACATGAAAAGAGGTCTTGCTCATTACTAGGTCATGATTATCTCTCAATAAGAGTCAAAAGTTAGGGCACACAACACATAGACTCAAATACATGTACACAAATACATATAGACTGAATGACTGATGCACATACATATTAGACACAAGTAAATTTAAACAATGGACATACATATTACAGACAAATTCAAACACATTCAAAAGCACGCACACACTTGCATACATTTATACCCACACCATTAACTTTCAAGTCTCTAGAATCAAATTGTAAATTGTGGACAATGGATCCCTAAACACTCAAACATAGTGGACAATGCATCTTGGACAATAGACATTCAAACATAATGGACAATGTATAAACATTTAAATAGGAGACATTCAAATACATAGGGCACTCAAACA
>Ga0116229_10004148_pt1 | contig 23781 bp, 18 predicted proteins | sample S1TSphgellanicum_3_FD_87313 | JGI IMG/M metagenome (GOLD analysis project Ga0116229, IMG submission 87313) | Host-associated microbial communities from peat moss isolated from Minnesota, USA - S1T2_Fc - Sphagnum magellanicum MG | ecosystem: Host-associated > Plants > Peat moss > Unclassified...
ACTCCAACTTGAAAGTCCCTAGACAAAATGAGATTTGGGTGCTGGCCTTGTGTCCAGGCATAGAGAATACTATAAAGGGAAAAGTGGTGGCTTCCCCCAAGTTTGGGCCCTGGTGAATATTGTGAGTCCATGTTTGCCCGTAGCTCATCCATGCACCAAAAGTGTTCCAATTACACACTAACCAACTTGTTGTTTGGTTTGTGCAGGTTTGTGTGAGTAATTGATTACTTATCACTCTTCTTAATCGCCATCCCGGAGCTCCAACACACCCTTCTACCCCCGAAGTGTTGCGAGCCAAGAAGCGTGCCCGAACTCCTTATCCTTCCACTATTTTCACCTTAAACTCACATTTGAGTCTATCAAAGAGTTTGGGAATGTGTTAGATGGTTATTATTGCTACATCTAAAAATCCATCATCCTCTGAAACATCACCCATTCTTTCATATGCCTTTATAAAATCGTCAATAGTGCCATGTCGTCTTCTCAATCGATAAATAATGTTAAGGTCAAATTCCTCCATTAACAACAACTATCTAACAAGACAACTACTTGGGTTTTACTTATTAACCAAGTAGGTTGAAGCCTTGTGACTTGTCACAATTTTGGCCTTATAATCCAACAAATAATGGCGAAACTTCTTAAAAGAGGAAATAATATCAAAACTCTCCTTCTCAATCAGAATATAATTTTTTTATGTTAAAGTTAATTGTCTACTAGCAAAATGAATGGTATGGTCATGCCCATTTTCATCCAATTGGAATAGTGCATTCCCCACCATTTTTCCAAATGCATCATAATATACTAAAAATGGTTTGTTCCAATCTAGAGATTAAAGGATAATGCAACTTGAATAATTGTTTTGAATTGTTCAAATGCATGCAATAAAATCTCATCCTCCATTGGTGCAGGTGCATCATCTTGCAAGAATCATGTTAGAAAATGTGTTTTGGCCACAAACATGTGTATGAACCTTTGATAGTAACCCACCATCCCCAAAAAACCTTGAAGGGTTTTTTTTGTGGTGGGGAAAGGAAGCTTTGAAATCTTATCAAGCTTTTAAGGATTTGTGGCTATTGCATCCTTTAACACAATGTGCCTAATCGTCTTCCCCTCTAAATAACCAATTATGGTTTTCTCAAGGTTCAAAGTCACTCATGAACCATCCCAATGTTGAAAAACTAACTCAAAATTTGGCAAGGTGAGAAGCTCTATCACTATAAACTCTAAAGTCATCAATGAAAACTCGTAGAAAAAGGCCCAAAAATGGTTCAAAAACCTTGTTCATTAAACATTGAAATGTACCTGGAACACTACACAAACCAAAGGGCATTACTATGTAACAAAATGTTCCCTATGGTGTGGTGAATGTGGTCTTCAATTGATCTTCTAAAGCGATTTTCACTTGGTGGTAACCACTGTACCCATCTCTGAATGTGTACATCTCATGCCCTGCTAGTTCATCCAAAATTTCTTCACAAAATGGCAAAGGGTATTGGTTTTTTTTAATTACCTTGTTTAAAGCTTTGTAGTTGACACATGCCCTTAACTTGCTATTTTTCTTTAACGCAAATACCATAGGAAAAACCCATTCAGTTGTCTGCATAGGTGTAATGAACCTTACCTTTAACAACTTGTCAAGTTCCTCCTTCACCATTAGTATGTATTTTCGATTCCACCTCCCTTGCTTAGTCGTAATTGGTTTGGCATTTGGTAACAATTCAATTTTTTGTTGTTCCATGCTAACTTCCCTAAGGTCTTTGTAGTTGAAGGAAAATAGATGGTATATTTATGTAATAAATCCTCATATTACCTTTTTTCCTTAAGGTGAAGGTTTGGTCCCAATTGAATCTTATTCACCCATTCCATGATTTTTCCTTTTGTCAACACATGTGGAATTGATCGGTCATTATCCTCTCAAATTCCTTGATCTACTTGAAAGAAAACTCCAACTGTCGTAACCCTAGCTTTGGGCTCACGACCAAGGCAAAGGGGTTGCAAGGTTGCGAGCTAAGAGGAAGGAAGCCCGGGAGTCGAGGCAAAGGCATTGCAAGGGTGCGGGCCAAGCAGAAGTCGGGGAGTCACATCACATACTCCCAGGAGTGTAAGAAAAAGTGTGAGGGAGTGTGAGGGAGTGAACATTCACACTCCCAAGGCAACTCCCACTTTGGGAGATGGAGTCCCAATGAACTCCCAAAACTTTAGAGAGCGATTGCAGGGGTCAAAACCCAATGGCTTGTGGCGTTCTTTATATCATGGGAAATCTCTTGGAACGTAGATGTCTAAAGTGGTCTCACATTGCTCATTTGGACATCTAAAACGTAAGTTATGGCCAAAAGAAGGGTCGGGAGTCAAATTGCCACTTTGACTCCCAACCACAAAGTCGGGAATCGACCCGATTTACTTAGTTTCAGGGGGCATGCCACATATTGTTGGAAATCTCTCGACGAGAGCTACAACTTTGCTTTAGACCGCACCTTAATCGGAAGTCTTCTCGCAAAGTTATGGGGCTCTAAAGTTTTGGGAGTCCCAGATGGCGAAATTTCGGGACTCCCACTCGGGAGTCCCAAGAGAGAAAAGCCATTTGGATGTAGGCTCCGTGGCCAACCACAAAGTATACTATAAGGGGGAAGGTGGTGGCTTCCCCCAAGTCCGGGCCATGGTGAATCTTGTGTGTCCATGTTGCCTGTGGTTCGTCCTAGCACTAAGGGTGCTCTAACTATGCACTAACCACTTGGTGTGGGTTGTGTGCAGGCCCATGTGAGTGAGTGAAGCTTGTCAACTCTTCCTAGTCCCATCCCGGAACTCTAACACACCCCTTTACCCCTCAAAATGTTGTGAGCTAAGGAACGTGTTTTGACTCCTCCCTCTTCCGCTATGTTCCATTTGGACCCACATTTGGGTCCTTTAAGGAGTTGGGAGTGCGTCATCAACCTTGGGAATTACTTCCAAAACATATAACCCCATTTCCTTTTCATTGGAATTATCCTTGTAAATCTTTTCAAAGTTAGAACTTTGGTTTGTTTCTAATTCATCATCATATTCATTCATTCCTTAGGGACTTTTCATAAAATTTGTAAATGGAACTTTTTGTCGATTAAAATGAATTCCAATGGTCATGTATCCTTCACCCCAATAGTTCCTTGCATGTGACTTTGTCAACCAAGGCCTACCTAATATCATTAGGTAAGCCCCATCTTCCTCTAGTACCACATGGAAATCCACAATGGTGGAAACTTTCATTATAATGATTACAACACTATTAATTACTCCTTTTGGCCTAACAACACATCTATTGACCGATTTTAAGGTTACTGAGGTCGGTCTATCAACTTTTAACCCTACATACCTCATTGCAGGAATTGTCATCACATTGACTCATGCCCCTCCATCCACCAACATTCCGCGTAACACTGATCCATTATATTGCACACCAATGATGGGATCACATTCACTTTCAACTGCTATGGCATTCAAAGGTGTGGGTACCTTTGGGGCTTTAGGTTTTAATAACCCCTTCGTCAATTCCCTTCGAATAGATGACACTATTACCACCAATTGTCTAATGGTGATGTTTGCCTTTTGTGATCCCACATCCTTCACCACCAAATAAGGACTAGAATCTCTAGAAATTGGAAAGTTTTAGAATCCAAACCTTTGCCTTCAACTTTTTTTCTTCTCTTTTGGTGTTTTTGCCATCTCTTTGAAACTCTTGACATTTGTGTTAGGATGAACAATGTCTTCCACCGGTTGTTTAGTTTAGGCCATGACATTAGCCACATCTTCAAGAATTTTGAAATTCTTATCCAAACCCATCAAAGCCTCCTCTTACCCTTCACTCATAAGTTTAATCAAATGTACTTGAATTTTGCTCTTCTCCTCTATAAAAATCTTTCAAGTAAAAGAACCCAAATTTTCTTTAGTAGGCAAGGTTAGCAAGTTTGAACATTCTCTTGAATAATGTCCCATCTTCCAACACTTGTAACATTGAATTGTTGATAGGTCCCTTTCCAAGTTTCTACTATTGTTAGCCTTGAATTGTAGTAAATGGAAGTTCAATTAGTTCATTTGATTTATCATTTGCTCCATGGCTGACTCCATGTAAGAGTTCATTTTTTAATGTTTTCATGGCTCTAGTTCAATCGAAAAATGAACTGCCTTCACCATGGATTGTACAATTGGTCACGGAACTTCTTCCATGCTCTCTTTTTTCTTTTTTGTCACCTTTATCGTTTCATCAAACATCTCCACTTGTTCATATCTCACTTGTTATCGCAACTCCGACAATAAACCAATGGTGAAATGTTTTAACATCAATGCATTAATTTTAGCAAAAATTGGATTAGTTCCTTCATGGCCTTGTGCCTTAAGACACCCCTAAAGTTTATTTTGCAATGTCATTCTTCTCTCTTTATATTTTCTTACTAATTCTAAAGTCCCCTACTTTAATTAACTCAATTCAAGTATTAAATTTTGGTAGACATTCTGCATAGAATTGTTTTTCATAAAGGCTTTAATTATGTCATTCCATGATCCCCTCAAGGCTTTTGTTTGTTTCTTAAACCAATGTGATGTTGTACCTTTTAAAAATTCAGGAAAAAAATTAAGTCGTTCTACAATTTTTTTAAGGCACCAATAAAAGCTCTCTTATATTCCCTTAAAAATACTTCAAGATCTTCTCCTTTGCTTCCCTTAAAAACTAGAATAACCATGTTGATTTTTATTTTATTTGATTTTTTTCTAAAAGACTAAAAAAAAACACACTAAATTAATTAGTTCCCTACAATTGTTTTAAGCCCAATACCAATAAAAGCTATCTTATATTCCTATAAAAATACTTCAAAGTCTTTTCCTTTACTTCCCTTAAAAACTAAAATAACCATGTTGATTTTTATTTTATTTAATTTTTTCCTAAAAAATAAAAAAACACACCAAACTAATTAGTTTCCTTTTACCAACGATCATTTAATTTTCATAGTCTCTCTTCATGAATTAGAAAACTCCCAATGGCCTGAATTACACTCATAAAAAATTCTCTCTATCTTTTTTGTGCAACTATCTAAAAGGACCAAACTTTTCCAACCTTACAATTATCCTATTTAAATGTTTAGATTAAAAAACAACATTTACAATACACCACCATCACAAATATCAATGACCCCTTCACTCCACATGAAATGCAAATTATTAATTTTAACATAGTTTGGAGTTGCATCCTTCTTCTTAAGCTCAATGAATAAATGTTATTCTAGTGTGATCACCTTTTAGCGTTGCCTCACAAGTTCAATGTCAAGTTAAAGTCTAAATTTTTCCCATCATCTACATACTTGTGACAGTAACACTCTTGATTCACCTATAGTTCCTATAGTCCTAGGCTCTTTAATAGGTCTTTCAACAAGTCTTTCAACAAATGAACTTAACACAACTGCTCCTAATGTCAGTGATGGGGTTTGTTACCTATCTTCTGGAAACTATGTGCCAGGGGAATCAAAAGCCTCTTCTAATTTTAATATTAGTGTTTTTTTTAATAATATTAAAAATAAAACATATATTTATTTTCTTTCTTCTCAAAAACCTACAACATTTTTTACATCAAAAAATAGAAAGTCTCAAGGTTTCAACAAAGTTTAACAAACATATTATTCATGAACACACACTATTATTTGTAGACTTTATATTTACATTCTCATATGGTTTAACACGTGCCTTTTCTTTTCCTTACTTGCCTACAAATTTTTTTTGCGAAACTTTTCAAACTTCCACAAATCCAACCCTAGTTCGTGCTTAGGATTACATGTAAAATCCAAAAGCAGACTTGGAATCAAATAGAATGACTCATGTTTATGGTCTTCACAATGTTACTTTAGGCATTCAATTGTGCACCAAATTCAGCTTAGTTTACCTCTTATAATTTCCACCGCCACAAACTAAATCTCCTCGACCCATGTTATCACATCTGTCCATGATTCTGAGATAAACAAATTACCTTGCATCTCACGTTTATAAGACAAAATAAATATTTTGTTCTTTTTTACCAAACTTTCGACAACAAAACTAAATTTCACAACACAAAGAACATAGATTCGAATCTTGGCAACAAAACCAAAAGATGTAGATCACAAGTGGGTTTAGGACCGAAACTATGTATGTTTATTACATAACTATGAAAGTTTATGTTCTTGTTTGCACAAATATTTTTTCACCTTTCTATTGTCTATGTATAATTAGGATGTCACACCATTTTCCTACCATGTACTTCACACACATAAATTATGCTGAAACCTTTCAAAAGTAAAATTTTAATTCCCTTCACAATTTTATTCCATGAAATTTTGCACTTGTACAACTTATTTCTATCAAGTGAAGGTGTTTCCAAAGCTCACAAACACCCACTTATATACTAACCAAAAGGAAACTAAACAAGAAATTTCTTTAAATCTACACATTACATGGTTCCCCATGCTTCCCCATGTGATTCCACATGCACATTAAAGTGACAAAGATTTTTCACATGAATTATTGTGTGTGAGTCAATGCACATTAATGTGGCAAAGACTTTTCACATGACTTTTCACATGAATTATCATGTGTGAGTCAATGCATATTATTGAAATTATGACTAAACCATTATGAAATCCAACTATCAAGTAAATTACCAAACTTAATTATTAAGTAATTACATAAGTAGTAATAAGTAATAAGTTACAATTCCATGTACGTTATAGATGACAAAGATCTTTGGCAAATAACTTGGCCTAACCAACCTCCATTCAATTTCCTTCCTAATAGATTCATAAGAAGATAAGGCCCATTAGAAAGCCGCCTTGCCCAATATTATTTAAACTTTAAAGGTAGAATTTAAAATGTTTGGACATTAAATGTGGAACTTGAAATGTTTTGAACTTTATAAATGGAATTGAAAAAGTCAGATCAATATTTGTCAATTGTAAGACAACAAGCTAAAAGCCATCATATAACCTTGGCCAATTAAATTAACTTGCATTAAATTAACTTTTTCCATTCAAGTTGATGGTGAATATTAGTGTTGGGTGGGTAAACTTGTTCCCTTATATACCCACTTGTATGTCATAAGGTACTCACTTGGTATATTTTTCTAGTACCCTTTTAATTATCTTACCTAAGGAGTAAGTATTTTACACTTATTGTGTCTTTATTCTATTAGGCTAATATAATTGAGATTTGCCTTTTACTAGGGGAAAGGTAATTGTTTTGAAGATTGTAAACAAAGGGCATATGCCAAAATCATTCCATAACATATATATGCGTTTTCACCAATGGACCCTTATGCTATGGGGCCAAGTGATCATTTTGAGTGTTATAAAGGATCCAACTTTTTTTTAAACCTCTTGAAGACTCTAAGAGACATGATTTTTGAAAAAGGTTCAATTGTGAAATAATCTTATTGGTTGAATTGTGAACTCAAAGTGTCATTGGCCCTAAGTTTTAAGGTTTGAAATATGAAAGGCCAAATAGAAGGGGGAATATAATGAAGAGGCATTGATTAGTTGAAAAAATAAAATTTATAAATTTTAATTAATTTTAAAATATTTTATATTCAATAATTTTTAACACATTTAATTAATTTAGGACTTTATAAAAGTTTTAAAATGCAAACACAAAATTTACACTATTAAATTTTTGAACATTCATTACAAATACAACTTGGTGGTCACCAAATTGTTAACCATAAGGAAAAGGTTTTGAAGAAATGCAACTTACATCCTTTATACAAATTAAACCTTGAGGACATATGTTTGGTTAAAAGAAAGCAAAAGAAAGAAAGAAAGGATGATCAATGAAATACAATTTACATAGATCAAACAAATGTATTACAATTTGAAATCCAAACTAAACCTTGAGACATGGTGGTCACTTGGCCTATAACAAGAGGAAAAAAAGTTTGCAATATTTATAAAATTCAAATTACATAACAAGTAAGAGGAAAAGAAGTTGCAAAATTCAAAAAATCTAAATTACATAACAAGTAAACAAACTTAATTGAATATTTTAAGTACAAATTGAACTTGGTGGCCACCATGTCATCAAAACACCTATAAGAGTCTTAAAACAAAAAATCCACTATTTTTTTTAAAAAATCTAGAAACCTTAAAAGATAGTTTAAATTTGAAGGATAATTTGAAAGATAATGTCAAATCCTCCTAGGATTAAAAGTTTTGTGATTTTCCATGGTCAATATGCAACACCATCAACACCATCTCGGAATAAAAAACTAAATGGCCAATATCATTTTCTCCCTTTCAAGCTACAAACAACAACACGTAATTTATGAACACTGGTCCAAACCAACTATAAACAAAAGTCAATACTAGGGAAAAAAAAAAGGCATATTAAACATACAACAATGTATGAAAATTATAACATAAAAAATGACTTGAAAAATGATAAATTAAATTAAATTAAATTAAATTAAATGATTTAAAGTGCACACTACATACCGAAAGGGCATTGGTTATTGCAAACATCATCATTATCATTGTCCATATATTGGAGGAACTAATAATAATTTTTCAAATAACTTAAACAAGGTGTAAAATACTTGATCATATGTCATAATGAACTTGAACCATTTTGGCCAATGGCAATTCAACCAAAGGTGGCCACAAACAAAATGTTAAGTCCAACCATTACACCTTCTTTGACAAAATTTGTCCCCTAAATGATTCAAAGAAAAAAACTACTCCATTTTGGATTCTAAAGCACTTTGATGGGTTCATCATCAATTAGTAATGTTTGATCCTCCTTTCGACAAGGTAGCCCATGACACACATAATACACATGTTTCAAATCTTTTAAATGATAATAGGATTTGGGGGTGTAATTTCACTAGACATTTTAGAACATTGTTCATGTCCCCAAATGAAAATGAATCAATCCAAAAAAATTCTAGCATGAAAATTGGAAGAACTTCTAACACATCCTCAAGTTTCATACAAGACCAAATTACAATGTAAAACTTTTTTAATGCCATAGCATGAAAATTTTCCACTCCAACTCTAACTTTCACTTTGGCTTATCAACATTTCTTCTAAACACTTCAACATTCCCTTGCAAAATAGTTGAATGTGGGAAACATAACACACCATTGACACTTAGAATCAACAATTTTTTAGGTCTAAAAGGCAACAAACACATTAGAAGTGAACACATTAAAGTGCCTTTGATTAGTGTAGTTGGCTTGAAAGAAAAATTGAACTAAAACAACAACAAAATATGTACACAAAATGTGATACACAAGCACAATAAAATAATGTGTTATCCAAAACTAAAAAAATCAATTGATGGTGAAATGTCCATGTGCTATCAATAATTAGTTTTCTTGTTTTATATAATATGCCAAATCAATAGGAAAATCCATAACTATGTCAAACAAACATCAGGCGGCCATCAAACATAATGATATTTCAAAAAAACCATTGAGATATAAGGGGAATGTTGAACTACGTGCATGAGGCACCTCGTGGCCATCAAGCCACATGCATACAAATCTTAAAACAATTTATAACATCCTAACAATATATTTGTGAAATCCACAATTTTCAAATCAAAACCATTCAACGTTTGGGAGCAACTAGGTTGTATGGCACAACACATTACATTGGACTCAAATCAAACACAACAACACATCTTGGGTTTTACAACTAGTTAATAAATTGATTATTGTATACTTTTACTACAATGGTAACTACAAGTTCATGTTAATGAATGTGTAGTTGTAAAAGACATTGTGGTGCCACATGGCATTATGGTTTTGCAACTATAGTCGATATCATGACTTGATGGTTTTTACACAAATATCAAAAATATATATATATCTTTAATCATCCAAAATTAAGTAATAACAAAATTCCATTGATTCTTGCAACTTTTGGTGAATAATAACAACTTATGGTTATGTGATGTTGATGTGGCATGCCTCATGGCAACGAGGTTGACTAGTAGTTGTGACACCTCAAGACTTGTGACACTAACTTCACATCATGATTCATGTCATTGATTTGATAAATTAATCTCATTTATTAATTGGTTGAAAATATTGTTGTCCTTCGTAATTAATAACAATTCGATCTTCCATGTGATAATGACATAACATGCCATTTGGCAACAAGGTGTGACAAATTTTGATGGCAATCTTTTTATATTATAAGCTACAACTTTTTCAAAAATATATATGCATTGCATCATTTTTACATGTCATAAAAGTCTCATGAACTTTTTAACAACCTTAAAATTTTGATGAACACAAAATTTTTAAAATATGGAAATTTGAATGTTTTTTAAATGTGTCTAATAATGCTTTATTACTATAAAAAATTTGAGGATGAAATAAATTGTATTATGAAAACTAAGGAGCTTTTTATGAAAGTAATGTTATTGAATGAAACTATTAAACATCCTTTGTTCAAACCAAACTTTGATATTAAAATTTATTAAAACTCATTTTAGATTTTTCAATATTCATATTATTCATTAAGCACAACTTTCCATGATTCACATGCCATTAAAGTGGCACCACATAGATAAATATAACAAGAATTGTAGAAAAATTGACATTTTGACATCAATTTTGGTTTGTTTGAGCTCATCCGCACCCACTTGGCAATAATTTTAAAGTTAGTAACCTAGGCAAGCCTACCTAGGTTAATCTATTAGTAGGGTAACCTAGTTTAGGTATATTTAAGCATATTAAATATAGTAAATTTCTTATGTTTAATTAAGTAACTTACAAGGTAGCTTATATTACGAAGTAGGTTTTTACTAAATAGCTTACATATATAGGTTAATTTAATAGGTATGTTAATCTAAGCTAGTGTGTTAAATAGTTAAAAAGTCAAGGAGTTATGTGTCACCTTTTTTTAAATGAATATTAATATTGTAGTCATAATTACAATAACAATAGAATGTTTAATACACATGCACATGCATGTGAATTCATGACTTCAAAAACCTCATGGCACACAAAAAATTATGGCATGCCATGACACATAATGGTGCCATAAATTCAAAACATAGAAAAACTTATGGTGTCACAAAAAATCATGTTCTAGGAGGAATTGAAAAAAATTGGACAAAGAGAAAGGAAGCAAATTGAGGTCAAGGAGGAATCAAGAGGGGGGTGATACTTATATCATCTATGGGTGCTTACCACTTGTTCCACTTCGAAAGAAACAATAACTCGCTGGATCTATATCAGGGTGGGAAAGAAACAATAACTGGATGGATCTATATCGGGGTGGGAAATAAACAATAACTAGATGGATCTATATCGGGGTGGGAGGGGCGGGGCCCTGGCCTAACGGTAATACTTATATCTTACCTGCTTACCACTTGATCCACTTTGAAAGAAAACCAATAATTATTCATGAACAAACAGAAGGGGTTTAATTATGTTCATGAAATTGAAGAGTGGCACTCCCTGGATTTTATGAAACGCCAAAGTGCTGATCATCCCGAAAATAATTTAGCCAAATTTGGCTACATAATAGATATGAAGGTAGAAAAAAAACAGAATCCTTCTATATTCTTGGTACCTTCTTGAAGTTATGTTAACTCTGGCGATTTAGAATTTTTTTAATTCCTTGTGCAAGCTTCATAGTCGTTCTTCTTGGAAGGTGCTATGACACTCCCAACAAAAATTTCAACATCTTTATACATCCCACACCAACAAAAAGGTTAAAGCACAAATTCTTAAGGTCGTCCTTTGTAAAGGACATATTTAGAGTTTGTTTTCTTTCATCTAAAATAAACAGGCCACACTTGTGGTTTGTGTTCACTAAGCAAAAAAGATGGCCACAAAAAGGTCAATGCACAAATTCTTAAGGTCATTGTTTGTAAAGGACATATTGAGAGTGGCCACACTTGTGGTTGATGTTCATCACTATGCAAAAAAGACGCCCACAAAAAGTTAAAAGCACGAATTCTTAAGGTCGTTGTTTGTAAAGGACATATTCAAAGGCTGTTTTCTTTCATCTCAAATATACAGGCCGCACTTGTCTTATGTGTTTACTATGCCAAAAAGACAAGCAGACAAAGAAAACCTACAAAACTACCTTTGATGCTATTCTATATCCATATCTAGTATCTGGAGATCTAGTATCTGGAGATGGAGTTACTTGGAATGTAGGGAGTGGGGGACTGCTCAGAATCTGACGAATTTGGTCCATTTTTACCAAGGAAAATCCTTTGTATACATCAAAATCATATTTTTCAGGTCGAAATTTGACGAAAATACTCTGATGCATCAACCCAATCAATGTAGGTATTTCTAGAGTAAGATGCACTTTCTACTCCAATGAAGCTTGGAACTTTGGATACACAATGATGGGCTACAAATGCACAAAGATTGTAGTAGCACTTCTTAATGAAATTCTATTAATTAGTATTATCTCACCCAGTGAGGATGCACCAGGCCAGATTGGCCATTGCCAGGGAATCCAATTACCCATTCTAGCTAGGGGATGCCATGTGCCATCTGCACAATTTGTAGTGCTTGTGAGTGTTCCAAGCCACATACAGGGAAATTTTGTCATTTCCAGAAGAGGGCCTTTTGGTAGACCACTTGACATGGCTCCAAAAAAACATGCAACTAGGATATCAAGAACTGGAAATGTGCAACCACAAAACACTTGATTGTTTGCTTACTCTTTGGCATAGATGTGTGGATTAAACTTTGAACTTGGATTTCGTTTCAGGAGATCGGTGAAAAGACCCCCTTTCTACTTGTCTCTGTCAAGGTGTTCATTGTTTGCGCTCCAAAGAACATAGACAGTGCTACAAATTTTTAATCCTTCTAAAATGAAATGTGCACCTTGATCTCTGTCACAATCGGTTGTTTGATTATTGGTGCAACAAGATGTGTTTCTGTTGTCTCATTCAGCAACTCTTCTCTTGGAATATATTTACGAGGAAATGCAATCAGTGTTGGGGAAAGGCTAGATTTGTCATCAGCTCAAAACAAAATAATGATTAGTTGCTTCATCCTGTGAAACAAGGATCTTTTAGCAATCACCTAATAGCAGAAACATGATAGTACAAGTAGGCACCCAAAGAGCTCATCTTAAATAATATTGTTACAGGATTTGCACTGATTACACACATCCCTGTTCCAACATTGCCTGGGCTACTTGTAAGAAGCTTGCAATGTTGGCTCCATGCACCAGTGCCCTGCCAAGAACACAAAGAAATTACTCAGAAGAGGACTGAAAGACAGCTTCCAAGGCCTTCAGCTTTTCCAAATAGGAATTTCTCAAGAAGATTTTTTTTCTTAATGGAAACCCAGCAGTTGGTAGAGGAGAGAATGGCCAAGAGCTCTTACTCAGGACTTCCTTCGACAATTCCAAAATCAATAGCAGCCTTGAGAGATTTCTGATAGATGTCCTTCATAATCTCCTGTAACTTGATATCCACATCTTCAGGAGTCCATTGTACATGATTGGTACTTTGCAGCATTTCCAGACCTTGGATGGCAACCTACCACCCACAGCAGACATTCATTAGAAACCAGGCTTTGAACTAAAATAACCTCACACCATCAAAACCTTGCTTCACAAAACCACCAATGTTGTTTCAATGTGGTGAAGACAGTGCTGAGAATTAAAGATTGTTCACTCCAAAAAAATCAATAACCCACCCCTCCAGCATTTGCAGCTTTGCCAGGCCCAAAAACAATTTTTGACTTCCGGAAAACCTCAATGGCTTCAACTGTACAAGGCATATTTGCACCTGTATCCAACCCACCCATCACAAAGAAGTTCCAGACCAGAGTAGAGGGAATGCCATTCTTCAAAAAGAGTGAGTAGAGGTAAAAAAAAGTGGCCATTTCATACTCCTAATAAACTTATCTTTCTCTGTGCAAACGATAGGCTCTCACATATGCATTCTGATGATAATAAGGCATACCTACCTTCAATGACAACTTGGCATCCAGCATTCACTAATGCCATGGCATCAGCATGCTTGAGCTCATTTTGTGTTGCACAAGGGAATGCAACATCACACTTCACTGACCATGGCTTGCTGTCGTGGCTGTATTTTGCCCTTGGATAACTTCTTGTGTATTCTCTGCAAGGGACACTTTCCTATTGTTAGAGAAGGTATATCACAAACACCACCATACTGGCAAGAGTATTATAAGACCCAATGGCTCATACCCATTATTGGGCATGTCATTCAAGGCTATTGTCAAATTATGAGAGAAATCCTTCACTTTGGTGCACATCTTCATTTGTAAGATTCCTCCACTAAAATTCTTCCTTCCTGTAAGAGGGAACAAGTAGGCAGGCAGAGGAACTTCACCGGAGGCTCTTATTATGGACTTTAATATCACGCAACAGGGTCAGCTTGCCATAATCAAACCCTTCATCATCCAACAGATATCCCCTTGAATCTGCAAGTTGGCAAAGGGATATCTATCAGGAACCCTGTACTGTGGTTTTCTTCAGGTAAGCAATACATTTGCAGTCCAGGTGTTATCAGTTTGAAGATATTCCATTCAAATCACTTGAGAATTTGGAAGGAGTTTACCACAAATTCATACTACATCAGACACCATGGTCACACAAAAGGACTGAAGGCCTTCAGTGCATTTACCTTACCTGAAATTGTGACTGGAACAGCACCAAAGGCAATGAGTTTCTCCAACACATACATAGCCACTTTCCCAGCACCACTAACTACACACCTGCATTACAAGCACATGTTTAGTCCATGAACAGGGACTTGAAACTAATGTTCCATGTTTCCAAGGTATCTTCCAAATTGCTGCTAAACATTTGCTTGTAACCACAGAAACTCTAATTATATTGATGGAACTATTGAAAGCATGATCTCTCCAAGATCTGTCCATGAAGACAGTGCTCAATATAAGCTGAATTTCTGACAAAATTTCATCACATGGGCTTTTCTCTTTTTTTCCCTCTCCTTGATTAGCTGAGGAGCTTCTGAAAGTGATGATTCCTTTGTTAGAGTACATGACATAACAAACCTGAGACCTTTCAAATCCTTGTATAAATCAGCCAGGACCTCCTTGGCATAAAATACCTGCGACTCACAAAATGACACTTCCATCAACACCACTAACATCAACTAAAAACTGAATCATATTGCTTCAGGAATAACAATCTTGAGAGCATCATGGGTAATTACCACGCCATACCCTGTAGCCTCCGGCCGCAGGTTGGAAGGACCCCACTGAGCACCTTTGATACCCAGCATACCCTGTGAATATTTGCAAAGTGTGATTTCTATGAGCAGCATGCTCATTTCTCTGTCTAACCCTCAGCCTCTGAACATAGTTCTCCATCAAAACTGTACACAGGATTTCTCTCACCACAGGGGTATGACAAACCAGTATTTACAATATGCAGAGAAGACTGCCATAAGCCTTTCTTGTCGTTCTTCTGCCTCTCATATGTAATTCACATGGACTGCAAAGAATCAGAGAATATGAAATGACTCTATTGACCAGCAAACCCTGCAAGATTCTAAAAATTTGATTGCACCAAAATTTGGCAAAAGATCATGAACTAGAAACAGTTTGGCAGAAAGGAGGCTTTGAGTACCTCATATTGGCTTGTCAGTCGTCGGTGCTGCCCAAAGAGATATCCAATCTCACGAGGTCCAACACCAATATCTCCCAGAGGAGTATCCTATAATACGAATTTGGTGAATCATATCAGTTGACCAGCTGAGCCAGAGATAAGGAAACATACCTATGGACTTAGTGGAGTTACCAACTAGCTAATTAGACTCCCCACTAACTTCATCAGCTCCTTATGGTGGGTGTAGAGAAGTATATCATAATCTGACAACAACAATTTCCAGGACAACCTTTCCTACAGCTGCTCTAGGTACAGACTCTTCCTGTCTCAACCCACATCACTCAAGAGCTGCAGTGCTGGAAGAGCAACTTTTCCCATTGGTGTGATTACACATGGCAGTGACCTAGAGAAAATAGGAAGACTTCACAGAAACTAACTTGTTCTTGAGAAGGCATGCAGTACATACAAATACAGGTGCCTGATTGGGTCCAATGTGGCGATACAGCTCCTCCATGAAGCTCTGACAGAATCTCACAATCTGCCACAACAACCCAATTGCTCCTCATTTTGCTGATCGTTCAACGGGTAGTGCACATTTGGAAAAAAACCAGTCAAATGTGTAAGTTCACCTAATAGTGCCATAACTGTACCTTACTAATAATAGGCTGAAATTCAACGCCCCTGAACAGAACATATTTCCATTTCATTATGTTTGCCTAAATCCTTTGAGAATTCAGAGATCACTCCAAGACTTTACATGAGCAAATTTAAACCCCATGAAGGCCATATACAAAGGAATATTTTACTCTACTCTCTGTCATATTTGTGCAGGGAAGGAGCCACATGACAAAATGGTAAGATTAGAGTACTGACCTCATTCTCACTCTTCCCCTTTGGATCAAAATCACTGCCTCCCTTACCACCTCCCAAATTGAGGGATGAAAGAGAATTCTTCAAGGTCTGCAATTGAGAACCTTTAGTGTCAAAATGGTTCTCAATACCCCATACATCCAATCATCATTTCTTCTCAATCAAAGTTGAAGTACAGTAACACCACCATACAGAAATCAATTTTAGATCATGTACAGACTAAAAACCTAATCTGTACACCGAAAAAAATACACCTAAAAAAGGCAGGTAAAGGAGTAATCAAAACCTGCTCAAAAGCAAGAAATTTCATTATGCTGAGATTCACAGAAGGATGGAAGCGAAGACCACCCTTGTAAGGACCAAGAGCTTGGTTAAACTGAACTCGAAAACCCCTGTTGACATGGGCTTCTCCCTTGTCATCCACCCAAGGTACTCTGAATATGATCACTCTTTCTGGCTCCACCAGGCGCTCTAAGACATGTACAAATCTGCATGGACAATTACGTCAGAAGATGTTATATCTGCCACCCATCTTTCTACTTTCCTTCTTTGCTCTATATGTGTAACGATCACAGCTCAAATATTGGCTGTAGACTCCAGTGCCACAGGAATTCTTTCCAGAGAAAAAAAAAAAAGGAAACTTTTATCTCATCTGAAAAAACCCCTCTTGGGAGATCTTGTGTTTTTTGGCATCTTCCTTTGTGATTGCTTTGTAGTGTAAAGCCCATCTTTCTGGGAGTTCCACACTTTTGTAGGAAGAATCAAGATTCCCTGGACAAGAAATCCAGAGTCTTTCACATTCATTGGACCCTATAAGTTGTGTTTTGAAAATGAATCAAGTCATGTAAAAGGGACTCTCTTGGATGCAAAGCACAGTGGAGGGGGTCATACTGGGGCATTTTGGACAGGACAGGCTCAAGAGAGTGCACAACTTCTTGAACAGCTTGGATAAACTCCAATTCGTGGGGATCTCGCTGCAGTATAGCTGTGCTCCAAATAGTCCAGCATCCCACAAATTGAAAAAAGATGGTTCAGGATTGCAGCAAACATTCCATACATCAGCTGACACATCAAATGCATCCAATAGTTGAGTCCTCCCATGATGGATCATTCTATGAACATGAGCTCAAAGTCATTCCTATGTTATATGCAACCACAAATGCAGACTGCTGAGGTGCGGTGTCTAGCTCATATGTTTCTTCCTTACATAGGGTGTTGAGAAGTGAGAAATGACTGACATGCAGGTACAGCACGTGGTAAATATCCCTCGCTAGTCCATTGTCTGCTGAGATCTGTCACACGAAAGAGCCAGGGAAGAAAAGAAATCAACACTATGCAGCTTGTCTTTTTTCTCCACAGATGCAAACCTACTACAGAGGATGTGCTGTAAAAATCTCTAGATACCTCCAGCAAACTATGCATCATCTTTCAAGGCCATCTCCTGTAAATCCCACCTAATCTAGAGGAAGACATACACTTGCTGTCCAGGATAGTATCTATAGCAGCAAGACACATCTAGCAGAGCTTGCTCTTTGCACCTCAGATAGAGGAGATTCTTGAGATCCAAGAACCAATTTTGTTGTAGACAAAAAGACATGAGACATGAGTCCACAGCCAAACCCACTTTTCTCCAGCACAATTTCATGAGAAAAGTGTCTCGTGAACTGCAAACAAGCTGGAGAAGGGAATGCATAAAAAGACTAGAAAGTACCATACCATGCTCACTGCTGATCGGGTACTGCACAACTTGCCTCCCTGCAAAGGCACATGATGGAGAATGCAACACACCATCGATAAACATCAGTGAAATATTTGAGAAGTTAAAGAGATGAACATTAGGGCAAGCTCATGCACATTCCACTAAAAGTTGTCCCACAGTGCAAACAAAACCTGAAGAAAACAAAGGACCCACTCCTTGGACCAGACTGTTCAAATCTGCTCAAAACCTTTAAGTAACTCAACACAAGCATGCCAGAGAGAGATGAGCAGCTCATCAATGGGTGATGTCAAAAGCATTCAGAAGGCCATCTACAGTAATCATTGATCTCAATCCTCCTTTTCATGGAAGCTAGGGATAGAAAATGCATGACCCTAAGGTGTTTCAAAGCACTTAGTTGCATAGAGAAAACCAAATGCAGATCTTCATGTCTCTCACTTCAGAGGGTTTTGTGACTTTTTGGTTCTGATTCTTTGCAAAGAAGAGGATCCGCAACCAAGACTGGCTATGCTTGAAGGCATAATCATTTTGTATCAGCACTGAGTTTGTTTGTGACAATTGATGTCAACAATTGACCTCAAAGTAGTGGCATTCCTATGGCATTCTGATGTCCCTGTTTGTCTCTGGAATCATTGAAATTCATGAATCTTGAGAAGAAAAGTGTTTACAACATTCATTTGGGTTCAGCTGTGTTCCAAAGAAAAAAATGCAACAAAAAAGATGCAGCAAGCAAAAGCATGAGAAATTGAGGAATGGAAGATGTGTGGGGAAGTGTATGTCGCACCTTTTATGAAAACAGGTCTAAGATCAATGAGACCCAAGCCTTTGTCCTTAGAGGCCATCTGCAGACGCAACGCCTCTTTGTGCAGCAGACTGTTGTTATGTTCTTCCAAGGCACTCATTTGCATGTTGCGGCTCCCTTCGTTGCCGTAGGGATTCCGTCTGTGCTTTCTGCCATACTCCTTGCAAACAGAACAGAAAATGCGAGGCGTGCCTTCGTGAACCGCAACGTAAGCCCATTTGTACGTCTCGGCCCACTCGTCCCGCCATTTCTTCACCACTTTCTTCTTTTTTCTTGGATTTGGCTTCATGCCGTGCTGCTCCATCAGGGCGGCATGTGTATCGGGATTGAACTGCGGTGCTGCTGCACCAGCACCATCATCCCCGGGCCCCAATTCCAAGTCTATTTCCTCCTCTCCTCCTGCTCCCATCTCTCGCACTGCCTGCACATGAGAAACCCATCACTCTATTTGTGCTTCAAAATCCTCCCTCTCTCTCTCTCTCTCGCACTGCCTGCACATGACAACCCATCGCTCCATTTTTGCTCAAAGGAGCAACGCAACCTAAACCGCCATGAGCGTTGCGTCAAAAGTTGCTGGAGAACCTTACTTACTGTGATGACAGTGGTCGGGACGTCCCAAAATGCACACATCAAATCCAAGCTTGCAGAGAGTGAGCGTTATCTTCGGTTGAGTGTGCACTATGGGGTATAAAGCTTCGCACAGTTTCCCAAAAGAGTACTACAAATCCCTCACGATATCCCAGATTCTCAAAATCCTTTCAGAAACAAGACTTAGTCGTCGTAGCTCCAATCTCTTGCTCACAAAAGCATACTGTTCCGATGCCCTGACGCAATTCAGTTCTCACACTGCCTGCCACCCACTCTTCCTATAGCGACATGTCCCAAATGATATCCCGCTAATGGGTAACTGCCTCTCGATCCCCACCACTTCCGCCCAGCAGACACAGCAAACCTCTTCCCTGCTCTTGCGCCGGCTTTCTCTTCCGCTACTACTACTCAAATTACAGTCCAATCACGACCCATGTTTGGCATGTTTGTCGTCCCCTACTACTACAAAAACACACACCCATTCCGCCATCCGCCGAGAAGGAGCGGAAAACAAGACCAGAGTAGGACTTGGTACTACTCCTACTGCCATCTTCCCTTGCCATTTCTTCACTGTGATGAGTTCTCTTGTTGCCTCTGCTCGGAGACTTGGGCTTCCCCCACATCCCATGTTTTCTTCTGTTGGCTCTCCACAGGAACATAGTTAGAAGGCACCGCCATCGTCGTCTTCCTCCTCCTCCGCCTCCTGCTCGCGTTCTCTCTTTCTCTCGGCGTGCTCTTCGCCATCGCCGTTGCTCTGCGCTTCCTTCGTTGCTCTGCTGTTCCACGGGCCCGTGTTCTAGCACGGGTAGGTTACCAGCGGGGACCGGGTTCGACTTGGTAGCGGGGACCCGGTTCCACTCGGGTGGTGGGTCCCGGTTCCAGTTGGGGGGCCGGTTCCTGTTGGGGGGCGGGTCCCGGCTTTGCATCCACCTGGCCGCCCAAGAATGACGGCCATTGACTACGTGGACAAACAACTGGATCTGATTTCTTGGACCCTATTCCCACTCACCTGTTGCAGTACCAAATTACCCACCCATTTTTTGTTTTATAATTGGCCTCTGGCCTCAAATTTGGGTGCCTAAACCTAACAATGGATGTAGGGATGGATGAAAATTGGGCGATAATAGCAATTGAACAACTAGGTCTTCCAATTTTAGGGGTTTTAGGGAATTTTTTCTTTAATTTAGGTATTTGGACAGATTTAACTTGGAGGCGTGTGACCGACCGACGGAGCATTTCCAATCCCCCAGAATGGGTCCCACCGGTCGTAGAGTAGGGGAGGGGGGCGGCTGTGGTTCCATAGAAAGTGGCGAGACCTGGCGTCTCCCACTGTCCTCTAAAGTTGTGAATTTGTTTTAATTCACCCATCATCGAACACTGAACCTCCCTTACACCAAACACCTTATATCTTCCGTGTACCTTTATCAAATTGAGCAATTTTTGTGATATTTGAAAGCTCTAGGTCTCCGGGCTACAAATATTCTTTGATCTTCTTCAGAAGCAGAGGAACAATGTGTGAGGATTCGAGCTCCCTTGAGTTCATAATTGTTTGCTCACCAGCCTATGTACCCTACACCCTGAAGAGCTGGGTCTGGAACTGTGGAAGGTTTAACTAATATTTTGCAAAATATTAATCAAATACAATACAAGATCTATAATTGGAAATAGGTTGGGCTGTGGACTAGTTCCTCAATCTCAAAAGTGGTGGGTTAAAATCAGCGTTGGCCAGCTATTGAGTTTTGACACACGTTGGCCCGGTTCTTTGAAACTGAACTCGTTCTCTACCCTTTTTTTGGGTCTGGTAAATGGGTATATCAGGAGTGGTTCCTGTTTCAAGAAACCTTCAGCCTCGGCTCCAACCCAGCAATCATTAGAAAAGTGATACCCGCCTTTGCCTCTGACCCAGGTCCAAAAAAGACTGGGGTTCTCTAAAGGAAACCTAATGTGCATGCAATTAGAAAACTTGGGTTCTTTGATTGGAACTCGACATGTGTGAAATTAGAAAACTGGGGTTATTTATTAGAACTCGATGTGCATGGAATTCAAAAACCGATGGAAAAAGTGGGAGCACACATTGTCACAATTTAATTCCTTGATTGCAACCTTGGAATGACAAGAGCCCGCCACCATTTTTCTTACCACTTTTAGTCAAGATGGTGAGAGTGCAAGATGCATCAAATTTCGATGTGGATGAACATTAATTTTTTTTCCCTCAATTTTATTCATTCCATTTTGTTTCTTGTATCTTTATCTTTTGTTTCTCCTCTCTCTCTTGTGCTCCATGTATGTATCTTCATTTATTCTGAAGGTCTAGATTCAAAAAGCTCAAGGGTTGTTGGTGCTTATGTTACTGCAGGTCATCATCTTCTTCAATCACTATTCTTTCAAATCATTGATCCCTTAGTCCACATGCATCCTATTGGATCGAACTTTTTTTTAATTACATTTTGCGACTTTCAATTCTCATCCGACCCTTCCAACCCACTATTATTGTGAAATCTCCAACTCTAGATGGTAATTTTAATTCCTTTCATGTTGTTGTTGGGCACATTGTAACATATGATAATAGTAGCAATATCATGAATGGTGTGAAACAAGAAAAGCCCATTCGATGTTGACGATCTTGTAGTGCAAGAGTATTATTAGGGCCTGAGTGAACCAACACCCACCAGTGCACCAGTTGAGGATGTGGCCGTTTTTGGATGAACTGCCTCTAGGGATTTTATTTTTTTGGGTACCTGCCTCTAGGGAATTTTATTTTATTTTTTCTCTCCCCCTGCCCCTCAATTTCAAACCTACCTACCCCTAAACACTTATCTACCGCCTCATTTCTCTCCTTCTTATTTCTTTTTCTTCTTTTTTTTCCTTTTTTTTTTTTTTCTTCTTCCTCTCCAACGAGGTTGCTCCCCTAAGCTTCTGGACATGGAGGTTCTTTTTTCTCTATGTCCGGTTTTTTCTCTCTCGCTCTGTCCAAATTTTTTTTCGTTTCCCTGACCAGGGAGGTTTTTTTTTTCCATTTTTCTGTTCCCAAGAGGTGTGTGTTTCTCACCTAAGGTCTGTCTGATGTTTTTTCTCTCATTTTTCTGCCCAGGGAGGTGTGTGTATGTTTTTTTTGCCATTCCCTCCAGGGAGGAGTTTTTTTTTTCCCAAGTTTCTTTTTTTCATCTAATTAGGAGTTTTTTGTTAAACAATTTTTCTGTCCCCCTTTGTGTGTGTCTCCAAATCACACATCCACCATTATTGAGCTACCAGCTGCAAAGCCAGGAGCCTAATCCTTTAGAGGTAATTAGAGGTAAGGTTTTTTTTTTTTAATTATTTTCATTTTCTTTGTGGACAAGTTTCTCACTTGCTTGTTTTCTCCCTTTTTTCTTCTTTCATATGGGTTTGTTGAGGAAATGAGGAGGGGGCTCAAAAGAGGATTTATGCTTTCGTCCAATTTCTTATGCTGGATCATGAAGACTTGTGTTGCAACATAACAGGCCAAGGCTACTACACTAATTGGTGCTTGAACTCCTAACCATGAGGATGAGGGCATGGAGGAGGCCATTGAAGAAATCATAGTTGAGGGTATGGTTGAGGGAATAGTTGAAGGCATAATTGACTTAGTGTGAAGGAGGAGGAAGATGGCAGACGAGCTTCCCACCTTTCAAAAGATCTTGCAACATGTAAGAATCGGCATGTTCATATACATGGTAGTGTTCTTAGTATGCATGTGATCTTGTGAGCAAAAGAAAAATTTTGTAAGCATTTTTCATCACATAACAAAGTTCAAACCCCTCTTTCCTTCTCTCACATATGTGAAAGAAGGAAAGAGGGTTTTTTTGTTTTTGTCAACGCTTTTTCATTTGTAATACCCATGTATGGTTTTTGGCTTGAATTAGAATTCTTTTCAAATGCAATGACTACATTGGCTTGATTAAAATTTCTTGGGGTGTTTTGTTTGTTTCTAAATGCATCCACGTTGGAAGCTTTGATTCTATAGCAAGGGGATGGTGAAAAGCCCGAGGTGCAAGAGGCTCTTATGGATGCCATTGACCAAGTTGTTGTTGTCTAGGATGTCCCAATTCTTGGTGCAAATGATGCACCCCCTCCCCCTTTGCCCATAGTGCATTTAGGCGTTGAATCGGTGAAGGACAACTCTAAGTGGTGTTGCAAGGTCGAAGATTGCACAAAAAAATATAGCACGAAGTAGTTTTTGATTGTGCACTTGAAGAAAATGCATAATCTTA